>Ga0210111_1000100_pt1 | contig 20929 bp, 16 predicted proteins | sample China_Galinas_PW_6_FD_185520 | JGI IMG/M metagenome (GOLD analysis project Ga0210111, IMG submission 185520) | Wetland microbial communities from San Francisco Bay, California, USA, that impact long-term carbon sequestration - China_Galinas_PWC_D2... | ecosystem: Environmental > Aquatic > Marine... | reverse complement strand
GTTTGATCGTCGTCGAGGATTCGGTGGTGCGCGGTACGACCACGCGCGGCAAAATCGGCGCGTTACGGGCGGCGGGGGCCAAGGAGATTCACCTTCGCGTCGCGAGCCCGCCGATACGGCACCCCTGCTACTTCGGGATCGACTTTCCCAATGTAGAAGAACTCGTCGCCAACAAGCGGACGGTCGAGCAGACACGTGAATACCTGGGCGTCGATTCGCTCTATTATCTCTCGCATGAGGGGATGCTCTCTTGCGTGCAGATGCCCGCGCATAGGGTCTGTACGGCCTGTTTTTCGGGTGACTATCCCGTCAACGTCGAGGAACCGGTGGAAAAATTTGCGATGGAGCGCATCCAGCTTCGCATGTTCACCTGACCCGGCCGGTGTCCGGGTGTGAAGAGATCCCTATAATCATCGCGGCGCACTGCGGAGCGCCGCCGGTTTTGTGTCGGCCCGTCATCGGCGTCTCCGATCGGCGCCGTAGCCTTGCGGAAGGCCTTCCCCGCGTGAGCATTACCTACAAGGACAGCGGCGTCGATATCAGCGCGAATACGCGATGGGTGTCGGCGATCCAGGCGGCGATGAAAAGTACGTACGGCCCGCGCGTGCCGAAAGGGCGGCACGGCGGGTTCGGCGGTCTTTTTCGCTTGGACTACGACGAGCAGCTGTTCAAGCGAAACTACAAGCGACCGCTCCTCGTGGGTTGCGCCGACGGCGTGGGAACCAAGGTGCTGGTGGCGATCGAACTGGGGCGGCTTTCCACGATCGGCATCGACCTGGTGGCGATGAACGTCAACGACCTGATCACCTGCGGGGCGGAGCCGCTGTTTTTCCTGGACTATCTGGCCGTCCATCGTCTGGCACCCGAGGCACTCCAGGACATCATTGAGGGCGTGGCGGCCGGCTGTCGCGAGGCGGGTTGCGCGCTGTTGGGCGGTGAGACGGCCGAAATGCCGGCCATCTATCGGAAGGACGAGTTCGACCTCGCGGGCTTCTCCGTCGGCGTAGTCGAGTACGGACGGCAGGTCGACGGATCGCGCGTGGCACCAGGCGACGTGCTCGTTGCCTTGCCCTCGAGCGGGGTACATTCCAATGGGTACTCGCTGGTTCGCCGCCTGGTGGCAGCGGGGCGCTGCAATCTGACCAGAGTATATCCGGAATTGGGGGAAACGCTCGGTGATGCCCTGCTCCGCCCGACGCGCATTTACGTGCGTGCCGTACAATCGGTGCTTCGCGCGTATCCGGTGAAGCGTGTGGTCACCGGCATGGCGCATATCACCGGCGGCGGGCTGCAGGAGAACATCGCCCGAGTGCTGCCGCCGAAGTGCGATGCGGTCATTCGGCGTGACGGATGGCGGCCGCCACCGATCTTCGAGTTCCTGCGGAAGCTCGGGACGACCAGAGCCGAGATGATGCGTGTATTCAATATGGGGATCGGGTACGTGTTTATCGTACGTCCTCGTTTCGCGGCTGGTGTCATCAAATCCCTGGTCGCTGCCGGCGAGAAGCCGCTGGAGATAGGGCGTGTGCGCCGGGGTGCCGGACGGGTTCGGCTCGTCACCGGGCGCGGCAAGGGCCGATAAGGGCCGGCACCGGCATCAACCCCTCTCTTCAAGCTGTTTCGGCCATCCATGAGGTCCTCGGCATACGTGGCGGGTCGCTGGAACACGATTTCGTGGTTGGGAGCCGCGCACAAATAACCGTCCGGCAATCGCGAATAGATGGGTGCGGACGTAGGCGAATCCATCAACAGACAGAAAGGGAGAGGACATGGTACAGGTAACGCTCTTCTCCGGGCACGAGGGACGGCTCAGGTACGGCAATCATTTCTATCTGACGATTTTTGGTGGATGCGACCTCGTTCGGCCTACGCTTGCGCACCAGATCCTTGAAGAATCAGCGCAGGGTCAGGGGCCTCGGCACGGTCCGTCACCGTTTTTCCTCACCGTGTTCGGCGGCGTGGACATCAAGTGCCCCACGCTCGCAGAGGAGTTTGTCGATCTTCGCGATTTGCTCACCGCCCGCCGTCAGGAGGTCCCCAACTGGGAGAACTCGGCATCGATCGTGGCGAGAGAGCCCGGATCAATCGGTTCCTTCACGCTCTTCGCCGGATTGAATGAATGTGCGCTTCCCTCGGAAAACGAAGAGATTGACGCCCTCGCGCTGCAACGCCACATGGGGAACCTATCGGACGGCGCCGCACAAGTGCTGCAATTGGGCGTGGGTCAACGCGGTGCCGAGCGGTACGCCACGGTTCGTAACGCAGTGCTCACCGACACGAGTATCCCCGCATAGACCGACTGAATGCGGTGGAGTGGCCTCATGCCGCCACGAATCGAGCCTTCGCGACCCCCTCTGACACCAGTACCGCGTTTCATAAGTTCCACGACGTTCGCATCCGTCCCCCACCCTTCGCTTTGCGAAGAATGGGGCACCCACCATAGTCGAGCGACTTCCGAAACACCGTACTAGTTCATCTACGGCACTTTTCACGCGAAGCCGGAAGATACCGGGACTTGCCCCTGGCCGAATCGCTGGCTACACTCCGCCCTCTCGTACGTCGTCACGACACACGATGAATACCCGACGATTGCCTTGACCGGCGTGATTTGATGGCGCAACGGCCGGGCGAGTGGAATCGGCTGGATCGTTCTCAGGAGAGGTGCCCGAGCGGCTGAAGGGGCTGGTTTCGAAAACCAGTGTGCGGGTAACCGTACCGGGGGTTCGAATCCCCCCCTCTCCGATTTGCGTGCCACGAGGTCAGCCGGCCTTCGCGGTGAGAACGTGCGCGAGTGCGTCGATCGCAACGTCGATCCCTTCGCGAGTCACTTCCAGGCTGGTGACGGCGCGAACGCGGCTCGGGCCGATATCGAGCATCCACACCTTCTCTGGCAGAAGCCGCTCACATACTTCCTTTGCCGTGGCGACCTTGGGATCCACGTCAAAATAGACAATATTGGTCTCGACGGAGTTAAGATCTACCGAGGCGCCGGGCATGCCGGCGATCGCTTCCGCAAGCCGCCGCGCGTTCGCGTGATCGTCGGCGAGCCGGTCGACGTGATGATCCAAGGCGTAGAGCGCACCAGCCGCGATAATCCCCGCTTGGCGCATACCGCCGCCGTACATCTTTCGGAAGCGGTGGATGCGCTGGATGGTCTCCTTCGAAGCCGCCACGGCCGAGCCCACTGGTGCGCCCAGCCCCTTAGAAAAGCAGATGGACACCGTGTCGAAGCGCTCGGCGTATCTAGCCGCACTGATCCCGGTGGCCACGCAGGCATTCATGAGTCGAGCGCCGTCCAGGTGCATGCGCAGACCGTGTTGTTTGGCGACCTTGCCAATGCGGTCGATCTCCTCGATCGGCCAGCACGTGCCGCCGCCGCGATTGTGCGTATTCTCGACGACCACAAGCGAGGTGCGCGGGAAGTGTGAATCATCCGGGTGGACCGCGGCGGCCACGTCCTCGGCCCGGAAATGCCCTCTGGCACCATCCAGCAATTGCAGCATACAACCCGCCAACGCAGCCGGGGCGCCGCCTTCGTAGTGGTACACGTGGCTGTCCTTGTGCGCGACGATTTCTTCACCGGGCTGCGTCAGGGCGCGGATGGACACCTGGTTGGCCATCGTGCCGGAGGGCACGAAGATGGCATTCTCTTTGCCGAGGAGATCAGCCACCCGTTCCTGCAGACGGTTGATGGTGGGATCGTCGCCAAAGACATCATCGCCCACCTCGGCGCCGGCCATGACTTGGCGCATTTGCGGCGTCGGACGGGTGACGGTGTCGCTGCGGAGATCGATCGGTAGTCTGGCGGCGGTCATGGTCGTGTCAGTGCTCTTTTCCGGTATAGAGGTCAGCGACGAACTCGCCATAACCGTTGTAGAGCATCGTGTCGTGGGTCTTGTTGGTGCCGATCATCCTTTCGTATTTCTGTGACCAGCGCGGGTGCGGCTTTTCCGGATTGACATTGGAGTAAAAGCCATACTCATTGGCAGCGTAGTCGTTCCAGAAGGTCTTGGGCTGGGTCTCGACGAATTCGATCTTGACGACCGACTTCGCTCCTTTGTAGCCGTATTTCCAGGGCAGGACCATCCTGAGCGGCGCCCCGTGCTGTTTGGGGATATCGTGGCCATAAAGACCTGTCGCCGCGAAAGCCAGCTCATTGGCCGCTTCCTGGATGGTGATACCTTCGTAGTATGGCCATTTCCAAGGGCTGCCGGGCGCCTGGCCGACGGCTTCTTGGGGTCGCATGAACGTGACGAAGCGCACAAACTTGGCGCTGCTGAGCGGTTCGACAAGGTTCATTAGCGCCTGGAAAGGAAAGCCCGACCAGGGTACCACCATCGCCCACCGCTCGACGCATCTGAATCGATACAGACGCTCTTCGCACGGCATCTTGCGTATCAAATCATCGATTCCGATCTGCTGCGGCTTGGCGACCAGGCCGCCGATGTCTATCACCCAAGGGCGCGTCGTGAGCTTCTGTGCTTCACGCCAGCAAGTATCTTTGTCGACGCCGAATTCGTAGAAATTGTTGTAGCGGGCGGCCACCAACTCGTCCGTCATCGGTCGTTGCACCTGGAACTTCGCGTTTCGCGGTCCTTTGACAAACGCGCTGCCGGGCAGGGGGCGTACCGAACGAAAAATGGCGTCGTCATCCGGCGTATCTGCGACGGAAGGCCTGCAGCCGGGCAGGCCCAGTGCGGAGAGGCCGCACAGCCCGGTGAGCTCGAGAAACCGCCGCCTGCTCAAGTATGCGGATTCGGACGTGAATTCGCCCCGGTCTACATCCCATTTTCGATCTCTACGGTAATGGATCATTGTCCCCTGTGCCTCGGTGCCTTTCGCTCCCGACCGCAAGAAGTCGTGAGCGCGAATCGTGTGCGTTTTCACCCTATAAGAACGGACAGCTCAAGCAGCGGCCTCTCGACAAAACGAACCTCATTTGCCTTCCATCATCTCATGGCGCACGCGCGACTCCACCTGGAGGAGGTTGTCTCCGGCCATCTTCACGAGCGAGAGCAGGTCGGTCATGCTCGATACCTCTTCCACCTGTTCGTCCACGAACCACTGCAGAAAGCTGCGTGACGCATAGTCATTCTCAGAATCGGCCAGGCCCATCAGCGCGTTAATCATGGCCGTGACCTTCTTCTCGCTTTCGAGCGCCGCCTCCACGATCGCCTCTGCCGAGGGGTACTCCGTGCGCGGCTTGTCGATGGCCGCCAGCGTGACCGTGCCGCCAACCTCCTGGACGTAGTTGAGAATCTTCATGGCGTGCGCCTGCTCCTCGGCGTGCTGGTCGTGGAACCGCTTGGCCATAATCTTCAGTCCCATGCTGTCAAAGGCACAAGCCATGGCGAGATAGCTGTACGCGGCAGAAAACTCGGCCTGGATTTGCTCATTCAACTTGGCGTTCATACTCGATGAAATCATCATCTGATGGTCTCCTGGTAGTCGGTTTTGGAGTCGGATCGGACCGTCCCCTAAGGTCGTTTCATCGTAAAGACAGCCCCATTATACGTCAACGAGGGCGCAACAGCCCTCGAATCCCGAGCCCTGATGCCGGGTCCGGGTCCCAGGTTGGAGGGCCACGTACCGATCGAATTGTCGACGGACGACATCTCAGGTACACTTTGTGACAGCACTCGAGCCTTCTGCCGGCGGCTACCAATCGAATGTCCGTACGTCCATGCTGTCCGCGACAGGCTCGAGATTCCGGGCGATTCCGCCTATCGACAAGGCGGCTACGGCGAGTGGCGAACGATTCGATGGTTTGTCGATCGCAAGCAACTCGCACGTCGTTGTAGGGCTCTCTCGGACGGGGGTCGTGAGACGGGCGATGGGCAAGCCGAAAAAAAAAGGCGCCGCGATGCACGCGGGTGCGGTCTCTCTGCATGCGGACCCCGACATTGCTGCTATGCCAGCCGGCCGCACTGAACGCCCTGTCGTCACACGTCAGATGATTGCAGCGCTGGACGGTTCTCTGCCAGCCAACGTCTTTCTCTTTGATGACTCACGAATCCTGTACGCCAACGCCCGGGCCTGCAAACTTGTAGGCTACAGCCTGCACCAACTGTGCGCGATGAATTTCTGGGACCTGATCGATCCTGAATTCAGGGAAGTGGTAAAGCACGGTGGACCGGCGTCGAATCGTGCGGCGGATTCTACGTCGCAATATCCGGTCAAGCTCACTCGTAAGGGCGGCATCGCGGTGTGGGTCGACTTTGCCACACAGATCGTGAACCTCGATGGCGGCGCGGCCGTGATCGTGATCGCCTACGACGTGACACGGCGGAAATTCGAAGAGTCGGCGCTGCGGGAACGTATCGCATTCGAGGACGTGGTGCGGGCCATCTCGACCAGCTTCATACAACTGTTGCCGTCGGAAGTCGACCAGGCCATCAACGACGCACTGCGGACGTTGGGTGAATTCGCAGATGTGGATCGCAGCTATGTGTTTCTGTTCAGCGAGGACGGCTCGTGCATGAGCAACACGCATGAATGGTGCCGCGAGGGCATAACATCCGCCATAAATGAATTGCAGGCGTTACCGTCCGAGTCGCTGCCGTGGTTTTCCGGGCAGATAAGCCGCCGCGACGTGGTCTATGTTCCGGATGTCGGCGCCTTGCCTCCCGAGGCGGAGGCCGAACGCGCCGAGTGGACGCGCGAGTGCATTCAGTCGCTTGTTTGCGTGCCGTTGGTCGCGGGGGATAAGCTGACGGGTTTCGTCGGGTTCGACTCTGTCCGCAGGAAGAAATCCTGGCCGTTAGACATCATCCAACTGCTGCGCGATTTTTCGCAAATCCTCGCCAACGCCTTCCAGCGTCGCAGGACGGCCGATTTGAAGGCCACCAACGAACGTCTCGAGCGCGAAGTGCGCCGGCGTGAGCGCGTGGAGAGACGAATGCGCGAGCAGAGCGAGCTGCTTCGACATATCATCTCGACGGTTCCTCATTGTGTGTTCTGGAAGGACCGAAACTCCATCTATCTCGGGTGCAATCAGAACTTCGCCACGGACGCCGGATTGGAGAATCCGGAGGACATCATCGGCAAGACGGACTTCGACCTGGCGTGGAAGAAGGAAGAGTCTGAATTCTACGTCAAGTGCGATCGTGACGTGATGGAATCCGGTGACGCGATGTTGAACATCGAGGAGCCGCAACTCCAGGCCGATGGCAAAGAGGCGACATTGCTTACCAGTAAGGTACCGCTTCGAGATGCCGATGGCGCCGTAGTGGGCGTCTTGGGCATTTACGCGAATATCACGCAGTTGAAACATGCCGAAGCCGCGCTTCGTGAGAGCGAGCAGCGGTTGCAGGGTATCCTGGAAAACACCTCGGCGGTTATCTTCGCCAAAGATCCTGCGGGTCGGTACATTCTCGCCAACCGACGGTTCGGCGAAATCGTCGGTAGACCCTGCCAGGAAGTGATAGGGGAAGTCGACATCGACCTGTTCCCGCACGAGACCGCCGAAGCATTTCGCAGAGCCGATCAAGAGGTGCTCGACACCGGTACGTCCATTGAGGTCGAGGAGATCGTACCCCTGGCGGACGGCCCGCACACATTCTATTCCCTGAAGTTCCCGCTTTGCGATGAGCACGGTAGCCCCAGTGCCGTTTGCGGCATCGCCACCGATATTTCCGCACGAAAGCGAACGGAAGAGGCCCTTCTGCACCGTATGCTTCTCGAGGAGTGCCTGTCCACCTGTTCGCAAACGCTACTCTCGACCGATGACGTGAATGTCGCTCTCAAAGAGGTACTTCGGCATTTGTGTGCGGCGTCACATGCGTCTGGAGTTTGCATCGTTGAGATCGGCGGGTCGGAATCGGATGGATGGCGGCTTCGTAGTTTGCACGAAGTCGGCGACGGCGGCGGCCGATGTGTCGAAGACACCACCGATGGCGCTGCGACAACGGACGGGCCGTGTTTGGCCGAATGGTTGGCAAGTCTGCGCAAAGGAGAGGCTGTCCGCCGTACGATCGAGACGCGTTTGCCCGCGGAGCGGCGCGTGCTCGAAGGCTGGGGCGTCAACTCCGTGTTCTTGCTGCCGATCAGGATCAAGACAGGGCTGTATGGTTTTCTGCGGTTTGATGACGTTGACCAGTCACAGGGCTGGAAGGAAGAGGACGTGCCGCTTCTGACGACCGCAGCAGATATGATCGGCACGTTTATCGAGCGACGGCGCGCCCAGGCGGAGCTTCGTGTGGCAAAGGAAGCGGCGGAGAGTGCCAATCAGGCCAAGAGCCGTCTACTTGCCAACATGAGCCACGAAATCCGCACGCCGATTACGGCCATGTTGGGGGCGGGCGAGTTGCTGGCGCGTCACGACGGGGGCGGACATGATCGCGCGCGCCGCACGGAGATGATACTGAGCAATGGCCGACACCTTCTATCGCTGGTCGACAATCTCCTGGACCTGTCAAAGATCGAGGCCAACAAGGTATCGATGGATCTTCGCCAGTGCTCGCTCGTGGAGATCGTCGCCGATATCTGGTCCATGACGCTGCCGTTGCAGTCCAGGCACGCGTTGAAGTTCGCGTTCTTCTATGATTCGACACTGCCATCCATGGTGCATACGGATGCGATGCGACTCAAGCAGGCCGCCATCAATCTCATCAGCAACGCGCTCAAGTTCACGGACGAGGGTCACGTAAGTGTGCGGTTTCAGACGCGTAGCGCGCCTGAGGGTTATCAACTCGTCATCGTCGTCGAAGACACAGGCATCGGTATCGCTGCAGAGAATATGGACCTTATCTTCGAGTCCTTCCAGCGCGCGGAGCAATCGCAGGAGCGCATTGTCGGCGGTGTGGGTCTCGGTCTGCCGCTCGCCCGGTGGATTGCCAAGCGGTTGGGAGGGACGCTGGAGGTGGAAAGTGAAGAAGGTGTGGGAAGCACGTTCACATTGACCGTCAATATCGGGCCCATCGACGAATTGGAATGGGTACATCCTGTGGCGTTTCAGCAGGCCGTGCTCGAGCGGTCGACCCGCACGGCGCCGACCGTCAAAAAGCGATTGCGCGGGCGCATACTGCTGGCGGAAGACGTCGCGGACGTCCGTGATATCCTGCAGGCGGAACTGAGGAATGCCGGTGCCGAGGTGACCGCGGTCGGTGACGGGCTCGAGGCGGTGCGTATGGCGAGCCGGCACGATTACGATCTGATCCTTATGGACATACGTATGCCTCTCATGGACGGACAGGCGGCCACGATGAAGCTGCGGGAGAACGGATGCCTTTCACCGATCATTGCTCTGACCGCGATTTCCACACAGGCGGACATGGCGCAAATGGCAAAAGCCGGATTTGACGATTGCTGGGCCAAGCCAATCTCGCTGGCACATCTGGTGGACGCCGCGAGCGCCTATCTGTTGCCGGCAGAAGAGCCCGAGGTAGAGGCGTCTCCGGACGCCAACATGGTGCCGTCCACCGGTGAGAGTATGTCAGCTCGAACACGATCGACGATTACCGCTTTCGAGGCCACCCTCCCGGCGCGATTGGCCGAACTGAGGGCGGCGCTGGCCGGGAAAGATCGGCAAAGGGTGTATGAGGTCCTACATCAGCTCGCGGGGGCCGGTGGGATGTTCGGGCACATGAACTTGTCCACCGAGGCACGCCGTTTGATGGAATCGCACGTATCCGATAGCTGGCCGACACTTCGGAATGAGCTGCGTGCCTTGGAGCAAATGATAGAGCACATCGCCGATCGCGGGTCTGAACCGGGCGAGTGATCCGATCGGCATGAGATGCCTTGGCGCAGTTGACCTTACCCACGTCGAGCCATGACACCTACGACACCGGCGTCTTGGACGCGCAAGCCGGTTGCGGATGGACCGGCGAGACGCTCCGCGAGCCAATCCAGGGCCGCTTCCCTCTTGGTGAAGACGGCAATACGGGATTCCCCTAAATCTCTTCCATCAATATTAGGGGATACCACCGCCACATTCACATTGCGGTGCTTGGGGTCTGTCAGATAGAGCAACTTGACTGCTTTGTGGTCCCCCAGTCTGTATCCCTCGTCATCCACGATTTGACGCGCAATGTCATAGTGCTGCGTCCTGCGCAAGAGCCGCAGGAAGGCGTCGGCGCCCACGCCTTCGGGGCAGGGCGCTTCGAGGACCATGCCGCCGCCCGCCCGCACGGCGCCCTGACAGTTCTTCAGCGCCTTGTCCGCTTGGTAGAGGCTGCGCCCGAGTGGTAACGGGACAAGAAGAAGGGCCACATCGACTGGAGATGGAATGCGATGCACGAATGCGCGAGTTACCGTAGGGAGAAGCCGCCGGAGTGTCTCCACAGGATCACCAACCGCGGCGTCCAGAATGCGGGGCCCGTTCACCACGGTGTTCACGGCCAGCACATGACGTTCTTCCGACAGTAGTTGCGTGAGCACACGTTGCATGTCATCGAACACGGGATTCCCGTCGAGGCGCAACAGGTCGGACTCCGGACTCATCGCGCCGGCGTGGTTGCGCTCGATGTCGTCGCGTGAAAGGCAACCAATGGTCAGGGTCTTGTGCGCGCCGGTAGCGCCCGCGAAATAGTGAGGTTCGACGCTTCCGATCGGCAGAATGAACCGATGTTGGGCGAGCAAGCGGTTCATGTCGCAGCCTGCCAGTGACACCAACATTTGGCGATTGTCGGCCTCGTGCCACTCGACGCCAGAGATTTCCAATCCACATCCCTGAAAGGTCGATTCCTCAAACTGCCGTCGTTCGGGGTCGTCCACCGTATGCGTACCGGTGGCCACCAGCACGCGAAACTCAGGGGCATTGTCCAGGTTGGAGGCTACGGTGGCGATCGCTTCAAGTATACGCCGCGTGGGTGTGGCACGGTGACTGTCGTTGACGACCAATAGCGCGGCGTGATGTGCGTGTCCGGCTTGGCGGAGAAACGACTCGAGCCTCCCGGCATCTCTGAGACGATTGATCAATGCGCCCTGCAACTCTAGATCACGGGGTGGTGCCAACGGCCCGATCTGCGACCACTGGATATTCTTGAACCGCTCCATCAGAGTCGTCCTCGTGCAGCTTGTCCGATAAGCCGGTACGGCCGATATTATAGCAGATCAACGGCATATCTAGCCACTGTGTGGCGGGGCGCGGGCCTTGGGACGCCGGGATGGAACGAGGGAAGGAATCGATGAGTCGACGCCTTACCCGTCCGGCGTGGGGCCGCAACCACGATTGTTGAATTGAGCATCCTGATTTGATATCATGGTGGCTGTCCACGTCAGCCTCGATGGTCGTCCGCCGCCGCCTGGGCATTGCAGATGGCGACAGGAGACGGGGGGACCGTCGAGCCTACTTGTTGGAGGGCAAACGAATGTCACGTCTTATGATCGCCGTCGCAGGTGCAGCGTTTTCGTTCTCATGCTCTGCTGCTGTGCATGCGGCGCCGGTTTTCGATCCGTCAGCACTGGCGTCGCCGGTTGTGCTCGATTACGCGAATTCCCCTGCGGGTGCGATCGCACCGGGTGAAGCGGTCCTGGATCAGTACGCGGCCTTGGGCGTCCGGCACGACGGACACACGACCACACCGCCGGGTCCGCCGGGCATCAGCAGTCTATCCGGACTGCCGGCATTGGAGGCCGGATCGGGCGATCTGCCAGGCCGCTTTCTGGATATCGAGTTTGATGTGGACGTATTCGGCATTGGTGCCTTCTACCTGATGGGAGGGGATCGGGATTCAATTATCCTCAGCGTTTTTGATCACGCGCAAGGCCTGCTGGAAACCGTGACACTGATGCCGCAAGACATGGCCATGACCCCCGGACCATTCGGATTCAACGAGGGCTTTGTGGGGATCGTGTCCGACGTGCCCATCCGCTCGGCGCGCTTCGAAGCGCAGCAACTGGCTTTCGTCGTCGATGACCTTCACGTGGTGATACCGGAACCGGCGACGATCTTTCTTGTTACCCTAGGCGGAGCCGTGTTAATGCTCTCACGACCTCGCGGGTGGCGAGGCAGGTGTGTACGGACCGGATAGTGTGCCGTCAGCATTGAATCTACCGGTTGCACAGTAGCTTTTACGTGTGCCACTGCTCTCGAGCAGTGCTGAGCCCCCACGACCGATCAGCGCCCGCTGAGAGCACCGCTCAAGAGCGGTGGCACACCCATCCGTCAAGTCAAAACTGTCGCTACACTAGTCGGGTTGCCCCGCTTTCTGTAAGGACTTCGCGTCGTGGCCATCCACGCGGGGCGGAGCCAAGGCCGTTTGAAGGGCTAACACGGCGTATGCCGTCACGAGGTCGGGGTTACCTTCGAACCAGCGGTCCGCATCGTTCACCCAACTGCCGTCGTCCCGCTGCAAGGCGATCAGTGTCCGGCACAGTTCCTCACGCCATCGATGTGGCACACCCGCTGCATCTTCGATGGAGTCTTCGCCCCAGGCGTGTAGCGCCCGTGCGAAGGCATGGTAGTAGTAGTAGAGACCCTGTTTACTCTTCTCGAGCGGCATATTGGGATTGTGTTGCAGCGTGTAGTTCTTCTGGATCCATGCGAGCGCCCGCTGCACGCGTACATCATCGTGGCTCAACCCTGCGTAGAGAAGGCTCTTGAAGCCGGCATAGGTCATGGAGCCGTAGCTGCGCAGTCGCGGTTTGCCGTCGACGATGTCAAGGCCCGCCTTTGATTCGCCGCCGTTTGCCGGCGAATAGATGAAACCGCCGTCCGCGGTTTCGGCGGCGAATGGCTGATCGTTTCTTTCACCCAGCATCTGGCAGCGGGCAACGAAAGTCAGTGCTTTTTGGTACACCGGGTCGTCCTCGGCCAGACCGCTCTGTTTCAGCGCTTCGAGCATCAGTTGCGTGTTGGAAAGGTCAGGGCGTTTGTGGTGTCCGTAGCCCACGCCACCGTACCAGGGGCTCGACCGCTCGTGCCCTTCGCCTTCATCCCATTGGAGCTTCTTGAGAAAGCGCTGCGCATCTCGGATGGTCTGCTCATGGGAGGCATCTTTGAGAGACGCAAGGGCCATCAATGCGACACTCGTGTGGTAGTTGCGCATGCCCTCTTCCGGCACATAGATACCGCCGTCGGGCTGCACATAGCGAAGGACGAAGGCCAACCCGCGCCGCACGGCCGGGTGATCCCGACCGTATCGGTCGTCCTGGGCAAGTGCTTGGACGGCGAGCGATGTGATGGCCGGATGCGGTCGGTCAAAAGCCATCCAGGCGCCTTCCGGACTCTGCGAAGCCGCCAGGTATTCGAGACCCCGACCGATGGCGCGAAGCGTAGCGCCGCGAAGATTTTCGTTCTTGGGTTGATCGGCCGCTGTAAGATTCACAGGCGCGAGGGCGAGAAAAACCGGAAGCCATACGCCCAATCCAGCGTAACGGTCGCGCCTGGTTCGCTTGATGTCGCTCGGAGTCGGTTTGCCAGTCGGAGTATTCATGACATCAGTCAGCACACATTCAGTCACCACGCACGATCCCCGGAGACGTTGACGCTAGAGACTTCGTCGGCTCACGAACTGGCACGGGTGGCGTGAAATCGTACTTAGCCGATTGCGCAAAAAACCGTAGAGGGTTTTCGTACACCACCTCATGGATCGCCATCGCCACGTGCCTCCGCTCCCGCATCGTACGGATGAAATCCGGCGTGTTCATGGGATTGCTCGGGCCCCAATCGCCGGCGCTGTTGACCATCACCCGCTCGACCCCCACCTCTTCGATGATGTCGACCGCCCGATCGGGCGTGCACTTGGTGGTCGGATAGAGCGTCATGCCGGCCCAGAAGCCCGCATCGAGCGCCAGCTTTGCGGTGTGCTCTTCCACATGATCGATGAGCACCCGCTCAGGTCTGATGCGCGGCTCGCTCGTCAGTATGTCGAGAATCATCCGCGTGCCTTTGTACTTGTCCGCCAGGTGCGGTGTGTGTACGAGAATCAACTCATCGTGGTCCAGCGCCAATTCCACTTGAGCCTCGAAGGTGGTGACCTCGTTTCGCGTGTTCTTGTTCAGACCGATTTCGCCGATGCCCAGCACGCCGGGTCGGTCCAGGAACTCGGGAATCAGTGCGATAACCTCACGCGACAAGACGACGTCCTCGGCCTCCTTTGCGTTGATGCACATCCAGGAAAAGTGGTGAATGCCGAATTGCGCGGCACGCTTGCGCTCGTGCTCGCAGAGCTGACGAAAGTAGTCGTGGAACGACTCGGCCGAGCCGCGGTCGAAGCCCGCCCAGAACGCCGGCTCGGATATCGCGACACAGCCCGCGCGGGCCATACGCACGTAATCATCAGTAATGCGAGAGACCATGTGGATATGGGGTTCTACGTAGTACACGTTGTGGTCCCGTTCATAGTAACCCAATTCCTGGTCGCCACGCCCACCCGGCGACCCGTGGAGGATGGATCGCGCTATCCGGATCGCCATCCAGCGTCGTAGGGGTCGGAGAATATGAGCTGTATTCGCTCCGCGCGGCAGGCCTTCGAATCAGAAAGCACCGCAAACGCTTCATGAAGCTGTTTGACGCGCGCGTCGCACGCAATTTCCTCAGAGTCTTGAACCCGGTCCAGCCGATCGAGTCCGGCCGCAATGTCGAGGACTCTGTGCCGTAGCGAAAGGAAATCACGGTCAAGCAGGTCCGCCGCGCTCAACGCAGTGGGCGTTTTCATGATGGCACTCCCGGTTCGCGGGTATCATAGGTTCGCCGGCAGCGCCGGACGATCCGCGCGTCGGACAGTGTACCGTGATGGATCCGGCAAGCATAGACTTGGCGGTGGGTCGTCCCGGTTCGACAAGTTCTTACCTGCCGGTGGGGCGTCCGGTTCGTTTCGCGTTGGGGAAAATTATCGGCGCGGTTGATGCCGGCGATTCATCTCTGCTGAAATCACCTCCGTCGCGCCGCGCGCGACGCATACGGCTGGAGCCGTTACGCCTCCCATCGACGCGGCAAGCGCCGAAACCCGACGAGCCCCATCACCATGACGCCGAGCACGATCGCGTTGATACTCCCGCAGAAATTGAGCGAGATACCACCACCGCCGCCACCGGGACCGATGATCGCACAGCCGTCGATATCGACGGCGTCCAACGGCGAGGTGTTGGAGCATTGGTCAAAGCAGTTTTCCACGCCGTCCTGATCGTCGTCCAGCTGGCTGCACGAACAGCCGTCAAAGTCCGCGATCTCGTCGAACGGCGTATCCGCACACAGATCAAAGCAGGCGTTGATGCCGTCTTGGTCACCATCGATCTCTTCACACGCGCAGCCGTCATCGTCGGCCACCACGCTGGGCGGTGTGTTCGGGCATAGGTCGAAGCAGTCGTCCACGCCGTCCAGGTCGCTGTCGAGCTGGCTGCACGAACAGCCGTCTATGTCCGGAATTTCGTCGAGCGGCGTGTCCGCGCACAGATCGAAGCACGCATTGATGCCGTCCAAGTCCCCGTCCAACTCCTCGCAGGCGCTGCCATCTTCGTCGGCCACCAAGTCCAGCGGCGTATCGGGACAAAGATCGAACGCATCTTCCACGCCGTCGTCGTCCGAATCGAAGCATTCCGCAGGGACGTCCCAGAAGGGGCACGCATCGCAGGGCACATCACCGAAGTCGATCGGTAACAGGCCGGTGGACGTCGGCTCTCCCGTAAACTCATTGACGTTGGCGACGTCGTTAAAGTCCGTGAACCACCACAGCGTGCGAAAGCCGTCGGCGTCCACGGCGAATTCGATGTAGCCGGCCGGGTCGCCAAAGTAAAAGACCAGGCCGTCGGCATCGACGAACGTATCCGCGAACACCACATCGGTGCCGGAAACGCCCGCGAGTTCGCCCGTAGACGCCAGCACGACCAACTCGAGGTTGGCGGCGTTTACGACTTCACAAACCGACGAGGATTCCGCATCGGCGAATTGAATCCATGGAAGCGCGAGTGCATCGACGCACAACCCGAGCACAAAAAGCCCGGCAAGAACACTCGCCTTGGACGAATTCTCGAATGCGGGCATAGCCTTGTTCCATCCACTTGCGTTCATGATCTTTGACCGTCCTTGTAATGTGCTAACGCCCCGTTTACGGCGAGAAGCTGATTCGCACCTCGACCTCGCGATACATATCCTCGTACGTTCGCGCGAAAGACTGCTCGTATTCACGCGATGAAGCAATAACTGTCTCGAACTCGTCGTCCAGCGCCCGCGCCCGGATGTCGAGAATCTGCCGATCGGCACGGACCTGCGTCATTTCCATTTCGATGTCGCGCATCGTTTCCGGCGAGCAGGTACGGAGGCCGGAACGGCAGGCATCCTGCTGATCGCGGAGTACGGCCTCATAGTCGCCGACCCTATCCGCCGATTCACGCAGGTGCTCGAGCTTGGCGGCGCGGAACAGGACCCGGTCGCTACCGTAGAAACACCCCTCGCGGGCGACGTACAGCATCACCTCGTCCAGGTCGACGGGCTGATGATAGTCGGAAAGCCCGCTGACGAAAGACGCCCAGATCTCCATCGCCTGTCCGCGGCGGTTGTCGCGCAAGCATTTGATCATCGTTCGAATCTGATCCTGGTCGCGGCGCTCGAACCGATTCAGGACGACGGGGGACACCCTGGCGCTGCGCACCACGATCGGCCGAATGTGCATATGCCCGTCGTTTTCGCGCGGGTATCTGGACACACGAACGTGTCCGTAGTCGCGTCGGGTACGCACATACGATTTTCCCGGTCGCACGCGGTGGGGCGGAACGGCATCTGGCGGGATCGGGCGGGCCTTACCCGGCGGTTCTCGATCGCGCGGTACCCTATCCCGATCTCTATCCCCGTCTCTTCCGGGCCGGTCCTTTTCGCGCTTGACCCTCGTCTTGCCCGGTGGATCGGCCGCGGCGAAGCGTGCCGGCATGGCGATCGAAAGGGCGGCGCCGACGAGTAGCAGGAGTCGAAGATGAACGTTTCGCCTGAACATGGTGGTGCTCCTTTCGCACATGGATGCGATCCGGCGTGCCGTGCAAACCAAGACCCCGTGCCACGCCGGTCTACCGATATCGACACCCGACCGCAGCGTAGGATAAACCAAACTCGAAAAAAAGGAATCCTCCGGTGGCGAGTTTGCGCGGTTAGCGGGAGGGCAGGTGCATCGTGCTGACCGGGCGGACGCCGACAGACCTTGAGGATCAGCAACCTTCTGAAAAAGTGGCACAGAGTCGTGCTATCTGCACTTTTCGCGGAATTGTGGGGTCCGCGGAGCTCGGGACACAAAGTCAGGTCGTGTGGATGAGTCATAATCAGGCGGCATTCTGTGATTCCGTCTACGAACTGAACACCGTGAATGACATCGGGCGACAGCGTCGAGCCATTGAGTGCTCGCCACGCTTTTTCGGCACACATCGTCAACTTGACGACCATCGCCAAGCAGGCGGAACAGCCCGTTTCAAACTGGCCCACTACCGGGCTGGCAGGACCGCCATCTCGTTCCTCGGTGACGGACCCACCCGTGTGTCAGCATCCGCATCCTGCAGCATTCTAGCGATACGATTGCGACAAGCGATATCGCTCAGGACGAACAGGCCAACATAGAAGAGCAAAATACTGAGAAGCACGAATCGGGCGATCTTCGCATCGCTCGCGCTCGCCTCGCCCCTTTCCAACGCCTTCGTCTGGTGCGCCTGCAGCCAAACAGGTAGGCTCGCTGCATCCACCTGTTTGTCATCGTCCCCGAGGATCTTCTTGATCCTCGTTCGCAGCGCGTCGCCAGCTAGATTCTCTTCCCTATAGTGAACTTCAATGGCTTCGCGGTAGACCGCACGTTTGCCAGAGAGCCTCTGCAGTGTGGGATCCATCTGACGTAAGCGTTCTGGCAGGTTGCTGTATGACCAGCCAGCCAAGATCACGATTAGAAACGCCGGCGTGACAAACCGTATTACGACTGCTACAAAACGAGGCACGCGGATGTTGCTACCGTGGTTGAGTTCTGCAACACCGCGCTCGGCTCCGATGACCCACCCGAAGACAAGCACCTGACATGTGGCGGCAACAATCATCAACAGGTTGCACCAGAAATCCGTGTGGTCCAAGGCCAAAGCACCTTTGCTGAAATAGATGATAGGCAAGGCACCGGTCGTAGTAAAAAGGCAGAGGATTGCCACGCTGGCTCGCCGGCTGAGTGCGAATCCGTCCTCAAGAAACGCGATCGCGGGTTGAAGCATGCTCAACGAACTGGTGACCGCCGCGAGGAAGAGCAAGCCGAACCACAATGCCCCGAAGAAGCTGCCGCCGGGCATGAAGTTCATGATGGCCGGGATGGTGACGAAACCAAGCCCGAACGTTCCGCCTTGGGCGTTCTCGGCCCCGAGGAATAGGAAGGCTGTCGGCACGACGATCATTCCGCCCAGTACAACCTCGCAGATTTCATTTGTGCCTGATGCGCTGAGCGACGTCGTTACGATGTCAGCGTTACTTCGCAGATAGCTTGCGTAGCAGAGGATCAACCCGAACCCTACGCTGAGGCTGAAGAAGATCTGTCCCGACGCCGCTAACCAGACTTCTGGCTCGAGCAGTTGATTCCATTGTGGCGTCCACATGAACCGCAGGCCCGTTGAAATGTCCGGTAGAGTCAGGACACGGACCAGGATCACTACCGCGCACAGGATTAGTAGCGGCATGGCCCATTTACAGAAAACCTCGATGCCTCGCGTGACACCTCGGCAGATGATGAAAAAGTTGACAACGAAGCAAACCACAACCAGCCAGATCATGCGCCCGCCGTCAAGCAGCGCACCATGCTGTTTCAATCCACACGCAGTACTAAAGTGCTCGCCGGTGGCCGACACAACCGCCTGCACCTCAGTCACATTCTCCGCCACGCTGGTCTTCGCGATGGCGAACATCTCCGCGAACCCGCCCTTGATGAACTCGAAGCAGTAATCCAAACACCACGCTTCAAGGAGTACATAGTACATATAGATCGCGACGGGGATGAGCAGCGTCATAGCGCCGATGGCCTTCGCCGGTGTCCGAGGCCAGATCGCGTACATGATTCCCGGCCCGTTGTTTTGGCCATAGCGACCGCCGAGACGTCCCATTGTCCATTCGCACCATGCGATCGGGATGCCGAGGATCAGGAAGCTGATGATGTACGGGATCATGAAGGCCCCACCGCCGTTGTTGACGGCTTGACCGGGGAATCGAAGGAAGTTGCCTAAGCCGACGGCGGAGCCCGCGACGGCCAGGACGACTCCAATCTTCGATGTCCAGTACTCCTTCATTGACGCATCTCCTTTGGACTGTGTCCTCATTCCTGACTCCATGAATCGTTTGCTGGCTACCTGGAAGGCGATGTCCCTCTCCTGCTCGGAGTACTGCAGACTCGCACGCGTGGCGTGTTCCGCATCGGTTGGTCATGCAGGGGCCGCGGCGGTTGCGTCACCGAGTTGCCTTGTTGCCAAAGTGAGATCCGTAACGTCTCGCGCAAGTCGGGAACGTTCCGTGCGATCACTACGCGTCCCGCCCCAGATTCCCGGCTGATTCGCCCGAATCGTGCCGTTCCCAGATCGAACCCCAAGGCGTAACTCTTCGCCGCCAACCCTGCTCAAACAGCCGGGCAATGAAATGCGCGTCGTACGCCCGCCCATGCTGGGGCTCGGCCCCTGACTGCTCGCCAGGGGCAGTTTCCGTGGTCTCGGCTTCCTCACCACGTGCTGACGCCGCTGGCAGTTCCGATCCTTGTCCGGATGGCTGGCGGGTTGGTTTTGGCTCAGGGCGGTGCGGCAATTGCAACCAATTTGTCGGAGCCGGGCGCGGCTGGCTCGCGGTGTACGGCTCTTGGAGCCACCCGGTGATGTCTATCCTGATGAGTAGGGTTATCATCGAAGCGTCCTCCGAAACACAGGTTCCTGATGGAGTAGACGCGGTGCCAAGACGCATATATCCTACTTTTGTGCATCACGGCCAATCTTGCGGAGCGGGGAGCTACGCTTGAGACGACAGATTCGTGGGGAGCGGATGGCGTGTCGCTGATGTAACGACTCTCGTAGCGGTCACCAGGTGAGGGGTGTGGCGATATGCGGCGCGGGTCTGTGTCCGTGCGCAGGCGCGTGGGGGACATGCCGTTGGTGGACCCTGCGACAGCTGGCCGACCCCCCCAGGGCAAGATGACAACAACGTGATGGTGCGAGATGGCGGCTTTCCCCCACCGTGACTGGTGCTTTGCCAGCCTTTTTTGATACTGATTACACTGGAAGTCCACCCGGAAGATTGGTCGACAATGTGGATAGCCTTGGGCAGTCTTCTCGCCCGTCAGGCCGATGACAACAGGATACGTGGCCTTGAGGGTCGAAGCATGGAAGAACATCTCACGGAAGAAGATCTTGTTGATCACCTGTTTGAGGAGGCCCTTGAGGAATCCACGCCCGGGCGGGTCGGCACGCATATCGAGCGTTGCGCCGCTTGCCGACAGAAGCTCGACGAACTACGGAGGTTTGTTGATCGCTGCCGAACCGAACTGAGACCGGGTGATCCTCCAGACGAGAATCGTCGAGATGCCATCTGGAAGAGGATTATCGACGAGGTATCACGCTCCGACTCACCTGGAAGCCTGAACAGCAACGGCAAGAACGGGCGGCCCAGCGCGCCTCGTGCTAATGGCATCTGAATGCTCGCTGGCCGGGAGATCATGACGCGCCCGTGAGGCAGAGGTCAACGAATTGCCCAACGACGCCCACCGCTTCGGGCCTCTGTCAGAGTCTTGGGGCCTGCCGCTTACCGGCCTACAATGCAACGTGTACAGCGTCTACACTGAGGAGGGGCGCTTGCCAACACCCGCAAAGATCATCGATTTTTCTGGTGTGTCTGCGAGTAGGTCTGTATCCGACAGTGTATCGATGTAGGCGTGTCGAATCTCGCGCCTCCAAGCCGGAGCGAACTGAAGGCCGGGGGGCTCGATATCCCACCCATTCTCTTCGAACAGCTGGCGAATTTCCTCGCACGTGCGAGTCTTCACGGTGAAGCCCGTGTCCTGTTCGT
>Ga0210111_1000098_pt1 | contig 21306 bp, 19 predicted proteins | sample China_Galinas_PW_6_FD_185520 | JGI IMG/M metagenome (GOLD analysis project Ga0210111, IMG submission 185520) | Wetland microbial communities from San Francisco Bay, California, USA, that impact long-term carbon sequestration - China_Galinas_PWC_D2... | ecosystem: Environmental > Aquatic > Marine... | reverse complement strand
GCGGTGTATCGTATGCGTGAAGGCGTTTTTTGCGTTGCTAGGAGAAGTAGAAATCGTGGCACGCCTGAGAAGACTGGTTCTTCATAGACTGCTGTCGTATTACCGGCTTCTGTCCGAGTGGACGTCGCAGAAAACGGTCAAGACCGTCACGAGTTCGCAGATCGGCGAAGCCCTGGATATTGACCCGACGCAGGTCCGCAAAGATCTCGCCGCCATCGGGGCTACCGGTATGGGCCGGGTGGGATTCGAAGTGTGCGAAGTATGCCGCGCCATTCGGATTGTCCTGGGCTTTGACCATGGTTACGAGTCCGTGCTGATCGGCACCGGGCATTTGGGCGGTGCGCTGCTGGCCTATCCCGGTTTTGCCAAATATGGGTTGCAAATCGTGGCGGCTTTCGACAGCGACCAGCGCAAGATTGGTCGTCGCATAGGCGAACTAACCGTCAAACCCATGAGCGACCTGAAGCCGTTCATCAGACGGCGCAAGATTCGTCTTGCCATCCTGACCACCCCGGCCGAGGTGTCTCAGAAAGTGACGGATCGGCTCGTCTCTGCCGGCGTGAGTGCGATTTGGAACTTCGCGCCCACCTCGCTGGCGGCTCCTCCGGGCGTGTTGGTGCGCAACGAGCACATTGCGCGAGGTCTGTCGGAGATTGGCCACCACCTCCACAGCTGAGCCGGCTTGTTTTATCAACGCACAATGGAATTGTTGCTATTGTAGCGTAACTTACTCGGGTACAGGGCAACTTCTCCGCGAATCGTTTATCTGCGCGCCCCCGGGGCGTCATCTCCCTTGGCAGCCAATCGAGCGCGGTGTACGCGATGTCACGACGGAGGGATGACGGGGCGTAGGCATTCGACGGGGCGCGCGCCAATTCTTATCTCTGCGAATGTGCGAACTCGTTCCTTTCTCGCCGCATCTGCCAGTGGCCTCACGGCAAGGCGGATGCGTATTTCGACCACCCCAGGAAGAGCGTAAGCCACTGTAAACTACGGCAGGAAAACGTCGGGTCTTTTGCGTTTTTCCGAAAACGTGAAAAATATCTCGGAATCTCTTGACCTCTCGCACGCCGATTGCTAGGTTGAATCCTGCGAACAATTCCATGCGCATCGCATGGAAATAAGTTAATTGACCATATAGATGGTGAGCAAACCGCAAGAGCTTTCAGAATTGAGAAGAGATTCTCACACGTGAGAAATATCACGAATAACCTGGACGCGAACCTTGACTTCATCAGTGTGAAGCGGCTGGACGAAGATGACGGCGAGCCGGTCCCCGAGCAAGGCGCCCGTTCGTGGGATGGGCGGCCCCGGTCAATGGTCCGTATCGACGTTCGTCGAGCCGCGTGCAGGAGCGCGGATGTGCGCAAAACTGGTGAAGATGGGTTCCCACTAGCCCCAAGTCTGAGCAGAAAGGATGGAGCAACATGCCGAGTTTTGTGATTCCGGACAAATGTGACGGTTGTAAGGCGCTGGATAAGACGGCCTGCCAATACATCTGTCCCAACGACCTGATGGTCTTGGATAAGCAGTCGATGAAGGCTTACAACCAGGACCCTTCGATGTGCTGGGAGTGTTACAGTTGCGTGAAGATCTGCCCGACGCAGGCAGTCGAGGTTCGCGGCTACGCCGATTTCGTTCCTCTGGGCGCGAGTGCAACGGCGTTGCGTAGCAGCGAGGACATCATGTGGACCATTCAGTTCCGCAGCAAGGACGTCAAGCCGAAGCGATTCAAGTTCCCGCATCGCAGAGGCGTGGAGGAAGGCAAGGCACAGCCGTTCGATCACTTCCCGACGGGCGATGATGACCTCAAGAGCCCGACCTTGATGTGCGAGCCGGCGGGCCTGAACACCGAGCTGGGCCCGTTCAAGATGGAAAAGGTTCTCACGGTCCAGTAGGGCGCGTGTTGTCAGCGGGGGCGTTTACTTCATCGACAGAGCAACTCCAAAGGAGATAGACAGAGATGGCGGATTTTGAAACGGTAACAGTCGAAACTGATCTGCTGATATGCGGCGGCGGGATGGCGGCGTGCGGCGCAGCAGTGGAAGCGGCCTACTGGGCCAAGAAACACGGGTTGAAGGTTACGTTGGTGGACAAGGCAGCCATGGACCGATCAGGCGCGGTGGCGATGGGCCTGTCAGCCATCAACCAATACGTGGATCTGAACAGCGGCAACAACACGTTGAAGGACTACATTGACTACGTCCGCAACGACCTGATGGGCATCACCCGTGAGGACCTCGTGGGGAGCATCGCACGGCACGTGGACTCGACGGTCCATCTATTCGAGAAGTGGGGCCTTCCCATCTGGAAGGACCAGGAAGGCAAGTATGTCCACGAGGGTCGCTGGCAGCTGATGATCAACGGCGAGTCCTACAAGATCGTCGTGGCGGAAGCGGCGAAGAACGCCCTGGCGGAAGCGAAAGGCGAATACTTCGAGCGCGTCTTTATCACGCACCCGCTGATGGACGGGGACAAGTGCGTGGGCGCCATCGGTTTCAGCGTGCGTGAAAACAAGGTTTATGTGTTCAAGGCGAAGGCCACGTTGGTGGCCATGGGTGGCGCCGTACACGTGTTCAAACCGCGCTCGACGGGCGAGGGCTTCGGCCGATCCTGGTACCCGCCGTTCAATTCGGGCGCCAGTGCGTTCTTTACGATCTACGGCGGCGCCGAAATGACCTGCCAGGAGGTGCGTTTCATTCCGGTGCGCTTCAAGGATGCCTACGGTCCGGTGGGCGCATGGTTCCTTCTGTTCAAATCCATCGCCACCAACGCGTACGGCGGCAACTATATGCAGGAGAACGTGGGCGAACTCGACAAGTGGGAGCCGTACGGCAAGGTCAAGCCGCGTCCGGCCAACATCCGCAACTGGCTGATGATGCTCGACGTCATGGAGGGCAAGAGTCCCATCTACATGCAGACGGCGGACGCCATCAAACGGATCGCGGACCAGGCGCCTGATGAGAAGGCTGCGAAGAAGAAGTTGAAAGAGCTGGAAGCCGAGGCTTGGGAGGACTTCCTCGACATGACCATTTCGCAGGCCATTCTGTGGGCCGCGACGAATACCGAGCCGGAGAAGAGGGCTTCCGAAATCATGGCCTGCGATCCTTACTTCATCGGCTCGCACTCCGGCGCATCGGGGGCGTGGGTCTCGGGTCCTGAGGATCTGCAAACCGAGGAGACGAAGAATGAGTACTTCTGGGGCTATCCGCACATGACGACGGTCAACGGCATGTTCGCCGCGGGCGATGCCTCCGGGGCCTCGAGCCACAAGTTCTCCTCGGGCTCGCACGCCGAAGGTCGCATCGCCGCCAAGGCTGCGATCTCCTACATCGTCGATCACAACACGGCGCCCAAGGTCGACCAGGGACTGGTCGATGCCCTGACGAAGGAGATCCTGAAGCCGCTCGAGACCTTTGAGCAGCACAAGGGTGCCACGACCGATCCGGACATCAACCCGAACTACATCCGACCGACGCAGTTCATGTATCGACTGCAGAAAATCATGGATGAGTACGCGGGCGGTGTGTCGAGTCAGTTCAAGACCAACGACAAACTTCTCGAGAGGGGGATGGAACTCTTAACCTTCTTGAAGGAAGACACAGAAAGCCTCGCCGCGGAGAACTTGCATGAGCTGATGCGTTGTTGGGAAAACGTCCACCGGATGTACCAGGCTGACGCACATATGCGATCGATTCTGTTCCGCGAGGAAACGCGGTGGCCCGGCTACTACTTCCGGGCGGACAAGCCGAACATGGATAACAAGAATTGGCTTGCCTTCTGCAACTGCACCTACAACAAGGACACGGGCGAGTGGAAGATGATGAAGAAGCCCGTGAAATACGTGCTGAAGGAAACTCCGGAACACGTATTGCTAGGTGGATAGTTAAGTAATCGGAACGATTCGGGTGCCGCGCGATCGCGCGGCACCCGATCCTCCGAATATTCTGAGTTTCGTCATTCATTCGCGTCGCCTGCGCTGTCAAAGCGCGCCGAGACGATACGAAGACAAAACGCCGAGAGAGCAGGGCGTTGAGCACTGGGAGTCCACGATGGCCGACATACCGCCAACCTGTCCACACTGTGGATCGCACTTGAGCAAATGGCGGGTGCCGGACGGCGCGGGCTGGCCCAACGGGTTCTTCAGGGTCTGCTTCAACAACGAGTGTTCATACTATAAGGAAGGATGGGACTGGATGGCTGAACAATTCAGCCAGCGGGCCTCCTTCCGCTACATGGTCAACCCGGATACGGGTGCCGCCTCACCGCTACCGGTGTGGTCGGACTCTGCCATGCGTGAAATGATCGTCGACGATGCCGAAGGAGATGACGAATGAGCCCGAAGGAGTGTATGACACAAACCGCGGATGCCACCGTGCGACTGAAGGAGAAGGTTCTCGCCGAGTGTCCCAAACTCGGTCGGGAGGACACGTTTCATTTTGCCTGCCATCCGGGCGTTTCATGTTTCAGGCAATGCTGTCGCGACGTGAACATCTTCTTGTCTCCTTACGATGTGCTGCGCATCAAGAAGCGTCTCGGCATCAGCTCGACCGAGTTCCTCGAAAAATACGCCCTGCTGCCCGTGCAAAAGGACATGAGGACCCCTGTTGTCGTCTTGCGGATGAATGACGACGAGGAGAAGACCTGCTCATTCCTGGCCGAGGATGGATGCGGCATCTATTCAGACCGGCCGTGGCCATGCCGCATGTACCCGCTCGGCTTCGCTGCGCAAAAAAACCAACCAGGCGGTGCGCCCGGCGATCAGCTCTACTTCCTGCAGCATGAACAGGAGTGCATGGGGCAAACGGACCTTCGTGTATGGAAGGTGCGGGAGTGGCTCGCGGATCAGGGACTCGACAAATACGAGGAATGGGGCGAGATGTTCAAGGAACTGACGCTCCACGACTTCTTCGAGCAGGGTGGCGTCCTGTCGCCCGAGAAGATGCAGATGCTGTTCACGGCATGTTACGACCTGGATAAATTCCGCGAGTTCGTTTTCAAGAGCACACTGCTAGAGAGGTTCGAGTTCGACGACGATTACGTCGAGGAACTGCGCTACAACGACGAAGCCCTGTTGCGTTTCGGCTTTCAGTGGTTGCGGTTCGGTCTCTTTGGTGAACCGACCATGAAGCCGAAGCCGGAGGTCACCGCGGCGTTCAAAGGCAAGCTCGACAAGAGGTCGTTATTCGACAAGCAAAAGGCAAATCATACGCAAGAGGAATCAGCTTGAGCGGCAACGGCAGACATGGAACGGTCTTGGTCATCGGCGGCGGCATCACTGGCGTGACGGCGGCCATCGAGGCGTCTCAGGCGGGGTGCGATGTGCTGCTCGTGGAGAAAGAGCCCTATCTGGGGGGCCGGGTGGCCAAATCGCATCAGTACTTCCCGAAAATGTGCCCGCCGAGTTGCGGTTTGGAGATCAACTTTCGCAGGCTCAGGACGGACGCCCACATACGGTACATGGCGCTTTCGGAGGTCGAGAAGATCACCGGCGCGCCCGGTTGCTATAAGGTGACGATACGACGGCATCCTCGCGGTGTCACAAACAGGTGCACGGTTTGCGGTGAATGCGTGGAAGCCTGTCCGGTGGAGCGTCCGAACGAGTTCAACGCCGGGATGGGAACCACGCAGGCGATTTATCTGCCGTATGAGATGGCCTTTCCGCAACAGTTCGTGATTGATTACAGCGTCTGCCCCGGCAAGGAGTGTGGCAAGTGTGTGCCGGCGTGCCCCTACGATGCCATCGATCTGGACATGAAGCCCAAGGTCGAGGAGGTGGAAGTCCAGGCGGTGATCTGGGCGACCGGCTGGGAGCCGTTCGACGCGGGCAAGATCGAGGGACTGGGATTCGGCAAACATGCAAATGTCATCACCAACGTCATGCTGGAACGCCTTGCCGCCCAGGGTGGTCCCACGGCCGGGAGAATCGTGAGACCGTCGGATCAGAAAGAAATCGAAAGCGTCGCATTCGTCCAGTGCGCGGGATCGCGCGACGACAACTATTTGAAACATTGCTCCGGCGTCTGCTGCATGGGAACACTGAAACAAGTGCGGTATGTGCGGGAACAGTATCCCGACGCCCGCATCTACGTTTTCTACATCGATATTCGCGCTCCGGGGCGTTTGGAAGATTTCTTTGCGGCCGTCAAACAGGATGAGAAGCTCGAGTTAATCAAGGGAAAGGTTGCGAAGATCTCGGAAGACAGTGGCAGCGGGGACATGGTGGTGGAGGCCGAAGACACCCTGTCAGGCAACCGCGTCAGCCAATACGTGGATATGGTGGTACTTGCGACGGGCATTGTCCCTAACCATGCAGATGTCAGCGTAGAGGTCAACGGGGGGCTGCGAAGAGACGAGCATGGGTTTTTGATGAGTGATCAGCCTCTTGCCGGTTCGTTCGCGGCCGGCTGCGCAAAACGACCGTTAGATGTGGCGTCGTGCGTTCGTGATGCTACGGGTGTGGCCTTAAAGGCTTTACAAAGTTGCGTGGAACACGCCGGTGGATAAAGAACACAAGAAACTTGCTGTTTGGATTTGTGAAGGCTGTGACATCGGAAAGTCGGTCGATGTCGAGGCGCTCGAGGGCGTCGCCGCCGAGGGGTGTGATCGCGAAATGTGTCGATCTCACCCCTTTCTGTGTGGTGACGATGGCGTCGAGCTGCTCAAGAAGGACATCCGCGACGGGGTAAACGCCGTGGTCATTGGCGGATGCTCGCCGAGATTCAATACGGATACCTTCACGTTCGACGGTTGCTTCACCGAACGGGTGAATCTGCGCGAGTTGGTCGTCTGGAGCCATGCGCCCAACGACGAAGACACCCAGATGCTCGCCGAAGATTACCTGCGGATGGGCATTGCGCGTGCCAAGAAGGCAGGGGTCCCCGAACCGTATATCACGGACATCGACAAACGCTTGCTCGTCGTGGGCGGGGGGCAGACTGGTATGACCGCGGCACTCGAGGCCGCTCGCGCGGGGTACGATGTCGCCCTGGTGGAAAAGGAAGCGCAGCTCGGCGGTTGGACGAGAAGTTTCGCGAAACTGTTTCCCAAGAAGCCGCCCTACCGGGATCCCGAACCGGTCGATCTCGAGGCGCGAATCCAGCAGATCGAGGCGCATGAGCGAATTACAGTATACGCGGGCACGACCATCGAGAGTATCAACGGACAACCGGGCCAGTTCGACGTTGCGCTTCGCACCAACGGCACAACGACGCAGATCCGCGCCGGTGCCATCGTCCAGGCCACAGGATGGAAGCCGTACGACGCCACGCGGCTTGGGCATCTGGGATACGGCAAATGTCCGAACGTTATCACCAATGTCGACATGGAGCGGCAGATCGCCGAGGGCGCCATCAAACGTCCATCGGATGGAAAACCGCCGAGCCGCATCGCATTCATCCAATGTGCCGGATCGCGGGATGAGGAACATCTGCGCTACTGTTCGGGCGTCTGTTGCCGGGTGACGATCAAACAAGCCCTTCTGGCGCGCGAGCAAAATACCGACACCGAAGTCTATGTCCTCTACAAGGACATTCGCACCCCGGGACAGTACGAGGATTTCTATCGCCGGGCCCAGGAGGATTCGGCGATCTTCTTCACCAAGGGCGACGTCGTCGGTGTCGAGGAAACCGACGACCATAACTTGCGCGTCGAGGCGGCCGATACGCTCCTCGGTGAGAAGATCCAACTTGAGGCGGACCTGGTTGTCCTCGCCACGGGGATGGTGCCGGTGGCGGCCGACGGAGAGGCCGTCAGGCAACTGAAGGACGCCAATACCATTATCGCCAAGGGCGAGGCCGGCGCGCAGCTGGATGCTGCAAAAGTCACCGCGGAGAAGCTCAAGCAACATGAGGGCTCGGACATCCTGAGACTCGGCTACCGACAGGGGCCGGACATGCCGACGCTGCGGCACGGATTTCCCGATTCGCACTTCATTTGCTTTCCCTACGAAACGCGGCGTACCGGGATTTACGCGGCCGGCTGCATGCGCGCACCCAACGATGTGGAGATGTGCCAGGATGACGCCGCCGGTGCCGCCCTGAAAGCGATCCAGTGCGTGGAACTCGCCAGTGTGGGCGAAGTGGTTCATCCTCGCTGGGCTGATAAGTCGTTCCCGGATTTCTTCCTCCAGCGCTGCACGCAGTGCAAGCGGTGTACCGAAGAGTGTCCGTTCGGCACGTTGGACGAGGACGCAAAAGGGACGCCGATGCCCAACATCACGCGATGCCGAAGATGTGGCATTTGTCTCGGCGCCTGCCCTGAGCGCATCGTTTCGTTCAAAGATTATTCCGTCGACATCGTTTCCTCCATGATCAAGGCGGTCGAGGTTCCCGACGAGTTCGAGGAAAAGCCGCGTCTGCTCGGATTAGTGTGCGAGAACGACGCCTATCCGGCCCTCGACGCCGCCGGCGCCAGGCGTATCCAACACAGCGCATTCATCAGGTTCATTCCTGTCCGATGCCTTGGTTCGGTCAACGTGGTTTGGATTGCCGACGCCCTCTCACAGGGCTTCGACGGCATTCTCCTCGTCGGCTGTAAATCGGGCGACGACTATCAGTGTCACTATATCCGCGGTAGCGAATTGATGGGCACGCGGGGCGACAACATCCGTGAAAAACTGAAACAGCTCGCCCTGGAAGAGGAACGCGTTCGTGTCGAAGAACTGTCCATCGTGGATTACGAGAGGTTGCCACAAATCGTCTCTGAGTTCGCGGATCAGATCGAGGAGATCGGATTGAATCCGTTCAAGGACTAAGGAGTGTGTCCGATATGTCCGATGCTTGTCTGTTGAAACCTGACAGGCAGTTCATTGACCGCATCGTCGAATCGGGCGGCGACGATCTCAAGAAGTGCTTTCAGTGTGCTACGTGTTCGGCGGTGTGCGACCTGGCTCCCGACCGTCGTCCATTCCCGCGAAAGGAGATGCACTGGGCCCAATGGGGGCTCAAGGAGCGTCTCCTGGCGGACCCGGATGTGTGGCTTTGCCATCAGTGCAATGACTGCAGCACACACTGTCCGCGCGGCGCGCGGCCGGCTGATGTTCTCGCAGCGATCAGACACCAGAGCATCATTCACCATGCGGTTCCCGGTTTTCTTGCGAACTGGGTGAACCGGGTCAAGTTCCTACCGTTGACTTTGCTTATCAGCGCCGTGTTCGTCGCGCTGGCGTTGATCGTGCGAACGCCGCTGGAGGGCGTGTTCTCTCTTGGTACGCCTCACGGTTTCTATGCCGAGTTCTTTCCGCACTGGCTGCTGATCGGTTTCTATACGCTGTTTACCGGGCTCGCATTTCTGGTCGCGGCGGCGGGCATCGTTCGCTTCTGGAGGGCGCTGAAGGCGGCCGACGATGCCTCCGGCAATCGCGAGCGTGTGGTCGGCATCATTCCCGCCGTGATTCATACGCTGAAGTCGTTACTCGTCCATGACAAATTCGCCAAGTGTGTGAGCCACTCTTCTCGGAGGCTGGCGCACTTGATGGTCTTCTACGGTTTTGTGGCCTTGTTCCTCGTGACCGTCTGGGCCGTATTCGACATGTATGTAAAGCCGTACATCGGTTGGGAGACCGTATACCCGTTCGACCTGGCGCACCCCATGAAGTTTCTCGGCAACGCGGGTGCCCTGCTGCTCGTGATTGGATGTTTGTACGTGATCCGGAACCGAATGGGGAGCGTGAAAGAAGTCGGGAGCAGCACTTCATTCGACTGGATTTTCGTCTTGTTGTTGTTGAGCGTCGGAGTCACCGGCATCCTCACCGAAGCGCTGCGATTTGTTGCGGCACCCGGGGGACACGCCGCCGCGGCTAACGCGCGGACGGGTCTCGAGTACACTGCGCTTGCGGTGTATTTCGTACATCTCGTGCTTGTCTTCGAACTGCTGGTCTTCTTGCCTTACTCCAAGTTTGCGCACCTTCTGTACCGTACCACAGCGCAGGTGTATGCCGAGCATTCGGGGCGAAACCTGACGGCCCGCGAATTGGCATTATCGAAACAGGATGCAAGGTCGCCGACCGGCGTGCACTCGGAGAGCGATGAAGAATCTCAGGCAAAGGAATCTTTGGGGGTATTGAGCCCACGTACTTCTGAAGCGAGAACTTAAACCCAAGAAAAGATGGCATTGGAAAGGAAGAACAGCCCCATGGACCAGCTCATTAAACCACACGGTTCGGATGTACTGAACCCCCTCTTCGTAAAGAGTGAAGCAGAGCGCACGAAGTTGCTGAAGGAAGCGGAAGGTCTGCCGAAGCTGCTCATTTGTTCCCAGGCGGCCGCCAACGCGGTCATGCTGGCCGGTGGATACTTCAACCCGCTCACCGGCTTTATGAACCTCAAAGACTCGCTGGCGGTGGCAGAGAGCATGAAGACCACGGCCGGTCTCTTCTGGCCGGTGCCGATTGTCAACGTGGTCGACGACGTGTCCGGCATCAAGAAGGCCAAGCGGATTGCCCTGCTCGATCCGAATGTGGACGGGAATCCGGTTCTGGCGATCCAGGACGTCGAATCGATCGAAGAGGCGACCGGCGATCAGATGAAGAAAATGGCCGAGAAGATCTTCGCGACGACGACGATGGAGCACCCCGGCGTCAAGAACTTTTTGTCGGTGGGTAAGTTCTTCGTCGCGGGACCGATACAGGTGCTCAACTACTCCTACTTCTCCGAAGAGTTTCCGGAGACCTTCCGCACGGCGGTGCAGATTCGTGAGTTGATTGCGAAGAATGGCTGGAAGAAAGTTGTCGCCTTCCAGACGCGCAATCCGATGCACCGCGCCCACGAGGCACTGGTGAAGATCGCCATGGAACGCGTCAACGCGGACGGTGCCGTGATTCACATGCTGCTGGGCAAGCTCAAGGAGGGTGATATTCCGGCCGACATTCGTGACGCCTCCATCCGCAAGATGGTCGAACTGTATTTCAAACCGAACAGCTGTGAGATCACCGGATACGGGTATGACATGCTCTACGCGGGTCCGCGGGAGGCCGTGCTCCACGCCGTGTTCCGCCAGAACATGGGAGCGACACACCTGATTGTCGGACGCGACCACGCCGGCGTGGGTGACTATTACGGGCCCTTCGACGCCCAGGAGATCTTCCACAAGGAGGTTCCCGCGGGCGCGCTGAAGCTGCAGATCTTCGAGGCGGATCACACCGCGTTCTCCAAGACGGTGGGCGACGTGATCATGATGCGCGAGGCGCCCGAGGGACACAAGAAGGAAGATTTTGTGTTCCTGTCCGGCACGAAGGTTCGCGAGATGCTGTCCGCAGGAGAGGATCTGCCTCCCGAGTTTGCCCGACCCGAAGTCGCCAAGATCTTAATGGGGTACTACCAGTCGCTAACGGCGGTTTAACCGGGAAAGTGTGCTATGGACCTTATCACCGTCACCAGGAATCACGACGCGTTCAAAATCCGCGTGCGCGGTCATGAACTGACAAGTGATCTGCCCGAGAAAGAGGGTGGGCACGATCAGGGGCCTTCGCCGGCGGAGCTCATGGCCGGCTCCCTCGGCGCGTGCATCGCGATGATGGTCCAAAGCTACTGTCAGCAGCATGGATACGACGGTGACGTCCGGGTCAGTCTGGCGATCGAACTTGCGGATGAGCCCAAGCGCATTGGTCGTATTGTGGTCGACGTGGAATTGCCCGAGGGAGTTCCCGAGGCCAAGAAGGACGCTTTAAAGCGAGTGGCGGCGCATTGTCCGATTCATGAGACTCTCCGGAGCCCACCGGCTCTAGATGTTGACGTGGTATAGACCGCGGCTGCGGTGAGCAGCGTCGTGCCAACGGCCGCCTTGAGCAAGGAGTAATTCGATGGAAAAGAAAAGTTTCGGTGGCAAGCTGATCGAGATCGACGAAGACGGATTCATACAGGATCCGGAAGCATGGGATGAGAAGGTTGCCAACGATCTCGCGAAGACGGAAGGCGTCGAGGAACTGAGCGAGAGCCACTGGAAAGTGGTCAAATACCTGCGGGACTATTACCTCGAGTTCAACATGGCGCCGATGATCCGTAAGCTCTGTAAGTCTACGGGTTTCAGACTGAAAGAGATCTACGATCTATTTCCGAGCGGCCCCGCGAAGGGTGCCTGCAAGGTGGCAGGGCTTCCCAAGCCGACCGGATGCGTGTGATTTTTGCGGCGCGTCTCTCAAACATGCGCCACATGGTTTTTGGTCGCCGGCTACACCGCGGCGGGAAAGACGTTGAGGTCTGTCGACCGACAGGCCGGTGAGTAGGGGTTTGCGAGTCCTTGCAGGGGACTTGGTGATGACGTTGCGGGATCTGTTGCAAAAGAACGAAGATTCCATCGTGCAGAGGTGGTTCGAGTGCGCCTTGGAGACGTATGCCGGGGAGTCGGCCGTTGCGTTCAAGCGCGGGAAGGATCCCTTCGCCAATCCGGTCGGCCACAGCCTGCGTGTGGGAACGCGAGGGATCTTCGAGACTTTCCTCGATGGTACGGAGGTCGAGAACGCCCGCCGGTACCTGCACGAGATCATGAAGATCAGAGCGGTGCAGGAGTTTCCCGCTTCCGAGGCAGTCAATTTCATCTTTCGCCTGAAAGAGGCCATCCGAGCCGTACTGGGACCGAACGCCGGAGATGCGCGGTTCGTGTCCGAGTTGGAAGAGTTCGATAGACGGATCGATCGCATTGCGCTTGATGCTGTTGACGTGTACGTTCAGTACCGTGAGCAACTGTGCGATCTTCGAATCAACGAAGTGAAGCGCAGTGTCTCGTGGGTCGTAGACAAGATAAACCAACGTCCTCTCAATCAGGATTTGATCGGCGTCAACTCGAGAATGACGACGGTCGACAGATTGGACGCACGATACGAGGGTACGTCATGAGGGCTTTCCTATCCTTGGTGATCGTGGGTGCCCTCTTTCTCGTGGGACTGCTCGGCGCGGCGCCGGGGACGCGGTACTTTTTCGCAGTGGTGCTGTCCTACGCCGCGATCACGCTGTTCCTGGGGGGGATGATCTACCGCGTCCTTGGCTGGGCGAGGGTCCCCGTTCCCTTCCGCATACCGACGACGTGCGGACAACAGAAATCACTGGGCTGGATCAAACACCAGAAACTGGACAATCCCCACAGCACGCTGGGCGTCATCGGGCGAATGGCGCTGGAGGTCCTGTTCTTCCGCTCGCTGCTGAGGAATACGAAGTCGAAGTTTCGCGAAGATCGCAGGCTCGTCTACGGAACCGATCTGTGGCTGTGGCTTGGGGGAATGGTGATGCATTGGTCGCTGCTGGTGGTCCTGGCCAGGCATCTCCGGTTCTTCATCGATCCAGTGCCCTGGTGCGTGACTTTCCTGGGCAAGGCTGACGGGTTTCTAGAGGTCGGTCTTCCGGTCTTCTACCTATCGAGCATCCTATTCTTGGTGGGCGCGGTGTATCTGTTGTTGAGAAGGCTCGGCTCCTCAAGGTTGAGGTACATTTCTCTGGTCAACGATTACTTTCCGCTGCTCATGTTGTTGGGCATCGGCGTCAGTGGTTTTTGCCTCAGACACGTAATCAAGACGGACGTCGTGGGCGTCAAGGAGTTCGCCATGGGTTTGGCCACCTTTGCACCGGTGGTCCCGATGTCGCTCAGCCCTTTGTTTTTCGGGCACCTGACGCTGGTCTGCGTGCTGCTTGCCTATCTACCGCTCAGCAAGCTGACGCACATGGCCGGCGTGTTCCTGAGCCCGACCCGCAACCTGGCGAACAACAATCGAAGCATCAGGCATGTCAACCCCTGGGATTATCCAGTGAAAGTGCATGCCTACGAAGAGTACGAGGATGAGTTGAGAGACAAGATGAAAGGCGCCGGGATCCCGGTCGAGATTAAATAGTCATGGCCAAGCCGGACGAACCAGGGTACTACAAGCAGGAGGACCTGCTCACCATCGACGTGCATCCGCCGAAAACGGAGTGGATGGATACTGAGGTGGATCTCAGGCCCGGCACGTTTATCTATCCGGGAAAAGCCAAGAACCTCAAGGTCCTGGATCTGCCGAACGCACGGGACTGGGCCGTTACCGACGCCGATTGGAAGCTCCCGGAGGGTTGGAAAAAGACCGTGCTGGAGGGCATGGCCGACCGTCTGAAGAAGTACCGCTCATTCAAGTTGTTCATGGACATCTGCGTTCGGTGCGGCGCGTGTGCCGACAAGTGTCATTTCTTCATTGGCGGCGGCGATCCAAAGAACATGCCCGTGCTGCGGGCCGAACTCCTCCGATCGATCTATCGCAAGGACTTCACGGCCCTAGGGAGAGTCTTCGGAAAGCTGGCGGGAGGTCGCGAGCTCACGCCCGATGTCATCAAAGAGTGGTTCTACTACTTCTTCCAATGCACCGAGTGTCGGCGTTGTTCGGTCTTCTGTCCGTATGGGATCGATACGGCCGAGATCACGATGATGGGGCGCGAGCTTCTCGGCCTGCTCGGACTGTACGTGAACTGGGTGATCGAACCGGTGGCCAACTGTTTCCGTTTCGGCAACCATCTGGCAATTCAGCCGCACGGTATGGCCGACACGCTGGAGTTCATGGTCGACGACATCGAAGAAGCGACCGGCATTCGGGTCGACCTTCCCATCAATAAAAAGGGCGCCGACATTCTGTTCGTGACGCCATCGGGCGATTTCGTGGCCGCCCCCGGCATCTACACCTGCATGGGATATATGCTGCTCTTTCACGAATTGGGACTCAACTACACCTGGAGTACCTATGCATCCGATGGCGGGAACTTCGGGCTGTTTACTTCCCATGAAATGATCAAGCGCCTTAATGCCAAGATCTACGCCGAGGCCAAGCGTCTCGGCGTGAAGTGGATTCTGGGTGGCGAGTGCGGACACATGTGGCGGGTGATACACCAGTACATGGACACCATGAACGGTCCCGCGGACTTCCTGCAGGTTCCACGGTCGCCGATCACCGGTACGGTCTTTGACCATGCGCGGTCGACGAAGATGGTTCACATCATGGAGTTCGTGGCCGACCTGATCAAGCACGGAAAGTTGAGGCTCGATCCCTCACGCAACGACCATATTCGGGTCACCCTGCATGATTCCTGCAACCCGGCGCGGGCCATGGGTCTCCTGGAGGAACCACGCTACGTACTCAATCACGTGTGCAACCACTTCTACGAGATGCCCGAGAACACCATCAGAGAACAGACGTTCTGTTGCGGTGGCGGCGCGGGGCTGGGAACCGACGAGAACATGGAAATGCGATTGCGCGGCGGGATGCCTCGCGGTCACGCCGTCCGATTCGTACAGGAGAAGTACGGCGTCAATCAACTCGCCGCGATGTGTGCCATCGACCGGGCCACCCTTGTGACGGTCTGTGACTACTGGGCGCCGGGCGTACAGGTGACGGGCGTCAGCGAACTCGTGGCCAATGCGCTTATGCTTAAGGGCGAGAAGCGGCGGACACACAACCTACGGTTGGAACCGATTCCGGGCATGCATGACAACGGGAAGGTCGGAGGTGCCGCCGATGCGTGATAAGGGAAGGATCATCGTCGGGTTGGTGGTATTCGTCGTGTTGGTGACGTATCCCTTGTGGAACAACCTCGGCGCAGCCGAAAACACGTCCCCGCCCGAGTTGGCGTTGCCCAAGGACAAAACGCACTGCATCGAAGAAAAGGAGTACATGACCGCCAATCACATGGACCTGTTGAACAAGTGGCGGGACGCGGTCGTCCGCAATGGTGACAGATACTACACCTCGCAATCGTTTGGCGAGCGGTACGAGATGAGTCTCACGAAGACCTGCATGAACTGCCATAACGATCGAGAGAAGTTTTGCATCCGTTGTCACGATTATGCCAACGTCCAGCCAAGCTGCTGGGGTTGCCATGTCGAACCGAAGGAAACTGAATGATGAATGAAGACAGACGCAGTTTCCTTAAGAAGACAGGCCGGGCCGCCGTGGGGCTTGGCCTGGGGCTTCCGATTCTCGAAGCTGCCTGTAGCCGGCCGAGAGCCGGTGCGGCCGGCGCAGCCTCCTCGCGCCAGTGGGCCATGGTGATTGACGTCGAAAAGTGTCTACGTGACGAAGTGCGCAGCGCGTGCGCCCAGGCCTGCCACCGGGCGCACAATGTACCCCGAATCCCCGATTCCGAGGAAGAGGTCAAGTGGATCTGGAGCGAGGACTTCGAAGCGGTCTTCCCCGATCAGGCGCATGCGCACCTGCCGGACTCCCTTAAAGATAAGCCGGTCCTGGTGCTGTGCAATCACTGTACGCATCCGGCATGTGTCAAGGTCTGTCCGACCAAGGCCACATGGAAACGCGAAAAAGACGGCATCGTGATGATGGACATGCACCGGTGCATTGGCTGTCGCTACTGCATGGCCGCTTGTCCGTACGGTGCCAGAAGTTTCAATTGGCAGGATCCGCGACCGTACCTCGAGCGCCCGATCCGCCCCGAGTTTCCCACCAGGGAAAAGGGCGTTGTTGAGAAGTGCAACTTTTGTGCGGAACGGCTGAGGGACGGGCGCGAGCCGGCCTGTGTCGAAGCCACAAAGAACGTGCCCGGCGGCGAAGGGGCGTTGACATTTGGTGACCTGTCCGAGCCGAACTCGAACGTGTGCGCGCTGCTGCGAAAACGGCGCACGATCGTCAGGAAGTTGAGCGCCGGAACCGGTCCGAACGTGTTTTACATCGTGTGAGGTCGTCATGTTGGAGAACGCATTCCGAGGTAGCAAACGGTACTGGCTGCTGCTCGGGTTCTGGGTGCTTCTCATTGTGCCGGGGCTGGCGGCGTACGCCCTGCAAATGGCCGACGGCCTGACCGTCACCGGAATGAGCCGGGATGTCACCTGGGGACTGTACATCGCGCAGTTCACCTTCCTGGTCGGCGTGGCGGCATCGGCCGTCATGGTCGTCTTGCCGTACTACCTCCACAACTACAAAGCATTCGGCCGGATGGTCATTCTGGGCGAGTTTCTCGCCGTGGCGGCGGTTGCCATGTGCACGCTATTTATATTCGTTGACCTCGGTCAGCCAAGACGGGTGCTCAACGTGCTCCTTCATCCAGCGCCCAACTCCGTGATGTTTTGGGACATGATGGTGCTGTCGGGTTACCTGTTGCTGAACCTCGTCATCGGTTGTGTCACCTTTGACGCCGAACGCAAAGGCGCGCCTCCGCCGCGATGGGCCAAGTGGTTGGTGTATTTGTCGATTCCTTGGGCCATCAGCATCCACACGGTGACGGCGTTCCTCTATTCGGGTCTGGCGGCGCGGCCCTTCTGGATGACGGCCATCCTGGCGCCCCGCTTTCTCGCATCAGCCTTCGCGTCGGGTCCGAGCCTGCTGATTATCCTCGCCTTGATCTTGCGGAAGTTCACGCGGTTCGATGCGGGCAAGGAGGCGATTGGCAAGCTCGCCGTGATCGTCGCCTATGCCATGGCGATCAACTTGTTCTTCGTCTTAGTGGAATTGTTTACCGGGCTATATAGCGGCATGCCGCATCACGTGGATCACTTCGAGTATCTGTTTGTCGGCCTCCACGGCCACGCCGCGCTCGCGCCGTGGATGTGGGTATGCGAAATACTCACGGTCGGCTGCGTGGTGCTGCTGTTGTTCCCCGGTGTGCGTGCAAATGAAAAACTCCTGGCGCCGCTTTGTCTTGCGGTGATCGTCGCCATCTGGATCGAGAAGGGTATTGCGATGGTGGTGGCCGCGTTCATTCCCTCGCCGCTCGGCAAGGTGACGGAATACGCGCCCACGGCGCCGGAGATTGTGATCACCATTGGCGTCTACGCTATCGGTTTTCTCATTCTGACCGTGCTCTACAAGATGGTGCTGACAGTGAGGGGACGTTTGGAAGTGACGTGAGACCGATGACAAGAGATATATTGAATCAGACTTAACGCCATCAGTCCGAAAGGAGAAAACATGGCCAACTCAGAAAACGGCGGCACCCCGCAACTGGACGAACTGGAAAAGGGGCCGTGGCCCAGCTTCGTGACGCAGATCAAGGCTGCGGCGAAGGGCAACAAAATGTCCCAGGATCTTCTGGGGCAACTGGAAAAGTCCTACCGAGACAAGGTGGGATACTGGAAGCACGGCGGCATCGTCGGCGTGATGGGGTACGGCGGAGGCGTCATCGGTCGCTATTCGTTTCTCGGCAAAGAGTTTCCCAATGTGGCCCACTTCCACACGCTTCGCATTAATCAGCCGAGTGGTTGGTTTTATACGTCGAAGGCTCTGCGAACCTTGTGCGACATCTGGGAAAAGCATGGCTCCGGCCTGACCAACATGCACGGCTCGACCGGCGATATCATCTTCCTCGGCACGGTCACCGACGAACTCGAACCGACGTTCGCCGAGTTGACCGAGGCGGGATTCGACCTCGGTGGATCTGGCTCCGACCTGCGTACGCCGAGCTGCTGCGTAGGCCCGGCACGGTGCGAGTGGGCGTGCTACGACACACTCCATATCACGAACCATCTCACGCAACACTTTCAGGACGAACTGCACCGCCCGGCGTTCCCGTACAAGTTCAAGATCAAATGTGCGGGTTGTCCGAACGACTGTGTCGCCTCGATCGCCAGGGCGGATATGTCCATCATCGGTACGTGGCGCGACGAAATACAGATCGACCAGGCTGCCGTCAAGTCGTACGCGGATGGCGGCATGAATATCGAGCGGGACATCTGTGGGAACTGCCCGACGAAGTGCATGGAGTGGGACGGAACGAAGATCGACATTGACGATGAGAACTGCGTCAAGTGCATGCACTGCATCAATGCGATGCCCAAGGCACTTAGACCCGGCAAAGATCGCGGGGCGACCATCTTGCTCGGCGCCAAGGCCCCGATCGTCGAGGGTGCGCTGCTGTCGTCGGTGCTCGTTCCGTTCATCAAACTCGAACCGCCCTATGACGAACTCAAGGATTTGATCGAGCGCATCTGGGACTTCTGGGGCGAGCACGGCAAGAACCGAGAGCGCACCGGCGAACTCATGCAGCGAGTGGGGCTCGGGAATTTCCTCGAAGCGATCGAGGTGGAGCCGTTACCGGAGATGATCGCTCACCCGCGCGAGAATCCCTACGTCTTCTACGAAGAGTACTACGAAGAGGATGACGGCGAGGAAGAAGAGGAGAACGAGGGATAAATCGTTGCAGACGGGGCGACCCGCAGGCAATTACGACAACAACCCCTTTGCACGGGAGATCATTGATGGTAATCGATAGAAAAACGGATATCGGCCCTCCGAATTACGAGCAGTTTCTGCCACCCGTCATCAAGAAGAACTATGGCAAGTGGCTTCATCACGAGATCCTCAAGCCAGGCGTCATGGTTCACGTTGGCGAGTCCGGCGACAAGCTCTTCACCGTGCGTGCGGCCTCCCCCAGGCTGCTAAGCGTCACGAGGATTCGCGACTTCGCGGACCTGGCGGACAAATATTGTGGCGGCCACCTGCGCTTCACCAGCCGCAACAACGTCGAGTTCCTGCTGACGGACGAGTCCAAGATCGACGCGCTGATCAAGGACCTCAGCACTCTTGGCCACCCGGTGGGTGGAATTGGCAATGCGATATCGAATATCGTTCACACGCAGGGATGGGTGCACTGCCACTCGGCGGCGACGGACGCGTCCGGTGTCGTGAAGTGCGTGATGGACGACTTGTGCAACCACTTCACCGAGACTGAGTTGCCCGGCAAATTACGCATTGCCCTGGCGTGCTGTCTCAACATGTGCGGTGCCGTACACTGTTCGGACATCGCGATCCTGGGTATCCACCGCCGCCCGCCTAAGGCGGATCATGCGACGTTGAACAAGGTATGTGAGATTCCAAACGTGGTGGCGTCCTGCCCCACTGCGGCGATTCGTCCGACCACCGTTGACGGGAAGCCCTCGGTCGAGATCGACGAGGAGCGGTGCATGTTCTGCGCCAACTGCTTCTCGGTCTGTCCGGCGCTACCCATGGCCGACGCGCTCAACGACGGGGTTTCCATTTGGGTCGGCGGCAAGGTCTCGAACGCACGCTCCGAGCCGATGTTCTCCAAGCTGGCCATACCGTTCTTGCCGAATAACCCGCCGCGCTGGCCCGAAGTGGTCGAGGCCGTGCGAAACATCGTTGAAATCTGGGCCAAGAACGCCCGCAAGTACGAGCGCATGGGTGAGTTTATCGCGCGGATCGGCTGGCCCCGCTTCTTCAAGATGACGGGAATCGAGTTCGCCAAGGAACATATCGACGACTTCAAGTACGCGGGGCTCAGCTTTAAGCGGTCCGCGCAGTTGAGACATTAGGAGGTGTACGATGGCTGTCACTGTTGAATCAGTCGCAGACGCTATGTACGCGATGGTCAAAGAGTATCAGGGGAAAAAGAAGCTCAAAGCCGGGGACCTGACCAAGGCCATGATCGCGCAGTTTGAAGCCGAGGGTTGCGACAAGAAGATGTGCAAGGCGGCCATCCGCACCCTGATGGATTCCGGTAAGTGTGTGTATACCTACTTCGGCGGCAGCTTCATCGAGATTCCTCACGCGGAAGGTGCTGCGGAGCAGGCAAGTAGTGGCTAGTACGGTGCTTCGGAAGTCGCTCGACTATGGTGGGTGCCCCATTCTTCGCAAAGCGAAGGGTGGGGGACGGATGCGAACGTCGTGGAACTTATGAAACGCGGTACTAATGCCCCAAGGACGGGGAAATGTGGTCGGCACACGGCGCGCCAGCGTGTTGCGTTCGAAGGTGTGCATGATGGGCAATCGAGTGTTTTTCGCCCGAGGTGATTCATGGCTGTAAAGAAACTAAAGAAGAAAAAGAAGTCGTTCGGAGCACGGAGCTTCTCCGGCGGCTCCTCCCGCGAGCAGTCGCCGCTACGACCCAAGAACGTACCGAAGATGCCGCCGTGCCGCGATACGTGTCCCAGCGGCAACCGGATCCGGGAGTTCATTACGACCATTGCCCAGGCCGAGCGGCGGGGCAAGACCTCCGACCAGGCATGGGAAGAGGCATGGGAGATCTATACGGACACCAGCCCGTTCCCCTCCGTGTGTGGTCGCGTTTGTCCCGCACCATGCGAAACCGAGTGCAACCGCCAGGAACTCGAAGGCGCGGTCAGCGTCAACAAGATCGAGCGCAGTATCGGTGACTTCGGTATCGAAAAGGGTCTGAAGCTCAAGACCCTGTCCGACGAAAAGAAGCCGCAGAAGATCGCGGTGATCGGCGCGGGTCCGAGCGGACTTTCTTGCGCCTATCAGTTGGCACGTCGGGGCTACGGCGTCAGTGTCTTCGAGGCGCTGGACAAACCCGGTGGCATGCTGCGCTGGGGTATTCCCGGCTACCGCTTACCCGAATCGGTGCTCGATGCCGAAATTCAGAGGATTGTCGA
>Ga0210111_1000097_pt1 | contig 21314 bp, 20 predicted proteins | sample China_Galinas_PW_6_FD_185520 | JGI IMG/M metagenome (GOLD analysis project Ga0210111, IMG submission 185520) | Wetland microbial communities from San Francisco Bay, California, USA, that impact long-term carbon sequestration - China_Galinas_PWC_D2... | ecosystem: Environmental > Aquatic > Marine... | reverse complement strand
GCCCCAGTGTGGGCATGTCATCCCCGCTTCCGAGCTGGCTGAGGCCGACGAAAGCTGGCGCCGCCGAGCCCGTGCCGAACGAGGCATCAGCCGCGACGAGGAAACCGCTGTCTCCAACCAGGGGCTCGCCTGCCCTGATCTCATCCCGACGCCATGACCACGACAAAATCCAACTATCCCGGTCTCAACCTCGGCGCCGCGCACGGCGATGACCACGAAGCGGCCGAGACTGCCATCTTCGGCTTTTGGATCTTCCTGATGAGTGACATTGTCACCTTCGGAATGTTCTTCGCCGTCTACGTCACCAGTGCGCTCAACACCGCGGGCGGGCCCGGGCCCAAGGACCTGTTCAGTCTCACCAGCGTCGCTTGGCAGACCGGATTCCTGCTCGTGTCCAGCGTGACGAGCGGGCTGGCCGTACTGAACCTCAAGCACGAGCACTCCCAGAGCCAGTCGCCCCGCAAATGGCTCGTGTTCTGGCTGCTCGTGTCGGTGCTGCTGGGCATCGGCTTCCTCCAGCAGGAAGTCCGCGACTTCATCGACATCGCCCACAAGGGCGGCGTCCCCTCCCGCAGCGCTTGGCTTTCGGCCTTTTGGTCGCTCGTCGGCATGCATGGGCTGCATGTTTCCGTCGGCAGCCTGTGGTGCCTGGTCATCGTCATGGGCGTGCTGGCTCAGGGCGTGATCCAGCGCTGGAAGCACGCCATTATGAGCTGGGCCGTCTTCTGGCACTTCCTCGACCTGGTCTGGATCGGGATCTTCACAATTGTCTTCTTGCGAGGGCTCGTCTGATGACACGCGCTCAGGAACTCCGCGCCTACCTCATCGGATTCGGATTGTCCGTTGTTTTGACGGCCATCCCCTTCACTCTCGTGGCTCTTCACAAAGATGCTCAGCTCACGCTGTGGGTTCTGGGGATCTGCGCCGTGCTCCAGGCAATCGTCCACCTCCGCTACTTCCTGCACTTGAGCCTGCACGGGCAGCAACGCGACGACCTCCAGTTGGTCTTGTTCACCGCGCTCATCTTGCTGATCATGATCGGCGGGACGCTTTGGATCCTCGCCAATCTCACGCGGAGGATGTAGCGTTGCTCTACGTACTGCTGCTATTCAGGGTGATCGGTGAGGGGCCGGGGTCGGTTGGCGCGGCTGCGCAGGTGCCGTGATGAATCGCCGGTGGCGAGCTGTATTCCTGTTCATCATCGCCGCAGGCTTCGTGTGCGGCTTCGCGGGATTGTGGCTGCCGGGGCAGAGCGCCTTGCTTGAAGCACCACGCTCCGGGAGATTTCAGTTGCAGCGCTTGCACGTCTTTCTGTTCAATCTCGTTGCAGGGGGTACCATTCTGATGTGGTTTACGGAAGGCAAACGAGTAGTCTCATGGCGTGCCATGGTCTACCTGGTCCTTGCCTTGCTGTTCAGCTTGGTTACGTTTCTAAACCACTATACACTTGCCATCGTGCTGGCGGTGACTCTGGCCGTCATCGTCGAGCTGGTGCGCATTAATCGATTCTCCTTTGTCCCCACAGAGATCTTCCAGAGCGAAGTGCCTGTGGCGCATAAGTTCCACCACGCAGCGGTTTTGTGCCTGTCGCTCGGGTTGCTCATCTGTGCCGGCGTGATGATCAACCGCCGGTTCCTGCATCTTTGCCCGAGCCTTGATCTGCTCTTGGACGATTTTTTCCTCGGTTTTTCATTTCCGCTGTCTCTGATCTCGTTTGCGGTGATGTTTGCCCTGTCTGACGAGAAGAATAGCGGGCCGCTCCGCTGGATCGGTGAAGCCTCGTTCTGGGTCGTGACGGTAGGCGTGATCGTCTTTTTCGTCTGCATCATTATGGAAAGCTTCATCGGCGAGCTCGCCAGCTCGTTTGTGCTGCTGGCCGATGTGATCGTCATCTTCAGCCTGTTCCAGACAAACCGCCGGCATCTCGAGCAGACGGAGTTCCTGGTTTCCGGCATGTGGTTTCTAGTCGCCAGCGGCATCACCGGAGTCGCGATTACGCTCTTTCGCGCGGGACAGTTCCGTGAAGCATCGGGGCTGGGTTTGCTTCTTCAGGAGCACGCCTATCTTTCCCTGTACGGTTGGAACCTCTCTGGCCTCACGGTTGTTGTGCGCCACGATCAGTTTCCGCTGCGAATGCACGCGGTCGAAATCATTCTGCTGCACTGGGTGGCAATCGCTTTCCTTGCGCCGCTGGGGACCGTTTATCCCGTATTCGCCGCGCTCGCGCTGCCCACATTCGTGATCGTTCTGACCCTCATGCTGCTTGGTCGGGGGCACGCCCACGTCGCCTCGCGCACGCGGAACCGTCCGATCGTCGCTTCGCCGGTCTGGCGTCTTGCGGAAGATCGCAGGAGATGACGTGAGGGAAACGCCCTGGCTTGTCTTCGCCGCGTCCTTCTTCATCGGGTACGCTTTGTTGGGTGGGTCCGATCCGGGTGTCGGCATACTTTTCCCAATTGTTCCTCGAACTGACCACCAATAGGAGTTGGCGCTGCGCTACGTATCTGGCTCAGGGTCGGGCCCGCATCGCTTTCTCACCCATCCGCTCAAATTCGCTCTTCCACTTCTCGCGCTGATCGCGTGGATTCTCCTTATCGCGGCAACGAGGCGCCGAAACGTGGGCGGCCTTCCGCTGGGGCTTTCCGGAGCGCTTATGGCGGTCCTTCTGGTGACGTTGTTTGTTGCCCAATTCCCGAGACTTGTGATCGCAACGGGCAGCGACGCAAACGACCTGACTGTGTTCAACGCAGCGACAAGTCCGCATGGACTTCGCGTTGCCCTGATTTGGCTTCTTCCCGGCCTCCTGCTCATCCTGACGTGCATGTGGTTCGTTCAACGCGCGTTCAGGGGCGAGGCGGAACTCGATCATGGTGGGGTGTACTGACAGGCGTGGATGGCAATGACCTTGGCACGAGCTATATGGAGATGTAGCATCTCTTTGCTGTGAGGCGGTCAAACGGAACAGCGTCCGCTGGGACACCAGGAATTATGCCAAACTCCACAAAAACCATTGGGTTCTGGTCCGCCTCGACGATTGGTGTCGGGGGGATGGTCGGCGGTGGCATCTTCGCGGTGCTCGGACTGGCTGTACAACTGTCGCAAGGCGGCGCGCCGGTATCGTTCGCACTGGCCGGCGTCGTGGCAATGCTGACCGCCTACTCCTATGCCAAGCTCACCGTGGCCTACCCCAGCCAAGGTGGCACGGTCGAATTTCTCAACCAGGCCTACGGTTCCGGCGTGTTGGCCGGCTCCGCCAACGTGCTGCTGTGGATCAGTTATGTTGTCATGCTCAGCCTGTACGCCGGTGCGTTCGGCAGCTACGCCGCCAGCTTCATCTCAGGGTCGGGGCATATGGTTTGGAAGCACGTTTTCATCTCCGCTCCGATCGTGCTCTTGACGGCACTCAACGCCTTTGGCGCAGCGGCTGTCGGAAAGGCCGAGGAATGGATCGTCGGACTGAAAGTGCTCATCCTGTTGTTCTTCGTCGGCGTAGGGCTATTCACCATGCGGCCTGCGTCGCTGGCGCCGGACGCATGGTCAGGGGCGCTCGAACTACTTGCCGGCGGCATGATCATCTTCCTCGCATTTGAGGGCTTCGAGCTAATCGCCAACACGGCTGGGGATGTCCGGGATCCAGACAAGACGCTGCCCCGCGCGTTCTATGCGTCGGTAGCCTTCGTGATCTTCCTGTACGTGGTGGTTGCGGCGGTGACCGTTGGTAATCTCTCAGTTGACAGAATCGTCGCGGCGAAGGACTACGCATTGGCGGCCGCGGCAGAGCCCTTTCTGGGTCATTTCGGCTTCACCCTCATCGCAGTGGCGGCGATGCTGTCAACAGCCTCAGCCATCAATGCGACGCTGTATGGCGCCGCAAGAGTCAGCTTCATCATCGCAAAGGACGGGGAACTGCCCGAGTTCCTCGAGGACAAGGTCTGGCGCAAGCCGCTCGTCGGCCTGATTCTGACGGCGGCGCTGACTTTGGCGACTGCCAACCTGTTGGACCTGTCCAGCATCTCCGTCATGGGCAGCGCGGGCTTTCTGCTGATCTTCGCGGGGGTGAACCTGGCGAATCTCGTGTTGCGAAAAACAACCGGCGCACGATGGTGGCTGGCGGGACTCGGAGTCCTGGCCTGTCTGGGCGCGATCAGCGCCTTGGTTTGGCAGCGGGCCACCACCGCAGCCGCGGAGTTATGGGTGCTGGGAGGAATGGTCGCCTTGTCAGTGTTGATCGAAGTGCTCTACCGCGCCGGCACGCACCGGCAGATCAAGAGCTGTATGACCGTGGAGTCGTCCGCTGACACGGGCTAGGCAAACGCCGGGAAGAAGTGTCTCGGTTTGATTGATACAGATCAGCGGCCGGTCTGAAGGAGCGTCTCCATGGCAACCGAAGGACAGCACGTTTGGCGGAACAAGCTGACCTACGTCGGCGCCTTCATCGCGGTCATCGCGTTGATCTTCATTCTTAGTTTCTTGTTCTTCGAGCTGATCTCACATCATCCCAGCCCATACGTCGGGTTATTCGCGTACCTGATCCTTCCAGGATTCCTCCTGCTGGGGCTTGTGCTGGCAGGTGCGGGGCTGCTGGTGGCACGGCGACGCCTTACGCACCGACTGGGTGCCGAGGCCAAAGCCCAGTATCTGCCGCGCATCGATCTCAATCAGCCACGTCACCGGCATACTTTGCTCGCCCTCGCTGCGGCCATCGCGCTGACAATTCCATTCATCGGTGTCACGAGCTACGAAGGCTACCATTATACGGAATCCGACGGATTCTGTGGTCTGGTATGCCACAGCGTGATGGATCCTCAATACTCGGCCCATCTGCATTCGCCGCACGCGCGCGTTCAATGTGCCGAATGCCACATTGGAAGAGGCGCGACATGGTACGTGAAGTCTAAGCTCTCCGGCGTCCATCAGGTACTAGCCATAGCCCTGGATACCTATACGCGTCCCATTCCTCCGGCGATCACGGAGCTGCGTCCGGCAACGGGGACGTGCCAGCAATGCCATTGGCCGGCAAAGTTCTTCGGAGACCAGCTTGTCACGATTCATCACTTCGCATCGGACAAGGACAATTCGCCGACAGAACTCCGACTTCTCGTCAAAACCGGTGGCAGCGATGCGACAACGGGCCCGCCTTCCGGCATCCACTGGCACATGGCCCTGGGGCATTCAATTGAATTCGTGGCAACCGACCCGGGATTGCAGCGGATTCCATGGGTGCGCGCGACAGATCATCGCACGAATACGCATCGGATCTACCGATCGGACGGCCGCAGTTCGACGGATCCGCCGCCCGACGGCATTCGCCGTACGGTGGATTGCATGGACTGTCACAACCGCGCCACGCACATATTCCGCTCGCCGTCCGAAGCCGTGGACGACGCGTTCAACGTGGATCCAACTTTGCGGACACTTCCATTTGCGAAGCGACAGCTTGTCGCCGCCCTTGTAGAGCCTTATTCGGACAAATTGCGAGGGCTGGATCAGCTCTCCGATGCTTTGCGGTCTTTTTTCCGCAGCAAGTACCCTAAGGTCGTCGCTAAGCAACCTGACGTTTTTGACCGTTTGCTGGCCGCGGGCCGGGAAATCTACCGATTGAACTTCTTCCCGGAAATGGATGTCACTTGGCAGACTTATCCGGACAACATCGGGCACAAGGAATTCCCAGGGTGCTTTCGGTGCCATGATGGAAAGCACGTAGAGGCGAATGGCAATCCCATTAGCCACGACTGCTCGGTCTGCCATTCGTTCCTGGTCCCGGCGCACGTGAAAAACGAGAAGTCGCTCGAGCAGATCGGTGGTTTCACACATCCCATCACGCTCGAGGGTCCGCATGCCGACATCCGTTGTGACCGTTGCCATACCGGCGGCATCGCGCCTGCCCCAACGTGCGCTAAATGCCACGATACCATCAGCTCGTTCCGTGCCGGAACAAGTCCGGAGTTCTCCTCCTTTGGGATCTCGGCGGAGCCGATGTACGACACCGTGGAATGCCAGGATTGCCACGACCTCTCTAAACCGACTGATACAGAAACGCTGAACAAGGTCTGTCTGGAATGCCACGATGATGAAGCCGAACGCTTCGCAGGAATCCTGAAGGAATGGCAGACCGAAGCCTCGAAGCTGTTCAAGCAGGCCGAGGCGCAGGCCGGCTCCAATGAAGAAGGCGTCCTCAGCGCACTACGTGCCGCCAGCCCATTGCACAATATGGACGCGGCGAGGAAGATTCTGACGGCGTTGGCTGCCGAGAGAGTCTCACGTTTGGAATGACGGGAGGTGCACTTGGTCGCAGTTGTGGCTCTCAGAGATTCCGTCGGGTGACACAAGGCATGATGATTCAGTGGCTCGTCATCCACGTGGCATTGGTGCTCGGCTTCTTGCTGGCGGCTATCGTGATATCAAGCATGCTCCGCCGGCACAGATCTCCGTCCAGCACCCTGGCGTGGCTGCTGGCCATGGTGATCTTCCCATACGCGGCAGTACCACTCTATTTGGCACTTGGCGGCCGCAAAATGAAACGTCTTGCCGACCGCAAGACGGATCTGCAGCTGCCACCGGCTGCGGCAGATCTAGCGGTGGATCCCTGTGCAGTCGATCGCCTCCTGCAAACCTATGGAATCCCTGGCGCGTCGATGGGCAACCGTTTGAGGCTGTGCAAGAACGGCGAGGAAAGCTACGCGGAGCTCGTGCGTCTGATCGAGGGAGCATCCGTGAGCATCTTCGTCACGACCTTCATTCTGAAACAGGACGAGGTTGGCACCGAAATCGTCGCACGGCTGACGCGCCGCGCACAGGAGGGCGTTGCCGTCCGCATGGTGCTCGACGGTGTAGGATCGCTACGCACCTCCCGGCGGTTTTTCGAACCCCTGACCGAAGCCGGCGGACAGGTTGCCTTCTTCACTCCGGTACTCCATCGACCGTTCCGGGGGCAAACGAATCTCCGCAACCACCGAAAGCTGGTGATTGTCGACGGGGGCCGCGTTCTTGCCGGGGGTGCCAACATCGCGCGCGAATACATCGGCCCCGAACCTATGCCGGGAAGGTGGTGCGACCTCTGTTTTGTCGCGGCCGGTCCGGTGGTCGGCGTTTACCTACACGTTTTCCAGATGGACTGGGCCTTCGCCAGCGGCAAGCCGCTCGATGTCGCCGCTGCGTCGACGCAGAGCCTCATTGACCAAGGCGCAAACGCGGAGCTGCAACTGACGCCGTCCGGCCCCGATGTCGACGGCGATCCGCTGTACGGCGCGATTCTGGAGGCTATCTACGGCGCCAAGAGCCGCGTCTGGATTGTGAGCCCTTACTTCGTCCCGGACGAGGCCCTAACAGCGGCGCTGTCACTCGCTGCGCGGCGCGGCGTGGACGTCCGCATTCTTCTGCCACAGGTTTCGAATCATCGGCTTGCAGATCTGGCGCGCGGCTCCTACCTGCGGGACATTCAAAAGGCCGGCGGCAATGTCTTGCTGTACACCGCAGGCATGATGCACGCCAAGGTGATGCTCGTGGACGACAAGATCGCGACGATTGGATCGGCCAACATGGACATTCGCAGTCTTTTCCTCAATTACGAGGTGGCGCTATTTGTTTACAGCGCTTCAGAGATCCGTGACACGGAGACGTGGGTTCGGAATCTGCTGGAGAATACGAAAGCAGGCGTACCAGACGTGGGATTCTGGCGGGACCTCGTCGAAGGGGCGGCCCGTTTGACCGCGCCCCTGCTGTGAGCACCGCCGACACCGCTGCCGCTGCGATCCGTCAGGCAGAGGCAATGCACGAGACGGCAGATCATACGCTTTGGTCAGGCGTGATCCACACGTCAGCTTGACACGGCGAGGGGCGTTCCTAACACTCCGGGTCATGAAACGACTACTGATTGCTATCCCGCTTGCGGTGATCGCGGTGGCTGCGTTGTTCTGGAGCCAGGGGCGGACCGGGCCGTTTGTCGTCTCGGGCTTCATTGAATCGCACCAGATCCGCGTAGGGTCGCGCGTGGGGGGTCGTGTCGAGACGGTGCACGTGGTGGAGGGTCAAACCGTCGTGCAGAATGACGTCCTGCTTGGACTGGAGCCGTACGATCTTCTAGAGCGCCTGGCGGAAGCCGAGGCCGAGCTGCAGGCCCGGGAGGCGCGGCTGGCGAAGTTGGTGGACGGGCCACGGAAGGAGGAGATAGAAGGAGCGCGGGCAGGCCGCAATTGGGCACAGGCGGCGCTTGACAAGGCGGTCACTGGGCCGCGGTCGCAGGAAATCAAAATCGCCGAGGACAAGTCGGCGAGGGCGGAGGCGGAACTGCTCAACGCCCAGAAGGACTATGCACGAGTAAAGAACCTGTTCGGCAATGATCAAGCAGCGGATGAGGAGATGGACGAGGTACAACGGGACCTTTCGGTTGCCCAGGCCAACGCCGCAGAGGCCCGCGACGAACTCGATCTCTTACATGCCGGTACGCGCGCTGAAGAAATCGCTCAAGCCCGCGCCCGACTGGCGGAAGCCGAGCAGGCCCTGGCATTACTCGAGGCCGGTACGCGGAAGGAGGAGGTTTCCGAGGCCAAAGCGATGGTGGCATCGGCACGGGCGGCGGTGGCGGGCGTCCAGCGACAGATCGCCGAGTTGTCGGTCCGGGCGCCGCTCGACAGCGTTGTCGAGGCTGTCGATTTACGCCCGGGCGACCTCATCGCTCCAAACGCGCCAGTGATCGCACTGAGCGATCCCTCAGAACTGTGGGTTCGGGCTTACGTTCCAGAGAATCGGCTTGACCTTCAGATTGGACAGAAGATCGCCGTCCGTGTGGATTCGTTCCCCAAGCAGCGTTTCGCCGGACATATCTCGTTCATCTCGCGCGCCGGGGAGTTCACCCCGTCAAATGTCCAGACTCCCGAGGAGCGCAGCAAGCAGGTGTTTCGTATCAAGGTCGTGCTCGACGAGGGGCTCGATTTACTGCGCGCGGGGATGGCGGCGGACGTGTTCCTGGAGCCGGCGGAATGAGTAGCCCGGACTCGGCCGTGATCGTCGCGGATCGCCTGACGCGGCGCTTCGGCGACCTCGTCGCCGTACACGACGTGAGTTTTCAGGTCTCCAAGGCCGCGATTTTCGGCTTCCTCGGGCCGAACGGGAGTGGCAAATCAACGGTCATCCGTCTGCTGTGCGGCGTACTACGTCCCTCGGACGGTGGCGGGAGCGTATTAGGGCACGATGTCGGGCAGGAAGCCGAGGCCATCAAACGGCGCATCGGCTACATGTCACAGAAGTTCAGTCTCTATGCGGATCTCAGCGTTACCGAAAACCTGGACTTCTACGGGCGCATCTACGGGCTCGGGCGTCCGAAACTTCGGCAGCGGAAGGAGGAGCTGTTCGAGTTGTGCGGCATTCGCCCCTTTGCACGGCAACTCGCGGGGACACTGTCGGGTGGATGGAAGCAACGGCTTGCCCTGGCATGTGCGTTGATCCACAAACCCGAGGTATTGTTTCTCGACGAACCGACCGCGGGGATTGATCCGGTCGCGCGCCGCGAGCTGTGGGACCTGTTGTTCGAGCTGTCGGGGCGCGGTGTGACGCTGTTTGTCACGACACACTACATGGACGAGGCCGAGCGGTGTTCGCACGTGGGGTATATCTACCTGTCGCGACTGATCGTCTGTGGCAAGCCGGCCGACCTGAAGGCACTCGATACGGTGACACCGCGGGGCGTGCGGCGAGTCGAGGTTACGTGCCCCCACACGGCAACAGCGTTGCACCGGTTGCGGGCCCTGGACGGCGTGCGCGATGCCACATTGTTCGGCGAACGGCTGCACGTACTGATCGACGACGCGCTTGCGGATGCAAGGCTCATCGAGGCCATCGGCGAGGATGCAACGGCGACTGAAGTGCGGCCGATCGCCCCTACACTTGAGGATGTCTTCGTTACGCTCAGCAGGAGCGAGGCAGAGCGGAGGAAATCGTGAACGGATTCATGGCGATTCTGCTCAAGGAACTCGCCCACATCCGGCGTGAGCGGGCGACGCTGTTCTTCGCATTTATGGTGCCGGTGTTCCAGCTCACGATTTTCGGCTACGCGATCGAGACTACCATCGAAGATATCACCACTGTCGTGTACAACCTGGACGGGCGGCAGGACAGCCGTGAGCTGGTGAGCGCGTTTCAGAACACGCGCAAGTTCAACGTTGTGGAGCAGGTCTTCAGCGAGGCGGCATTTGAGCACGCCATGGCCTCTGGACGGGCCAAGGTGGGTATCAAGATTCCACCCGACTACACGGAACGTCTACTCCTCGGGCAGCAAGCGACCGTGCAGGTGCTGATCGACGGCAGTGATTCACAGATTGCTACAACGGCGCTGAATAGCGCATCGTTGCTGGGGCTACACAAGTCGCTCGAGCGTGGTTTCGCGTATGCCGAATCCCGACAGGCGGCCGTAGCGCGCGACCCGGCCGGCCGGCTGACTCTCCCCATTCAAATCCGCCCGCGGCTGCTGTACAACCCGGATTTGGAAAGCGCCCACTTCTTCGTGCCAGGACTCATCGGGATCATCATGCAGCTCGTGACGCTGTTTCTCACTTCGTTTGCCATCGTCCGTGAGCGGGAGTTGGGAACGCTCGAGCAGCTCTTCGTCACACCGGTAGGGCGGGCAGGGCTGATGCTCGGCAAGCTGATTCCCTATGCGCTCATCGGATTCGTGGAGACGCTAATCGTGCTGGCGGTAATGGTATTCGGGTTCGGCGTGCCGATCCAAGGGGATATTGCCCTGCTGTTGCTGCTATCGCTCCTGTTTCTGTTCACGGCTCTTGGATTGGGGTTGCTGGTCTCCACCCTGGCCACGACCCAGCTTCAGGCTATCCAATTCGCATTCATCATCATGCTGCCGTCAATCCTATTGTCAGGGTTCGTATTCCCGCGCGAGGCGATGCCGACACCGATGTATCTTCTGAGCTTCGTCATACCGGCGACGTATTTCATTGAAATACTACGAGGAATTATCCTGCGCTCCGCGACAATCGTGGATTTGCTCCCGCACGTTGTCGGCTTGGCGGTCTGTTGCTTTCTCTCGCTGACCTTGAGCGTCGCGCGATTCCGAAAGCAGTTGGATTAGAATCCATGGCCGCAAAGGCTTCCTGGCGAACTGCGCAATGCTTAACCTCCGGAGAGTTTCTCCATCAGCTCACACCCCGTAGACTTCGTGATGAGGTCGCGTCGCCAGTATTTGCTCCTTGCCCCAGTCGGCTACGCTTCTAAACGTGTCGGAGGCAATGAACGCATCGAACGCCGCCTTATCCGTCCATTTGGAAATGATCAAGTATCGCCGCGGCTCGTGCACGTCGCGATACAGGTAGCTCTCGTCGTGGCCCTCCAACTGTCGCATTGCATAAACGACTTTCGTGAATGCGTTTTCAAGAACCGACTCTTTGCCCTCCAGCACTTCGTAATTCATCCCGATAGTGACCATCGTTCTGCTCCTGACTCTACCACAACCCCTCGTCAGCGTTCTTGATTGCGGACGCCTTCGTCCCACACACGATCTCCACCGGTAGCGAGTCACCGGTCTCTTCTGAGCGCCTCCAGTGACTCATATGCTGCAACAGGTGCCCGGTCCTCCGGTGCGGGCCCCTCCAGTGCGGCCAACACCGGCGATACCAGCTCCGCCAGGGGGCCACTGACCAGTTCGCGGAGGACGTGGTGAGCGCCTTCGCGCATGAAGATCGAGTCAGAATGTTCGATGGTACCCTGGAGAACCGGATCCAGACAGTCCGGCCCCAAGGCAATCAACGCCTCAGCCGCAAGCCAGCGGATGCTGCTGTCCTCATCCCGCAGGGTGGCCACGAGCGCAGGCGCCGCCGCTGGACTGGCGATGTCCATCAGCGCCTTTGCGGCCTCCCACCGGACGTGACCTTCTCGGTCCTGCAGAGCATTAATCAGTGGACTCACGGCTCCTTCGCCGATACTGACCAGGGTTTGTCGTGCGTGCTGACGCGTGACCGGGTCGTGGCTCGCCAAAGCGGCGATCAGCGAATCCAGGTTCGCCGTCCTGTGGAGATTCTCCCCGTCGTCGAGTTTGCGCTGTTTCTCGTTCATGATTTAGCCCCGTCTTCTCAATCTGAGCTCTGCAGTTGGCCTCCTGTGACTACCAGGCCCAGGCGGCGATTCCACAGCCGACCACGCCGGGCTGCGTCGTGCGCAGGCCCGGCGTGGAACGTTGCCTACTACGCCTGCACTGGGATGTCGCCGTGCACATCGACCTCATGCGCATCGGAAGCCTCGAGAATGTCCGCGGCCTTGCGGACTTCGTCGGACGTCCCGTGCGCCACAAGGAGATATTGATCACTTTTGATCGCTGTCTCGTACTTCACGACGCTGTCCTTGGGGATGCCGATGCTATACAGCCCGGCGCCGAGGGCGCTGAGACCACCGACCACGACGGCGCCTTCGAGTCCACCGATGATGGCGGCTGTGAGTGGACCCGCCACCAGCAGGGGGCCAATACCTGGCACCCAAAAGAACGCGGATCCGAAGAGCAAGCCCCACAGGCCACCCCAGAAGGCACCCAGCTTCCCCCAGTACTTCATGCGATCGCCCGCGTTGTAATAACCGACGACGTGCTGGTCGGTATGGTAGTCTTTCCCGACGATCGACAGCCTCTTCATGTCGAAGCCCGCCTGCTGAAGCTCCTTGACTGCGGCTTCGGCTTGCACGTGAGTGTGATAGGTCGCCACAACTGCGTTGTCCTTTGACATCTCAACTACTCCTTTCTGGAAGTTCCACATCCAGTTATCAATGCGATGACGAGACGCCGGCACAGCGTGGTAGGGAGACACGCGATCCCTGGATGAAGACACGTGTCACGCCGCCGCACGCCCCGCCTTTCCTTTCCATGAACTACAACTCCTTGCCGAGCTGGTTGATCTCTATACCAACGAACTTGACGGCGTCTTCGACCTCCTTACCTTCCCAACCGGCAGTTTTCGCCATCTTGGCGCAAAGCGACTCGACCTTCTTTGAGAAGTCGACCGCAGACGCTTCCATCTCGTGCCCTGACCAAACGAATCCCTGTTTCAGATTCGTCAGTGCCGCGTTAAGCGACTGCCGGGCACGCTCGGTATTCTTCTTCTTCCATGCATCCGAGGCTGTCCGTTCGTTTGCGCGTGCCAGATTGTAATGAACGCGGGCAAAAACTCGGCCGAATCGATTTGTTGTCACGTTCTCGCCTCTCTCGATATCCTTGGCCAGCGCCCGCAGATCATCCGCAGATGAGAACAGGGCGTCCCTGATCTCAGGCTCGCCGACACGGCGACCTTCGATGCGCAGGTAGACCGACGCTTCGCGAAGATCGGTCCCCGCCATCGCATAGTTCGTGTTGGTGTAGTCCGCTCGCGCCTTGTGCAAGAGTTGGCCGGGTTCATCGACGTCGACGAACCATACATCATCCTCGACAAGCACATACCCATCGGGCGCCGGAAGCGGGACGGCCTCGTGCGTCACGGTATCGCCCTCCTTTACCCGAGGAAACCGGTCTACGATTTTGGTGAGTTCCTTGACATCGCCGTCGATACCTTGCATGGCCGCCTGAATCTGTTTGCCGTCGCGATAGCTGCCCTCTTCCAGGGCTCCCGCGAGACTCATCGCCCGGCAAATCGCGTCGATGGCGCCCGGCTTGATCTCGCTCTCCGCCCAAAGGAATCCGCTGTCCACATGCGTCGCCGCATCATCCAGTGCGTTGCCGATTTTGAGCATATCGCGCTTGCCGCCCTGCCAAGTGTTCTGGGCTGCCAGGATGTCGTGCTTGGCAAGTGCACATTCGGCCCGGGCGAATGTGTGATTCATCATGGTGCGTGAATAGGCGACAACTTGCTCAACATCCTTCGCGAGACGTTCCAAATCCAGAACGGCATTCATGAGCGCCTCTTTCGTCTGTACGTCCGTCTCGCACCTCCCGTCAAACAGTACCACGGCAGCCGCTCTTCGAATCTCCTTGGCAGCGTCTTGATAGCGCCTTGCGACAAAAGCCTGCCGCGCCTCTTGCATGTGGCGCCCTGTCGTGTCAGGGACGACCTCCCAGACATCCTTGTCAAGGAACACCCATCCGTCCGGCGCCTTTGGGGGATCAGGGCGGTCCGTCTTTTCTTCAGCCCGAACGACCGGGCAGATCAGGGTCGCAACAAGTACGGCACATGAACACGTCACGAAGTTGTCTCTGTGCTTTTTCATCTTTTCTGTCTCCTGTAGTTTCCTTGGCCCGTGTGGCGACAATTTCCGTTAACGTGCCGGCCAAACGACCCAACATCGATTAGTCCTTGACTTGCAAGAACACGAATCGCCGCATGGACTCATGTTGCACAATCAAGCGAATCCCCTTGCTCAGATCGTATTGACCCACGACGTGCCAGAATTCCCCGGCCGTCTGGACCTTTTGTCCCTGCACGCTCACGATCAGATCCTCGACAGCGATACCTGCGCGGGCGGCCGGGCCAAGAGGATCGACGGCGCTCACCAGAACGCCGTCTGTTTCCTTATAGCCCAGCGCCTGCGCCACCTCCGGGGTCAGTTTCGAGACCGACAGCCCCAGATCGGTCGATGTTTCCGCTGCCGAGGCGGTGCCGGATTGGTCACTCAACTCGCCGATCTTCACCGTCAGGGTCTTCTTACCTCCATCGCGGAAAACCTGAACCGGTACCTTTGAGGCCGGCTTCGTCGACGCGACGAGATTTCGCAACTGGTTGACCGTGGCGATGTCCTTGCTGTCATAGCGCAGCACAATGTCGCCTTGCTTCAACCCGGCTTTATCGGCAGGGCTGTCCGAAGACACTTGGCCGATGAGAGCGCCATCCGTCCCGTCGTATCCGAAAGAATCCGCAAGCCCCTGGTTGAGAGGTTGAATGCCAACGCCTAAGAAACCGCGGACGACGTGGCCTTCATGAATCAAGCTGTCCATAATGGACTTGGCCATGTTGATGGGAATGGCGAAGCCCACGCCCTGGTAGCCTCCGCTGCGGCTGAGGATCGCCGTATTGATACCCACGACTTCCCCGTCCAAGTTGACGAGAGGGCCACCGCTGTTCCCGGGGTTGATCGCGGCGTCCGTCTGAATGAAGTCCTCGTAATCGGCGATCGCCACTTGGGATCGCCCCTTGGCACTGACGATTCCGGCCGTAATGGTTGATGTCAGTCCGAAGGGGTTGCCCACCGCGGCAACCCACTCACCGACCTGCAATCTGTCCGAATCGCCCAGCGCAGCGGTCGTTAGATGGTCGCCGTCGATTTTCAGAACGGCGATGTCCGTCTTGGGGTCCGAGCCGACGACCTTTGCTTTGAACGTGCGATTGTCGGATAGCTTTACGGTTACTTCATCGGCATCCTCGACCACGTGATTGTTCGTCAGCACGTAGCCAGAGCTATCCACGACGACACCTGTGCCCAAACCCTCGCGCACATAGCCGCGCGGCGCCGGCGGTTGGGAGAAGAACTTGGAGAAGTCATCCCCGAAGAATTGCTCGAATGGTGAATCCGGAACCCTCTGGTGACGCCCCCCTTGCTCCTGGGTGACCTTTACCGTCTTGACCGAGTCGATGCTCACAACGGCCGGCGTGACGTCCGCGGCGATCTGCCGAAAGGCCTCGGAAAGGTCGGTCGCGGCTGTCGACCGCAAAGACTCTGCCTCTGGTTGGGTGCGATGAGAAGCGTGCGAACCGCTGGCGAATACCGTAGCGACCGCGAAACAAGTCATCGCAGATGCACAGATCCAGGTGATCACTTTCGTTCTTGTCTTCATCACATTACTCCTGTCTCACAGTCCCTTCTGTTCAGCGAACCCGTCCACCGCGCACTCCAATGACCCTATTTTCAAGCGCCCAGAGCACAGTGGACTCCGCTACTCATATGGGTGCATGTCGAATTCGTAATCCGTTGCATGATCCACCTTGGAATCCCACTCATCCCACGGATAACTCACGCCTTCAACGGTCAGCTTGTTGTGGATGGCACTCACACCGCGTACCCGCAAGGCAGTGCGGTCGGCGTGTCGGCGCCCCGACCACGTGTAGACGTCTCCGCTCAAGGTGGCGACGCCGTCATGAACCGCGACGTGGATACGATCTTTGACCCATCTCGTCCCGTCCTCCCTGGCAAGGCTGGCCTTTATATGTTGAGCAATTTGCGCATCCGAGGGGACAGGGTTGCTCACGTGCAGTTTGTTCATCACGTCGACAACCCCTGGGACATTCGCCGCGGCAACTACGGCATGCTTCCGCGCAAAATGGGTTTTCACGCTGCCGATCAAGTCAACGATTCCATCATGCACTTTGACCTGAATCTCTTGCCCGCCGAGCAAGTAATCGGACGCGAGTTCTTTTTGTACATCCTTTTTAACGCGCAAATCTTTGCGTTGGGTAGGCTTGGCGACTAGGTTGTTCGTAACCCAGGCAACACCAACGACATCGTGTGCGTCGGATGCAGCCAGAGCTCGGTCATGATAGGATTCGACGGTTCCGTTCAACGTCACGTGCCCGAGGTACGAGTCGACGTTGATCTCAAAGGGATCTTCGATTCGGAGATCTTTGTACAATTCGTTATGCACCGCTTGCTTCAGCTCCTTATCGGAAGGCAGCGGGAGCTGATGCCGAACACCGTTATCCTCCCACCACTCTACTTTCAGCTCGTTCTTCGCTGATATGACACCGTTTATCCATCGTGCGTCGCTCTCGGCACGTTGCTTTTCGTAGGCATTGCCGACAGATCCAGTCAACGTGACGGCCCCCTCCCGCACGGTCGCGGAGATCGGCAAACCCGTGAGGTACACGTCGCGGTGAATGGCAGCGAGAATGTCGCTTCGAATTTCGTCGTCGAGACGCTGCGTCCCGTATTCCACGAGAATCTCGTTGTTGACTTTTTTCACGCCTCGTACTTCGCTTGCCAGCAGAGCTGCCTGCTCGTGCTCCGCCCAACTCGAGACCGCTCCATGGAGGTCTGCCACGCCCTCGAGGACGTTGACCCTCAGGCCCCGCGGGCGGACGGAACTGGCGCCGAGGACGCGCCAGTTGATGTCTCGGGCGATCTCGCTGTCGGTACGGTAGGCAGGCGTCGCGGTCAGTTCGTCCACCACACCGCGTACACCCTTGATCTTCTTCGCCTCGAGATCTGCAAAGTTCTTCGACGCCAGATTGCCCACTTCGCCGGACAGCGTGACGATGCCATCTAGGACACGGACCGTGATCCGGGATGCATCAACTCTCGAATCGTCTTGCAGGGCGGTACGCACGTATTCAGTAACTGCGGAATCGCTGGGGCGCCCTCCCGCAAAGACAACGCTTGGAGCCAATGCGATAATCGCACCAAGAGTCAGAACTTTACTTCGATTTGCAACTAACATTCTGCACCTCTCTTTCCAAAACTCTGCCAATCACTCATTCAAATTCCAGTTATGTCAACCTCACTCGTGACGCATCGCTCCAGCATCGGGTCTATGTACTGACCTGCGGAAAGCCGATCGTTCTCATTGTCTCCGTTGTCGCTCATTTCTAAACTTCCGATACCCACGCCACTCTGAGTACGTATTTCGCGCCTGTGTTGAGACTCCTTACGTGACACGCACCGTGCCGATACCTCAGGGCATGCCGGACGACGGCAAGCATTTCCTCCCCCTCAAACGGTCTAATAAGAGTCACGACCGCCCCGGCGAGCCGGGCTTCGGCATGTGTCGCCTCGTCGCCGAAGGCAGTGATCAGTATTGTCGGTGGAAGTCCTTCGTTCCCTTGCAAACTCTGCAGGATCTCGAGCCCGCTGAGCCCCGGCATGCGGATGTCGCTGATGATCACGTCAAACGGCTCCAACGGTACGTGGTCGAGAAGCCCCGACAGATGATCGAGCAACTGGATGCCATTGGAGCATTCGGTTATCCGATAGCCTTCCTGCGCCAGTGCCCGGGCAAGGAGATCCCGCATGTCCGCGTCATTCTCGGCAAGCAGAATGTGCGCAGGCGGTTTTGGTGTATGAGCAAGCGTCGGGTTACCGGCAGGACCTGGCGTGGGACAGGTGAAGAGCCAATCGCGGCTGTTCTTGGTGACTCGACGCTCAACGTGAAGGTCTCCGTTGTCCCGACAGCAGTTTTCATCAAATAGAAGTACAGCCATGACGGTACTCCTTCTATCTCAACACAGCACACTGCTGTGGTCTCTCGAAGGGCTCTTGTACAGATGGCGTGCCGGACGTCACCAGGCTGAAAACGCTGGTTCTTCCGGCACGGGCGTGGCAATCCGCCCTATCAACGAATGCAAGCTGCCTTGCGCTCGCTTCGGAGAGCGTATACGTAAGCATTTGGGGGGAAGCGAGGCCGTTCGCCACGGCGTGGCATTGTGCCCCAATTTGCGAGGGCAACTTCATTTCATGCGTGTAACACGGCAGTAAGCGGGAGGTACATGACGCTACGGGTTTGATTAGTCGGCGAACGATCAGCCAAACGATGTCGTATCATCCAACGTGGTCATTGCGATGAATCCGGATCCGTTGTCTTTGCGCGCCGCTGGAGTTTGCGCCACAGCGTCTTTACGGTCCAGGCCGAACACTCGGGCGGCGAACGTGCGATGATCCGCGCAGGTCGACGGGCACCGGCCAAAATGTTGGGAGCCTGCCGAATTGTCCACGCGGACCTGTTCTTGATCGATTAGTAACAGCGGCATTTCGATGCCTGCGCATGTGATGAGATGGTCGGAATTTGTACGCGTAGCAAGGTTTCAGGCCGCAACGCGATAGTCATGGCGCAGCAATCCACCGAGGAAACGCTTGCAGCGGACGGAACCGATCTCCGGCGCTGGAGTGGAAGGCAGCTCCTCCGGCGGCCTCGTTGCCGCAGTGGGGATTGTCAGATTCCCGAGCCCTTGGTGAGGGCGGTATTTGTTGTGGAAACGAACGTGCGTTTGGCAGATGTGGTTCAGATGGCCCAGGCCGAAACACATGAAGTAGTCCAGGCTCTCTCTTTTTAGTCCGCCTATCCAGGCCTCAGAGTAAGCGTTCGCATCGGGAGCCAGGAGCGGTGTTCGCAAACAGCGAATGCCGTCACCCTTGAAGAGACGACGAAACGCAGCCGAGAACTTCGTGTCGCGGTCGTGGATGAGGAAACGCGCCCCGAGCTGCTGATCGTCGAGCCACATCATAACGTTCCGGCCTTGCTGCTGGACCCATTGATCGTCAGGGTGATACGTTGGCGGGCTGAGAAACACCTTGCATGTGCCGACATGAATGAATGCGAGGCAGTACGCCATCCGCGCCCCGAACGGTGTGATCACGCTCTTCGTGAAAAAATCACACGCGACGAGCGTATTCACGTGGAGTCGGATGAGCTTCTGCCAGGTGGTCTCACTAGCTTTCCCCCGACGCTGAGGGGAGGGCGTCAGTCCTTCGTCCTTCAAGATCCGCCGGACCGATGATCGTCCGAGCTTGAGTCGACGCTTGCGCAGCTCGCCGACGATGCGACGGCATCCCCAGCCCGTGTTCTCCCGGGCCAAGCGGATGACCAGTTCACGCATGTCGCGGACGATCTTCGGCCGACCAACCCGTTTCGGTCGGCGCCCTTGCCGCAGCTCGGTGACCCAGCGACAATAGGTCCGCGGTGTGACGATGCCGATCACGTCCGCAACGTCGTGGTCGAGTTCCCGGCCGATTGCGAGCAGCCGGGCGCGATCGTCCGGACTGGGAATGACTCGGTTTCCGCCGAGCTTGCGGCGGAGGATCTGGACCTGCGCTTTGAGGAAGCGGATGCGGGCGTCACGGCGCGCGGCGCCGGCTTCAAACAGGAGGTGCAGAGCGACGTAGAACCAGCGAACCATAATCTATGAATCCTGAAGAAGAACCAGTGAAAACACAGCAATGAGAGCCCTCCGACATTTTGGACCTCCGCTCAAACCAGGGCAACCCACCGCCAGCCTGAGCTATGGTCCCGTCGTAACACCTCAGCCGTCTGCAATGCGGCGGGCCGATTAAAGTGGGAATGGATTTGCGCCCTGTGCTCTGTTGTGGTATTCGATAGTGCATGCAGCCAGGGACGGCGAAGTCGGTTAGCGCGTTAGTTGAAGCTGCGGTTCATGGTGGTCTCAGCAAGGCGCAAGTGTTGCGACTGTGCAAGGACAATCCCGAAGTCATCACTCTGGCACTTCCGGCCGCGGGTCGGCGCATCGGCGAACAAGACAAACGGATTGCCGTCCTTCAAGGGCAGGCCCAAGAACAGCCAGCATCCCCTTCAACGCCATCGGGCATGCAACCCATTTATACCAAACCAAACACGGGCAAGGGGCATAAGAAGTCCGGGGCGAAAAAAGGACATCTGGGTCATCGGCGCAAGACGCCCACTCGGATCGACAAGCGGGAAACACTTCGTTTGAAACGTTGCCCCTGCTGCGGCGGCGTGCTGCCACGGTGCCATCGCACTCGCACCCGTACCACCGAAGACATCCCCGACGATATCGAACCGGTGGTCACCGAGCACACCCTCCATCGCGACTACTGTCCGAAGTGCAAGAAGGACGTGGAACCGGTGGTGGCCGATGCCATGCCCGGCGCCACGCTCGGACATCACGTAAACGCGCTGACCGCCTGGTTCCATTACGGCCTGGGAATCACGATCAGTCAAATCGTGGATATTCTCAGCCACCATCTGCAGACGAAGCTGACGCCGGGTGGACTGATCGACGCGTGGCACCGGCTGGCGGAGGTCTTGAACGCCTGGTACGAGCAATTCGGCGCGCAGGCGAAGTAATCCGCTCATCTGCACGCCGATGCTGAAGGCGATCGAAGAGTGAGCCTGAAGGTTGGCGCGTGAATGGTCAGACCCACTGGTTATGGTGTTTTACGAACGATCGCAACTGTTATTACATGATCGAACGTTCGCGCGGCAGTCCGACGTTGCAGAAGTCCTTTACCGACGAGTTCGATGGTGTGTTGATTACCGACTTCTGGTCGCCCTACGAATCGGTCTGCGCGGAGGATCGACAGTATTGCCTCGTTCACCTGTTGCGCGAGTTGGAAAAGGTGGACTTGCACAACGAGTCGGCCGAGTGGAAGACGTTTGCGAAGAAACTACGGCGTCTATTGCGCGACGGGATTCGGCTGCGCAAGCGGAGCGACTTTGCGGTGGGCGCGTTTCCCGATCGGATTCAGCGGCTCCACAAACGCCTGGCCGAGCTCGCCGCGGAGGAACCGACCGACGGTGATACGCGGCGGCTGACGAAGCGTCTGCGCAAGTACGCGGAGTACCTCTTCACGTTCCTGGATTACGACCATGTGCCGTTCGAGAACAACTTCGCCGAGCGTCAGATTCGCCCGGCCGTAATCCTGCGGAAGAACAG
>Ga0210111_1000096_pt1 | contig 21437 bp, 18 predicted proteins | sample China_Galinas_PW_6_FD_185520 | JGI IMG/M metagenome (GOLD analysis project Ga0210111, IMG submission 185520) | Wetland microbial communities from San Francisco Bay, California, USA, that impact long-term carbon sequestration - China_Galinas_PWC_D2... | ecosystem: Environmental > Aquatic > Marine... | reverse complement strand
AGCGGATCGAGGGAACGCTGCGCCGGGTCGGCCAGATCCCGCTCGGCGGCACCGCCACCGGAACCGGCCTCAACACCCACCCCGAGTTCGCCGCCAAGGTGCGCGAGCTGCTCGCCGGCGAGACCGGCCTGGCGATCTCCGAGCCGCTCGACCGCTTTGAGGCGCAGGGCAACCGCGACGCCCTGGTCGAGCTCTCCGGCGCGCTCAAGGTCTACGCCGTCTCGCTCAACAAGATCGCCAACGACCTGGCGCTGATGGGCTCCGGACCGCGCGCCGGGCTGGCCGAGCTGCGCCTGCCCGAGCTGCAGAAGGGCTCATCGATCATGCCGGGCAAGGTCAACCCGGTGATCCCCGAGGTCGTGATCCAGGTCGCCGCCCAGATCGTCGGCAACGACGCCGCGATCGCGATGGCCGGCAGCCAGGGACAGTTCGAGCTCAACGTACGGGTGCCGCTGATCGCGCGCAACCTGATCGACTCGATCGAGCTGCTCGCCTCGGCCTCGCGCCTGCTGAACGAGAAATGCGTCGCCGGGCTCGAGGCCAACGAGGAGATGACCGAGCGCCACGCCGAGGCGACGCTGGCGACGGCGACCGCGCTCAACCCCCACATCGGCTACGACCGCGCCGCCGACATCGTCAAGCTCGCCGCCGAGTCCGGCCGCTCCCTGCGCGAGGTCGCGCTGGAGCAGGGCGTCGAGCCCGCCGTCCTCGAGGAGGCCCTGGACCACCGGCGCATGGCAAGGCCGCATGAGTAGGGCGTTCGCTGTTTGTCGTGCTGAGGGCAACAAACAGCGAACGGTCAACCCTGCAGCGTCACAAACCGCTCCTCGGTCAGCTCGAGCACTGCGAAGGCGGGGCCCTCGCGGGTGTTGCCGGATTCCTTGACGCCGCCGTAGGGCATCTGGTCGGCGCGGAAGGTCGGCACCTCGTTGATCAGCACGCCGCCGAACTCGAGCGTTTCGGCGGCCTCGAGGCCGCGGCCGATGTCGCGGGTGAAGACGCCCGCCTGCAGGCCGAACTTCGAGTCGTTGGCCATCCGCAACGCCTCGCCGAACTCGCTGTAGCGGTCGATCGTCGCGACCGGGCCGAAGATCTCCTCGCACCAGACCTTCGCCTCGTGCGGCGGCGCGCCGAGCAGGGTCGGGGCGAGGCAGCGTCCCTCGTCGACCAGCTCGCCGCCGGTCAGCAGCTCCGCCCCACCCGCGACCGCCTCGTCGATCCACTGCTTGACCCGGTCGCGGTCGCCGGGTGAGATCAGCGGCCCGACGTCGGTCTCCGGGTCGAGCGGATCACCCACCCGCAGCCTCTCCGTGTTGGCGACGAGGCGCTCGACGAAGGCGTCGGCGACGTCCTCGTGGACGAGGATGCGCTGGATCGAGATGCAGCTCTGGCCGGCGTGCGAGAAGGCGTGCAGCCTGGCCTTGTCGGCCGCCGTCTCCCAGTCGCCGTCGGCGTGGACGATCAGCGGCGCGTTCGAGCCGAGCTCGAGGTTGACCTTCTTGTGCGGGACGCTCGAGGCGATTCCCCAGCCGACCTCGGCCGAGCCGGTGAAGCTGAGCGCCCCGGTCAGCTCGTGCTCGACGATCGCGTTGCCGACCTCCGAGCCCGGGCCGGGGACGACGCTGAGCCAGCCCTCGGGCAGGCCGGCGTCGGTCAGTATCCGCGCCAGCTTCAGCGCCGAGATCGGCGTCTGCCCGGCGGGCTTGAGCACGACCGCGTTGCCGGCCGCGAGCGCCGGGCCGAGCTTGTGGGCGACGAGGTTGAGCGGGAAGTTGAACGGGCTGATCGCGCCGACGACGCCGTAGGGGACGCGCAGGATCACGCCGAGCTTGCCGGCGCCGGGCGCCGAGGCCTCCATCGGCACGGTGCCGCCGCTCAGCTTGCGCGCCTCGGCCGCGGAGAAGACGAGCGTGTCGACGCAGCGCCCGGCCTCGGCTTCGGCCGTCTTCAGCGGCTTGCCGGCCTCGGCGGCGATCGCCAGCGCCAGCTCCTCGCGGCGCTCGGCGACCAGCTCGGCCGCCCGGTCGAGCACCGCGGCGCGCTCGTGCTGGGGGAAGTCGCCCGACTCGAAGGCCTCGTGGGCGGCGCGGACGCAGCGATCGACCAGGGCGGCGTCGCCGAGCGCCACGCGGCCGACGACGGCGCCGTCGTAGGGGCTCTCGACCTCGCCCCACTCGCCCGTGGAGGTCCACTCGCCGGCGGCGAGGAGCTCGTGGTCCACCGCTTGCACCCACCCAGCGTAGAGCAGGCCGAGACTCCTCCTGCTCGAACCTGTTTGCGCAGACATGCCGCTCCGCCGCACACTCCTCCTCGCCGCGCTGCTGCCGGCACTGCTCGCGCCCAGCGCCCAGGCCGGCGTGCGCTGGGTCGTCGTCGGCCACGGCTTCGGCCACGGCGTCGGGATGAGCCAGTACGGCGCCTACGGCTACGCCAAGCACGGCAAGGGCTACCGCTTCATCATCGGCCACTACTACCGGGGGACGACGATCGGCACGCTGCCCGGGCCGCGAATCGTGCGCGTGCTGCTCCAGGTCAGCCCCGGCGACGTGCGCTTCAGCGGGGCGACCAACGCCTGCGGGAAGGCGCTCGACCCGGGCCGCCCCTACCTCGCGCGGCGGGTCGGCCGCGGCGTTCAGCTGCGGGCCGGCAACGGCAGGGCGCTCACCAGCTGCGGCCGCAAGCTGCGCGCCGCCGGACGGGGTCGCCTCTCGATCGGCGGCGGCGAGTACCGCGGCGCGCTCGAGGTCGTGCCGACGGCGGAAGGCTCGGGCTCGCTGAACGCGGTCAACGCGGTCCCCGTCGACCAGTACGTCAAGGGCGTCGTCCCCAACGAGTCGCCGGCCTCGTGGCCGCTGGCGGCGCTCGAGGCGCAGGCGGTGGCGGCGCGCTCCTACGCGCTCGCCGACCAGGTAGGCGGCAACGGCTTCGACCTCTACGCCGACACCCGCAGCCAGGTCTACGGCGGCATCGAGAGCGAGGCGGCGCGCGGCAACAGGGCGGCGAGCCTGACCCGGGGTCAGGTCGCGATGTACGGGGGCAAGGTCGCCGAGACCTTCTTCTCGGCCTGCTCGGGCGGCCACACCGAGAGCGTCCAGAACATCTTCTTCGGCCCGCGCGTCCCCTACCTGGTCGGCGTCCCCGACCCCTACGACGGCGCCTGCCCGCTGCACTCCTGGAAGCTGACCTTCAGCGGGCGCGAGATCAGCGCCAAGCTGGGCGGCTACCTGAAGGGACAGCTGAAGCGGGTCGTGGTGACCAAGCGCGGCGCCTCGCCGCGGATCGTCTGGGCGAAGCTCTATGGGACTGGCGGCGTCAGCAAGATCCGCGGCGACCGGCTGCAGTCGGCGCTCGGCGCCTACGACCGCTGGATGGAGTTCCGCAAGTTCGTCAACGGCAAGCTCGTCAGCCGTCCGGAAAAGGCTGGATCGGAATGCCGTGATCCGTCTCCCTCATGCCCAGCTCAAACGCCCCCCCAGCAGGGAGAGCCAGGCGGAGCGGCGGCCGGTCGGGCCGTTCCACGCTGAGCTCGAGGTCGGCGACCGAGCAGTTGATCGTGTGGTGCTCGGGGCCGTCCGGGTCGGCGTAGACCCAGCCGACGAAATCCTTGCGTGGGGCGGAGAGCTTGCCGCGGACGACGATCTCCTTGCCGGGGAGGACGAACGAGCACTCGCCGGCCGACGCCTCGACCCGCGCGCCGCGGACCTTGCCGAAGCCGCCGAGCCGGTGCGCCTCGCCTTCGAGCATCAGCATGCCCGCCGGCACCCAGGGCGTCGTCCAGGGGCCGAGCTTGATCCGCGCCGCGCCGGCGTCGAAGTAGGTTCCGGGCGAGTCGGCGAAGCCGGTGCCCTCGAGCCAGACCCAGCGCTCAGCGTGCTCGGAGCCCCAGTTGTGGCCGATCATCCCCGGCCAGCCGGCCAGCTCGAGCTTCTCGCCGTCGATTTCGAGCCGGCCGTCGAAGCGGGCGTCAGGGTAGGGGGCGACGAACTTCGTCTTCGGCAGGCGGGTCTCGTAGAGGCGCTCGGAGGGCAGGTACTGACAGGGCGCGGCGTCGCCGGCGAAGCGCAGGTCCCAGGCCGCGGTCAGGTTGTCGCCGCCGACCGCGCCGCGTGCCCGGCCGGGGCCGATCTCGGCGTCGGCGACGCGGATCCAGCCGTCGGCGGGGACGGAGAGCTCGCCCGCCGGCACGGTCGCCTTGGTCGCCCGCGGACCGTCCGCCTCGCGATCGAAGAAGGTGAACCAGATCGAGGCATTGGGCTCGGCCCCCGGCCGCTTGTGCACCGTGTGCCGGATCCACACCCCCTGCCCGCCCCCCGGCCGGCAGGCCTTGACGTAGAAGCTCTCGTAATGACCGGCCTTGGCGGCGACCCGCGGAAAGCGCGCTCCCTGGTCCATTCCCCAACCCTAAAGGCGGGGGCCCGACCTTCAAACCTTGATCGTTATGACGTCTCCGTCCTGGACGACGTAGTCGCGGCCCTCGATCCGCAGCAGGCCCCGGTCGCGCGCCGGCGCGTAGCCGCCGCACTCGACCAGCTCGCGCCAGCCGATCGCCTCGGCTTTGACGAACGCTTCCTGGATCTCGGTGTGGATCGTGCCGGCGGCCTCGAGCGCGGTCGCGCCGCGGCGCAGTTCGCGCGCGACCGCTTCCTTGCCCTCGCCGGCGGTGAAGAAGGTGATCAGCTCGAGCAGGTCGTAGGCGGCGCGGACGAGCCGGTCGAGGCCGGAGCCCTCGACCCCGTATGACTCGCGCATCTCCTCCGCTTCGGCGGGGTCGAGCTCGGCCAGCTCGCCCTCGATCCGGGCGCTGACGGCGACCACGCCGGCGCCCACCTCGCGGGCATGAGCCGTGACCGCCTCGGGCGGCTCGGCGTCGCCCTCGTCGACGTTGGCGACGTAGAGAATCGGCTTCGAGGTCAGCGCCTGCAGGTTGGCGGGGGCGTGCTCGGCGCCCTCGGGCACCGGCACCGAGCGGGCCGGGCGGCCCGCGGCCAGCGCCTCGACCACCCGCTCCAGCCAGTCGCGCTCGGCGATCGCGTCGGCGTCGCCGGACTTGGCGCCCTTGCGCACCCGGTCGAGCCGGCGCTCGGCCTGCTCGTAGTCGGAGAGCACGAGCTCGGTCTCGATCGTCTCGATGTCGGCGAGCGGGTCGACCCGGCCGTCGGGGTGCGGCACGCCGCTGTCGGCGTGGCAGCGGACGACGTGGCAGATCGCGTCGGTCTCGCGGATCGAGGCGAGGAACCTGTTGCCCAGCCCCTCCCCCTCGGAGGCTCCCTTGACCAGGCCGGCGATGTCGTGGAAGAAGATCGTCGCCGGCACCAGCTCGGAGCTGCCCACGGTCTCGCCCACCTGGCGCAGCCGCTCGTCCGGCACCTGCGCGATCGCCACGTTGGGCTCGATCGTCGTGAACGGGTAGTCGCCGGTCTGAGCCCCGCCCTTGGTCAGCGCGTTGAACAGCGTCGACTTGCCCGCGTTCGGCAATCCCACTATCCCCACCTTCATCGACGGCTCCTCATATGGAGAGGGGGACCAGGAGGCCGAGAATTACCCCGAGGATCGCTCCGACGAGCACATCGGACGGATAGTGCATCCCGAGGTAAGGACGCCCGATGGCGAGAACAAGAGCCAGGACGAACGCGAGCGCTCCCCAGGGCTCGACTCGAGTCATCGCGGTGGCGACGGCGAACGACGACGTCGCATGCGCCGACGGGAAGCTCAGAGAACTGGGGGCTCCGCCGAGCGGCGGCAACCCGGCCAACTCCGGGCGCGGACGCCGGACGATCAGCTTGACGACGTAGTTCAGACCGATCGCCACCGGCCCCAGCACGGCACAGACCAGCCAGGCTTCCCGATTTGACCCATCGAGCAACGCCAGCAGAACTCCAACCCCAAACCAGATCGCGCCATTGTTCCCGGCCCTTCCCAGCACCTTCGCAGCTCCCTCCAAACCGGGGGTGTGCCACTCGGTCCGCAAGAAGCGCAGCGTCCTTCGATCCAGATCCTTCATCGACCGCGCAGGATATGGGAGTCCGGGGTCCACCCGGGAGCGCCTCGCGAAGCGGCCCCGGCAGGGTGATCCTCGGCCGCGAAGCGGCACAGAATTTCACCGCCGAAGGCGGTGATGGGCGCCTCCCGGGTGGACCCCGGACTCCCCCACCCACCCGGTCGATCAGAATCAAGGTCAGGCCAATGCCCTTCGTCCCCGACTACACCCACACCCCCGGCCACCACTGCGGCTCGACCGCGCTGCGCAACCTGCTCGCCTACCACGGTGTCGAGATCAGCGAGGAGATGGCGTTCGGGCTGGGGGCGGGCGCCTGCTTCTACTACGTGACGATCGAGGACGCCTCGCCGACGCGCTGGTTCAACGGGCGCACGGCGCGGCTCGAGGAGAACTTCGACGAGCTGACCGGCGGGGCGCTGGAGCTGCGCACCTTCGCGCCCGGCGACGAGGACGCCTGGGTGGCGGCCCGGGCCGAGGTCGACGGCGGCAACCCGGTGCTGCTGCTCACCGATCTCTACTACCTGGACCACTACGGCAACTCGGCCCACTTCCCCGGCCACGCCGTGGTGCTCGCCGGCTACGACGACGAGCACGCGCACCTCTCCGACACCGGCTTCGAGCAGCTGCAGACGACGCGGCTGGAGAACCTCGACCGGGCGCGCCACAGCGAGCACCCCGCCTACCCGCTCGCCGGCCACATGTTCACCGTCTCCGGCGAGCAGCTCGACCCGCGGCGGCTGCGCGAGGCGATCCCGGCGGCGATCGAGCGCGCGGCGCGGGCGATGGTCGAGCCGGAGATCCCCGGCTTCTCCGGCCTCGACGCCGTGCGCCGCCTCGCCGCCGAGGCGGGGTCCTGGCCCGAGGCCGCGGAGGACTGGCAGTGGTGCGCCCGCTTCGGCTACCAGGTGATCGAGCGCCGCGGCACCGGCGGCGGCGCCTTCCGCGCGATGTACTCGCGCTTCCTCGGGGAGGCGGGCCGGCCCGAGGCGCCGCTGGCCGCCGAGGCGGCGGCGGGCTGGACCGCCCTGGCGGAGGCGTTCCGCGCCGCGAGCGAAAGTGACGCTCCCGAGCCCGCCTTATGGGGCGAGATAGACACTTTGGCTAACCAAGTGGCCGTCGCGGAGGAGCGACTCTGGGGCTCGTTGGCCAATAAGTAGTTATCCCCTATGGAGTTCGGGGGCTCCATGGTGTACCGTTTTCAACTGCGGGAGGCGGGTAGCACTGTTCTGGGGAAAAACCCGTCTTGGAGGAGAGTCTTCATATGAGAAGCAAGCGTGGCCCATTGGGGCTTCTCGCTGTTGCCGCCGCATTTCTCGTTTTCGCGTTGGGAGCCTCGAGCGCTCAGGCCGAATTCGGCATCGCGCGCTGGGAAGCGCTGACGTGCAAGACCGACGAAAGCGAAATCGGCGTCGGCAACTGGGCCGCGAATGGCGATCCATGCGTGGACACCAATCCAGAAGAACGGTTCTATACGCAGGCCGCGGGTCACCCGCCGTTTGGGATCAATGCGTTTCTGATGAACCAGACCGGGGGCTTCCCCAATCTCCCAGACGGCTTCCTGAAGAAAACCCGGGTCGAACTCCCGGAGGGCCTCGGTGTAAACCCAGGCGCCACCGAACAATGCACGGTTCAGAAGATGTCGGAAGTCATCGCCACCGAACCGATCGTGCTGACCAAATGCGCGCTGACCGAATCGCAGGTCGGATGGAACTACTTCACCACGATCAGCCCCGGCCCGCCCGACGTGGAAATCCCGGCCGGCGTTGAATTCACCCTGAAAACGCCCGTCTACAACATCGAAACGCCGGCTGATCCGGAATCGCCCTATTACGGAGCCTCCTCGCTCGCCGGCTTCAACGTAACCGGACACCCGACCTTTCTGGTCGCTGACCTCGATCCCAAAGACCAGCACATCTCCTTCACCACCAGGCCCGATCTCGAATATCCGCCCCCAATTGAAAGCGGCGCGCCGGTGATCGGCTCGCGGCTCGTCTTCAACGGCCAAGCCGGCAAAGGCTACGTGACCATTCCCAGCGAATGCAATGGGCCGCAAACGACGGTGCTCAAAGCCTTCTCGCTTCCCTATCCGGTGCCGCCCGGCCCGGAACTCGAACGGGTCGACGCCTACAGCACGTCCTACGAAGCCACCGGCTGCGACGAAGTCCCGTTCAACCCCGGCCTCGGCGTCGCGGGCGGCAACTGGACCGACTCTCCCAACCCGGCAATGGTCAACGTGACGATCCCGTTCAACCCCGACCCGGAAGGCCTGACGAACGCGCAGCTGCACGTCGCCAAGGTGACCCTGCCGGAGGGCGCCGGGATCAACCCGTCCGCAGGCAACAGCATCGAAGGCTGCACGGACGCGCAGTTCGCGCAGTTCACCAACAACCCGATCACCTGTCCGGAGAAGTCGAAGATCGGCTCGATCGAAGTCGATACGCCATCGCTGCCGGAAACTCTGGGCGGCGAGGTGTACGTGGGTCAACCGTTGAGCACCGACCCGAACACCGGCGAACAGTTCCGGATCTTCCTGCACGTGTTCTCCGAGCGCTTCGGCGTCAACGTGCGGCTGACCGGGAAGATCTTCCCCGATCCGGTGACCGGCCAGATCAAAGCCGTGGTCGCCGACAACCCGCAGGCGCCGTTCGAATCCTTCCGGGTTCACATCGACGGTGGTGCGCACGGGGTGCTGACCAGCCCGGACACCTGCGGGCCGCACACCGTCAACTCGGCGCTGACGCCGTTCTCGAGCGCCACCGACGCGACGCCGAGCGGCAGCTTCAACCTGACTGAAATCGCCGGCGGCGGCAACTGCCCGACGTCGCTCGCCAACCGGCCGTTCAACCCGTTCTACATCGCCTCGCCGCAGAGCATCACCGCGGGCGAGTTCACGCCGTTCCAGGTCGACCTGATCCGCGACGACGGCAACCAGGAGGTCAAGCGGATCGATGCTCAGCTGCCGCCCGGGATGGTGGCGAGGCTGAAGGGCGTCGAATACTGCCCCGAGTCGGGCATCGCCGCCGCGGAATCCGGCAGCGGCAAAGACCAGATGGCCAACCCGAGCTGCCCCGACAGCAGCCGCGTCGGCACGATCAAGACCGCCGCCGGTTCCGGGTCGGATCCGTTCAACGCCGACGGCTCCGCCTACCTGGCCGGCCCCTACAAGGGAGCGCCGCTGAGCATGGTGTTCATCACGCCGGCGGTCGCCGGGCCGTATGACCTCGGCAACGTGGTCGTGCGGGCGGCGCTCAACGTGGATCCCGAAACGGTCCAGGTCGACGCGGTCTCGGACCCGATCCCGAACGTGTTCGGTGGGGTGAAGCTCGACATCCGCAAGATCCACCTCGTGGTCGACCGGGCGCAGTTCACGACCAACCCGACCACGTGCCGCGAACCGCTGCCGGTGAGCTCGAAGCTCTCCAGCGGCGGCGGCAATCCGGCGAACGAAGCCGAGTGGCAGACGAGCTCCGAGGAACAGAAGTTCCAGTTCGTCAGCTGCCGGGCGCTGAAGTTCAAGCCGAAGTTCTTCGCCCGGATCTTCGGCGGCAAGAACCAGACCAAGCGGGCGAAGAACCCGAAGTTCCGGGCGATCCTCGAAGCCCGCAACGGCGACGCCAACCTGCGCAGGGCGGCGTTCATCCTGCCGCGGGCGACGATCCTCGATCAGAGTCACATCAAGACGATCTGCACGAGGGTCCAGCTGGCCGCCAGCAACTGCCCGAAGAACTCGATCTACGGGTACGCGCGGGCGACCTCGCCGCTGCTGGACGAACCGCTCAAGGGTCCGGTCTACCTGACCTCGTCCAGCAACGAACTGCCGGACCTGCTGGCCGACCTGCACGGCCAGGTCCCGGTCCGGCTGCGCGGCGTGATCAGCGGCAAGAACGCCCGCCTGAAGACGGTGTTCAACGAAACGCCCGACGTCGCGGTGAGCAAGTTCATCCTGACGATGAAGGGCGGCAGCAAGGGCCTGCTGATCAACTCCCGGAACCTCTGCTCGGGACAGACGACCGGCTTCCTCAACCTGCTGGCGCAGAACAGCCGCCGGATGAGGGACAAGAACCTGCGGCTCAACATCCCAGCCTGCCGCAGGTAACCGAGAGCCAAGCGCCGGGGCGGGACCTCCCACCCGTCCCGGCGCCGTCCGCCGTTCAGAAGTCGCTGCGCAACCGGCGCCACTGCTTGCGACCGCGCCCGGGCGATTCAACTGCGCCGGCGTCCCGCAGCTTCCGCAGCTCGGCGCGGATGTGATCTACACCGACGTCCGGAAGCGCCTCGTGAACCTCAGCCAGGGTGAACGTGTCGGCGAGGTGCAGGCGGATGAAGCTTCGGATGCGCATCGCCTTCGAGCCGCGACCTGCGCCAAGTCCAGCCGCATACTCGTCCAGCTGCCGGTAGGCGCCGACCAGGATGCCGAGAAAGTAATCGAGCCACCGCCAGATGTCATGCTCTCCCCGATCCCAGCCGGCGGTCGACGCTTGGAGCGCCTCGTAGTAGGTCTCTTTGCTCTTCTCGATCAAACGCTCGAGACTGACGAAGCGACCGATGTCGTGACCCGCCTGGTAGAGCAGGAGCAATGTGAGGAGCCGCGACATCCTTCCGTTGCCATCGTTGAACGGATGGATCATCAAGAAGTCGAAGACGTAGGCCCCGGCGAGCAGCAGTGGGGCATGACGCCCCTCCGCCATCGCGACCGCAAAGCGCTCATGTAACTCATCCATCGCTCTCGGCGTCTCCGAGGGGGGGGTGCCGCGGAACACCACGCCGATCTTCCGGCCACTGCGATCGAAGCGGGCGACCTCGTTCTGGACGCTCTTGAAACGTCCGCCCCGCGCGCCGGTCCGAGCGTAGAGGTCGCGGTGGAACTGCAATACGACGGATGGCGTGAACGGAATCTGCTCGGCGCTCTCATGGATGGTCGTGAGTACGTCGCGATATCCGCTGATTTCCTCTTCTGTCCGGGTCTGCGGGCGAGCCTCCTCGCGGACCAGTTCGGCGATTCTCGCCGCCGGAGCCGTGATCTGCTCGATCGCGTTCGAGGCCGCCGTGCTCTGGATCATCGCCGCCTCCCGAAGCGCATCTACGGCCTTCGGATCGCGATGCCGGAGAATCTCCTCACGGCCATGGCCGGCGCTGACGGCACCGAGCGCCGAGGCGAAGGGCGCGGGAACCATGCCCAGATGCTTCTCCAGCTCACGAAAGGTCTGCATAAGAAATAGGTATCAGATGAATGAGAATACCTATTTTACGCCCCGTAATACCTATTTCGTCTGGCTACGGTTCCCACGTCCCGCACCCCGTCTAGGATTGGCGCATGACGATTGCCGCAGCCATCTTCCTCATCGCCGTCGGGGCGATTCTGCGCTACGCGACCGACCTCAACGTCGAAGGCGTCAGCATCGACACGGTCGGCCTGATCCTGATGATCGCCGGTGCCCTCGGCCTCGTCCTCTCCTTCGTCCAGGAAGCGGTCTGGTCGCGCCGCCGGAAACGGCTCGCGACCGAAGAACGGGAACAGGCCGAAAGGCAGCAGGCGGCCCAGGAACGCCGCGACCCCGGCGCGCCGCCGCGTTACTGAGCCGGCGAGAGCCGGGCGAAGTAGCCGAGCCAGTTGCCGGAGTGGGCCTCCCAGGCGAGGCCGGCTTCGTCTGCCTGCCGGCGAAGGCTGGCCTGCGTGGTGAAGTGGGGGTCGCCGAAGAGCTCGCCGACTATGAGGCGGCCGCCGGGGCGCAGGACGCGGCGGATCTCGCGCAGGGCGGCGAGCGTGTCGGGAATCTCGCCGAGCACCGCGGTGAGCAGGACAGCGTCGACCGAGTCGTCCTCGTAGGGCAGGGCCGTGGCGTCACCCTGCGTCGGCGTGACGTTGCCGAGGCCGCGCTCGCCGGCGCGCCCCACGACGTGATCGAGGAACTCCTGCTGCAGGTCGAAGATCTCGACCGTGCCCTCGGGCCCGACCCACTCCGCCACGTCGAGCGTGTAGTAGCCGGTGCCCGGGCCGATCTCCAGCACCCGCTCGCCCGCTTGCGGCGCGAGCACGGTGCGCAGGCGCGCCCGGCTGATGATCGGGTGCGGCGCTTCCACCCAGAACCGCTGCCCGTAGGGACACGCGGACGGATTCTTGCGCCACCAAAGCGCCGCGCCCGCTACCCCGGCGGCGGCTACTCCGATCGCTGCCCTGAGGCGCACCGGACGCCTCAGAAGCCGACTTTTTGGGCGCCGGAGTTAATGCGCAGGAAGGCGACCTTGCCGACGTAGATCGAGAGCGTCCCGTCCTCGGTCTCGATGTCGTGCCAGCCGCCCTTCTCGACCTGCTTGCGCAGATCCTTCAGCTCGTCCTCGCCGATCCGGACCGCCACCACCTGGCCGCCCTCGAAGCCGATCTCGACCTTCTGCGTGTCCGTCATCAGTGACCTCTCTCGTAATTGGCTTCGCGCTCGCTCGGTCGCGAAGAATCAGACCGTGACGCTCCCTCGCTCCCACTCGCCGAGGGTTCGACTATCTCGGTCAGCACGCCGCCGGTCGAGCGCGGGTGCAGGAAGGCGACGCGGCTCTCGCGGATGCCGACCCGGGCCTCGCTGTCGATCAGCTCGAGGCCGGCCGCCGCCAGCCGCTCCAGGGTCGAGTCGATGTCGTCGACGGCGTAGGCGACGTGGTGAAGCCCCGGCCCCTTGCGCTCGAGGAACTTGCCGACCGCGGTCTCGGGGCCGAGCGGACGCAGAAGCTCGACGTGACCGTCGCCGACGTCGAGCAGCACCGCCTCGACCCCCTGCGACTCGACGGTCTCGCGGTGCGCCAGCTCCATCTCGAAGCTCTGCTCGTAGAGGGCGATCGCCGCGTCGAGATCCTCGACGGCGACGCCCACGTGGTCGATCCTTCCGAACATCGGCGCGCAGTCTACGTGGCCGGCGGCGGCTCGCCCTCGCCGCCCGCTTCGCCCTCGACGCGGAGGATCTCGGCGAGGGCGCAGATTGGGTTAAAACAACATTAGATATTGATATTGTCCAACCATGATTCGGCGCACGCTTCATGAGCATCTCGAGCAAGCTGCGAAGCGGTATCCGGTGGTCACGCTGACGGGACCCCGGCAATCGGGAAAGACCACCCTCGCCCGGATGGCATTTCCCGAACGTCCCTACGTCTCGCTCGAGACCCCCTCGGAGCGGGAATTCGCCGCGGAGGACCCGCTCGGCTTCCTCGCACGATTCGAGTCGGGGGGAATCCTCGACGAGATCCAGCGTGCCCCGGAGCTGCTCTCCTACATGCAGGGCATGGTCGATGACGACCACTCGCCCGGCCGCTTCGTCCTCACGGGATCCCAGAACCTGCCGTTGCTCGAAGGTGTCAGCCAATCCCTCGCGGGAAGGACGGCCCTGCTGGAGCTTCTGCCCCTGGCCCTGGAGGAGATCCGGCGCTTCGACAGCCCCGAAGACGGCCTCGACACGGTGATCTGGCGCGGCGGCTATCCGCGGATCTACGATCGTGGTCTCCCCGCCGCGGAGTGGCTGGCCGACTACACGGCGACCTATCTCGAGCGCGACGTGCGCAACCTGCTCGCCGTCGGCGATCTCGAGACCTTTCACACCTTCCTGAGGCTCTGCGCCGGGCGGGTCGGGCAGCTTCTGAACCTCGCGTCGCTCGCCGCCGACTGCGGCGTCTCCCAGCCCACCGCACGGCGCTGGCTCTCGACCCTGGAGGCGAGCTTCATCGTCTTCCGACTGCAGCCGTTCCACGCCAATCTGGGCAAGCGTCTCGTCAAGCGCCCGAAGCTGTACTTCTACGACCCTGGCCTCGCGGTGAGCCTGCTCGGAATCGACGCGCCCGAGCAGCTCGCCGCCCATCCCCTGCGCGGCGCGATGTTCGAGGGCTGGCTGGTGTCGGAGGTGGTCAAGTGGCACCGGCACCGCGGTCAACGGCCCCAAGTCTCCTTTTTCCGCGAGCGCGACCGGCTCGAGATCGACCTGGTGGTCGAACGGGGCGCCGAGCTGACGCTGGTCGAGGCGAAAGCCGGACGGACGCCGTCCAGCGAGCAGTTCGCGGCGTTCCCGGCCTTCGCCGAGCGGATCGCCGCGCGCGGGGACGGACGCTGGCGGGTGGCGCGGCGCATGGTCGTCTACGGCGGCGAGGAATCGCAATCGCGGAGCCAAGGAGAGCTCGTCAGCTGGACGGATCTGCCGGCGGTCGCGTTCGGCGAGCGGTGACGCGCGCTACGTGGCCGGCGGCGGCTCGCCCTCGCCGCCCGCTTCGCCCTCGACGCGGAGGATCTCGGCGAGGGCGGCGACGCCGACCTGGAGCTGCTCGGGCGTCGGCTCCTTGGTCGCCAAGTGGCGCTGGATCTCGCGGCCGGGGGTGTGGAAGGCCTCGGCCAGCGGCGCGCCGTGGTGGCGGTCGCTCCAGGCGAACATCTCGACCGCGAGCGAGGCGCCGCCGAGGCCGACCAGGGCGCGGGCGGCGGGGGTCGGCCGCTCGACCAGGCGCTCCAGCAGCACCGTGCCGGTCGCCGAGAGCAGCATCATCGGGGCGAGCAGGTTGGAGCCGCAGCGGTCGTGCTCCTTCGGCACCGTCGCCGGGTCCTCGACGCCCTGCTCGTAGGCGGCGATCGCCTTGTGCTCGACGCCGTGGTAGGCGGCGAGGTCGCGGTCCGAGAGGGCGACGACGGCCGGCATCGCGCCGAGCACCTGCACCACTCCCTCGCGCAGGGCGCTGCCCCGCACGCGGCGACGCAGGGCCGAGGTGACGACCAGGGTCGCCGCGGTCGCGGCGACGACCCGTCCGTCCTCGAACGGCAGCCGCGCTGCCGGCATCCGCCGCCGCACCAGCGGCAGCACCGCCATCGCCTCGACCAGTTTCAGCGGCCCGCGCAGGCCCGGCACCTTGCCGGCGAGCTTCGGCGCCAGCTCCGGTTTGCGCTCGGAGGCGACTTCGACCTCACCGTCGGGCTTGCGCACCGCCGCCGCCCAGTGGGTCGGCCCGTGGATCAGCAGGCCGTTGCGCAGGGCCATCCCGCCGAGCCTCAGCTTCCGCTCGCTCACCTGGGCACCCAACCGGGCGGGAAGGCGCCGGCCGGGACGTCGCCGCTGCCGCGCTCGAACCAGGCGTCGAGGATCGCCGCGGCGGCCGGGCGCTCCTCGGCCAGGGGACGGACGTCGCCGATCTCGCGGAGCAGCCGCAGCGACGATCCGAGCTGGAAGTCGAGCGCGGTCGGCTGCTCGCCGCCGGCGGCGCCGGCCTCGATCAGCGCGTCGACCGCGTCGAGCTGCCCGGGCAGCTCCTGCAGCGTCGCGTGGGCCCGCTCGGCGCTGATCTCCAGATAGCGCCAGGTCGCTCGAATCGTCTTGATCGCGAAGTCGACCCCGGCCGGGTCGAGCTGATCGCCGCCGGCGAAGGTCGCCATCGACTCGGGCCGGAAGTGCAGGGCGCCGAAGACGAGCACGCGGGCGCTCATCTGCAGATCCTCGGCGATCCCGGCCTCGGCCGCGCGAATCGCCTCAGCCTGGGTCTCCGGGTAGAGGTCGGCCTCGGGGTGCAGCTCGCCGAGCCGCGCGAAGATCGTCGCGGTCCCATGCACCGGCTCGTCGCCGACCAGCAGGCCGGGCACGGTCCGGCGCCCCTCGCCGTAGAGGCCTTCGATCTCGTCGCCGTGACGCCCGGAGACGAGCGTCACCGTCTCGTACTCGCGGCCGAGCCGGTCGAGCGCGGTGCTGACCGCGAGACAGGGGTGCGAGAAGGGGACGACGTGAAGGACCAGTTGCTCGGTCTGCGTGGTGGCCATCGCGACGAAGCCTACCCCCACAACGCTCGACGACCGCGGTGCGCGCGGTCGTCGAGTCCCCCCTGATTCCCCTGTTTGGTGCCGGCCGGAGACCCCCAGTCCAGGCCTCCGGCCGGTATGTCGGCTCTCCCTGGCTCTAGCTTGGAAAGCCGACCTTTGAAACACCGCCTCTCAGAGGAAGTTGCGCATGCGACTAATCCTTCGAAAACCGCTTGCGAAGCGCCTGCAAACGGCGGCCGAGCTCGGCCTCGAAGCCGCGCTCGGTGGGCTCGTAGAACCGCCGTCCCTGGATCTCGGGCGGCAGCAGCGGCTGGTCGCTGACCCCGCCGGGCTCGTCGTGCGCGTAGCGGTAGCCCTCGCCCCGGCCGAGCTTCTCCGCGCCCGGGTAGTGGGCGTCGCGCAGGTAGTCGGGCGGCGTCCTGGCGCCGTTCTCGCGCACCTCGGCCCGGGCACGGCCGAGCGCCTTGTAGGAGGCGTTGGACTTGGGCGCGAGGGCGAGGTAGACGGCGGCCTGGGCGAGGTTGAGCGCGCACTCCGGCAGGCCGACGCGGTCGACCGCGCGCGCCGCGGCGTCGGCGACGAGCAGCGCCTGCGGGTCGGCGTTGCCGACGTCCTCGGAGGCGAGGATGACCATGCGGCGGGCGATGAAGCGCGGGTCCTCGCCGCCCTCCAGCATCACCGCCAGGTAGTAGAGCGAGGCGTCGACGTCGGAGCCGCGCGTCGCCTTGATCCAGGCCGAGACGAAGTCGTAGTGACGGTCGCCCTCGCGGTCGTAGTCGAGCGCCTTGCGCTGCAGCGCGTCCTCGACCGCGGCGACATCGATCGCATCCAACGCATCCAACTTTGACCCCACTCCAGTGTGGTCAACCTTGGATGCGCGCTCGACCGCCCGCTCGAGCGCCGCGAGGGCGACCCGGGCGTCGCCGCCGCTGCGCTGCGCCAGCATCTCCAGCGCCGCCTCCTCGACCGGCGGCGGGTCGGCGAGGCCGCGCTCGGGGTCGGCGAGCGCGCGGCGCAGCAGCTGCTCCACCTGCTCGGCCGCGAGCGGCCGCAGCTCGTAGACCTGGCAACGCGAGAGCAGCGCCGAGTTGACCTCGAAGTAGGGGTTCTCGGTGGTCGCCCCGATCAGCGTCAACAGCCCGTCCTCGACCGCCGGCAGCAGCGCGTCCTGCTGGGCCTTGTTGAAGCGGTGGATCTCGTCGAGGAAGAGGATCGTCGACCGGCCGCCGGCGCGGCGACGCTCCCCGGCCCGCTCGATCACGCCGCGGATCTCGGCTTTTCCCGCGTTGGCCGCCGACTGCTCCTCGAAGGCCGCGTCGGCCCCGCTTGCCGCGATCCGCGCCAGCGTCGTCTTACCCGCCCCCGGCGGCCCATACAAGATCGCCGAATGCGGGCGCCCCGACTCGATCGCGGTCCGCAGCGCCGACCCCTGGCCAAGCACATGCTCCTGCCCGACCAGCTCCTCCAGGGTCCGCGGCCGCATGCGCACCGGCAGCGGCGCGTCGGCGGCCGCCGTGTCAGCGCCGGTGAGAGCTTCTTCGCTTTCGAACAGGTGATCGGCCACTGCGGCGAGTATGAAGATGGAGGACGACCGCGCGGTGGACGCGCCTTCGGTCCGCGGCCCTGGCGACGACTCGCACGCGAAGGCGGTGGCGGTGGCGGCGCAGGCGCCTCAGCCGCCGCAGCGCCGCGCGCCGCAACCGGACCGCCACGATCCGCGTCCTGCCGCTCGGTATCGCGTACCGGGAACGGCCGAGGAGGAATCCCCGCGACAGCAGGACGACGCCACGGCAGGGCCCTGCCGACGCCTCGCCGCGACAGGCGAGCTCGACCCTGGCGAAGCGGTGGGCGAGCCGTGCGCGCCTCGCCCCGATCGCGATCGCCGCCGGCGTCGGCCCGGGCGCGGGGCGTTCGGCGACCGGCCCGGGAGCGGGTGGCTCGCCCGCACCTTCGCTTCCGCCTTCGTCTTCCTGAGACGGGCCGCTTTCGCCAGGCGGCTCACCGCCTTCTTCGACCGGTTCCCCTTCTTCCGGCGGTTCGGATTCGGACGGCGGCTGCGGGTCCGCGTAGACGATCGCGATCCGGCCGTCGCCGCGACCGACGCCACCGGTGAAGGTCGCCGCGAGGCCTGCGGCGGCGTAGCTGGAACCGCCTCCGCCGCCGCCGGAGCCGGCCGTGTCTCCACATTCGTCGCGAGCGCCGCCGCCGCCCTGACCGCCTCCGAAGTACCCGCCACCGCCTCCGCCGCCGGCCTCGAGTGCGTCGCCGCCGCCGAGGAACTGGTCTCCCGCCTCGCCTTCGCCCCCGGCGGCGGCGCCGCCCGGGCAGGTGGTCGTTCCGGACACCTCGCCACCTTCGCCCCCGGCGCCGTCGCGGCCGGAGGCCTCGAAGTCGCCGCCCTGTGCGCCGCCCTCGCCGCCGGACAGCGTCGCCCCGTACACGTCCGCGGCCGCTCCGTTCGTTCCGCTCGTCCCGATCGACCCGCCGCGGCCGCCGCGGCCGCCGCGGCGTTCTTCTTCTTCCACCGAGTCGAAGCCGGCCAGGCCGGCGCCGCCGCCGCCGCCGGCGAGCAGCTTCAGGTCGCCGGCGATCGAAACCGAGCTGAAGCCACCACCGCCGCCGCCGAGCGTGCCGTCCCCGCCGCCGTTGAAGCCGCCCGCGCCCCCCTTTGCGTAGGGCTGGCCGGCGCCCCCGACGCTTACCTTCACTTCGTCGCCGCCGGTCAGCGAGCCGATCGTCGCCTCGGCGCGGCCACCCGCCCCCACGAGGACGCCCGGATACCCGCCGCGAGCCCCTTCGAGGGTGAACTGGGCCGAGCCCACGCCGGCGGGGACGGTCCAGCTCGCTTCGGCGCCCGAGTAGCGGTAGACGACCGTGCAGGCGCCGGCCTCGCAGACGGGCCCGGCGACCTCCGGGACCGTCGCCGTCGCCGGATCCGAGGGGGCGCTGCGATTGCGCGTCTCGTCCTCGGCGTAGACGACGTATTCGTATTCGCCGGCGGAGACGAGCGAGTCCAGGTAGCCGCTGCTCCCGGTGGTGCCGATCTGGTCGCCGTCGCGGAAGACGACGTAGCGGTCGACGCCGAAGTTGTCGCTGCTGGCGCTCCACTGCAGTTGGGCGCCGTCGATCCCGACGCTCGCGGTGAGCCCGGTCGGAGCGGTGGGAGGCTCGTCGTCGGGCACGACCTCCACCGTCGCCGGTTCGGAGGCGGCGCCGCGGTTGCCGATCGCGTCCTCGGCGTAGACGACGTATTCGTGTTCGCCCAGGGAGACGGGCGAGTCGAGGAATTCGGTGCTCGTGACGGTTTCCACTTCGGCGCCGTCGCGGAAGACGGCGTAGCGGTCGACGCCGAAAGCGTCGACCGATGCGCTCCAGCGCAGCTGAACCTCTTCGACCCCGGCGGTCGCCGTCAGGCCGGTCGGAGCGGAGGGGGGTTCTTCGTCGAGCTGGACCGAGACGGTCGCGCCGCCGCCACCCGCCGCCACCGTCGTCACCCGGGCCGTCTCCCCGTCGAAGGTCTCACCCGAGGCGAGCGGCGCGTCCTGGAAGGTCGCCGTATCGGGATTGGCGTCGAGCAGCAACGTCTCGGGTGAGGAGCCCTGCGCAGTGGCCCGGATCGAGACCCCTGCGGTCGAGGCGTCGCTGACGTTCTCGAAGACTTCGCCGGTCTGGCGTATTTCGAGGTAGTACCAGGAGGCGATTTCGCCGTCGAGGTCCCTGGCGCGCGGAATCCGCAGCACCGTCGGTTCGGTCGTGCGGTGCAGCGCCGAGCGCAGCGTGTAGGCGCCGGAGGATTCGACGGTCTCGACGTTTTCCGGGCCGAGGACGCCGAGCTTGGCGAGGTTCCAGCCGTTGTTGTGCCGGTAGGCGATGTTGCCCATCGTGTCGAAGGGGTCCCCGTACTCGGTGACGGTGCAGTCGCCGCTGATCTGGACCCGGACGCCGCCCGAGGTGCAGGTCCAGCTGCCGGCGTGGTGGAGGCCGAGATTGTGGCCCAGCTCATGGGCGGTCACCTGCCCCCTGAGGCCGAGGCCGAAGATGTCTCCGTTGACCATCGCCCAACTGCCGCCGAGGCTGGCGATGCCGAGCCAGGAGCAACTGCTCTGGTAGGGGAACTCGAATACCAGGTGCTGGTAGCCGCTGAGATCGACCCCGTCGCCGGTAGCTGCCTGTGCGGCCTTTTCCTTCCATTCGGCGTACGGGCAGCCGCCGCCGGGGGCGCTGATCCCGTACCAGCCGAACACGTCGCCGTCGGAGCGCAGCTTTCCCGTCAGCGAGATTTCGTCGTAGGACTCCTCCTCGTAGAAGGCGTTGACGGACCTGGTCCCGGTGAAGACCTCCGAGCGCGCCGTCGCCGGGGACCAGGGTTCGCCGCCGCCGAAGGTGAAGAGGATCACCGCGGTCTTGCGCGGTCCCGGCGTGACCGCCTCCGGCGCCGCGGTCGCGCTGGTCGCTTCGACCGGCCCGACCAGCCGTCCGCCCCGCTTCGCTCCCGTCACGGTGACCCGCTCGCCCGGCTCCGCCTCGAGCTCGGTCGGCGCCAGCGCCGTCTCCCGGCCGCCGGACCTCAGGTGGTAGGTGGTGACCGACCTGCCGGTCAGGAAGTCGTCGGCGACGGTCGCCTGCAGCTTCCCCGTGCGGGTGACCGCGGCGCGTGCGGGCTGGCACGGGAAAGCGAGCACGCAGGCGCTCGCGAGACAGAGGATCAGGATGCCCGCAGCCGAGGCCAAGGGCCGATGCGACTTCGGCTCCTCGTCTCCCGACCTGACCACATTCCCCCTTGCTGCCGCTGACAGACAGCAGATTTTATCGCGCCCTCGCGGTACGCCGTAGAATCGACGGCCATGGAGATCGCCACGCAGCCCCAATCCGCCCAGTCCACGCTCGAGTCCTTCAACCCCGCGACCGGCGAGCTCGTCGGCTCGGTCGCGACGATCACGCCCGACGAAGTCCAGGCCGTCGTCGACGACGTCGCCCGCATCCAGCCCGCCTGGGCGGAGCTGACGCCGAAGGACCGCGCCGCCTACATGCGCCGCGCCGCCGACGCGCTGCTCGACGAGATCGACGAGATCGCCGAGCTGCTGGTCAGCGAGCAGGGCAAGCCGCGCGCCGAGGCCTACACGATGGAGCTGCTGCCGACGGTCGATGCGCTGCACTGGTGCGCCAAGGCGGGGCCGAAGATCCTCGCTGACGAGAAGGTGCGGATGACGCAGGCGTTCGCCCTGAGCAAGAAAGCCCGCTTCACCTACGAGCCGATCGGCGTCGTCGGCGTGATCGCGCCCTGGAACTACCCCTGGTCGATCCCCTTCGGCGAGGTGGCGATCGCGCTGATGGCCGGCAACGGTGTCGTGCTCAAGCCGGCCAGCCTGACGCCGCTGCTGGGCGAGGCGATCCGCCGCGTGTTCGAGAAGGGCGGCCTGCCGGAGGGCCTCGTTCGCGTCGTCCACGGCGGCGGCGCGGTCGGCGACGCGCTCGCCAAGTCGAGCGCCGGCAAGATCTTCTTCACCGGCTCGGTCGAGGTCGGCCGCAAGGTCGGGCAGGTGTGCGCGGAGCGGCTCAAGGGCTCGGTGCTCGAGCTCGGCGGCAAGGACCCGATGATCGTCTGCGCCGACGCCGACCTCGACAACGCGATCTCCGGCGCCGTCTGGGGCGGCTTCGCCAACGCCGGCC
>Ga0210111_1000094_pt1 | contig 21583 bp, 12 predicted proteins | sample China_Galinas_PW_6_FD_185520 | JGI IMG/M metagenome (GOLD analysis project Ga0210111, IMG submission 185520) | Wetland microbial communities from San Francisco Bay, California, USA, that impact long-term carbon sequestration - China_Galinas_PWC_D2... | ecosystem: Environmental > Aquatic > Marine... | reverse complement strand
AAACCGCTGCCTGGTCAACTGATGTTAACGCAGCGCAACGAGGCGTTGATTGGCAAATGAAAATCGAAGACGCACGATGCAAACTGAAGTCCGTGTATCCGAACATTAAGCTGTGACAAAGCACTAGCCTGAATTGTTGTCGGTCGGCACGGCAACGCACGCCGAAGGCGACTCTACGCGGCACACGCGCTCAAGCTGTGGGGTCTGCCATTTACACATCGATGTTCGAAGCGATTAGTTCCGGGCTACGGTATCAAGCGCCTCGGCTCCAGGAGAATCGAAGAGGAAAGCGTAGCACCACACGGCGGTCAGGTGATCCCCAACAGTTCCTGTGCCTGCTCGCGTCCCGGAGCGGGGAAGCCGTACTCGCTGGCGGTGACCCGTGCCAAGGCGGTCAGTTGTCGCCAGCGGAATGCCGGGCGCGATGTGCGGAACTCCTCCGCCACGGTGCGATAGTATTTCTCCGCGTGCAGGGCGCCGTCTTCGCTGATGGCGTATTTGAGGAGTAGATCGAAGAGCGGTCGCGGCCCGTGCCCGAGGCCGCCGTAGCGATCGACCACAGCACACACGCGAGCTTGATCTTTGTCGCGGATGGCCGACTCGGTTTCGGCGAGTAGTGCGTTGCCGTCCACCGTGGCGATTGCACCGGAAAGCTCCGCGAACGGAAGAATGGATTCCCGCACATGGCGCATTTGACCGGCGGTGTGATAGGCGCCGATCACGAGGCTGGCCACCGCGTTGCGGTGATTCGTGACCTTGGCGATATGCCGCCACGCGTTCGCCGAATCGCAGGCGTGTACGCCGACGGACGCGCCGTGGACGCTGCCGCGAGGTTTATCCTCTGAGGCCGCCTCGCTACGTCCCGGGTCGTGCAGGAGCAGGCGATTGGCTGCCAGCGAAATGGCCTCTCCGATTGAATCCGGCGAGAATTCCTCAGCCAGTGCCGCACCCACGGCATCGGCGGCCTCTTCGCGGCTGCCTTTGAAAATGACGAAGCTGAGCTCGTCAACCCACCGGTCGTCGGCTTCGCGCGTGCCGACCGGACGGCTCAACAGACGATGACGGTCGAGAACCGCCGGCAGGACCTTGCGGATCTTCGGTTCAGGTCTACCGTGGGTGACGCGACTCTCTTCCCTGTCGACACAATGCCGAACGGAAGTACGCAGCAGTGTGTGCGCGTGTTGCGCGCCCGTGAGTTGCAGGGTCTCCCACGCGCGCCACGCCAATACGACTTGATGAACGTCGATGGTCTCCTGCACCATGAACTGAAGGTTGTTGTAGGCCTCATCGATGTCCTTGTCGGCCATCTTCGCGAAGGCGCGCTCCGCCTGGTTCATTTCGCGTTTTCTTAAGTGGCTGCGCAGTAGCTCGCCTCCGCCGGGCTCGGTCGCCGCGTCTATGCCGACGCGGTGTAAGACTTCGTGGCTACGACCGCCATGGGTCTGCATGAAGGAAGCGTTGCGGTATAGGACTTTCAGGATCGGTAGAGCCCGCTTGTCCTCAGGTAGTTCTTTCGTCATTTCGTACGCAGGCATCATGGCCATGAATGCGTGATAGCCGTCGTAGTCCTGGCCACCGAACGTGCGCGCGTTGGCCAGGGCGCCGGCGGCGGTGAGGGTGCGCAAATCGACGCCGGACCGCAGTTTTTCGACGAGTAGCGGTTGGAGGCGTGCAGGCGGTGTCTCCTGCATCAGCGAGGCGAGAGGTTCCAGTGGGCCGAATGACAGGAGGTCGTCAGATGAACCCGCAATGGCCGCGCGAATTCCCAATTCACCGGCGAGCGTAGCGCCGACGCTTGCCAGAATCATGCCTTTTCCGACGTCGCCGAGAAACTCTCTTCGCGTGTGTACCGTCATGGTCGATCTCCTTGGCCGGCGTCTTACCTCCACCGGGCACGTGAGAAGAGGGTAGACGGCACTGGCGGGCGAGCCGCCAGTGTTACCCGTGATCATCTCATTATCAGCAACGATCCGAATCAATGATACATAGCGAACTGACGAGACATCCGTGACAGCCTGCGTGTCAAAAAATGTCCATCTCGCACGCCCAGTGTGCCATGGCGGCCAAAATCGCTATTGGACCAATCGAGACATCGCCTAGAATAGGCATATCGGTGTCGGGCGGAATGACCAGCGATCGCATCTTGCGGTCCGTTTATCGGTTCTGAATCGAGAAAAGCGTTTGTCCGGTGATTCGACCCATCCCAGTTTGCTCTCACGCGTGCGTGATCCCGGTGACGGGGCGGCTTGGCGAGAATTCGAGGCGCACTACGGCCCCTTGATGCTGGGGTATTGCCGTCGCTTCGGCTTGCAACTGACCGACGCGGAGGACGTGTGTCAGGTCGTCATGACCGACCTTTCCAGAGCGCTTCCGAAATTCAAGTTCGATCCGCAACGCGGCAAGTTCCGCACCTACCTGGGACGTGTCGTCCGCAATGCGGTGGCGCGACATTTTCGACGTCACAATGTGGCCAGCAAGGCGCTAGACAGTACCGTCCTTGCGGCAACGGCCGACGACGACGCAGGCGGCGTCGATGAGCATTGGGAGGAGGAGTGGGTGCTTCATCACTATCGGTTGGCCATGAAGACACTACGGTCCAGCGCCGATCCCAAGAGCCTGGAAGTCTTCGAACAGCTCGTGCAGGGGCAGCCAACCGGCGAGGTGGCGGCAGCCTTCGGAATGACACCGGAAAGCGTACGAAAGATCAAACAGCGAATCAAGGAGCGGCTCCAGACGCTCATCGCCGCACAGGTTGCCGAGGAGGAAGACTCCGGTGGAGAGATCTGACACGTCAAGACAAGAGGGCGGGCTGGACGATGGTGCCAAACCAGTGCCACGAAGTTTCGGCTTTGGAGACGACGACGCGTGGTTACGGCGCGTTCGTTCGATCGAATCTGCGGAACCCCTGGGTCAAATCGGCGCCTATGAAATCCTCGGAGAGGCGGGCCGCGGCGCACAGGGTGTCGTCTACCGCGCGCGGCGCTCGGGCACGCGGCTGGAGGTGGCACTCAAGCGGCTGGTCGCGGGCTCTCTTGCCACGCCCGAAATGCGCCGGCGCTTCGACCGTGAGATCGAGGCGGCCTCTACCTTGAATCACCCCAATATCGTGCGCATTCTCGGCATTGATGACGTCGACGGGCAGCGCGTGTTGACCATGGAGTGGGTCGACGGCGTGCCCATTACCGAATGGGCGACGGCCAAGGGCCCGGCCGGGCGCAGCCTGAACGAGTTGATGCAGGTGTTCATGAAGACCTGTGAGGCCGTACAGCACGCGCATCAGCGGGGCGTGATTCATCGTGACCTGAAACCCTCCAACCTGTTGGTCGACGATGGCGGCGAACCGCGCGTGGTGGACTTCGGGCTCGCCAAGTCGCTCGATATCGAGGCGTCCGAGGACCGTACGGTGACGCGAACGGGGCAATTCGTGGGTACGCCGGCCTACGCATCGCCGGAGCAATTGCAGGGTGTCGATCCGTTCGACGTTCGTTCGGACGTGTATTCGCTTGGCGTGATTCTCTACCATCTCATCGCGGGCGAGCTGCCGTATCGCGTGAGCGGGTCGCTCGTCGAGATGGCGCAGGCCATTCAAGAGACCGAACCCGTGTCGCCATCGTCGCTTTCCGGTCGCGGCGATCGCATGCTCGATGCCATCGTGTTGAAGGCGATCGCCAGGGAAAAACGGGCGCGGTATCAGTCGGTCGAGGCGCTGGCGGACGACATCCGTCGCTATCTTCATGGCGACGCTGTTATGGCACGACCGATGCGGCATGTCGACCGGTTTGTTCGTCTCGTCCGTCGCAATCCCGTGGCAGCCAGCTTCATGATGGCCGTGTTCGTCGGACTCATTGTCGGGTTCGTTCACCTTTCGCGACTGTCCGGCAGCTTGATGGAGCAGACGGCGCTGGAAAGCGCGGCCATGCACTCGGACATGCTCGATCGCCTGAACACGCTGTACAGCGACGCGGTGGCGTGGCCTATGCAGGGATTGGGGATCACGGTCACCCATGACATGGCGGGCCGTACAGACGCGATCCCGTTACCGGCCACGTTCACCATCGCCCTTGGCGAAGATATGGAGGACAGCAAATACGGCATGAAGCTGCGGCTCTACAGCGAATTCCCCTACCGCACGCGCACAAACGGCGGACCTCACGACAACTTTGAACGCGACGCATTGAGGCAGTTGCGACGCCAACCCGATGATCCGGTGTATCGCTTCGAGGACTATAATGGTCGGTATTCCCTTCGCTACGCCACAGCGCGGCGCATGGACCGTTCATGTGTCGGATGCCACAACCACCATCCCGACAGCCCGAAGCGCGACTGGCAGGTCGGCGACGTGCGCGGCGTGTTGGAGATCATCCACCCGCTGGCGCGGGACGTCGAGCGTACGGGCGAAGCATTGCGGGGAACGTTCGTACTCGCCGGCTCGATATCGGGAGCGTTGTTTTTGCTGTCGATCATCGCCATGTTCGCGGGTAATCGTCGCCGCGTACAACGCTTTGCCGGTGGTAGGCAAGGAAGGTGATGCTGGTGATGTTCGTTGGTTGTCTGAACGACCGACGGAGCGGAAAAAAAGAGGTTGACCTCGAAGGCACTAAGGCACTGAGAAAAGAAGAAAGAAAATAGAGTTTCTTGTTTTGCGCGCACGGCAGGCGGAGGGCACTGGGCGTTGATTCCAGCTTCGAATTCTTGGGTCCCTTCGTATCTTGGTGTCTTCGTGGTTCAGATCGTCGTCTGGGCACTGCCCACCCCCAGTGCTACAATCGCGGGTCCACCGGCTCGCTCTCCATCGCCAGTACGCCGAACGCGCATTCGTGTACGCGCCGGAGAGGCTCGCGGCGGACGAAGCGCTCCAATCCCTCGATGCCCAGGGCGAATTCGCGTAGAGCCAGCGAACGCTTGCGCCCCAAACCTCGGTTTCGCAGGCGCTCCAGGTGCTCGGCTGACATGTAGTCGGCACCGTAGATGATGCGCAGGTACTCCGGGCCGCGGCACTTCAGTGCGGGTTGGACCAGACCCTTCTTGCCGCGTGCGATGAAGGTGCGCGGTTTGACCACCATGCCCTCGCCGCCGCGGTCGGTCAGCTCCGTCCACCACGCGATGGCCGACTTCTCGCTCGCCGGATCGTCCAGGTCCACGAATCGATGCGGCGTGGCGAGCAGCAATCCTTTATCGGCGACGCACAGTTGTGCGAGCGTTTCCATGTGCCACTTGTGGTCCTTGTCCGTGTGGACCGTGTTTTCGCTGGCAAGCAGATGGAACGGCGCCAGCTTCAAATCGGCAATTGACGACACTGACCAACAATACTGCCGATAGGCCGTGACAAACCGCGCCGCGTGGTCTCCCTTGTCTCGATATCTTTCGAGCAGGCCGTTCATATCTCCAACCCGCTCGGCGGCTTGCGAGAGCACGGTGACGGCATCGGGCAATGCAGCCCGGGCGGCCGCTCCGACTGCGGCGTATTGGGTGCGGAGAAGATCCTGTGCCTTCGCCGACCAGGGCATCAGCTCGCAGTCCAGGCAGAGCCAGTCGGTGTCAAGGTCTTGCCACAGGTTTGCCGTTTCGACGCCAGCGTTGATGCGCTGCAGAAACGCAGCTTCCACCTCATCGTCGGTGAAGAACCGACGCCCCGTCCGCGTGTAGCAGGTGCCGATGCCCTCGGCGGTGATGCCGAATCGTTGGCGTACGGCGTCTTCATCGCGGCAGATGACGACCACCGCGCGCGAGCCCATGTGCTTTTCTTCGCAGACGACGCGATCGATGCCCTGGCGTCTGTAGTGGGCAAACGCCTCGGCCGGGTGCTCGAGCAGGCCGGGCAGGGTGGTGGTCTCACTCGGCGACATCGTCGGCGGAAGATAAATCAGCCATTTGGGATTCACGGCGAAGCGGCTCATCACTTCGAGTGCGGCGATGGCGTTTTCCTCTCGGATCGTGACGTTGTTTCTCAGTTTGGTCGAGATGATCCGCTTGCCGGTGACCTCGGCGATGTCGAGAAGATCATCGTACGCGTGCTGTGCCGAAAGCACGTCATCGGACGGATCGGCGGCACGAAAGGGTTTGGCCGATTCGAAATAGACGCGCGCCGCGGGCACCGAAACCAATTCCAACTCCGGATAGCGCAATGCCGTCAGCCTGCCGCCGAAGACGCAGCCGGTGTCGATGTTGATCGTACGGTTCAGCCATTCCGGCTCGGGGATCGGGGTGTGGCCGTAGACAACCATCGCACTGCCGCGATAGTCCGCCGCCCAGTTGTAGCGGATGGGCAGCCCGAACTCGTCGGTCTCGCCGGTCGTTTCGCCGTACAAGGCGAACTCCCGCACGCCGCCCGAGCCGCGACCCTGCATTTCCTCTTTCATTCCCGCGTGGGCCACCACCAGCTTGCCGTCGTCCAATACGTAGTGGCTGATGAGCGAGGTGATGAAGTCTGCCACGACGCGGGCAAACCCCCTGTACTCGGCCTCGTACGATTCGAACTGCGCGAGAGACTCTGCGAGTCCGTGGGCGATTTTCACCTTTTTGCCCCACACCGCACGCATGAACTTGATGTCGTGGTTGCCGGGCACGCACAGTGCGCTTCCGGCGTTGACGCTGTCGAGCACCAAACGAACGACTTCAGGTATCTTCGGACCACGATCGACCAGATCACCGACGAAGACCATCTTGCGATTTTCCGGGTGCGACCAGGCGCCGGCCGGACCGGTTTGGCTATATCCAAGCTGTGACAGCAATTCAACGAGTTCGTCGTAGCAGCCGTGTGCGTCGCCGAGGATGTCGAACGGGCCGTGCTCGTGCTTGAGGTTGTTGTAGAGCGGAACCCGTTCGACCGTGGCCGACGCCACGTCTTCCACTGAGGTCAACCGGTAGACATGGCGGAATCCCTCGCGCTTGAGTTTGCCCAGGCTGCGCCGCATCTGCCCGGCCTGCTGCACGACGACGCGCGGACCGAAGTTGCGCTCGGACCGCCCGCGGTTGTGTTCGATGCAGACGTCGTTGGGCAAGTCCATGACGATGGCCACGGGCAGCGCGTGGAACTCGCGTGCCAGTGCGACCAGCGGTCTACGATCCTCGGGTCTGACGCTGGTGGCGTCGACGACGGTCAACTTGCCGGCCGCCAGCCGCTTGCGTGCGATGAAGTGCAGCAGCTCGAAGGCGTCCTTGGTGGCGGCCTGGTCGTTCTCGTTGTCGGAAACAAGCCCACGGCAAAAGTCGCTCGACAGCACTTCAGTCGGTTTGAATTGCTTGCGCGCGAACGTGGACTTGCCCGACCCCGACGGGCCGATGAGGACGACAAGCGAGAGTTCAGGGATATTAAGTGTCATTCCTGGTCCGCGATCCAACGTACTCCTCGACCCAGTCGCAGTTTGCCGGCGTATCCGGCACATGGTCACCGCGAACTGGCGCGATCCTCCCAAACGCGGTGTCTACGTCAAGTCCGAGGGTACGCACGGCCGTCGCGGTGACCGTGTCGGACGTCAACGGTCTACGGCATCACGTGAAGAAGCACATGGGAGGGATATTCCGCGGTGTGCATCAATTTCTGTGTTACCTTTCTGAAATCCGTTGTCAACTCCGGCGGCTCGCCCGTGTTGGGGTTACGCGTGTACTTGGGGAAGTTACTACTCGAAACCTCCACACGAAGCTGATGTCCCTTCTTGATCGCGATGGCCGTCCCGCCCATGTCGATCGTGAAACGGTAGACCTTGCCGGGCTCCATCGTCTTGACCGAAGCGCCGTGGATGTCATCCGGACCGCGTTTGATCCCGTCCGCGATGATCCGCGCGTAGCCGTCCGACCGCACTTCCACGAGCTTCGCGGTGAAATCCGTCTGTTTTCCCTCGGTGGAGGCATGGATCACTGCCCGCAACGGTCCGATGATGGTGGTCTTGTGCTTCATCGGCGCCGAGGTGTATACCAACACGTCATCTCGCTTTTCGATCTCACGCTGGTCCTTCACGCCGAGGTTGTCCAGAAAGAAATGGCAGTTCGCGCCACCGTTGGTGGGCACAGGGTTCATGGGATCGTAGACGAAGGAGTCGTGCGCACCACCTGCCGGAGTCTGTACTGACAGCGTACCGTCGCCGGCGTCGCTGTTCGCGCCGTGTTCGCTGTCGAAGTACCACGGCTGCACCTTGCTCTTCTTGGGAGGCCAGGCGTCGAACTCATGCCAGTCGTTGTCGCCCATGACGAACAGGTTGACCGGGTTCTCTTTGGTGACGCCGTTGTCGATGCCCTTGAGCCAGTGGTCGAACCACTTGTCGGTCTCTGCCAGCATCTTGTCGAGCCCGGGCTTGGCTTGGGGCCCGAAGTCCTCATCGCCCACGGTGGTGAAGTCCCGCCACTGCTGATCGTGCCGCCAAGGTGCCACCATCAACTTTTGTGTGGACTTTCCCGCACGGTCGATGCCTTCATACGCCTGCAATGTATTGGGGGATACGAAGTCGTACCAACCCGTGATGTGGTAGATCGGCACACTGATTCTATCGTATTGAGTGCTTATCCCGGCGATGTCGTCGAGCTTATCGCTGTTCACAAGTTGTACCATGCCCTCCCACTGCGCGCTCTCGATACCGAGCGCCTTCGGACTCTCCACAACCGGAACATGAGCGAACACATCAGCCCATTTGAAATCGTGAAAGGAACCCTTGCCCCTGATCTGATTGGACAATGTCCACGGCAGCGCGATCATCAGGTGCAGGGCACCGCCCGGTGTGGTCATGTCGCTCGTGGTGCCCCAGCCGGAAATGTTGACGATGGCTTTGAGGTTCGGCTGGTTTTCCGGTGCCACGACCAGTGCGCAATAGGCCAGGTACGACGAACCCCACATGCCGATTTTCCCATTGCACCAGGTTTGTTCGGCAATCCAGTTCAACGTGTCCAGCCCGTCCGTTCGCTCATGGATGAACGGAATGAATTGTCCTTCCGATCCCTGCTGACCACGCACGTCCTGCACGACCACGGCATAGCCCTTTTCCACCATCGGTTCGGCGAACCATCCCTTGCTGCCCTTGTCGTAGGGGGTACGCACCAGAATCGCCGGGAACGATGTGCCGGACTTCGGCAGGTAGACATCCGTGGCCAGATGGATGCCGTCGGACATCGTCACCTTGACGTCCGCCTGTTTCGTGAACGCGGGTGCGGCGAAGGCAACCGACGCTACCGCCGTATAAGCGCAGCAGGCCAGCAGGTGTATGATGGATCTTTTCATCGTCATGGCTCTTCTCTCCGAATTGGGGCGGCTGCATTGCGCGTACGAGCGCTCAAGTCCGCCTCCATGCGTTGTTTGACTTCATTGATTGATTCGTTGCACCAGGTGATACGGGCTTTCATGTGACACAAACCACCCTTGAGCGCCAGCAACTGATGGAAGCCCTCGTTCGAGTCGGGGTCGGGATACGCGGCCTTGCCGGCGACCCATTCCTTCTTGATGCGTTGGTATATCCGGATTCGTTCTTGGAGCGTGTCGCGCAGCTTGGTGAGGAAACGGAGCGTGGCCTCGATATCATCGGCCGCGTCCATAAAGAAGAGCTGCGCTACGAATCCGTACCGCGCGTCGCCAAGGTGGGGATCGTCCGTGACCCACGCCTCCAACGCCTTTCGTCCCCGGGCGGTGAGCGCGTAGACCTTTCGATGCGGACCTTTCGCCGAGGGCTTGGTCGTGTGCCGCAGCAGACCCTCTTTTTCGAGGTGTTTCAAGGTCGGGTAAATCTGACTCAACTCGGCCGACCAGAAGTAGCGAATAGAATTGTCAAACATCCCTTTCAGGTCATATCCGGTGGCGGGTGTTTGAAGCATGCCCAATAGGATCTGTTGCAGGCTCATGTATCCTCTCCATCACTTCTGCTATAGAAATATTTATATAGTGGACGCCAAATATTTGTGCGGTGGTCGAAGTTTTCGAAGACTGTCCGTATTCGGGCGCTGGTGGCATTATCGGTCCCCCGGTCCGAGGCGAACAACTCACAGTTTCCGGCACGCCCTTGGACAATTGGAAGTAAAAAGTTACGCTTGGCGCGACATTTTCCTTGACAGGGCTGTGAATCGTCGATAAATAGATAGCTATATGGAGGATTAGCGCCCCCGATGCTGACACGAACGAGCGAATACGCCCTGCGCGCGATGATCCACCTGGCACAGAACGAGCCGGACTGGCCGATCACCGGCAGGGAAATTGCCGCTGCGGCCACCATACCGGCCAAGTATCTGTCCAAGATTCTCGGCGACCTCGTCCGCGTCGGTGTGCTGGAATCGACGCCCGGTCGGCGGGGCGGATTCCGGTTTGTGAGTCCCGCAAAGGAGACCAAGCTGTACGACGTGCTCGCCCCGTTCGAACAGCTCGAACAGAAGCGATGCCCCTTCGGGAACGCACAATGCAGCGACGAAGAACCCTGCCTGGCGCATGATCGGTGGAAGCAGGTGCTCGCGACACACAAGCGTTTTCTCCAGGGCACCACGATCTACGACGTGGCGGTACGAATGCGGACGGGCCGGAAGTCTGCACGGTCAGGAAGGAAGAAGAGGTGATGTACGAGGTGTCGCGCTGCGCAAATCCGGCGCTTCGTCGTAGTGCAAGCCAGGGGTTGCGTTGGGTGGCATGGGCAAACTTGTTTGCCCGTGCTCATTCGATTGCCGACACGGGCAAGCTCTCGCTTGCCCATGCCACCCATCCGCCATTTTTATTTGACTCAATTGCCCATATGATGATAGACGTATGGTAGAGAACACGTCGCGGCGAGACATTCCGGTCGAAGTACCCGGTGACGATTACTGGCGACGCCAGATTAAGTGCCAGTATGCCTGCCCGGTGAACACCGACGCCCGCGGCTACGTGCGTGCCATCGCCGGAGGGGATTTCGAGCAGGCTTACTTGATCGCGCGCGGGCCGAACCCGCTGGCCAGCATCTGTGGTCGGGTATGCGGGGCACCTTGTGAGGCCGCCTGCCGCCGCGGCGACGTGGATCAGCCGGTCGCCATTCGCGCTCTCAAGCGGTTCGTGACGGACCGATTCGGACCCGAGTCCTTTGCCAAACCGGCGTTCAAGCCGCTGGAACTACTGCGCCGCGTGTTGGGCGATGGGGCGTCGCGCGACTGTGCGGACGCCGAGGAGCTGCACTCGTTCCGCGAGCTGCTTCGTGGATTCGATCAACCGAAGCAAACCGGCGACAAGATCGCCATCATCGGCTCCGGACCGGCCGGACTGGCCGCCGCTCATGATCTGGCGCTTTTCGGCTATCGACCCACGGTGTTTGAGATGGAACCGGTGCCGGCGGGCATGCTTGCCGTCGGCATCCCGGAATATCGCCTGCCGCGTAAGCTCATCGAGGCCGAGGTCGAGGTCATTCGCGCCCTCGGCGTCGACTTCGTCTGTAACACGCAAGTCGGCAAGGATGTCGCTTTTGAGGATCTTCGACGCGACCACAAGGCCGTGATCGTCGCCGTCGGTGCCAAACGCTCCCGCATGATCCCGATTCCCGGTGGCGAGGGGCGGGGCGTGTTGGGAGGGGTCGAGTTCCTGCGTGACGTGGCGTTACGCGATCACTCCCAAGGCTCAACCCTGGCACACCTCGGCGAACGCGTCGTGGTCATCGGCGGCGGCAACGTGGCGTACGATGTATCCCGTACGGTCGTCCGCCAGGTTGGCTACGACGTATCGCGAAGTGCACTGCGGCAATCGGAGGTTCGACAGGTCCATCTGTGTTGCCTGGAAAGCGTCGACGAAATGCCGGCCGACGACATCGAGATTATCGAGGGGCACGAAGAGGGCGTGCAACTCCATCCGTCCCTGGGCCCTGTCGAAATCCAACGCGGCAGCGACGGCGCCGTGACGGGGGTCACCTTCAAGCGCTGCACGCGCGTGTTTGATGGCGATGGCCGCTTTGCGCCACAGTTCGACGAGTCAGACCGAACGACGATCGAGGCGGACACGGTCGTCTGGTCCGTTGGCCAGCAGGCGGATCTTTCGTTTGCGAAAGCCGCGACGGATTTGAATCGAACCGAACGCGGCATGATCGCCTGCGACAACGACACGCTGCAGACCTCCGCTCCGGACGTCTTCCTCGCGGGCGATATCGCCTATGGTCCGCGACTACTGATTGATGCGGTGGCGAGCGGCAAGAAGTGTGCCCGCTCGGTCCATGCCTACCTGTCCGGCGAGCAACTCGCGCCCCAGTACGAGTTCGTTCACCTCAATATTCCTGCGTACAAGCGCGAACGCGATTACGAGAAACTCGAGCGCACGCCGGTGCCGACGATGTCCAGCGCCGAGCGTGCCAAGAGCCAGACGGCCGTCGTCGAAAGCGGCTACGCCGAGGAGCCGGCGTGCCGTGAGTCAAGCCGTTGCCTCGATTGCGGCGTCAACACGATCTTCGATTCCGAGCGGTGCATTCTCTGCGGCGGATGTGCCGACGTCTGCCCGGAGCTTTGTCTTCGTCTGGTGTCCTGCGACCGCCTGGCGGGCGAAGGCGAACTCGATTCGTTGATGCGCGACCGATACGGTGATTGCGATTTGTCAGAAGTGTCGGCCATCGTCAAGGACGAGGAAAAGTGCATTCGCTGTGCGCTATGCGCAGAGCGATGCCCGGTCGATGCGATCACGATGGAACGTTTCCAGTTTTCCGGGCAATGGGTGCCCGCGGTGGGATAGAGAGCGAGAGGTTTGAGTGATGGCGCAATCGACATCGCACCTTGAACAGAGCGAGCGATTCAAACCACCGGCGACACGTCGCGATTTTCTGGGCATGGCGGCGGCGTGGTCGGCCATTGTCGCCTTTGTGATGGCGCTACTCGGTGCCATGCGACTGCCCATGCCCTCGGTGTTCCCTGAGTCCAATTCGCTCGTCAAGTTGGGCAAACCGAACCGGTTCGCGGTCGGCTCCGAAACCTATTTCCCCAAACAGCGGCTCTGGTTGTTCCGTTCGGAAAAGGGCTTTCGTGCGGTGTCCTCCGTGTGTACGCATCTCGGATGTATTGCGGAGCGGACTGATGACGGCACGTACCACTGTCCCTGTCACGGTTCGGTGTTCGATGCATCGGGCGCTGTCACGGCCGGACCCGCCCCCAAAGGGCTGGTGTGGATCGATTTGAGTGTGTCGCCGGAAGGCTGGCTGGTAGCGGACACGCTGAAGGAAGCGGACCCGGAAAGAGTCTTGACCGTGTGAATGCGGCGACGGCGCGAGCGTATCGCGCCGAGCGATCGGGAGTTGAACGATGGCCGAAGTCGATGTGAAACCGTTGCCCTCGAATACGGGTTCACCAGAGCGGGAGATCGGCGACGACGGTGCCTTGCGTGCGTTCGGCAAGAACCTGGCGTCCACGCCATCCGCGGTGCGCGAATCAGTGGTGCGTCACGGCAAACCCACGTCGGATCGCGCGAAGTCGCAGGCCATCTTTACGAACTTCTTCCTGCACATCATGCCGGCGCGGACGCACGTGCACGCCATCAAGGCCGCCACGACTTTGGGGTTGGGGGTGGCGACGTTTGTTCTTTTCGTGCTGCTCTGCATCACGGGTGTCTTGCTCATGGTCTACTACAAGCCGGCGGTCGACCAGGCTTATGCCTCCATGCTGGACATCATTTACGTCGTACCGACCGGCCGGCTCATTCGTAACGTGCACCGCTGGGCGGCGCACGCCATGGTGTTCTGCGTGATCCTGCACATGGCCCGTGCGTTTTACACCTCCGCATACAAGGGACCGCGGCAGTTCAATTGGGTGCTCGGCATGGCGCTCTTCGTGCTGACCCTGGGGCTCAGCTTCACCGGCTATCTTCTGCCCTGGGACCAGTTGGCGTACTGGGCGGTGACTATTGGCGCCAACATCGCCCAATCTCCACAGGAAGTGACTGATTTCCTCGGTGTGACGCATGTGTTCGACGTGGGTCGGATGCAGAAGGAACTGATCCTCGGCGCGCACTACGTGGGACAGGAGGCGCTGATACGGTTCTACGTGCTGCACTGCATGGTGCTGCCCATCATCATCATCATCATCATCGCTCTGCACTTCTGGCGGATTCGCAAAGACGGCGGCCTGGCACGGCCCGCCGCGGCGGACGTGGAACCCGCGCCTGCCGAGCCGGTCGGGGGCAATGGCCGCACCGGCGGTAACGCCGGGGCAGTGAAAACTTACGGCCTGATGGGGCTGATGCACGGAAGAACGCCCGTCGTCAATCGCAACCCGCGCAACACCATCATGACCTGGCCTCATGTGATGTATGTGATCGGCGCCGTTACGATGGCGACGGTGCTGGCCATGCTGATCCTCGGCGCACTGTTCGACGCGCCACTTCGTGAGATGGCCAATCCGGCCGTTCCCGAAAACCCGGCGAAAGCACCCTGGTATTTCCTCGGCTTGCAGGAACTCGTGTCCTACTCAGCATTCATGGGTGGCGTTGGCATACCGGCCATCGTGGTGCTGGGTCTCGCACTGGTTCCGTATCTCGATCGCGAGCGAGAAGACGTCGGCCTTTGGTTCAGCGGCAAGCGCGGTCGTCGTGTGACGTGGCTCAGTGCGGTCGTGGGTACGGTACTGGTAGTCGGCATGCTCATGTTCACCGTCAACGTCGGATGGCTGCGCAACTGGCCGTCGACCGCCAAGGTGCCTCAGATTGTCATCACGATCTTCAACCCCGGCACGGTGATCGTATGCTTTTTTGCGATTTGGTCGATCGCCGTCGTGAAGACGACGCGCTCGACGCGTTTGGGGGCGATTGCGTTATTCACGTGTTTTCTGGTCGGTTTCGCGATTCTGACCTACTTCGCGACGGTGCACCGCGGCCCGAACTGGGACTTCTATTGGTCCCAGAGTCAATGGCCGGTGCATTGAGTCGTTGGATGGAAATGGAGCATGATGGTGCATGAACACGGCGATGGGGTGTTGCGTCTGACGAAGGATGATCTCGTATGATCGATTCCACCCATCACAGCCATACGCGGTCGATGAAGATCGTGCTGCTGACCTGTTCGATCGCGTCGCTGATCGTGCTGGCCGCGGCGGCCTATCAGGAGAACTTCCGCGGCGACTGGCGCGGGTATCAGGGGCGTTACAGAACGCTTCTCGTGGAAACGGCTGCGGACGACCAGGCGCGTGACGCTGCGCGATCCTTTTCCATAAGCCCGCAACAGCTCTACCTGGAAGATCTGGGCCTCATCGACCGCTGTACGAGCTGCCACCTCGGCGTCGAGAACCCGCAGATGGCCGACGCCCCACAGCCGCTGCGACGTCATTCCGGTGACATTCTGGTTCACCACCCGCAGGACAAGTTCGGCTGTACGCTCTGTCACGGTGGGCGCGGGCGCGCGGTGGATGCCGAATCGGCACACGGGTGGCATGCCGACGGCACGCAGGTCGCACACATGGATGATGTGATGCTCCGTGGCCGGGCGGTCTACACAAGCTGCGGCAAGTGTCACTACGAGTTGGATCTCTTCGGCGGCGTGTCCGATCTCTTCGCCTCCGGCGGTGGGGATTCTACGGGGACGATGTCGTTCATTGACGAAACGTCACTGTCACTCGCACTGCCGGGGGCGGGCGAACTGGACAGAGGCAAGCGTCTCGTGATCAAATCCGGTTGCCTGGGCTGTCACAAGTATCGGGGGCGCGGCGGCACGTTGGGCACCGACCTGACCCACGTGGGTGACAAGATCAAGCACGACTTCGACTTCACGCACATCAAGGGCGAACACACCGTCGAACAATGGCTCTACGAACATTTCATGGAGCCTCGGGAGGTTTCGCCGAATACCGTCATGCCGGACATGGGGCTGTCATCGGACGACGCCCGGGCGCTTGCCCTTTACATGATGAGCCTGCATAAGAAGTCCGCACCCGCAACTCATACGCCCACGCCGACGGCGCTGGCCACACGCGACCATCGACCGGTGCGCGGCGCAACCCTCTTTCACATGTTCTGTGCGTCCTGCCATGGTTCGGAAGGGCACGGCACGACCATGCGGGCCGAACTCTGGCCCACCGATGCAGACCCCTGGGGTCACGACTGGGACGCGCGCGATGTCGTGCAGGAGCAACGCGGCGACCTGGATGTCATCGTCCCGTCGCTCAATCACGCCGACACGCTCGCGATGGTGAGCGACGACTATCTGCACCGCATCATCGCCTACGGGCGACCCGGCACGAAGATGCCGGCCTGGGCGACGGAGGGTGGTCTGAACGACGACGAAATCACGCTTCTGGTCAGCTTTGTACGATCCTGGGAGGCGCCCTTGCCCGATCTCGCGTCGGTGTCGTCCGATCGAGGTGATCCGCGGGTGGGGGGGGCGCTCTTTCGTGCCAACTGCCGCGCCTGCCACGGCGTAAACGGCGAAGGCGGCATCGGCAACAGCCTGAATTCACCGACATTCCTGGCCGTTGCGTCGGACGCATTTCTACGCGACACGATCGTTTATGGCCGGGCGAACACGGCCATGCCCGCGTGGCGCGACTTCAACGCGCAGGAAGTCAGCGATATCCTCGCGTTTCTCCGTCAATGGCAGCCTGTGAAGAGCGACCGTGAATCCGTCCTGGCGCTTGTCGCAAGCGGCGAAAGCGTACATGCGTCCGCGTCGATCGGTCGAACGCTTTACAAAGCCAATTGCGTCATGTGTCACGGCGCTGACGGCTCCGGCGATCTGGCGCCTTCCTTGAATACGCAAGCGTTTCTCAGCGTCGTGCCCGACTCTTACCTGGCGACGACGCTCATTGAGGGGCGACCCGGCACCGGCATGCCGAGCTGGCGGCACCTGCGGCAGGAGGATGTCGCATCCCTCATCAAATTCGTTCGAACCTGGCAAACAAAGGAGAGCAGGGACGAAGCCTGGTACGCAAGGCACGTCCCGCGGGGAGACTGGGACGCCGGTCGACGCCTTTTCACTGGAAACTGTGCCTCGTGTCACGGTAACCAGGGAGAAGGTGCGACCGGCCCTCAGCTTAACAACCGCGTGTTTCTCCGCACCGCCACCGACGTCATGCTCCGCGAGTGGATTACCTACGGCAAGGAGGGAACGGAGATGCGCAGCTTCCGCAAGGGCGGTCAGGGCATCACCGAACTCAGCGAGCGGCAGATCGAGGACATCGTGGCTTATCTACGCATGCTTGAGCGCTCGGGGGAAGAGGAGATCCCGCGCGTGTCCAAGTCCCCGTACGGCCGACCCGAGAAAGGGGCGCGGCTTTTCGTCCACAACTGCGCCGGCTGTCACGGTAATCGCGGCGAGGGGGCCAGTGGTCCGGCATTGGCCAACCGCGACTTCCTCCGTTTCGCCTCCGACGGATTCCTCATGGCCACCATGGCGCTGGGACGCAGCGGGACGGAGATGCGTCCGATCAAGAGAGGACCACAATCCATCCTCGGGTTGACCAGCGATGAGGTGAACGATCTGGTGGCGCTGTTACGTTATTGGGAGCACAATCCCCCCGTCGATACGGCCGATCCGGGCATACCGCCGCATCGCTTCGTGGTGCCGTGGGATTTGGCGCGGGGGCGCGAGCTCTTCAACTCCAACTGCGCCGGCTGCCACGGCGTTGACGGCAAGGGCTCGTGGGCGCCGGAACTGAACAACGAGGGATTCCTGTCGGCCGCGACCGACGGATTCCTGCAGGCGACCATCGTGAGGGGGCGAATCGGCACGGCCATGCGCCCGTTCGGGGCCGGCTCGCACGGGATGAGCGACTTGCAGTCGAGGGACGTGGACGACATCGTGGCCTACATCCGCCACTGGTCCAAGAACACGCCGTCTCCCATGACGCTGCCCGCCGAGTGGTCCATCGAATCGCAAGAGTCGGTACCCCCGGCTTCACTGGAAGTGACAGACGCCGGACACGCGGCGGATTTTCAAAAACGACATTCATTGGCCGCGGTCATCACACCCGCGAAGGGAGATTAATCCATGAGTGACAACAATGTGCCTCAAGCCCGTGAGGAGCCGGACGCTCCTGCTTGTACGATTCACCGGCAGGTCAAGTATGGCGCCGGTTTCGATCGCCGCGGGTTTATGAAGATGGCCGCCGGTACCGGTGCCGCCGTCGCCGCCACGACCATGCTGCCGGACGAATTCGTGCAGGCGAACGCGTCACCCACGAGCGGAGCGGCCGGCGACAAGGGGATTAAACTTCTACAAGCGGCATGCCCGTATTGCGGGGTCGGATGCGGCACGCTCATCAAAGTGGAAAACGGCAGGGTCGTGGGCATGGTGCCGGACAAGAAGCACCCCACCAACCGCGGCATCCAGTGCATCAAGGGATTGAACGCGCACGAACCCATCTATCGCGACCGGCTCACCAAAGTGCTGGTGCGCAAAGACATGAGCGATCCATTGCGCGGGCACGTGTCGTCTACGAAGGGGCGTTTCGACGACGAGGTCTTTCGCGAGCTACCGTACGAGGAGGCGGAGGAACTGGTGGCGGAGCGCATCGCGGAGATTATTAAAGAGCATGGCCCCAACGCGGTCGGTCTGAACGGCTCCGGTCAGCTTACGATGGAGGCGCAGTGGATGGAAAACCTGCTGATGAAGGGCATCATCGGCAGCAACTCGATCGAGGCCAACGCCCGCATGTGCATGACATCGGCCGTGACAGGCTATTTTCACTCGTACGGTTCCGATGCGCCGCCGACCAGCTACGAGGACATTGAGGAAGCGGACTTCATCACCTTCTGGGGTCACAACGCCCGCGAGGCGCATCCGATCCTTTTCTGGCGTGTCGCGGATCACAAGACCAAACACGACATTCCCACCAGCGTCGCAGATCCTCGCCGCACCGGGACGGTCATCGGGCTCGAAGACATCAACCCGCGCAACAGCTATCACATTGCGACGCTGAATGGTGACATCAGCTACCTCAACGCCATCGCGCATGTGCTGATGAAGCAATACCCACAGGCCTGCATGCCGGAAGAATGGCTCGAATCGCACACCAACAATTGGAAGGCCTACAAGGAGGGCGTGCTGCAGAAGTATTCGCCCGAGCAGGTTGTGGAGCAAATGAAGGTGATCGAGAACGGTCGTGTCACCGTCGAGACCATCGAGAACGTGGCGCGCGAGTGGGCCGAGGCTTCCATCAAAGGCCGGCGGCGCGGGCGCGGTGGCGTGCTCAGCTTCTGGGGCATCGGCTACAACCAGATGTTGCACGGCCAGCACAACACCATCAGCATCATCAACCTCCATCTTCTGACCGGCAACGTCGGTCGACCGGGCTGCGGAAGCCACTCGCAAACCGGGCAGCCCAACGCCATGAGCGAACGTCTCATGGGCGGGCTGACGGGGCGTCTTCCCTTCAACAAACCGTTGAAAGACGAGGCGTGGCGCCAACATATTGCCGACGTGTGGCATGTCCCGGAGGAAAAGCTGGCGCAGACATCGGCGCTGCCGAATCCGGGCATGGTCATCGGCATGATGGAGCGTGCGTTGAAGGGCGGTCTCGACGCCATGTTCTGGATGTACACCACGCACGTGCATATGCCGGACGTGGATACGCTGGTGCGCCCGGCGCTGACCAAAATGTTCATGGTGGCGCAGGACATCTACCGGCATGCGCCGAACAACCTCTACGCCGACGTCATTTTTCCCGCTGCGACCTGGGGCGAGTGGACCGGCGGCACGTACATTCAGTCGGAGCGGCGGGTCTACGTGTGCGACGGCACCGTCAACCCGCCGGAAAACTGCCGGCCCGATATGGACATGGCCATCGACAAAGCCAGGTCACTTGCCGCCAAGCTCGGCATGAATCCCGACGAGATCCTGCCCTACAAGAAAACGATCAAAATGGGCAACGGGATTATGGCCTACGATCCGGAGGATATCTTTCGCGACATCGTGGCCGCCAGCAAGGGCTCCGATGCCGATCTCACGGGAATCCTGGAGGTCGAATCGCGCGACGGCGTCGCACCGTACGATCAACTGCGCACGCTACGCGGCATTCAATGGCCGGCACCCACCTATGACATAGCGAGGGCAGGCGGGACACCGCGGCGCTATCTCGGTCAGGAAGGGTGGGGCGGCAGGCCGTACGGCGACTTCAGCCACCCGGACGGTAAGGCACGCTTCAAGCTGTGCGAACAGGACTACAGCAAGCTCGAGGCCGTGACCGCGAAGCTGATGACCTACGGCCACAAGTCCAAGCCCGGTGAAGGGCCGTTCCTTATCGACGACCTCTACACCGAAGGTCCTAACAAGGGGAAGCCGAAGATTCTCGTCGAGGCACGCGACGCCGGGCTCGTGCCGGAACTGCCTCATCTCGCGGTTTACAATGACACGAACGTGTCGCTCGATGACCACAAGGCCGAAGATGTCTATCCGTTCTGGCTGGGGCTCGGTGTCGTCTACGAGCATTTCCACACGGCCAAGACCATCCGCGGTGCGACGACGTCCAAGCTCGTGCCGGAGCAGTACGTGGAGGTAAATGACGACGACGCGACGCGGTACGGGCTGCGCGACGGCGATCGCGTGCGACTCGTCACCCGTCGTGGTTCCTATGAGGCCCGCGTGTCGGTGGGGCAGACCAGCATGATCCGTCCCGCCCGCACGGAGGTGCCGCCGGGTTATCTTTTCAGTCCGTGGAACCTCTCCGTGGCGGACAGCGCCGACCCTCGCAAGAACAAATGGCTCGTGAATGCGACGAGCCATCGCGCGTGGGATCCGGTGAGCGGGCAGTGTGACTACAAGAAACTTGCGGCGCGGATCGAACGGATCTGATTCAGGCCGCGATGGGAACATGGGGCGTTGTATGGTGGTTGCCGGACTGATCCGGCGGAATTTGGGGGCGTGCCGCCAATGCGGCAGGCAGCGTGCATCGCAACGAGGGATGACGAGGTTGATGGCCGGAGCGTCTTGCTCACGTGGCGTGCAGAGTTTACGAAGGGAGCGTTTCACAGATGTACCGTTTCAGCAGAGGGGTCTTGGCCATCACGATGTTGTGTTTCTTTGGGGATAGTGTCTTCGCGCAAGATTGCGTTGAGTGCCACAAGAAACTCACGCCGGGTATTGTAGGGGACTGGCAGGTCAGCAAGCACCGCGGCGCGGGAATCGGCTGCGCAGAATGCCATGGCGAGGAACATCAGTCCGAGGCCGATGTCGCCAGAGCAAGAATTCCCACACCCGCCACCTGTGCGGAGTGCCACGAGGATCAGGTCGAGCAATTTAAGAAGGGCAAGCACGCCCACGCCTGGACCGCGATGAAGGCCATGCCCACGATCCACTGGCAACCCATGGCCTTGATCGACGGCATGAAGGGCTGCGGCGGCTGCCACAAGCTCGGTCTGAAGACCGAAGATGAAATCAAGGCGCTCAAAGCCGAGGGCGGCGGGTTCGGGCTCGCGTCGTGCGATGCTTGCCACACGCGCCACGCGTTCTCGGTGAAAGAGGCGCAGCAGCCGCAGGCGTGCCAGACCTGTCACATGGGATTCGACCACCCGCAGTGGGAAATGTACTCCGCGTCCAAGCACGGCGTGCGCGCGCTGCTCAAGCAGAACGGCACGCTACCAGAGAGTGTCGCCGCGCCGACATGCCAGACCTGCCACATGCAGGACGGCGACCACGGCGTGATGACCGGCTGGGGCTTCCTGGCCGTCCGCCTGCCGATGCCGGACGATCCGCAATGG
>Ga0210111_1000092_pt1 | contig 21713 bp, 16 predicted proteins | sample China_Galinas_PW_6_FD_185520 | JGI IMG/M metagenome (GOLD analysis project Ga0210111, IMG submission 185520) | Wetland microbial communities from San Francisco Bay, California, USA, that impact long-term carbon sequestration - China_Galinas_PWC_D2... | ecosystem: Environmental > Aquatic > Marine... | reverse complement strand
GGCGCACCCGACGAACAGAACAGCGCCGAAAAGCGCCATCAAGACAAGCATTAGGACCTTTGTTGCATTCATGGTTCGACCTCGTTGCTTTCTGATGACCGCCCCGCACGAGGGGCAGTAGGTGGCACTTCGCTCGATCCTCGTGCCACACTGGAGACAATTCTTACCAGCTACCACCGGCACCTCCGCCGCCAAATCCTCCGCCGCCGCCGAAGGAACCACCTCCGAAACCGCCGAATCCACCACCACCGCCGCCGCCCCAGCCCCCGCGTCTTCCGCCACCCAGATGGCTCAGCATGCTGCCGATCATCATCGCCTGCCAGAATCCGCCGCCGCCCCATCGTCCGTGATAGCGCCGCCGGCGGTTGATCGACGACACGATCAACATCAGCACGATGAACGGGAGCAGACCGCCGCACGCCAGCCCGCCGCCGCGCACCCGGCTTTGCCGATAGCTATACCGGTATTGCGGTATGCCGGTCAGGCTGACATTCGCGTCGTCGGCGATCTTATTCGCAATCGCCACGGTCGCTTCCAGCAGCCCCTGACCGAACTGCCCCTTCTTGAATCGCGGCACCATGACTTTTCGACGCAACGAACCGCACCATCCGTCGGGCAGAATGCCTTCGAGGCCGTAGCCCACATGAATGCGATCGCTCCGCTCTTTCAAGCTGATGGCCACAAGAACGCCGTTGTCTTTGCCCTTCTGTCCAAGCTCCCATAGCTCCGCGTGCCGCTGCACGAAATCAAAAAACGGTTCGCCGTCCGTCGTTTCCACGGTCAGCACCTTGACCTGCGTCGTGGTCTTTTGCTCGAGTTCCCGCAGCCAGCCTTCCATTTGACGCTCGGTGTCGGCATCGATCAGATTCGCGGTATCCACCACGAAACTGCCGGGGTCGCGAATCGTGACCTCTGCGTGGACCGAAATCGCCGCGCTCGAGACGGCAAGAAGAAACGTAAGCCGCGCATTACCAGGCATCCACCACATCTCCCAACTGCTCGATGTCGCGATAGAGCATTTCGAATTCCTGCCAGTCATGAGCGGCGATCGGATTCAGTGCGGCACGCACACCCTCGAGTTCTCGCTGCGCGGTCCTCTCGATCTCGGCGATGACCACATGGGATTCCAAATGATCCCTAGCGCCCTCGAGCCAGAGCATGCCGCGTAGCGTGCGAAGCAATGCCTCGCCGATATCCTGCTCAAGGGCGCCGACAAAGCGAACTACGCCGGCCGACGCCAACAGGCCCTGACGCAGGCCGATGAGCAGCGCCTTGATTTCGCGCTCGCATTGCAGACGCACATGTTCTTCCTCGAAAGTCAACTCGGTAAAGTGACTCGTGCCGATGACCGTGCGATGCGCTTGCTGGATTTCCATAAATTCGAGCGGAAACGTGTCCAGGGACGCCTGGATGTAGCGCGGCGTCATCACCAACGGCGCCGAAATGCCGAGTCGTCCAAGCGACGGACCGTGCACGGCCAGACGCTTGAGCATGGACAAATCCACTTCGGCCACCACCAGTACGTTTCGTGCCGTGTGGCGCGCGATGTCGAACGATCCCGCTACGATCGCGCCAAAAAAGGCCAACTCCTTGACGGTCTCGCCGGCGGTTTCTTGGACCAGCGAGATGTACCCGTTTACCGGGTCTTGCATCGCTTCCGGAATCGTCTTTGAGACCGATGGAATTCCGGTCATGCCGGTGACTCCTTTGGGTAGGATCCGAGATTGAAACAACGGGCGCTCCACGCGCACCCGAAGGCAACAGACCGCATCTTATTTGTACACCGTCCGATCATCACCCGCCATTATAGAATCACGCCTTGTTTTGAATACGCCCCATAATGAGCGGCGAAGTGCGTACGGCTGTCGATTGGATTTGTGGGCAACGCGTCTCCGAACGGTATTCCCGAAACGAAACGGCCATTCTAGGACGTGAACGGTATCTCACTTGACACGCCGATGAAGACGATGACCTGAGTGGCGCACGGCTCGTTCAAATCGGCCGGATTCTTCGTAGCATCCGACCGAGATTCACGGGGCCGCCGACTCGGGGAGCGTCCAGGGCGGGAGAACCCATTGATGGTCGCACGTATGTTCGATTCAGTGTCCCGTTGTGCCTCATCCGGCAACGGGGCTGGGCGAACGGCGCACTCCCTCCGAACGAGAGGCCTTGGGGGAACGTGAACCCACAATGTCCACGCAAAACGAAATAGGCCCGCAAAGGAAGACAATAGTCCGTGTCGGCAACAGCCAATAGAACCCTACGCGTGCTCGTGGTGGACGACGACGCAACTTCCGTCGCACTGATATCGAGGCCTTTGACAAACGCCGGGTACGAGGTGGTCACCGCGGCGTCCGGGGAAGATGCGTTAAGGGCCCTCGTTTCGGATGAGATTCAGATCGTCGTCACCGATTGGATGATGCCGGGGATGACGGGACTGGACCTTTGTCGCGCCATCCGCATGCACGAGGGAATCCCGTTTGCGCATGTGGTGGTCGTCACCGCGCGCACGGGTGAGGATCAACTCCTTCAGGCATTCGAGGCAGGGGCCGACGACTACCTCGTCAAACCTCTTAGTCACAGGGAGCTACTGGCCAGAATCCGCGCCGGCGAGCGTATTCTCACACTCCAGCAGGACCTCGAGGCACGCCAGCGGGAAGTTCATCGGATCAACGCCGAAATGGCCATCGCACAGCAGAAACTGGCGGACGCAAATGAACGCCTGAACTTGCTGGCAACCACGGACGAGTTGACCGGACTTCTCAACCGCCGCGAGGCGATGGCCCGTCTCGATGAATACTGGGCGTCATCGACGCGATCCAGTGCGCCCTTAGCGGTGATCTCCCTGGATCTCGACCATTTCAAGAGTTTCAATGATGTCCACGGTCACGCGATCGGTGATGCCGTACTTCGTACAACCGCCGCAACGCTTCGCAAGACCTGCCGTAAGGACGAGTTTCCGTGCCGGATTGGGGGTGAGGAGTTTCTGATCCTGTGCCCCCGCGCCGCGGAAGAAGAGGCTGCCGTCGCAGCGGAACGCATTCGAGCGTCCATTGAAGCGGCCACGGTTGTTGTGAACGGCCTCGCGCTTTCGATTACACTGTCGATTGGAGTTGCCGAACGGGAACCGGGGATGAACGGGCCGAACGATCTCCTGCACGCTGCCGACGAAGCACTCTACGCAGCCAAGGACGCCGGACGGAATCGCGTGTGTCGCGCCAGCGGCTTTTTGGTAGCCGATGGTGACGAGCCCGTGAAGCGCACGCTCACAAAAGGGGGCGCATCGAATGAGGCCTCGCGCGCGCAGGATTGGCAAAAGGCGAACATTCTTCTGGCGGACGGCGACGCCACAAGCCGCACAGCCTGTTCCACAGCGCTCGAGCGGGCCGGACACACGGTAGATGCGATTGCTGATAGCACCCAAGCCGTCGAGAAGTGCAAGTGCGGTGCCTATGACGTGATCATCCTGGCGGCAAAGCTACATGATTCGAGCGGCGTCTCCTGCATCAGCGCGATTCGGTCGGCGATGGCAAACCGCGACGTACCGATCATTTTTGCAGCGGGCCGGAGGGATTCGGTCGATGCCTCCGCCTGTGTGGAAGCCGGCGCCGACGAGTACGTTCGAAAACCGATCGACCACAAAGAACTTCTCGTGCGCGTGGCATCGATGATGCGCTTGCGACATCACGTCACCGAAACGGTTTTGCGGTAAAACGTCTGGGCACTTGGTGATGATGGCGAGCCGCCCGGGAACGCTCCGAAGAAAAAGAAAAACGGCCCGTTCGCATGAGCGAACGGGCCGGCGTTTTTCCCACCGAAGCGTCGAGATTACGGCGCAAAATCATCGACCAGCGTGTATCCGTCAGGGAGCTTGAACGCAAAAGTGGCATCGGTGATCTTTGGATCCACCACCAGGTTCGTGAGGGTCTTTTCCATGCCGCCCCCTCCGGGGACGGTGTCTATGCGCTTGCGCGGCAAGTAGTCCTTTTTGCCGAAGCACCAGGTGGCCTTCAGATTGTTCTGATAGACCACATCGATCTCGACGCATTCCACGCCGCCGACCGTCTTGTCCCCCTTCAGCTCCTTGCTCTTGGCATTGATCTCGTCGGTGAATGGCGTTGCGAATACGAACTCGATCATGAGTCCCATTTGATAGGCACGGCCGAACCTAGTGCCCAGCACCGCTGGGTCAATATCCACGTAAGCCTTCTTCTCTCCGTGGTCAATGACGAAGTAGTTCTCGCCATCTGAACCACCGGTATATTTCTGCACTTCGCTGGAGCCGGGCATCTTGATCGCGATATCGGCCAACATCTTCTGCGGCTGGCGCCCCTCCAGCCCCGTATAGATGTACCGTCCCTCCAGCTCAAACTGCTGGAATCCCGTCCCCTTGGCGGTCACGTCGTACTTGACCGCTTTCACCGCCTTCGCGGCGGCATCGACCTTGCGCAAGATCGCCGTGGCTTCATCGTCTGATTTCGGTTTCTCGTCCTCCGCCCAGACGAGCGAGGTGGGCACCAACAGGAGGAGTGTCAAGGCGGCGAAGTATCGTTTCATGGCTCAAATCTCCCGATCATCCTTCTATACGAATGGATCCAGCGTCCCATCAAACCAATCATGGTAGCAACAGCCCGACCGGGATGCCACAGCGACTTGATGTAGAATTGTCCGGAATCGTCGGATGGCGCCACAAGTACCTTCGCTGTACAGCGCACGCTGGCACGCGAATCGACCCGGCACGCGGTCTTCCCCGATCATTCACTGGCCAATTGCGCGACGACGTCGTCGGGCATGGTGGAATTCGAGAACACGGCATCCGCGTCGTCGTGCTCCTCCAGCGCGTCGATGAGTCTCATGAGCTTGCGCGCCGTCTCCAGGTCGATTGTGATCAAATTATCCGCCACCATCGAGAGGTCGGCCGACTGGATCTCGACGCCCGCATCCTTGATCGCCTGTTGTACGGATTCGAATGCGTCCGGCGCGGTGGTGATTTCGTGAATGTGTTCGGACGATTCGACGTCCTCGGCACCCGCCTCGAGTGCCAATTCCATAATCCGATCTTCATCCGCCTTGTCCGCCGCCACGACGATGACACCCTTTTGGCTGAATTGGAAGGCGACGCAGTTGGGCGCGCCGAGATTGCCGCCGGCGCGCTCGAAGATCTTCTTGATTTCGGCACTCGTTCGGTTGCGATTGTCCGTGACGGCCTGGCACATGACGGCCACACCGCCGGGACCGTAGCCTTCATAGAGGACGTCTTCGTAATTCTCGCCCGCCAGTTCGCCTGTGCCTTTCTTGATGGCCTTCTCGATGGTGTCCTTGGGCATATTGTCGGCTTTGGCCTTGTCGATGGCCAAACGCAAAGTCGGATTGTCCGCCGGATTGCCACCGCCCTTAGCCGCCATCGTGACCGCCCGCGCGAGTTTGCTCCACGCCTTACCGCGCTTCTTGTCCAGCGCCGCCTTCTTGTGCTTGATCGTCGACCATTTGGAATGACCTGACACGAATGCTCTCCTTCCCGTTGCCTATTCGGCGCAGTCAGTCACTTGGACCTGACGTGCCGTCGCTGTCCCCTGATTCTTCTTCGTCCTGAACTGCCGCCAGCGCCGCCACCTTAGGCGGGCGCCCCGCACGCGCATCGTCAATCTTGGTCTGCGTATTGTCACGCACGCGCCGACTGTCTGCACCGAGAAACTGATCTTCTTCCATCGCGCTTACAGTTTTCATCGCCGTGGACCAACTCTCGATTGCCTTGTCCTTGTCACCGAGGCGCCAGTACGTATCGCCCAAATGATCGTTCAGCACCGCATCCGTCTTGGCCATGATGCGCATCGCGCGGCCGAGCCACTTGAGTGCCTCGGTGAAGTCTCCCTTCTTGTATTGCAGCCACGCCAGCGTATCCAGGTACGCAGCCTGGTCCGGTGCGCGCCACACTGCATAACGGATCATCCGCTCGGCTTCCACGAGTCGGATGCCGCGATCGATCCAGCTATAGGCAAGGTCGTTGTTAATCCGCACCCCTTCCGGATCGAGAAGAAGGGCCTTCTCCAACGCCTCGGTGGCGCGCTCCTCCTCACCCATCGCCTGCCGTACGACGGACAGCCAGTTCAAGTAGGTGTAGCTGGTATCTCGGCTCCGCGACGCCTCCAACCAAGAGGAAATTCGGTCTTCCGCGTCCCGGTATTCCTTCGCCTGGATCAACGTCTGCGCGAGTTCCGCCCGCAGGTTGGCCAATCTTCCTTGAAGGGACGGCAGGGTATACGGCTCGTCCGGACGAAGGACAATTTCCTCCAGGCCTTGGCCTGCATCGACCAATCGCCCTTCCTCTATCTTTTCTATGACGGCTAGCACGTGATCCATCAGTGATTCGATCCACCCGATGGACTGATCGTACCGTTCGGCCTGTTGTAAGAGCTGTATGATGGCTGTCTGGAAGAACTCACGGTATTCCGTGTGATAAAGCTGATTGCGTGACAAGCGCAGTGCCTCTTCAAGGCGATCGCCACCACCCAGCACGGCAACGAGCTGCGCCATGGCATGGCTGCCTTCGGGGTCTTCGTGCACCCAATCCAACACGTATTGGCACGCCCGGTCCGTCTTCCCGGCCTCCACCAGGCCGTTGGCGAGCAATGCCAACGCGCCGCGGTCCGTCGGATCCGCCCGCAAACGATCTTGAAGAATGGGAACGGCTTGGGCGGATTCGCCTATCCGCTGGTATTCGGTCGCCAAACGGGCCAGCCATTCGGACGAAGGGTCCTCGCCCCCGGCCCAACGCTCGAGCCACGGCAACCGTTCATCCTCACGCTTCGCCAAACGGAGCGTGTCGAGAATGCGCAGGCGATAGGCGCGTCTGTCATCGTCATCGAGATTCGGTTTCGCCTCCTCCTGTTGTGCAAGTTTCAGGGCGTCATCGAAATCCTGGACAGCGCGAAGGAGGTCTATCAATTCGAGCCGCCACGCGTGGCGATTCGGCCTTCGCGGGAGAAGCGACTCGAGGTGCTCGATCGCCTTTTCGTACTCCAAGAGTCGTGTCAGGGTCCGAACGAGTCCCAAATGGGCACGCTCCGAATCAGGATCGAGTACCAGTGCGGCAAGGTAGGCATCACGCATCGGTTCAAGTTCGGTCATGCCGTTGTAGCTTTCAGCGACTTCGAGCCATCCGACCGCCGTTGCACCGTGCTCTTCGAATGAGGCCAGCAGACGATTCCGATAGTCGGTATAATCGTGCGGCGGAAAATCCGCCAATAGGATCTGGCATCTGGCTTTGGTAGCCGGCGTCTCGGCTAGCTCGGCAAGTTTCTCAAACTGCGCCTTCGCCTCATCCAGCTTGCCCTCGCGCCAATAAGTGAAAGCGAGACGTTCCCGTGCCTCTTCGTAGAGCGGTGATTCCTCCAACAGTGCGCGTAGCTGGCGCTGTGCCTGCAACGTGCGGCCGGACTTCTGGTAGACGTCGGCCAAGCCGAGCGCCGACACCTCGTCGCTTCGATCGAGCTGCAGGGCTGCGCGGAAATGGACTTCGGCCCGGTCGAGTTCGTCGAGTCGTTCGTGGAGCTTGCCCAATACGCGTTCGAGGCGGGCTGACTCAGCCACTTCCGGATTGCGGCGCGCCACGACCGCCATTGCGTAATCGTAGCGGTACGCGTCCAGGTATAGCTGCGCAAGGAGCTCGCGCGCACCCAACGACGATCCATCCATCTGGAGGGCGCGCTTCAAGTAGGCTTCCGCTTGATCGGACCTGCCTTGGCGCACGGCAAGCGCGCCTCGGAAGTACGCGTCTCCGCCGTCGGTAATCTCTGCGGGCGGCGACGCCAGCAGCACCGCCACGCCATCCGGCACCGTGGCCAGTAGATCCAGCGCGGCATCTACATAGTCTTCGGGGTTGGGGGCGATCGAAATTCCTTGTGACAACGTGCGGATCGCCTGATCCCACTGGCGGCCTTCCATTTGCATGGCGGCGCGTCGCAGCCGAACGTCGACAGCACCGGGGTACTCGCGGAGGTACTCGTCCAGCACCTTCTGGGCACGTTCCGTCTGTCCCGCCGTCGACAGCGCGCGGGCCAACTCGAGCGCCAGGGCCGCGTCACGCGGTGAGCGCTCCCTGCGTTCGGCCAAGTCAGCAATCCACTGGCCCTCGCTGCCCTGCCTGGCATGAAGATCGGCTAGCAAGCGCAAGACGTCCGGTGTACTGACCACTACGCCCCGGACCGCCTCCAACGCATCCTGAACCCTTCCGGCTCGTGCGAGAAGTTCCGCATACCCAATCGTCACCTCCCCTTTTTCGTCCGCGGCGGCATTCACCACCGGCGCCAGCGCTGCGGCGGCTTCGCCATGACGCCCAAGAAGCTCTAGAATCCTCGCGCGCGGCTTGCTCCCGGCGCCGCCGGGCACGCGTAGTAGCGCCGTCAATTCGGCATCGTTCGTCTCCTCGCAGACGGCCGCCGACCGGTCGAAAGCCGCGTACTCTCCCAACGCGGCTTCAAGGTAGCCCTCAATCTCTAAGGACTGGGCAAGATGAAAATGAATGAGTGCGGCAGTATCCGGCGCGGCATTCAGATCGGGACAGGCAAGCGCCGTACGGAACGAAGTAATGGCGTCGGCATGATCACCGCGCTGCGCATGGCACCAGCCCATCACAAGGTGCGCCGCGGCGTCGGCCGGATTCAAGCTACGCGTCCGTGCCGCGTGCACTTCGGCCCTCTCGCTATTACCCGCACGCCAGTGCAGGGTGGCCAGTGCACGGTGAATGTCAGGATGATTCGGGTCGTAGCGCAACGCGCGCTCGAGTTCCAACGCGGCTTCGGTGAAACGCTGTTCCGCGATCAACTTCGTCGCGGCCGCGATCTGCCGCGCGGATCGCTCGGACAGCGGCGTCAGCGTTCCAGGCTTGACGGGTGGCTCCACGGGCGGCTGGATTTCGTCGAGCGGCACGGATACGCGTGCTGGATCCGTCTTGCCCGGCGGCGCCGCGACCACCCGGCCTGTGCCAAGAGCAGTGCCCATCAGAGCGACGTAGACAACGACAAGCAAACCAGCGTTTGCCCGATAATGGCGTATCGGTCTATGGCAATCGGCAGGCATACCGTCTCGGTTGCTTCGAATGGGTCGCCGATGAAGATTTTCGGTGGCAGGTTCTTCTCCTCGCCCCGCGTCATGTACGATCGTCCTTCGCATGTGCTTCCAGCTATTTGGCGGTTTTCTTCTTTCTCTTACCCGCCGACTTCTTTGCCGTCTCTGCGGGTGCCTTCTTTTTCACGCGGCCTTTCTTGTTCGTCTTGGCCCTGGTCGCACCCGGAGCCCGAAAAGACGACATGGCAAGGCAGAATTCCCTGGCGTCCGCAGCGCTGACGTGACGTTCGAGAAAGGCCTGCACTTCGGCCCGACTCGCGTCGGGATGTACGAGATTCGCCTTCCCGAGTTCCGCCAAGAGCGAATCGTCCACCGGAATCCCATGACCACCGAGACTCCATAGGGTCACTGAGGCCACAACATACGCGTCCACGCCGGGCAGACTCTCGAGGTATTGCTTCGCTTCTCTGCGTCCCATGTGGCAGAGCCGATCGAGTGACAGCGTGTTCTCTCTCTCGTAAACACCCTCGAGAATATCGATGAGCCTCTGGCAGTATACGTGTCTTTCAGGTTCGTCGTTGCCCATCGCGGCGCTGATTTCTTCCGGACGCGATACGCGCACTTCGTTCCAGCCGGCCATCGCTGAGTGCAGTGTCTCCAATGCCTGAAGGGCTTTTGGCATACCGTAGGCCACCGCCAACGTGGCAATCCCGAGTTGATGTAAAGGATCCGTCGCCTCGGGAATTTCAGGCGTCTTCACTTGTTGCCGTAACTTGGCGAAGGCCCTTTTGACCCGCCCGGCATACAGCGACCCTTGCTTCATCCGTCCGCTCTCCCGTGTTCACCGGTGACGCCGTCGCCGGGATCAGTGCCACCTTCCGTTTGCCCGTAGGAATCGGGCGGCGCATCCGCGGCGGCGCGATCCCCATCGCCGTCCGGCACTTCGCGGAGTTCCTCGAGCAAACCCATCATACGACGGACCTTCTTGGGTTGCTCGTCGATGTCAAACTGTAGTTCCGGACACTGTCGAATCGAAAGCCCGCGGGCCACCTGTGTCTGCAGAAAGCCGCTCGCGTGTCGAATGGCGGCGAGCGTTCGACGCTCCGCAGATTCATCACCGTGCACGGAGAAGTAGACCTTCGCGTACAGAAGGTCCGCGCTCATTTCCACACGGGTCACGGTGGTCAGTGGCGACACACGCGGATCGTTCATTTTGCGCTGTACGGACTCCGCGACGATGTCCCGTACCAGACTACCGATTCTCTCCTTACGAAATCGCTTCATGTCAGCCTACTCACCCGCGTACGAATCGTTCCGCATTGGCGGTTCACAGTAACTCGCGCCTGTAGTCGATCAATGTCAGGCCGCCGGTTCGCCGTACGAGGTCGACCATCTGGTCGAGTTGCGAATGGAGTGGCCGCGATTCTCTTGACACCATGGCGGCCGCCAGCTTGCAGAGCCGCCAATTGTCCAAGTGTCCCACTTCGGCAACGGACACATTGAACGTATTACGAAGTCGCACCTTCACACTCTGAATGACCCGCCGTTTGTCCTTCAACGATTGTGCGTCCGGCACCGCCAAATCGAGATACAACACACCGATGGTCATGGTGCCGGATCGATTATCTCGGCATCCGCCAACCAGCCTTTCTGGACGTCAATGCTGAAAAGCCGCGTTTTGCCGTTCGGCGTCCGAAAAGGGATGGAGCCGATGCGATGCAGCGCCACCACCAGGGCATCACAATCGGGCGCCGATATATCGTAGAGGTTCTTCAGGTCAGCTCTGACCATTTCCTCGTCAAACAGGTAGTTCTTGCCGGTGGGTATGAATTCATCGTGTACGAGGGTGTCAATCGAAAAACCTCTCCCGCTGTCGCGCGGGATTCTCGGTAGGAATAACGATCGAATGGCCGTAGGACGGTCCGGCCTGAGCTCCACGTCTCGGTATTGCCGAACGATCATGGTCTGCCCGCGGTCCTCCATCACGAATAGCTCCGATCCGTCGGGAATGAAGAAGCGTTCGGCGGCCTTGTTTCTCTCCTTATCCGACTTGGCATCCCTGAGTTCCCGCCGAAAATCGTAGTACCCCGGCGCGTGCTTCAGTTCGGGGTGAACGACCGGCAATGCCACTTCGACGACAAAAATGCCGTCGCCCCGCGGCTTACATACGCCGCTTAGACACCGCACGGCATCGCGCTCACCCGATATGGGGCCCTGCGGCGGCGCCTTGTCGGCCTTGATGCACGAGATCACAGCGCCGACCGGCACAGATTCGGCATATAACACACCGGCTGCGGCGCGCTTGGTCCAGCCCAGTAGACGCTTCGGCTCCTTGGAATCGCGAGGCGACCGCCTGGTGGGTGCGTCGTCCTCGGTCAAGGTGCGACGTGATTCGCGACTCGCAATGCCGTCATCCTTAAACAGCGGGATGATAAACTTCTGGCCCACCACGAGAACGATGATGATGAGGAGGGCGGCATAGCAGAGGCGCAGGACGACGGCAAAGGGGTTGAATTCGCTGGGTGCCTTCTTGCGTTTGGGTGCCCGTGGCGCTCGCCCGCGGCGTTTCTTTCCGGGTTTGCCGTCGACGCCGCCTTGCTCAACATCCGTAAAAAGGAAATCAAGGTCGTCCGCGTTGTTTTCCGGAACCGAGGCCGGCTTGCCACAGTAGGAACAACGGACGACGCCGCCACCGTCCTCGTCGCGCGCCCGAACGGTGTGACCGCAATCCGCTTTGAATTCGATCATCGAACGGTCACTCTACCCATCATAGATCTCGGACAGCCTTTCCCATGTTACCGCAGTCGATTCTGAACGCCTCGTCATGCACCTGACAAGCAATGATACAGCCGGTTTACAGCGTTCGGGCTGTCTTGATAATCTCGTATGACTCAATCACGTCCCCCACGTGCACGTCATCGAAGTTCTCGATACGTATACCGCACTCCATTCCGGTTCGGACTTCCTTGGCATCCTCCTTGAATCGCCGCAGTGAACCGATCTTCGCATTCTCCCGCACCACCACGCCGTCTCGCACGATCTTGACCAGGTGATCGCGCACGAGATTTCCGCTGGAGACATAGGATCCGGCGATCACGCCGCCCTTGCGGCTCAGGCGGAACACCTCACGGACTTCCGCGGTAGCTCGACTCTCCACCGTTTCCAGCGGCGAGAGGAGGCCCTCGAGCGCCCTCTTGATGTCGTCACACGCATCGTAGATGACACGGTATTGGCGCACATCCACTCCGTGTTGGTCGCACAGGCGTCTTGCGCCGGTCGACGTATCCACGCGGAAGGCGATGATAATACCGTTGCACGTGGCCGCCAGGAGAATATCGCTGTCATTGACCTGCCCGACACCCGCATGGCGTATGGCCAGGCGGACCTCGTCCGTAGGCAAACTGGATAGGGCGGACTTCAGCGCCGACACACTGCCATCTACGTCGCCCTTGATGACGACGTTCAACTCGGGGACCTCGTCCGTGTCGCGTTGCTTCAGAAGCTCTTGAAGCGTGGCAACCTTTCTCGACTGCTGCCGACCCTCTTGCAGGCGTGCATGCGACACTTCGGCTGCCACCTCTTTGGCGCGCTGAAGACGATCGAGCTGAAACAGCCTGTCGCTCGCCAACGGCACGTCGTCCAATCCCCAAACCTCGACCGGCATGGAGGGTTTGGCTTTGGTGATGCGCTCCCCGCGATCATTCAGGATGGCACGGACTTTCCCGGAGGCATTACCGCACACCACAAAAGCGCCGACTTTCAAGGTGCCCTCCTGGATCAGGACCTGGACCACCGCGCCGACGCCGGCCTTGGTCTCCGCCTCAATGACGGTGCCGGCGGCCGGCACCGTCGGGTCCGCCTTCAGTTCCAAAAGGTGACTCAACTCGGCCAAGTGATCCACGAGGTCCTGCACGCCCTGACCTTTCGTCGCCGATGTCTCGATGACGTCGATCTCGCCGCCCCAATCACCGCTGGGCGTCAAGCCGTGCTCGGACAGTTGCCCGTAGATCTTCAGTCTGTTGTCCAAGCCAAGATCGATTTTGTTCAGCGCGACCACGATCGGCACCCCGGCCGCCTTGGCGTGGTTGATGGCTTCCACGGTCTGAGGCATGATGCCGTCGTCGGCGGCAATGACCAACACCACCACATCCGTCAGTTGTGCGCCGCGCGCACGCATCGCCGTGAACGCCGCGTGCCCCGGCGTATCAAGAAACGTCACCGCACCATGAGTTGTCTTGATGTGGTAAGAACTGATGTGCTGCGTAATACCGCCATCCTCGCCGGATGCCACATGAGTCTTGCGAATGGCATCAAGTAGGCTCGTCTTGCCGTGATCGACATGACCCAACATCGTGACCACGGGCGGACGAGTCTCCAGCTTCTTGCGCTCCCGATTCTCGAATTCGTCGACAACGTCGTCCAATAGGGTCTTGGCCGGAATGACATTCAGTTCCAGGCCGAAGGGAATCGCCAGCAGTTCGGCGGTTTCCGTCGGGAGAATCATGTTGATATTCGGCATCAGCCCATGTTCGTCCCGGATGATTTTGTAAAGCTGCATGAAACTGAGACCGGTGGAGGAGCAGAACTCCTTCATGCGGATCGGTTCGTGCACCGTGGCTGCCGTCACGGGGCCGGTCGACTGGGCACCCCCGGGATGGGAACCCGACTTGGCTGTCGACCGCCGGTGTGCGATGCGACGTCCCGTCGCACCGGCCAGCCGTTCGCGACGCTCCTGAAGGTCCTGGTCTCTCCATTCCGCGAATTTCTCACCTGCCTCACGCAGAGTCGTAGCCGCTCGACGCGGGTTGATGCGCGCACGTTTTCGGGCGGCCTTGTCCGGCCCCTTACTAACCTCGGCCGGCGCGTCCGTTGGCGTTTGTGGAGCCTCCGCGGCGGTCCTGCTACTACCTGGCCGAGATCGATCGGCGGCGCGATGGGGAGGGCGATAATCGTGTTCAGGCGCTTCGTATCGTACCACACGCGGCCCCTGCAGTTTGGCCGGTGCCGGCACATGCTGAGGACCTGCGGGAGCGACCGGCGTGGGCTCGGGCTCTTGTGGTTCTTCCGTTGCCGCCGATCCATCTTCATCCTGCTCAGCGGCTTCGGACGGCGGCGCCGCTTCGGGTGCCGAGGGTCCAGTTGTAGAATCCCCCGTACCGTGCGAATCGTCGGGCGGTGGAATAGGCGGCGCCTCTGCAGAGGGCGGCTCTGCAACGGCCACACCGCCTTCGGATGGGTGCGGCTTTGCCTTTACCTCGGACTTCGATTCCGACGCGACCGCGGCCGCCATCCGGACGTCTACCGCTTCGGCGGTTGCGGCCACGGCTGTCTCCTGTGCGGGTGTCGCCACGGCAGCGGAGTCGGCCATTGCCTCGGCGGCGGACGTCTCGGGCTCCTTGGACGTTTTTGTCGTTTTGCGTTTCTTGGCTTTTGCGCGGACTTTTTTAAGGTCAACAGGGGCAGCCGTTTCCAGGGCGCTCGCTTCCTTGCTTTCGGAAAACCACTCGACAATCGTCGCGTGCAACCCGGCGCTCAAGGTAGACATGTGGTTCTTCACGGTGTCTATACCTTCCGCGCGGCATTTTGCGATGATGTCCTTGCTCGCCACGTTCAGTTCCTTCGCGAGGATGTGAACGCGCATCTTATCAGCCAAGGCAGCACTCCCGGATTCAACTACGTTACTTCTCAAATAAAACTATCGACGCGCGGCTTCGCGCGCCGGTACATCGGATCAGCTCTGCGGCCCGCTTTCCTGAGCAACATCCAGTTCGTCGCGTTCCGCCTTTTGCACAACCGGCTCCGGCACCGTATCAGTGTCCTCGATCGCCTGGTCCGGCGGCTCGCCCTCAGTGGCCGCATCGCCCGCATCGTCCAAATCGTCCACGTCGTCCACGTCGTCCACATCGTCGCCATCATCGGCTGACGCCTCTGCGGCTGCTTCTTCAGCGACGGCTGAGCCACCGTCTGTTGCACCTGTCGCCTCAGGGCTCGATTCGGCGGCGGCCTTCTCGGCTGCGGCGGCACGTTTTGCAGCTTCCGCTTCCGCTGCCGCCTTTTTGGCATCCTCCGCGGCCACTTCAATGACGCGCTGTGCCAATTCGGGGCTCATTTCCAGGTCCTTCTGCAGCGGATCGACGCCGATTTCCGCAAAGTCCGCGAGAGAGACCAAGCCCATGGCCATCATCTTGTCCAGTGCAATATCCTCGATCCCTTCGACGCGCTTCATGGCGCGCTCGATCAGGTCGACGTTCCTGTCGTACTCCGCAGGCGTCAGAATGTCGATATCCCAGCCCGTCAATTGGGCTGCCAGGCGCACGTTTTGCCCGCGCTTGCCGATCGCCAGCGATAGCTGGTCCTCGTCGACGATGACCGTAGCGCGTCCTAGCTCAAAACAAAGGTGCGTCTCCCGGACTTCCGCCGGCTTTAGCGCATTAGAGATCAGAACCTGCGATGATTCGTTCCACCGCACAATGTCGATCTTCTCACCGCCCAATTCGTCGACGATGTTGCGAATCCTGCTGCCACGCACACCGACGCAGGCGCCCACGGCGTCGACCTTGGTGTCGATCGAGGACACGGCGACCTTCGTACGGTAGCCGGCCTCCCTCGCTAGCGCGCGAATCTCGATAATGCGCTCGGCGACTTCAGGCACTTCGAGTTCGAAGAGTCGCCGAATGTAGTCCTTGTGAGTCTGCGTCAGGATAATCTTGACCTGGTTCAGGTCCTCCCGGACGTTGAGAATCATCGCCCGGACGCGCTCACCGGGGTGATGCGTGTCACCCGGTATTTGCTCGCTTCGCGGAAGAAACCCTTCGCCACGCCCCAGATTGACCGTTAACCCGCTGGATTCCTGCCGGGTCACCGTTCCGGTCACCACGGTGCCCACCCGCCCGGAATACTCTTCGAAGATCGCACTCCGTTCGTCTTCACGAATCCGTTGAATCATGACCTGTTTGGCGGTCTGGGCCGCAATCCGACCCAGCGTTTTCATATCGATGGGAGCGCCGTTGACATTGGCTTCGATGGAACCGCTGGTGCGATCGATGGCCACGGTCACATCCTCCGCACCGTCGAACGCCTTGCGTGCAGCCGATACCATTGCCGCCTCGAGGTCCAGGTAGACAGACTCCTTTTCAATGTTCTTGTCACGACTGATCGAGTCGACGAATCTGATGAGATCGGCATTCATTAGATGCGTGTATTTCCTTCCGTTGCGTAGTGGCGCCACACCGAGCCGGCGCCTCGCGTAACAGCTCCCAAGCTCTCAATCGACCCGGCTCGCCGGAATCGCCAACAGTCGAGCCCGTATTCGCACAGGCCAAAAAAAAACGTGGGCGCAAAAGCTATCCCACGTGGAGTCGGAGAACTTCCGGATACGGAGTGTTGGTATCAGCCCATTACGAGGCTCCGTTGAGGCTCTCGAGCCGGTACCCACGAATCACTCCGCCCGTGCTGTCTGGGTCTAACAGCCACGGGCAACCGCTCCACGTTGCTTGCTGGCAGGGACTAATGTCACGCTGCACGTCCATCCCACGAACGAATAGAGTCCCTTGCCAAAGGGCTCCACTACGTCCACCCACGAAATCCAGCCACGGCAAACCCGCGCGCTGAGCGCGCACGATCCGGCGGCAAACTGCAGATTATATTTCGGACTGAGAGGGTGTCAATTCTTGACCCGATATTCGTCAAGTTGGCGGTCGATATGGCGCGGCCGGCATGATCTGCGCCGTGATGGCACGGTTCGCAGGCTGTTTATCGGGCATTGATGAGACTGAGGACGCGTCGTATGATGACGCCGAATCGCCCAAGATGCAGACCGTTGTGAGCGCGGACGAATGATAATACAGCTAAAATGACTTTTTGGAACCTACAATTCACTTTTACGCCGAACGGTCTCGAAGCGGAAACGACCGTGGCGCGACGGGGTCATCGCCATGAGAACAACTTGTTACTTCGTTCTGGCAACCATTTTACTGAGCGGGTGTAGTTTTCAAGTGCCGGTTGAAGACCAGCCGGCGATGGACGCGGATGCCGTTGGCTCGGAGGAGGTCCTGGTGTTTTTTCGAAACTCCGCGGCGGTCGAGGCCGTCAATGCCGAGTTCTACGTCGGGGCGGGGCCTCTTACCGAGATCCCGGATGACCTATACGTACCGGACAACCTCGTGACGGCCGACCTCGGCGTGGCGGGAACCGGCATACTCGAACCCTTCGATACGGACGCGTTGCTCCTGCCGTGTACGCCCGATCTGGTGATCGGCACGACGGGGGGGACGTTCAGCGACAACGAAACCGGTGAAGTGCGCGGTGTGGGCGAGAGGCGATGGGTTCAAGCGGCAGCCGTCGGATTCTGTGGGCGGGAGGTCGTCTTTGATTACGCGGCCGAGGGCGAAGGATTTCTGACCCGAATTACTGTGGGACCGTAGTCATGAGTAGCGACGGAGCGACGTCGACCTGCTGCGCAGGTCTGGCGACGGAGCGACGAAGAGACGACCCGTAGGGTGGATCATTGACCCGCCATCTGCGCTCGACGACGAGAGACGAACAGCCTTCAGCCGCCAGCTTGGAATTGGGCGACGCGGACATCCCAGGAACTTACGGGCTCTCGGATGTCCACCGAGTCTACGAGAGGCTTTCGCTCGTATCCACCGGGAGTGTCAACTTGATCACGGTCCTATCCATCTGTGCCCTGCTGCTGCTTGGACAAACGTCGCCACAAGACGCCGCATTGGCAATCGGTTCCTCGACCGAGTCGCCTCCCCTACCCGAACTGATCGCCACGTATCTTCAAACACCCGACGCCACGGAGCGGCGCCGCTTGGCCGATCGCATTAGTTCACGCTCGGACGGTGACATTCCTGCCGTCATTGCGGTACTCCAGAGCGCACCTCTCTGGTCGCCGACGGATTCTCCAGAGGGATCTCATCCACTCGCGCTTCCCTCCGGCGGCGTCATCGAAGTGCGTTACCGGGTCCCACCCGACTACGATGCCGCAACAGCCTTGCCGCTCATCCTGGTGGTGAGTGAAGGTGACGCCGCGCAGACGATCGAGCACCTGACTATGCGTCTGGGCGAATCAGCCAATCGATACATTCTTGTGTGCCCGCAGCGATGGCCCGGCGAAACCTTCCATCATCCCGCCCAAGAGGCGACGGAATTCCGCGAGATGGTGGTCGCGATTCGGCGGGCGTTTCACACGGACACCGACCGGTGGTACCTGCACGGCTCCGGGCCGGCCGGCGATGCCGCATGGCTGGCCGCGATTCTGCACCGGGACATCTTCGCCGGGCTGTTTGTCTGTGGCTCCTACCCCAAAATGCCGCACGCCGAGCACCTTTACCCACTATTGCTGCCGAACCTCGCCGACACGCGCGTGTTGTCCGTGTGGCAGCGACCCAAGTCCGGCGAGACATCGGGGCGCGATGCCGTAGTCGCAGCACATAACCACGCCGTGCTGGATCTCGCCCTGCTTCGTTTCGTAGGACTGACGGGGGTCGAGAAGTCGACGGCGGACGAGGATCCGCCCTGGCCGTCGCCCGAGAGACTGAACGAGCTATTGTCGGCGCGTCGTTCACCGATGGCGGACCGCATGTCGCACTGGTTTCGCTACGCGGGCCAAGGGCGTGTCGGCCCGCTACTCCAGGCACAGTATCGTGGCGATGAATGGACTTCGTCCCAATTGTCCATTCTACCGGGTCCTTCCGTCGATCGTGACACGTATGTGTCAGACATCCTCAAGGACCATCTGGCATTTCTTGCCTGCCGCCGTGACGGAGCGATTTATCGACTCGAGACGCGGAACTGCGCCGGTGTCAATCTTCTGATTCCTTTTGCGCACCTGAATTCCGAGCGGCAAATCACCGTGTATTGCAACGACGCCGTTCGGTATGACAAACCAGTGGCCCCCAGTATGCGTACGCTGCTCGAGAACGCTTACGTGACCTGGGACTTCAAGCGACCCGTGGCAGCGGAAATCTCCATCTCCATCCGCCGAGACCAACCCTAGTACTCCGCCGATCGTCGATTGTGGGGTGGCACGATCTGGCAAATCCGAGCCGTGAGGCTCGTGAATCAGACATGGCCAGGTCATCACTTGATCGTGCCACCCATCGTTCTATGCATGATAGAATACGCGGGCGTAAGCCGGTCAGGGAAGTGAGAAAGCGACGAACAGCTGACATCAGTACCGTTCCGACGCCAAGTGGGATCAGGGATGAGCCCGCTTTCAACTCGCGAAGTCGATATTTGCGGTATTCTGGCAACGAGGTATCGTTGATCAGCGATTACCGCAACTGATCCGTACTCGGGTGCGTGTCAGAATCGGCGGACGCGAAAAGGCGAAGGGCAGGTCGTTGCTCCGCCTCCGCGGAGCGTTGACCTGCCGATTTGGCAAGGCAGGTGAACCTCCCGGCATAGCCGGGAGAACCACCTGCCCTACAGGAAGCCCGCCGAAAGTGTCACGCACCCTTCGTACTCCCGTAACGGTCGCACGAATTGCGGCCGAGAAGGGAGCATGAAGGCGACCAAGAAAGGCACACGAGTGAGCGGCCGGCGTTCGAACCCGCGGCGCCGACACTGGCGGTATACTGGCAACGAGGTATCGTTGGTCGAGGTCAAACGCGATGTCATCCAGAAAGCCCCATCCCGAACAGCCGGAGTCAACAGAGTCGAGGCGGACTTGCCTTGGCCGAACGCGTACCCTTTCACGGTGCGGCAAACACCCCGGCTCTAGTAGATTGTTCTGTCACCCTCATCGCTTCCAACCTTGGGCCTTCCTCGTTTTTCTTATCGTGGTCGCCGGATCGCTCGCCAGCGTGTATCGGACTGCCTTCGAACCGTCATCCAAGGAAGATCGCGCGGAATCTAAATTGGCGAGGATGGACGAAAAACCGGCGACGATACATGAAAAACGGCCGGGGGCGGACGAAAAACGGGCGAGGATAGACGAAGAACGCGCAAGGCTTCAGGCCGACCTCGACGAGGATAAGGAACGCAGGCGCAAAATCGTCGGCGGCGCGGGCGCGGCCCTTCGTTGGGCGGACCCAATGGCTGGGCCGGACCCCGTAATCGCCGCGCATGCCGGGGCGCTGACGGCGCTCATCACGGCGTTCGAGGGCAACGGCGCCCCGGAGACACCGTCCGCCACAGACGATCTGCGGTACCGACTGGCAAGAGCCACGCTGGCCAACGCGCAACATCGGTACGACGAAGTACCGATTCTCTTACCGGTGGAAGAGGCAGTCGCCGAGTTTCAAGCTGCCAAGAACCAGGCGGAACCTGCGGAGACACAGGCAAGTCTTGCCATCGACGTCAATCAGGTGCTCGGTGACGGCTTATACGGTCTTGGACAGTGGCAAGAAGCGCTGGCGTGCTACGAACGGATTCTCGAACTTCGTCCCGATCGTTGGGCAACACGATACGACGCCGCAGGTTGTTTGATGGAAATCGGGAGATTCATCGATACCTCTATCCAGCTCCGCGAGATCGTCGCGCGCCTGACAGCACTCGTGGAACGGGATGGGCGAAGCGAACTGGCAGGCGACCTCGCCACGAGCCTCCTCAATCTGGGCATCGCAATGGAGCCCCATGGCGCGCTCGACGCGGCCATCAAAGACTACGACAAGGCCATCGAGATTCTCACACGTCTCGTCGAGCAGCAAGGGCGAAGCGAATTGGCGAGCGACCTCGCCGAGAGCCTCATCACCCGTGGCGTCGCCCTCGAGACGGAAGAAAAGCTCGATGCGGCCATCAAGGACTACGACAAGTCTGTGGAGATTCTCACACGTCTCGTCGAGCAGGAAGGGCGAGCCGAGCTGGCAAACGATCTCGCGGAGAGCCTCAGCAACAGAGGAATCGCCTACAAGATCAAGGGCAAGCTCGACGACGCCATCAAGGACTACGACAAGTCTGTTGCGATTCGCACACGTCTCGTCGAGCAGGAAGGCCAAGCCGAGCTGGAAAGCGACCTCGCCAAGAGCCTCGGCCACCGTGGCGTCGCACTCAAAAACCAGGGCAAGCTCGACGACGCCATCGCAGACTTGGACAAGGCCATCGAGATTTACACACGTCTCGTTGAGAAGGAAGGGCGAACCGAACTGTCAGGCGAACTGGCGGCCGACCTCCACAACCGCGGCAGCGCTCTCAGGGGTCAAGGCAAGTTCGACGACGCCATGGAGGATTACGACAAGGCCATCGAGATTCAAACACGTCTCGTCGAGCAGGAAAGGCGCACCGAACTGGCAGACGACCTCGCCGCCATGCATAACAACCGCGGCATCACCTTCTACTCCCAATACAAGTTCGATGACGCGGTGAGAGACTATGACAAAGCCATCGAGATATACACACGTCTCGTCGAAAAGGAAGGGCAGACCGAGCTCCGAGACGGCCTCCTAAACGCGCTCGGTAATCGTGGCCTCACCTTGCAAGATCAAGGCATGTCCATGGAGGCAATCGATGACATCACCAGGGCCGTCGAGATTCTCGAACAGCTTGTGTCCGAAGGGCGGATCGAACTTGAAGATAAACTCCTGGGTGCCCGCCAGATACTCGCCAATCTGAAAAACCCGGAAACTGGCGAGTAATCCTGGGTGATATCGATAAGACGCTCATCATCTCACCCGCTATCCCGCATCGGTAAGCAGTAAGGG
>Ga0210111_1000091_pt1 | contig 21733 bp, 11 predicted proteins | sample China_Galinas_PW_6_FD_185520 | JGI IMG/M metagenome (GOLD analysis project Ga0210111, IMG submission 185520) | Wetland microbial communities from San Francisco Bay, California, USA, that impact long-term carbon sequestration - China_Galinas_PWC_D2... | ecosystem: Environmental > Aquatic > Marine... | reverse complement strand
GCGGGCCCGGCTCATGCCGTACGGCACGCCGGTGACCACCGAAGAGGCGGCGGTGCTCATACCGAGTGGGCCTCTGTCGCTCGATACGGCGCGGGCAGTGGCCATCCGCGCCAATCCCGATATTCACGCAGCGCAGGCGCGGCTGGCCGAAGCACGGGCCTCCGTGGCCGAGGCGCGCGCTCAATTTCTGCCGACGGTTTTCCTGAGCCACAGCTCGACGCGCACCTTTCACGTGCCGGCCAGCCGAAACCGATTGAGCACGCTGTCGCAGCCACAGCCGTCGCTCCCTTCTGACGTTCAATTGAATTCATTTGCGGCCACCACGCTATTGAACGCCATCCGGCTGCCGCTATTTGGCGTGCCCGACCCGGAGGGCGACAGCCGTTCGTTCAGCGAGCATTCCACGGCGTTGGCGGCTTCGTGGACGATCTTCGACGGCTTCGTACGCGAGGCCAACCTGCTGGCCGCCAAGATGCTGCATGAGGCGTCTTGGGCATCACTCGGCGACGTGGAGCGTCTTATCGTTCGAGCGGTGGATGTCGCCTATTACCAGGTGCAATTGGCCATTGAGCAAATCCGCATCGCCAAAGCGGATGAAGCCTTCAGTCAAGATCAACTCAACGAGACCGAAAAACTCCGCGCCGCGGGGCGTGGGACCACCGCCGACGTGAACAATTTCCACGTTCGAATGCTTGCCGCCCGCGCCAATGTAACGGCCGCCGTAGGCCTGCGCGACACGGGTCTGGTGGCGCTTGCCGAGCTTATGGGTTTACCAAACGCTATGCCGCCCGAGGGTCTCACGATGCCGCCGTTGGCGGAGGAGACCGAAGCTGAGATGACCTTGCCCGAGGCCGAGCCCTGGGTGCAACTTGCCGTGGAAAACCGCCCGGACCTACGACAATTGCTGCGTACGCTGGCGGCCAGTGAGGAACGCGTCCGAGCGACTCGGGGCCTCTTCATGCCCACGCTGGGTCTCACCAGCTCCTGGGGCTTCGATCGCAGTTCCAATCTTCGCTACGAGGTTGACGATCAGTCGTCCGCCGCGGTGCTCGAGTTTCGTTGGGATCTGTTCACCGGCGGTGCACGCCGGGCGCGCTTACGCCAAGCGGAAAGTCGCCGCGCCGAGTCGGCCGCCAATGTCAACCGTCTAAAGCTGGCCATTCAATCAGAGGTTCGCCAGTCCATCTTCGACCTGCGCGATGCCCAGGAACAGATCCGCTTGCAGCGTGAAAACGTGGTGGTCGCCAAGGACAACCGCCGCGTCGTCCAGGCGGGCTACCTCGCAGGAAAGGAAACGCTCAACCGCCTCAACGAGGCTCAACGCGACTACCTTACCGCCGACGCCGATTTGACCCTGGCGCGAATTCGCCTGCGGCAGGCCTGGAGCGACCTGAACGCGGCGGCGGGGACGTACACGGACACGGTAGGAAAAACGCCGGACGAGTCGCAAGACACCGAAGTACCGTAGCGTGGCGCATGGGTGGGGACCCTGTCGCAGGCAGCGCCGTCGCGCTATCGTCAATACCACGAATTCCATCAAAAGCGTGTTCCGCATTCGGGGCAGCGGCGGTCTGGAAGTCCGCGAAGTCGATAGCCACACTCCGTGCACCGTGCGTCCTCCTCTCGGCGCGGGTCCGCGATGGTGCAGTTCCAGCATTCAGTGAACTGCCCTTCAATCGTCTCGCCACACCCCGGGCAGGTCCAGGGATCCGTGAGTTGCTCATCGCGGGACTCGCCGGACTCGAATTTGGCCACGACACGGTCCGCCCGCGCCTGGTCTTCGGTACGCACCCACAACTCCGGATAGGCCTTGAAGAAGGGAACGTCCCCCAACACCGAGGCCGTGTGCTCATTCAACACGCGAACCTCGATCCCCTCGTTGTGCAGCAAGCGACGCACGATCTCAATGAGCGACCGATCCCCTGATGAGAAGACCTTTTTCATACCACGTCCACCTGGCCACGGTTTGTCCTGCCTGAAACCGAAGTGTCATTCTACCGTCTGTTGCGACGTCTCCCAAAGCGACTACATTAGGGGCGATAATATCGCTTGCCGCGCAACGGATTCGCTCGACGCGAATCGCAATGACGATCATGGCTACGAAATCCTGGTACGATCCACTGCTGGCGTCTCTGGCAAAGATCCACGCACAGCATCAGTACAACCGCTTTATGGTGGCTACACGAAGGGCGGCTCGTACACAACACCAACGCCTACTCGAAAACCTCGCGCGAAATTCCGGGAGCGACTTCGGCAAGAGTCACGGGTTTTCGTCCACAGGCACCTATGAGGAATTCGCGCGGCGCGTGCCGGTCCAAAACTATGAGGATCTTCAGCCCTACGTAGAACGGGTGATGGCCGGCAACCTGCAGGCTCTGTTCGGTGAGGGCGAGCGCGTCTTGATGTTCGCCATGACCAGCGGCAGTACCGATTCGCCCAAATACGTGCCGGTCACCAGGAGTTTTGTGAGCGAGTATCGTCGCGGCTGGAACGTCTTCGGCCTCAAAGCGATGCTGGATCATGAGGGCGCCTTCCTGCGGCCCATCGTGCAGGTTGTGTCGCCTATGGATGAGGAACGCGCCGCCTGCGGACTGCCCTGCGGTTCGATCTCCGGGTTGCTCGCCGCCACGCAGAAAAAGCTGGTGCGCAAGTACTATGTCACACCGAAAGAGACCGGACACATTTCTGACTCCGAAGCACGTTACTACACCGTCATGCGTTTTGCCGTGCCGTCCGACGTCGGCTGGATGGTGACCGCCAGCCCGGCGACACAGCTCAAGCTTGCGCGTTCGGCGGCAGGACATGCTGAGCGCCTCATTCGTGACATCCACGACGGCACATTGAACCCGCCCGGCGCACCATATATGGCGCACGAGGCAGTGGAAACATTGCGCGTACGCCTGGAGCCGGACCGGGCCGCGGCACAGCGGCTGGAGAGATTGCTCGAAGTTCACGGTGAACTTCTGCCGCGGCACTATTGGGACCTCACCTTCCTCGCGAATTGGACCGGTGGATCGATGGCCCTGCACCTGCGCGACTTCCCACACTATTTCGGGGACACGCCGGTGCGTGATATCGGCTTGCTGGCCACCGAGGGGCGGGCATCGGTTTGCCTGGACGACGGTACGCCGGCCGGTGTCCTCGATGTGATGGGCAGTTTCTTCGAATTCGCCGAGGTCGGCGGCAATGGCGACCCTTCCGACGCGCCCGTCTGCCGGTGTCATGAGGTCATTCCCGGGCGGGAGTACCGGCTCATCATGACGACGTCGGCCGGCTTTTACCGCTACGACATCGGGGATCATGTCCGTGTGCAGGGCTTCTTCGGCCAGGCACCGCTCATCGAGTTTCTCCATCGCGGCGCGCACACCAGCTCGATTACCGGAGAGAAACTGACCGAATGGCAGGTGACGACCGCGTTCGAGCGCGCCCGACGGCACCTGGAAGTGGCCGAGGACGCCTTCGTCCTAGCGCCGCGATGGGGCGATCCGCCTCGTTACGTGCTCCATGTGGAACGGCACGTGCAGCAAATCGAACGGTTGGCGTGTGCCATGGACGAGGAACTTTCGAAGATCAATCCGGAATACGCCTCGAAACGTGGTTCTCGTCGGCTGGGACTCGTGATGGCTGAGCAGTTGCCGGATGGGGCATTGGCTGCCTGGAATGCGGCCCGTGCGAGACGTCGCGGACTGGTTAATGAACAGTTCAAACCCCGGTACCTGCTGAGCGATCCGGACGAAGAAGCGAGGCTCGCGGCCCTTGCCGTGCCGCCGGCCCACCCGGAATCGCGAAGCTACGCCGGCACCGAAGCCTCGTGGGAATCGGCAAGCCATCGTACTTTTTCAGGGTAGTGGGTTGTGAAGATACCTTGGCGGAGGCTGGAATCGGGGTTATGATCGGCCCCGCTGCATAAACAGTTAATGGACATAACTTTTCCGGGAGGATGACACCATGAAACGGGCGAAACTGACAGTCGTCGGAGCAGGCAATGTGGGTGCGAGCTGTGCCGTATTTGCGGCCACGAAGGAGATCGGCGACGTCGTGCTGATCGACATCCCCGATTTCGGCGACAAGACGGCGGGCAAGGCGTTGGACTTGGCGCAGTGCGCGCCGATCGAGCGGTTCGACTGCAACATCACGGGCACGGCGGACTACGACGCGGCGTCCGGTAGTGATGTCGTGATTATCACCGCGGGCATACCGCGCAAACCGGGCATGAGCCGCGACGACCTGATTCAGACGAACGTCAAGATCGTCAAGTCCGTGTCCGAGCAGATCAAGAAAGTTGCGCCCGAGAGCGTGCTGATCATCGTTTCCAACCCGCTGGACGCCATGGTCTACACCGCGTGGAAGACCACGGGCTTTCCGACAAACCGCGTGGTCGGGCAGGCCGGCTGCCTGGACATCGCCCGCTTCCGTACGTTTATCGCCATGGAACTCGGCTGCAGTGTCGAAGACATCACGGCGTTGCTGATGGGCGGACACGGTGACGACATGGTGCCCCTGCCGCGCTACACGTCGGTCGCGGGTATTCCGGTCACGCAGTTCATCCCCGAGGACCGGCTGACGGCGATCATCAATCGCGCGAAAATGGGCGGCGGCGAGATCGTCAAGCTCATGGGCACCAGCGCCTACTATGCACCGGCCGCCGGCTCCATACAGATGGCCGAGGCGATCATCAAGGACAAAAAGCGCATCCTGCCTTGCGCCGCGTTCTGCAAGGAGGAATACGGCGTCGGTGGCTACTTCGTTGGGGTGCCCTGTATGTTGGGATCCAACGGCGTCGAAAAGGTAATCGAGGTCGAGCTCGACGCGAACGAGCGCAAGCAACTCGACGCCAGCGTCGCCCACGTGAAGGAACTGGTCGGCGTGGCGGATGGGTTCCTGAAGGGTTAGACCCGGTTGATTCCGCTCACCGGGCCTACCAAATAGAGAATTACTCTGCACGGACACGCTTCATGCGTGCCCGTGCTGTTTTCGGATGCGCCTGTATCCCGCCCCCCGATAGGACATACAGATTCTCATTGACTGGGTAGCCCGGACGCCATAAACTCGCTAGTCGGGCGAATTTTGAAGATGGCAGCGAGTTCGCAAGATTCGGCGTGAAAGGGTGATCAATTGCGACAAGCCGAGATACGGGAAATCCTGAGAAAGGAACCGTTTCGGGCCTCTCGCGTTCACCTGACGAACGGGCAATCGTACGAGGTTCGACATCCCGAACTTGCCGCGCTTGCGCGGCACAGTATGTAAATTGTTCTGCCGATCAACGGATCGGAGGACGCAAACGGAGACGCACCGGATCGCATGATTCCATGCGACTTGGTGCATGTCGTCGCCGTGGAGCCGATCGACGGCGCCACCAGCCAGTAGAGTACGAACGTGTCGTGATCGCTGCCAATTGAGTCGCTCGCTCTCAGGCTGCGAAACGTGGAAAGCGACATTGACGAGTTGGGCAATTGATGGCACTTCAAGACATCCGTTCCTTTGCCAGATTCAGCGCACCGAAGTAGAGGCGCACCATTCGCCGATCGCAACGCTAGACCATGCGAATTGAACAGGCAACGCGACTTGTGCGGAACGAAAGCCATCCGATGGGAGCTCGGTTCAACAAGTTCATAGAAGCCTGCGCCATCTTCGGGCAATTCGTGGGACTGCCCTTACAGAAGGTGTACGACGCGATCGGTCAATTTATCGGCTTCAACAATTCGGAGCGTCCATCCGAAAACGAGATGGTGGCAGGGGCGGATCTTCTCGAGTTTGAATATGCGAGGCTTTTAGAAGCGAGACGCACCTACGATGAACGCCGCCGGCTCGCCAAACGTAGGGGGCAACGAAAAGCGACAACGCGCCTGTTTGCAGATGTACCGCCGCCGGAATTCCTGGTCTCCAAATTTCCGGACGTACAGTGGCCTCCGGCGGGCTTCGACAAGAGCTGCGCGGAGTTTGTAGGTGCTCGGCCACCATTCTTACTCAGGAGGCTGATGCGATGGCTTCGCCGGTGACGCTTTCGGCGAATTCATGTCCGATTGGTCCGATCGATGTTGGTCGCGGATTGTGTGAACGACCCCTGGCAGATCGCCGGTAGACATTCGGACCACGCAATCCTATTCTGGATTGGGCGAACGACTCCGCTGCGAATTGCGTAGGACGTTTGGGAAGACTGTCGACACCGCATAAATCGTAACAGTACAAAGAGTCTTTGAGCGGCTTGGCGGCCGCAGCCAAACGGAGAAAGTTGTTCGTAGCGACTGAAGGAAGTTGGCGACCCGAGTGGCAAACTCTGTGGGGCAACGCAGGCGTACGATGAAAAGGAGCCGCAGAATCGAGGGCGAGGGAGGGACCGTGGCGTGCGCCCCGGTCGTGCCGTCTCGTTCTACGGAGAGGGACTCCAAGCCGCGGAGTGGCGACCGGTTCATGGCCCGCGGTGAAACCGCGGGATACGGTTCCGATTGTCTCGAAAGCCCCGGTAGGGGCGAGAGGTGTGTGTCGAATACCGGGCTGGTGTCGCCCCTGCCGGGGCTCAGAGCCTCGGGGTCGAACGATACCCCATGGCTTCCGCCATGGGCCACAAACCGAACTCCCCTGGCGGGGCTCGCGAGAGAATCTTCGCGGACGACGAAAATTTGGCTGGCTAGTAGCGCGACAGGCAAACTCGCGTCATTCCTGTCAGCCGCGATTTTGATCTTTTGCGCGACAGGCTGCAATCCGGAAAAAGAACAGGGAAACGCAAGGGACACGGAATCGCAGCGAAGCGTACTGCTCGTGCTCGTCGACACCTTGCGTGCGGACAAGCTGGGCTGCTACGGTAGCGATTTGGGAGCTACGCCGAATATCGATGACTTTGCGGCGCGAAGTGTGTTGTTCGAGTCCGCGTTCGCCCACGCGCCGTGGACGCTCCCTTCCATGGCGTCGATCTTCACCTCGCTGTTTCCGCCGCAGCACGGCGCGGGGGGCCGCTTCCCCGACTTTACCGTACTCTCGCCCGACGCGCCCACGGTGGCCGAGCAGTTCCAGCGCGCCGGCTACGCCACCGGTGCCATCGTCAACGTCGATTTTCTGACCGATACGTTCAAGATGACGCGCGGATTCAAAGACGTAGACGCGAAGTTCTATGGCAACAACATCGAGATGCGCAACGCGACGAAGACGACCGATGCGGCGCTCGCGTGGCTCAAAAAACACGGCCATGACCGCTTCTTTCTTCTGGTACACTATTTCGATCCACACTTGGTCTACAACCCGCCCGCCGAATATCGCCGGCGATTCGCCGCTCCCGAGGATCGTGAAGATGCCGCCTGGGTATTCGGCAAGCGCAAAGACATGATCGATTATCGTAGCGGCTCGATTTCGTTCGACGATGAGACGATTCACCGGGCGGAAAAGCTCTACAACGGGGAGGTCGCCTACACCGATCATGAGATCGGTCGTCTGTTGCGCGGACTTGGCGAACTGGGGATCGAGACGAGCACGGTCACCGCGATGACGGCCGACCATGGCGAAGAATTCCTTGACCACGGCGGCTTCGAGCACGGACACACGCTGTTCAATGAGCTGGTGCATGTGCCACTGATTATGTATGCCGGCGCCGGTACGGTACCGCGACGCATTAAGGAAGTCGTCGGTCACATCGACCTTGCGCCCACGCTCTGTGCGCTCGCGGGCATCGAGCCGAGCCCCACATTTCTGGGGCGAAGCCTGGTCCCACATCTAGCGGGCAAGCCCGAAGGCGATCACCCGGTGTATATGGAAGGCAACTTCTGGGGCGAGCCGACGGTCGGACTCGTCGAAGGCGGACGCAAGCTGGTCGCACAACGCGGTCAGACCGCACAGATGTTTCATCTGGCCGTCGACCCGAAAGAGCAAATGGACGAACGCAGCAGCGACGCGGAGCGCGCCAATTATATGCTTCAGCGTTTGAAGACACTACGCGATCGAATGTTGTCCGAGGGTGTACCCACTCCGACACCGCCCCAAATGTCGGAAGAGCAACTGCGCCGGCTTCGCTCGCTCGGGTACATAGACAGTAAGTCCAAGCCCTGAAATCGGCATGATGCGAATGGGCAACATTCCCGAGGAGGTCAACGGCGTGACAGTTGCTGCATTCGATTTGTTTGGCCACAGCGAAGCATTTGGTGGCTGCGACCGAGACGAGGGCCGGCGTTTTCGGGTCCCCCTGGGCCACCGCCGGACCTGTGCAGCGGTGAATCCCCGCGCAGCGCAGCCTGAGTCAGACTCTCGCCTCCTTTTCGATGGGCGAACGGCCACGCCATTCGCGAAGTGAAAAGCGATCATGGGGCCCCGGAGTATAGCCCCTATCTTAACGCCATTGTTGGGCGTTGCATGTCAGGACCCCTTGCTGTTGCGTCTTAGGCTCCGAGATTTGCCACACCGGCATCGCCCCATTGAGTGACTGAGCGAGTGACCTCGATGTCGCAAATGCACAAGACCACCAGTTTTTCCGTGACAGATCTTGCGGGTTAGCGGGTATAGATTGTGATCGGGTACGTGGAAGACTGAAACGTCGCTCGTGTACCACCCCATTGCGGGATCTATTTGTGGTGGTCACACAATTGTGTGACGTCCGCCGGGCGCCGGAAGGGAATTATAGCAAATCGTGGAGATCCATCGAATTCAATACTGGAGAAAGAAACATGATGACTACCCGCACGAAGGACCAGAAAGAGCAAGTTGGAACGGTCACGGATGCACGGCCGCCCAAGGTATGCGATCTCAGTAATCTCGCAGCATGTGTCGAGGACGCGCGACTTGGGGCGGTCGATGGCGATCCGGGTCCGGCCGATCCGCTCATTTTCCACGAGCTGCGCGGCCGACTGGAGGCATCTCGCTTCAAGCTGCCACCGCTCTATCGCAGCTCCGTCTTCGAACCGTACACCGCCAAACTTGACGATCTCGGGCCCTCGGGTTTTGCGCAAGTATTGATGCGTGACCCGAACCGCGAACGCACGGCCGGACTAATGTTCGACATCGCCCAAGCCATTCTTCAAAATGGGGAGGGGTTCCGGGATCTCGCCACTGACGGCTTTCAGGAGGTCGTCAGCGACCTCTATGATGGCTTTCTCAGTGCCGAGGACCGCCGAGGCGTGGAGCCTCCGGATTTGGGCATCATTCCGCCCCTCGTGAAGTGGGGTCGACCGGAGTTCGGGCCGTATACCTGGCCTATCAATGCCACGAAGAGCTTTGATGCCAAGGCCGGTATCGTCAACCTTCCACCGGCCAACGCACGTTTGGGCCTGCTTGCTTGGGCCGCGCTCGGTCACGAAACGGCAGGACATGATATTCTCCACGCGGACACCGGTCTAAGAGGCGGGCTGGCCTCTGCCGTTCAGACAGGACTTCTCGAAGGTGGCGCAGGACCGGATTTGGCCGAATACTGGTCGTCGCGCATCGACGAAACCGCATCCGATGTTCTGGGGATCCTCAACATGGGGCCTGCAGCAGGGATTGGATTGATCGGCTATTTCCGCGGCTTGCGGGCGGCATTCTCCGGCGCGGCTCGGCTTAGTAACGTCGGATCGGCCTCGGACCCCCATCCGGCCGACATTTTGCGCGGCTACCTCGCCGGCGAAACCGTTCGCCTTCTGCTCTACGAAGGCCACGAGGAAACCGCCGAGTGTCTGATCAAGGAAACGGACAAGGACTTGACAAACATCATTCTCGACGGCTCGCCAACTACCGCGGCCGTGGCGAAGAAGTCCTGCAAGATTGTGGCCGAGACGATCGTCAGTACCAAGCTCGAAAGCCTCGAGAATCACGCTCTTGGAGATATCCAGAACTGGCGAGATCACGATGAAGCCATCGTGGCCAAGATCCTCCATACCCTTGCGACCAACGGCCCGGTTTCTGATTGTCTTGCTGAGGGCTTCTACGCAGCCCATGTTGTGGCCGCCGCTGTTACCGGGGCGGTTGCACGAGATGGTGACGTACGATCGCTGTTCGAACGCATGCTCGTGGTTTTGAAGGCCATGCACGATCGCAATCCCTCGTGGGGCCCGCTTTTCATCGCCCAACCAGGCAATGTTTCAATGCATCGTGCCTATGTCCGGTCGTGACCGGGCGGCTTGACGGACCGATCCGTCCATCCGCGCGGGCGGTTTTGCACCGCATTGGCGTACCCGGCTCGGTGGAGACGCACACTTTACTCGACGGTGTGGCCTCCACCCCGTACGCCTTGCTTTCCGGTACACGATGCGATGGCTTGCCACGAGCGCGTCACGGGCGAGTGTGTGCCGTACATGGATGGGGCAACGACAGGTGGTCGTGCGCAGGAGCATACGACGATCGTCACATGGTCTGCAGGGTCTACCGCATCGCAGCGGACGGTGCCGCGCGCCGTGGTGCGGGCTCCGGTACTGGAATCTTGTGTCTTTTCGGGCCGAGCAGGCAGATCGCGTGCTGCCCAAGCAGTGGCTCCAGAGCCTGCATCAGAGCCGGGGAGGCGTCGACGCGCAGCGCCGTATTGCACTCGATCTGGGCCATCAACCTATCCGGACCGGGCACGTTCAGGTAGACCGGGCAGCCGCCGCGATGCCCGCGTAGGACATTGACCAACTGGTCCACGGCCGGCTCATGGCTCAGGTCGAGAATCAGTGCCTTGGCGAACTCTGAAACGGCTTCCGCGGCAGGGACGATCCGCGTGGCGCGAAGCGACGGCTCCTCCCGTTTACGGTCGACCTCACCCTCGATGAAGAGCACCGCATCGGGCACGAGAATACTTTGGAAATCGGTAAGTTGTTCGGAGAACACGATGGCCTCGGCCCGCCCCTTAAGGTCTTCCAGCGTGACGATGGCGATACGTTTGCCGGCGTTGCGCCCCTTGCTCGTCACGACGGTGCGCATGCTGGAGACCATCCCACCGAGGATCACCTTGTCGCCGTCCTCGAACTTCGCCAGATCGACCGTTGTGGTCGAGGCACAGGACTCCAGTAGCCGCTCGTGGGCGGCGAGGGGATGCCGTGTGATATAGAGCCCAAGGACGGCCTTCTCCCGTGCGAGCATCTCCGCTTCCGTCCATTCTTCGGTACCGATGTTCGGCGCGGCGGCGGGTGCGTCGTCATCAGCACCACCGAACAAGCCCATTTGTCCACTGCGCCGATCCCTCTGTGCCTCCTGCCCGGCGGACAGCGCCCTATCCACGGCGTCGAATAGCGCCTTTCTCATCGCGCCGGTGCGGTCGAAGGCCCCGGCACACACGAGCGCCTCGACGGTTGATCGGTTGACCGCGGACAAGTCCACGCGCTCGCAGAAATCGAACAGGTCCTTGTACAGGCCTTTGTTCTCTCGTTCGTCCATGATGGCCAGCACGGCCTTGCTGCCGACGCCCTTGATGGCGCCGAGACCGAAGCGAATGGATGATCGGGCTCCGCTTCCTTCCGCGGACTCCTGCCCGGGCTGCACCGTAAAATCCAGATCGGAGGCGTTGATGCACGGCGGCGCCACGTCGATGCCCATACCGCGGCACTCTTCCCGGTATTGCGCGATCTTCTCCGTGCTCGACATTTCAAACGTCATCAACGCCGCCATGAACTCGACCGGGAAATAGGTTTTCATCCACGCGGTCTGGTAGGCCACCAGGGCGTAGCCCGTCGAATGAGCCTTGTTGAAGGCGTAGCCGCCGAATTTGAGAATGTCCTCGAAGACCTCGGTCGCCACCCTGCGTCCGACGCCGTTGGCGGCGCAGCCCTCCAGGAAGGGCTCGCGCATGGCCTCGATCATCTCCGTCTTCTTTTTGCTGATCGCCTTGGCCAGTCGGAACGCGGCTTTCAGTTCGATGCCGCCCAGCCGATTGACCATGCGCGACACCTGCTCCTGGTAGACCATGATGCCGTACGTCTCTTCCAGCACCTCGGTCATGATGGCGTGCGGTGTCGACCATTCGGCGCCATGCTTGCGCGCGATGTAGTCCGGGATGTACTCCATGGGGCCGGGCCGATACAGTGCGTTGGCGGCGATCAAATCCTCGATACGGTTGGGCTTCATGCGCATGACCACATCGCGCATGCCGCCGGACTCGAACTGAAAGACGCCCTGCGTATCACCCCGCGTGAACAGGTCGTATACCTTGGCGTCGGTTAGATCGATCTTCGTGAGATCGATCGCCTTGCCGGAAGTCCGTTCCGCGAGTTGCCGCGCCCGTTCGAGCGTGGTCAGCGTACGCAATCCGAGGAAGTCCATCTTCAGCAGGCCCACGCGCTCGACCGTCGGTCCGTCAAACTGAGTGATGAGCCCGTCCTGCCCGGTAGCTTTGTACAGTGGGAGAAAGCGATCGAGGGGCTGGTCGGCGACCACTACACCGGCCGCGTGAATACCTGCGTTGCGCGCCAAGCCCTCGATCTTGCGCGCGACGTCCACAATATGCTTGACGGTCGGATTATCGTTGTACCGTTTCTTGAGTTCCGGCTCACGACCTAGCGCCTTGTCGAGCGTCATCTTGAGTTCGTTGGGGATGAGCTTGGTCAGCTCATTGGCCTGATTGAAATCAAGCCCCATGACCCTCGCCACGTCCTTCACCGCCGCCTTGGCCTTCAGCGTACCGAAGGTGATGATCTGCGCGACGTGACCGTATTTCTCGCGGACATAATCGATGAGCCGGCCTCGCCCGTTCTGGCAGATGTCGAGATCGATATCCGGCATCTCGTCGCGGTCGGGATCCATGAATCGTTCGAAGTACAGTCCATAACGAATCGGATCGGGCAAGCTGAGGTAGAGCGTATACGCCACCACGGAACTGCAGCCGCTGCCCCGCGCGCCGACGGGAATTCCGTGCTTGCGTGCAAAGGTCACGCAATCCCACATGATCAGAAAGTAGCTGGCGAACCCTTTGCTCGTAATCACGTCCAGTTCGTAATCGATGCGCTCGCGAAGCTCGTCCGATATTTCGTCGTAGCGTTCCGACGCCCCCTGGTAGACCAGCTTTCTCAGGTAGGCCGCATCGTCCAACGCCTGTCCGGCATCGTTGGTGATGTCCTCCGGCACGTGGTACACCGGTGCGTGGCGCGACGACAGGTCCAGCTCGAGGTCGCACATGTCGGCCACGTGCAGCGTGTTCACGATCGCCTCCGGGCAATCCGGGAACAGCGCCGCCATTTCTTCGCTGCTCTTGAAGTAGAACTGGTCGGACGGGAACTTGAATCGGTCTTCCTCCGCGACAAGCCGGCCGGTGTTGATGCAGCACAAGACATCGTGCGCCTCGACGTCGTTGTGTTCGAGGTAGTGTACGTCGTTGGTGGCGATGGTGGCCACACCCAGACGCTTGGCCATGTCCACCAGTTCCGGGTTCAGCATGCGCTGCTCGTCCATGGTGTGGTCTTGCAGTTCCACGAAGAACCGATCCGGTCCGAAGATGCTCAGGTAGGTCTTGGCGAGCGACTCCGCCGTGGCACGATCGCGGTTGAGAAACGCCTGCGGGATCTCACCGCCGAGGCATGTGCTCGTACAAATCAACCCCTTCGAGCATTCGCGGAGAACCTCCTTGTCGATGCGCGGTTTGCGATAGAAGCCCTCCGTGTAGCCGATGCTGGCCAGGCGCAGCAGGTTGTGGTAGCCGTCGAGGTTCATGGCCAGCAGCAGCAGGTGGAAGGAGTCCTTGCCCTCGCGCGCTTCCTTCAAGCGGCGATCGCCCGGCGCCAGGTACGCTTCCAAACCGACAATCGGTTTGACGCCGACTTTCTTGGCGGCGGTAAAGAACTCGACTGCGCCGAACAGGTTGCCATGGTCCGTCAGGGCGACGGCCGGCATGCCGAATTCCTTCGCCCGGGCAACGAGTTCGTCAATCCGCGTCGCCCCGTCCAACAGGCTGTAGTGGGAGTGCACGTGAAGGTGAACGAACGATGACTGACTCATGAGGCGTTCGGCTTCCTTTCCGACCAGAGCAAGCTCTGCTTTCCTGCATCGCTCGATTCGTCAACGCGCACGGCGTTTTCACCGACGCGCCGATACACCACGTTCGGCAAAGTTTCAGCAGTCAAGGGCGAAACACGAGGCGCCAGCTCGCCTCGCGCAAGCCGGTCCATCGTACCCGACATTCAGGAAGGGTCCAGGGACGTAGACGCTTCAAAGTCCCAAGGTCACCTCATACGCCTGCTGAGGTTGTGAAATGGTGACCTGCACGCGTTGCCGGCGCCCCATTCGCCAGCGCCGGCCGGCCCCGTGGCCGAAAATATTCCAGCGCAAAACGTCGCTCCGCGCCGGTGAAACGTCCACCCGTCGGCCGCCGCTCGTCTTCGAAGTCGTCACATGGATATCGAGAATCCTCTTGCCTATATGCACGGCAGCGCGGTACACGTGCCGGTATATTCGCAGCAATACGGAGTCTGACCCTTGCACGGATCACCGGTACCCACGCAAACGCCCGCGCCGTCGCACTTATCCGTCTTCGTGCAGAATAGCCCGTCGTCGCACGGTGTGTTCACGGGTTCGTTCGTGCTCGTGCAGACGCCGGCAACACACGCATCCGCCGTGCAGTCGTTGCCGTCGGTACAAGTGTTGCTGTCATTGTTCGTATTGACGCACGTGCCGTTGTCGCACGTGTCGTCCGTGCAGGCGTTGTCGTCGTCGCAATGTGCATCGATGGCGCAATCGACCCCGACCCCTATGAATACCTCGTCGTCTGCGATCGCATCGGTCATCTGGGTCGCCTGCCCGTTCATCAAGAAGTTGTTGTCGGTGTCCTCGAACCGAATGGTAAAGACACCCTCCGCATCTGCGGACGCACGGAACTGGAACGTGCCCAGATACGCCGGTCCGATGACAGGGATTCCGGCGCCGTCAAGATCGGCGGCGCCGACCTGCCCCCAATACGAGGAGACCGATTCCATGCTGTTCATGCCGAAGAAGACATAATCAACACGTGTGTCATCGATGAACATGTTCTCGAGATCAAGACTCCCGCTGCCGCCGCCGGTCGCTTGAAGATCCAGTTGATAGCCGCCGAGATCGTCGGCCACGTCAAGAAACACCTCCACGTCGATCAGATCGTTCTGCTGAATCAAGTCCGAACTCGCTGCCAGGCTGAGCATCGAGATTGTCGCCGATTCGCCGCCGGCCATCATCCCGCCACCCATGAAGCCCTCGGGGCATGGATTTTCCGCGGTGCGAGGAAAACACGGGTCGTCCGGGCAACCGAATGGATACGGATTGCCTTGGAAACCCAGGACTATCAAGAAGACGTCGTTTATGTTGACCAATCGATTCGGCACTTGAGGTTCCACGTCGGTCACCGACACGTGCGTCGCGTTGCACGGCGGCGAACCGCAGCCCGGGCCCACCCGAGACGGATCCTGGAACGTCTTGATGGCCGCCACCGTATCGTTAATGGTCACCAAGCGATCCGGTGGTGACCACTCGTCCGCCACCGGATCGAAACTGCCGACGACATCGCCGAACCATTTGTTGTCAATGGGTTGTACGCTCGTCTCCACAGAGAGTGCCGGCGTAAATGTCAGCCCAAGGTCGTCGGTGGCGCGGACTTCATACGTCGCCATGGGGCTGATCTTACAGCCCGTGACATGAATGACGGTCTCCGGCCAAACACGAGCCACCGGAGCCGCCACGAGGCCGGCAATGCCTTGACCATCGGGCGCGCCGACCCATCGCGCGGTTCCTAAGGCTTCCGGATGAAATTCACTTGCGGTCATCGTAACCCGGATGGCCACTGTTCCGCTGTTGTTCGGGTCGATGGACAGGTAACGGTTCTTGAGTACGTCGTGCGGAGGTCCCGCCGCCAGAGGCGCATGCAGGCATTCGTCCGCGCTGGTGGCCGGATCACAGTAGTTGATCGCCTCGTTAACACAGGCTTCATCCCACTCAATTTCGCAACAATACGGATCGACCGCACAAATGGTCGTGCAACACGGCGGATCGCCGCAGCCGGGTCCGGCGTCTTCCTCGTAACAGCACCGTGTACCACGGCATGCGCAGGGTTGATCGTCGTCACAAGTGACGCCGGGAATGAAGTCGCCAGTGCACGTGGCTATGGTCTGGGGCGAGCACACGCCGCTCCCGTCGCAGCAGGCGTAGGGGCAGGTCGACTGGGGGTTGCACGCAACGCCCGCGTGGAATGGGCCGTCGCATGCGTAGGAGGGCACGTTATCGATGCACTGACCTGAAGTCGGATCGCAGCATGCCCCGACGGGCGTCGTGCCATCCGTGGGGTGCAACTGAATATCGGAGTTGCCCAGGCACATCGACAGATCGCTGGTCAGCCCTACGTCGCCAACGTTCCATTGACAGTCTGTATCCCGGGCAGAAACCGAGTTGAAAGATTCAGCGGAAGACTCCCACGCCCAGTAGCACGAATCGTCGACACCGTTTTGGCTTTGGTTCTGAATTTCCAGCCAGTAGCGGGTGTCTACGGTAAGAGTAGCAGGCACGCCCAGCGTGGCAGAGTATTCGAAAGTGGTGGTGGCTCCATACGAATTGATAATGGGCGTACGCGTGATCTGTGTAAGCGACTGGCTTGTCACGACCGAGCCCGGTTGCCCGTTATCGTCCTCATAAACCGTGACCGTAAAGTTGTCATTTCCGTATGCGGCGCTGCAGTCCGTAAACGGCATCTTCGTCGCGGAAACCTGCGTGGCCCCGACCGGCGCCTGTGAGAAATCATAGTAGTTGCCGCGCCAGCAGAGTTGTGACAGAGAGGCCCCGGCCTCTGTGACTAAATCGTCGGCCGTACGTACATACGCTCCGGCATCGCTCAACACGAACAGGTCCCCGCCAGGACTCTTGCATCGCGAGTCATCCTCGATGTCGCACATGATCAGACTACACCCGGCGTCGGCGCAGTTCACGCCGCCTTGGAATTCGTTGTCCGGGTTGGCTTCGCATTCCGCCTCCGTGTTTAGCTGAGCGCTCTCGTCGCAGGTGCCGTACTCAAGGCAGCACGCCCCAAGACCGGCACATGGATTGGGATCGCACGTGACGATCGGGTCATCAAGCGGGTCGTCAGCATGGCCTAGCCAGATTCCGCCGCCGGCTTCGCAATCCAACTCGTCCGTTTTCGTACAGTTTTGCCCCGTACAACACGCCGCCAATTCCCCTGGCACAACCTCGAAGTTGAGTTGATAGGCATTCGCGCCGGTGCGACCCTCCACGGGAATGGGGTAATAATACGTGCCTGCCGGGAGGGTCCATTGAAGCTTGGGATTGCCGTCAGGGCAGTCTGCGATGACAACATCGTCTGCCCGTATGCCGGCGCCGCTGGGGCATCCGTTAACGCACCCGTCATAGATCACCGTGTGATAGGCGGTCATGGGCGGATCCGTGCAACAGAAATCAACCGTCACCGTGGCGGTCGCGGCGATGTTGATACCGAAGGACTCCCACCAGACCAATTCACCGTCCAGACTCGGGCACGTCTCGATGATCAGGGGCGGTGCTACGTGGCCGGTGGCGGCGGCGTGCCTGGTCAATTTGTACGTCGGTAGACATTGGGCGGGAGGAAAAAGCACCGGAACCGGGCAGTCCGCGCCGTCAAGGTCCGGGTCGCAGGGGACGTAGGGAGACTCGAACTCTGAGGGAAAGCTATCCCAGCACGAATACGGAGTGACGTCGATCACCGTCGCCGTCGCGATGTCGCAACGATCACCGCCTCCCGCGGAGCCCGGGCAGCAGTAGGTTTCGCAGGTCGAGCCGTAGCCGAGAAACGTCGATCCACTCTGGCTTTCGCAGGTTATGTCGTTGGTGGTGACATCACACGTGCCGTCCGAATGACAGCAGGCACCGGTATGGCATGGGTCATCCGTGCAGTCCGAACCCGCGCCCAGGAAGAAACCACTGAAGATTCCCTGAGTTTCGCAATGTGCCTTCGTCATGTCCGACGCGCAGTAGTCCTGCTGACCGCAACAAGCGCCGACCGGTGAATTGCACACGTCGGGTATGCCGTCAAGGTCGTAATCGGGCTCGCCGGCCAGAATGTCGCAGACGTCGGGAGTACCGTTATGGTTGCAGTCCGGTTCACACGGAGCCTCATCGGGCACGCGGTTGCCGTCGCAGTCGTTGCTGACCCATCCGTCTCCGTCAGGGTCGCTCGCGTCGACGTCGCACGCATCGGGAATGCCGTTCCCGTTGCAATCCGGATCGCAGAACGCGTGGCAGAAGAACGGCCCGCCCGGTGCGGCGCTGTTCACGTCGATCTCGCAGACGTCCAGAATGCCGTTGACGTTGCAGTCCAGTTCGGGATTGGCACTGATCTCGGCTTGGTCCGAGGCGTTGTTGTGGTTGCAGTCGGTCCACCCGCGTCCTTCCACCGTCACGTCGCACAGGGCAGGGCTCGTGAAGGGGTGATCGGGGGGGTTGATTTCGGATTCCGCCGTAGCGGAAAGCCGCACGCGAACCTCGATAAATCGCCCCCAGACATTGGAGAACTCGACGCCGCTCTGAATCCCTTCCTGATAGACGGCGCTCGCCAGATCGACCTCGGCGTCGGCCGCTCGCACCGCGATCTCGAAACGCTCATCGGAACCTTCCGTATCCTCGGTACCGCCCACTTCGGTGCAGGGACCCGTATCAAAAGCGTTAAGCGTCACCTTGCTCCACGCCGTGTCGTACACCCCGCCGTCGTGGACCGCCGTCCATGTGCCTTTGGCGCGGGTGCGTGTCGTGACCATTCCCGTCATATCGCCGTAGTTAAAGGGGTTTGCATGCATCAACGAAATGCCGTCCCACGTGTCGAGGTCGACGGCCATGTCTACCGGCGAGCAGTCGGCTGGATCGTATAGTGTATCGCAGTTGTGCTGCAGCGGGTTCGCCGCCGGGGTGATCCGCGCCACGGATACCGATCCGCCTTCGGAACTCGTCACCCAGACATGCCCGTCCGCGTCGACGGCCACCGCATTCGTCTCCAGACCCGCATGGTTGTCGTAGATGATCGGAATATCCTCCAGGAGATTTCCGTCATTGTCGAACCGCAACACGCGGTTCTCGGACGATACCTTGAATCCACCGACAGCGACCCACACGTTGTCATCGACCGGCGTGACGGCCACCCCGTACGCGCCGAAGCCCGGCAGGTCGAATTCGTCCACATTCACAGTCTGCCCGTTCGGGCTGTAGCTGTAACGATACAACGTGCCGTTCAGTTTCCCACTGACCCAGACATTGCCGGCCGTGTCCACACCGACCCCTTCGCTAGAATTCGCGAAGCGCTGCGAGCAGGTCTGTGCATACGCCCAAGATCCGTGCGCAAGGATGACGCAGATGGCCCAGGTAGTTATGAGTCTAGTCGCCATTCGTCCCTCCATCGAAATTCAGCGTTTCCTGCCATGTCTGGCGACAAGTCCATCATCGCTGACGTTCGGTTCACTCCTTCGGGCAACGACAGGTGCCAGAATGGTCATGCCCATAAAAGACACGCTTCCTGTCGCATTCTTCCAGCCTCTCATGGGCCCCTTCGGTATCGAGAAGTTTTTCCTGATATCTTTTCTGCCTGTTTCCCGATACTGGCTCCACTAAAACCTCCTAAGTTCGCGCGCTGCGCTATTGGTTATTCTCCCTGGCGCTTCTCCGGTTGAGGTATGGTAGTCGCATTGACCCACCGCTTGGCGACCGGATCAACGATGTACCTGAGGTGGTTTCGTGAGTCAACTGGCACGCCAGGATACGACGCCTCGATGAGGGCAATACCGCGAAGGGTGATGACCCACATCGGCCGAGGCGTACGGTCGAATTCCGACCAGACAACCCAGCACCCCTCGATCTGCTTCGCTCCCATGGGAACGCCGCCCCCTTTCTGAATCGCGTCAAGGGCTTCGAGGAATGAAATAGGCGGGAGCACATCGGGAAACCCATGGTATATCTCCTTGTCGCTTCCCAGCATCTGCATCACCGCGAACTCCGCACTCGGCTCCGGTGCGATCGGAGCCACGCCCGCGGGCCAACGCGACTTCACCTTGAGCATCTGCCCGGTTAGAGGATCAAGAAACACGTCCAGCGTTCGCACATACGCATCCTTATAACCCGGCGGCGAAGACTCCAACTTAAGTGCAACGTTGCGCACTTCCACGTGCCATAACGGCCTGCCGATGAGCCGATTGCTCAAGTACGGGGTATTGTCCTGTTCCAGCATCACTAGTTTGGCGTGAACTGGCTGGTCTGTCGCTTCGGTCAAGCCTGTGATTTTGCTCATGCCGGAAACAGCCTTTGCCTGCGTCGGAACTGTCCACTCCGAACGATCGGCTTCCTCAACTGTGATCGCCCTAGGCCCGCTCGGGCCTCGTTCGTCCCCCTTCGCGAGAGTCGTCTTCAGGCAAATCCCAATGAACAACGCGGGGAGAGGGAAGACACCGGCGATGCGATGGTTGGTAGTTCTTGCTGCCATTCTCTTTGATCTCAATGTTAGTGGCATGGGAGCTTGCCCGATGATCTCATGACATCTGACTCCTACCGCGACATACTTGGGTTTCTTGCGGGGCACCACGAAATAACATGCCTCCATCCGCCTCGACTTCGTACGATGCTGGACTATTCGTTGGTCGTCGCTCCGTAATCGGGCCGCGGGTTGTTTGTCATAAAGAGCCACTCCCCTGTATCAGCGTCAATAACGTGGCGATATTGGTCCATCCTTCCCGGCGGCGTTCTTGGGCTGGGCCTATAAACGTCTAGTCCTCGAAGCGTCACCGCCCAAACCCGGCGATGCGGAAAATCCATGCTGGACCAGATTAGATAGTCCGCTACAATTTGCTTCGCGTCAGTCGTACCGTATCCCGCCTCCGCGATTGCGTCCAACGCCATCTCAAACGTGACGCGGGGTGCGTATTCCGGAAATCCGTGATAGGTCTCGCCTGTTCGTCGCAATTGCATTTCGGCGACTTCTGCTGACACCATCGGTGCCATTGTCGGAACACTTCTAGGCCAATCTGACTTGATCTTGACAATCACGCCGGTTTCGGGCATGAGGCAGATCGTCAACTTTCGAGAGTAGCTGTCTTTTACTTTGCGAAGTGAGCGATTCCTCACCGACCATTTGGGAATATCGACAATCCACAACTCATGCCCGATGATCTCATCCTTCAAGAATGGCGTCTCGTCTTCGGTGAGGGTCTCACGCCTCGCAGTCATTGGCAATTCTGCTAACTCCGAAGCGCCGAACGCCTTGCGGACGCTGGAAAGGGCTTCCTCGGCTGTTCCTATTTTCACAGTGGGCCCGTCCGCCTTGAGCGGTGGAGATCCAATCGCGCCCTGGTATCCGATTACAGCCGCGATAATCAGAGTCACTGCCCAAGTCACACAATTGCCGCGCCGCGAGTTGCCGCGTCCCCGAAGATTCGTAGCCATCAGTAGGTTTCTCCGTCCGGTTTTCATTGGATGGGAATCTTATCCCATATCTCGAAGCTATTGTTGGTCGACTCATTCTTGCCCCACTGCGCCGATCCGGGAGAACTCGGCGGTTGGTATGTTGCGTCCCCCGGCGCGATGACCATATTGGTGTTCGCGTAGTTTTCCCAAACTTGAATGCTGCTGATTTCGCATGGATTCTCGGCAATCCCAACCATTTTGTCTTCCAAGTTCAGGATCTCACTGGATATGATCGCCTCAGTAGGAAAGGGAAACATAGGACCCTGGAAAAAACCCAGGCTCTCATTCGGTACGCCATCATACAATAGGTTCCACTTATTACTCTGATCATGAATCACCGCATATGTGTGGGGTCCCGGTGCCATCGACGCCGGGATAGCCCTTACTATACGATCGGCATCGGCGGGTCCAAATAGGAGTTCTACGT
>Ga0210111_1000090_pt1 | contig 21815 bp, 19 predicted proteins | sample China_Galinas_PW_6_FD_185520 | JGI IMG/M metagenome (GOLD analysis project Ga0210111, IMG submission 185520) | Wetland microbial communities from San Francisco Bay, California, USA, that impact long-term carbon sequestration - China_Galinas_PWC_D2... | ecosystem: Environmental > Aquatic > Marine... | reverse complement strand
GAACAACTCGCAAGCCAGGGCATTGATGCACGCGTGCCCTGGCTCTGCGACTACGAACTCGACTTCCGCTTCCGGTAGCCGCCGCCGCGAATGGCGCCCAATCAACTACCCGTCCAGAATCGCTGTTTCAACGGGGTTCTTTACGTCGAAGACGTAGATGGTGCCGCCCTCGCCGAGCATCAGCAACACGTCTTGCGGGGCACGACAACCATGTAACTCGCCGATTCGTGATAACCCCGTTGAAACGGAGTACGGTTGTTGCCATGATGGTGACATACCAAAAACCAGCCGTAAAACGGCCAGCCTATGATCGCCCTTCGGGCGAGAAGGCCGCTGAAGCGGCCTGCAAGGACGAAGGCGAAATCGTGGCCACGCGCACGGTTCGTCGTCCTAATTCTCTGGCGGGTTTTCCTTCCCTAGGTTCGCACCAACGGGCCTGCCACACTCCGGACATACGCCAGTCACGTTGCCCTTGAGGTCGTAGCCGCATCTTTGACACAAACCGCTTCGCCGCCGGAGGAATCGGCGCAGCGGACCACGAATCAACGCGATGATCGTCATCAGCATTAATGGCGACGCCAGCACACCCGCAAGGCGCGTCAAAGGGACTCTGGCACTGAATATATAGTGCCAAATACGTCCGCCCTGCAACGAGAGCTCGCCCCACCCCAATTCCTCAACGCCTAAGAACGGAACATTGTCTAGCCGCGGGTGTGCATTTCTTGGTGCTCGCTTCAGTCGGTGGACGAAAAGCGATCCGTCGACGATTTCGAGAAAGAGATACGGCCGGAGATTGTCGACATTGCCGAACTCAGCGAGCACATGTGGTCGCCAGGCTGGATTTCTCATCTGACCCCAGCTCTTTAGCCAGGACAAGGGATAGATGAAGGAGTGCGTCGTCCGTTCTCCGGAATCCCGATCGACACCGTACGTGATCGCGATCGTGCACCAGTAACTCGTCGCGGCACACGCCAAGGGAAGAATCGGCAAAAGTATGAAGACGGCCCAGACCATCTTGCGAATCATGGCGTTTCCACCTCGACGCGCGTCTCGCTTGCCCAAGACGATCTCCTTTGTCTACGGTTGTGGTTGGATCACGCTTCGCACTGCTCGCAGAGCAGTGGCACACTCGCCTTCCCGCTCGCGCTCAGGGCTCTGATCTCGCCCCTTCGTCGCTCCGTCGCTCCGTCGCTCCGTCGCTCCCCCCTACCCCACCCTCGTATAAAAAAACGGCGGAATGGTCAGCGCGGCGACGCTGTCACCACCGGAGGCCTCCTTGCAGGCCGCCAGGGCATGGTCCAGATTGGGGGACCAGGAGACGCCGAGGCGCTTGGCCACCGTGTCGTCGCGCGGGCCGACGAGGATCACCTTGGAGAGATACCTGAACGCATACGTCGCCCAGTACCAGACGGTGAACGGATGGAAGCCGTGGTGGGCGAAACGGTTACGGTAGCAGTCAATCAGGTACGGATCGCGGGCGAACTTCTCCTGGTAGCGCTCCTTCATCTCGAAGGGGTCCGGCGTGTCTGACAGCACCTCGTCATAAAACTTGCGGTAGGCCACGTGGTAGTCCGGGTGGAAGACCTCGTAGACGGGGTTGAGAATGATGACCGCGCCGCCCTTGCGGATCAGCGGCTTGTGGTAGAACCAGTTAAAGATGTAGCCGAGCACATCGCTGACCACCAGTACCGGGTTGATTCGTGCGTCCACGGCGTAGGGGCTGAGGTCCGGCAGGCCGAACACCAGCGTATCGAACTGATCCGCCACCGCGACGCTCATCTGCCGGGTCATGACGTCGATGGTGCGGGCGTGGACCGCGTCGATGTCACCGGCGTTGATCTCCACCGGCTCGTAGGCGCCGCGCACGCCGCGCAGCACGATCCGGCGCAGCGACTCCGGCATCAGCTTCATGGACAGTGGCGTCATGCGCTTCATGAACTTCTGAAACCCGCCACACTGGTCGTCGGGTAAACCAAGATGCCGCACCGATCGCGGATAGGTGGCGTTGTTCATGGCCGCCTCCATGACCATGATCTGCGATTTTTTCTGAATGACGCGGCTGATTCGCTCGATGCACTCGTGCATGTGCGAGCCGTCCGGCTGCATGACGTGCGGTGACTCTTCGGTCATTTTGGGATGGTGATGGTTGGCGATGGAATCATACGTACCCAGCCCGACGGCCACCGACTTGTGCCCGCCGTTCAGCGGAATCTGCACGCTATCGACGTAAATCACCAGGTCGCTCTCCACCACACCCCTGTAGATCTGCACGGGCTCACCCTCTTCGGCTTCGCCCAGATCGGTAATCGCCTCGCGGTCCTCGGCGTCGAAGTTGATGAGCTGGTGCGGATAGAACTGGCCCATGATTCGCGGGCCGAGCATGCGCGCCAACTCGTGCTTTTTCATCTTGCGGTGCAATGCCACGGCACAGATCAGTTCGATGTTCTCCTTTTTCACGCCATGGCCGTAGAGCATGTCCAGCAACGTCTCGATCGCCTGTTGGCGGATGTCGGGAAGCGTCGTCTCGGGAAACGGCTGGCAGTTGTCATCGAAGGCGATGAGGATCTTGGACGAGCCGTTCACCAACTCCTTCAGCGGTGACATACCGAGCGGATTCTCGAACGCACGCCGTACGGCCGCCGGAATGCCTGGACGGCCGATGCCGGAAATGGCCTGCGGCGCGTAAAACACACTGGCGTTTTCGGGAAGCCGCGCGTTGACGATGTTGTTGCCGCTGTAAGTAAGATAATTCATGCCTTGTCCGTTCCGTTCGTGGGCCTCTTTCGTCGCCTTCTCGCCGGCATCCTCCGATGTGTCGACGTAACGACCGGCACACCACGCACCACGAGCCGCGCGAACGCCCCGCCGGCGAAATAGGTCAGAAACGCCAGAAGCACATCGATGATCAGCCCCACGCCGACCACCACGTACGCCAGCGCCACGGCACCGGCCCCCTCGAAGCCGAGTTCCGCCGGCTTGTTGAACAGATCCGACAGCAGCGTAAAGATGTCATCCGATCTAAGAGTCTCGAAAGCGACGACCGGCGCGGAACCGGTGATCCAGGTACACACGCGGGTCGTGATGATCGATCCCATCTCGTAGTAATCACCCGGGATATTGTAAAACGGAGCCAGCCCGACCACGATCGCCACGCCGAACAACATGGGGCGCCGGCGGCGTATGCACATGTGAAGGAACGGCACGCCGATCAGCACGGTCAGGGCAAACGGTAGGAAGTCCGTGGCAAGATAGATAAGGTCAGAGCCCTTGGTATCAAATCCGGTCAGTTGTCCGGCGTAATCGCTACCCGAAACGATGAAGGGAAAGAACTTCGGTAGGATTGTGCCGCCGTAGCGGGCGGACAGCTCCAGCCGCGACACCTCACCGCCGCTCCACACACACCCGGCCACGTGCAGCAATTCGTGTATCGGCACGTAGATAAACCACGTGATGAGCATCACGACGAGCATCGGCGCCACAGCCCGGAAGGGGCTGCGCACGGTCATGATCGGCTCGAGGCAGGCGATCACATCGTCGAACGGTTTCCGGAAAAACGACTTCATCGTGGATAATTCTCTCTTTTCAACGAACCTATCCCTATCTCGTTCGACTCTTCACGGGTGCGGTGCCGCCGGCGGGAACCTTAGGCCCATTGGCGATGGATGGTAACGGTCGACGCGGCGTCGAAACAGGGGAAAACGGCAGATTCATGGTCCGGCCATGCACGGCACGCGGTTTGAGGCGTGGATCGTCGGAAATTGTCCTGTGAAATCAATGCGCCGCTCATTGGATTGACGTATCCTTTATCGCGGCAGTACGATGGGCGCGCACCAGAGCGGACTTCACTGATTGGCGCGGAACCGCTCCCGGGTGCGCGTGACGCGTTGTGGAACCTCGTTTCCGAACCTGACAACCGAACTGCGACGGGAAACCCGATGATGCACCGTAGCGTTCTCTTCTATACACCAATGGCACTCGTTCTGGGCTGGGGCGCCGCCGGGATGGCGCAGAGCCCCGGCAAGGCCACCCAGGCCAGAGATTTCATCAACGAAATCGATGTTCCCACCGATCTGCCGGAAGAACGACTTCTATGGCACATCCCCGACCCGGAATCCGAACGGGACCGGGGCCTAAAAGAGCTGGCCGAGGCCGAAGAGGCCGGAGACACGGCGCGGGTGCAACTCCTCAAGCGCATCTTCCAACGAGTCGAGAGCATCCGGCGGCCCGAGCAGCTTCGGCTGACCCTGGAAGATGCGCTACAGCGTGCCTTGGCCAACAGTTTCGCCATCGACATTCAGCGATACAACCCTGCCATCGAAACGACGCGGGTGGTGGAGGCCGAAGCGGCGTTCGATGCCGTGTTCTTCTCCGACATTACCCGCAACAAGGTGGACCAGCCGACGAGCTCGCAGCTACAAGCCAACCAGGCCGACCAGTTCTCCTCCTCCTACGGCGTGCGGAAGCTCCTTCCCACCGGTGCGCAGATCACGGGCTCGTATTCGTTGGACCGCACCAAGACATCCTTGTCCTTTCAAGACCTCAACCCGGCGTACACCAGTGGCCTCACATTGGAAGTGAGGCAGCCGCTTCTGCGCGGATTCGGCATCGATTTCAATCGATCGATCATCAACATCAACAAGAACAACCAAAAGATCAGTACGCTGACCTTCGAGCGACAGGTCGAGGACACGCTGAACCAGGTCGAGCAGTCGTACTGGCAGCTGGTACAAGCGCGCCGCGACATCGTCATCACAGCGCGGCTGCTGGCGGAATTCGAGGCCATCTACGAGTACCTCGTCGCGCGGCAGGAGTTCGACGCCACGCCGGTGCAGCTCAACACCACGCTGGCCAACCTGCAGCAGAGCCGGGTCGAGTTTATCCAGAAGCGGGCCACCGTCCGCGACGCCGAGGACCGCCTCATCGCGGCTATGAATGACAAGGATATCAACCTCGCAGACGACATTGAGATCGTCCCGGAGAGCATGCCGGAGATCACGCGCATCGTCGTGAACCGCCTGGCGGAGGTGAGTACGGCGCTGGAGCAGCGTCCCGAGATTCGCGAACGGCAACTGGCCGTCAAGAACGCGGAACTCGCACTCGGGCAGGCGAAAAACCAGGAACTGCCGCGCCTGGACGTCAATCTGACCTACAACATACAGGGACTCGCCGGCAACGCGGACAGGTCGTTTGACGAAGCCTCGCGTCACAAATATGTCACCTACGTGACGGGCTTGCAGCTCGAGATGCCGATTGGAAACCGCGCCGCGCGGGCGGCGCACCTCCGGGCACGGCTGGAGCTACTGCAGGCCAAAGCCGCGCAGCGGTTGGAAATCGAGCGCGCGATCCTGGAAGTCAACGAGGCCGTCCGCACCCTCGACACGCGTTACGATCAACTCGCGCCGACGTTTCAGACCGCCGAGGCGCGCTTTCGCGAGGTCGAGTCCATCGTGGCCCGCGCCGAGCGAAAGGACTACAACACGTTGAACCTCGAACTCGGCGCCCGCCGCAGCTTGGCGGATGCGCGTCGCTTTATGATCGCCGCCATGGTGGACTACAACATCGCGGTCATCAATCTCGAGCAGGCCAAAGGCACGCTGCTCCCCTACAACAACGTCGTCCTCTCCACGGACGTGGAGTAGGCCCCGACCGTACCGCAGGCATCCCTGCCTGCAATTGGCGCGCGTTGCCGGACAGCGTGTGGGACAACGGGCCCAAGTTCTCAAACCTGGGGCCTCGATGGATTCGATTGCATCTCTCCGTCTGGCATATACACGATCCAGAGAATCGAGCAACCATGCCTGAAGACCTCGCCACCCAATTCATGGACCGATGCGTTTCCTCAGGCGAGAGGCAGGTCAACACTCGACCTCTCGTGTCGCAACGAACTGCCCCAGTTCCTGCCTTCGTACTGGCCGGCAAGCGGGCATTGGCACGCGTTCGTATCGCGGACCAGTGCGGTACGACGAGGCTCGTTCGCGCCCGTTGTGCCGATCCGCATGGCGCGACTACAATGAACCGACGATGGCGGCGACCTTGCGCGTCGCCTCTACCGAAATGAAATATGTCCGATGACCGCGACATCTCGCTTCCGCAGCATTCGAGCCATTCGCGGCATTGGCGCGAGAACCTCTACGTCTATCCCGTCATCTCGCGGCGCAGCAAGGGATTGAGCATCGGCATCAACGTAAACCCCGACACGGCCTGCAACTTCGACTGCGTTTACTGCCAAGTGGATCGCACCGTCGAACCGCGCGTACGCGACGTGGACCTCGACGTCGTCCGCAGCGAGCTGGAGAGGATGATCGCACTGGCCACCTCGGGCAGGTTGTGGCAGGAGCCTCAATTTGCCGGCGTGCCGGAGGAGCGCCGGCGGCTGAACGACATCGCCCTCTCCGGCGACGGCGAGCCGACGACGTTCCGGGAGTTCAAGGAATGTGTGCAGTTGGTCGCAGACTGCAAGGAGGCGGCCGAGCTGCGCGACGTCAAGATCGTGCTGATCACCGACGCCTGTTACCTGATGAAGCGAAACGTGGCCGCCGCCCTGGAGATCATGGACGACAACCAGGGCGAAATCTGGGCCAAGCTCGACGCCGGCACCGAGGAATACTACCGCCTCGTCAATCGTCCCAATTACCCGCTGGAACACGTGGTAAGAAACATCACGGCGGCCGCCACGATGAGGCCCGTGGTCATTCAATCGCTCTTTCTACGATTGGAAGGCACGCCGCCGAGCTATTCGGAAATCGGCGCATTCATCGATCGCATGCACGAAATCCGCGAACGCGGCGGCGCGATCGATCGCGTGCAAGTCTACACCGTGGCGCGGACACCCGCGGAAGACTACGCGACGGCGCTCAGCCGCGAGGAGATTGACGACCTCAGCAAACGCGTGGAACAGGCGGGGTTTCGTGTGGAGACGTACTACGGATAGTAGGGTCGGTCATCAGACCCACTTGCTCGGCCGGAACTCGAACCGTGGCGTGGCGCTTGAGCAGGTGGGTTTGGCAATCCATCCTACGGAACTGCGGCGTACACCGTGTAGTATTCTCTCACGCCGGTCACGATGGAGGGCATGGTCAAGCGATAGCTTGGCCACGTTGGTATCGGAGACCCCACCGTCTGATTTCGCCAGACCATGCCACCCACGAATTAACGATGGATGGAGTAGTCGGGTGGGCATCGCCCTCCGATGAGTTTCAGCGTATTCAACGATTGACCACCCATGTCGACCTTTCTTACATCTTGGTATAGCGAAACCTGGCTGATGCTCGTCGAGTCTGCGCCGTGGCTGCTCGGCGGGTTTTTGGCGGCGGGCGTCATTCATGTCGCGCTCCCCGCGGAGACGGTCACGCGAATGCTCGGTCGGCGCGGGGCAGGCGCCGTGTTCAAGGCGTGTCTGCTCGGCATTCCGCTTCCTCTCTGCTCGTGTAGCGTCATACCCGTGGCGTCGGCAATTCGTAAACAGGGTGCCGGTCGCGGGGCATTCGTCAGCTTTCTGATCAGCACACCTGAGACGGGCGTGGATTCGATCGCGATCTCGTATGCGCTGCTCGGACCGCTAATGGCTGTCATCCGCCCGGTCGCCGCATTCGTCACGGCCATCCTTGCCGGCCTGCTGATAGACCGTACCGAAGCACCCGAGACGGACGCGGCAAATCCAGCGCATGACGTGAGTGCCGCGTGTGGCTGCGGGGATAAATGTGCAACCAACATAGCGGCGACCAAGCGAAACAAACTGACCACGGCGCTCCGATACGGACTGATCGAGCTGTTCGTCGATCTGTCACCGTACTTGATCGGCGGGTTCGTGTTGGCGGGCCTGATCGCCGCCCTCGTGCCGCCGGATTGGCTTACCAACCACATCGGTACCGGGCTGCCCGCCATGCTACTGATGCTCGTGGTGGGCTTGCCGCTGTATATCTGCGCGACGTCGTCCACGCCCCTGGCCGCCGCCCTGATCGCCGGCGGGTTGAGCCCCGGCGCTGCGCTGGTGTTTCTCCTGGTCGGACCCGCCACCAATATCGCGACGATGCTCATCGTAGTGCGGGAAACGTCCAAATCCGGCTTGGCGATCTACCTGGCGACGATCGGCGGATGCGCCGTGGCATTTGGTCTGGCGGTGGACTGGCTGGTGACGCTCGTACCACCGGCGCTCAACCCGGAATCGTGCTGTGGCGACGCCGTGAACTCGGTTCTCGCTCGGATCTGTGCGGTTTCGGTCAGTTTGCTGTTGGTGAACGGACTCCGGATTCGGCTTGCCCAACGCATGGAATCGGCAAAAGAAAAAAGATGAGGCAAGGCTTGACATCATATTCGGTTTTTGTTAGGGTTCCGAAATGGGACGAACGGGCTACACTCTCCGCTGGCTGGAGGGAGCGTTGCCATTCTCGAACACTTACGATCGTCAGCCGGTGATTTCGCACGGTGCAGTGAATCGTGCACCGTCGATCCGCGTGTGAGCGTATTTGACAAGCCGGACCAAAACGGCACATCAAAGGAGGCCTGCAATGAGGGTGCGTAGTCTAATCGTAGGGTTGGCGGCGGTCGGCATGTTCTTCATCGTGGTCGGTCGAACATGGGCCGAGGACAAACCGGCAATGGGCGACATGAGCCCGGAAGAAATGGCCAAGATGATGGAGGATTGGAAGGCCCTCAATCAGCCAAGCAAGGGCCACGACCAACTCAAACAGTTCGTCGGCAAGTGGAACACCGTCACCAAGATGTGGTGGGGTGGGCCCGGCACGCCCGCGACCGAAACCAAGGGCACGGCGGAAATCAAGTCGATCTTCGGCGGCCGGTTCATCGTGCAGGAAACCACCAGCGAGATGCAGATGCCGACGGCGACCGGCGAGATGGAAACCGTTCCGTATCACGGCATGGGGATCACCGGCTACGACAACTACCGCAACGTCTACATCAGCACGTGGATGGATGACATGGATACGGCCATGTACACGTCGCGCGGCACGGCCGACCCTTCCGGAAAGATCTTCAGCTACTACGGCGAGATGGACGAGCCGGGCATGAAAATGACTGGGCGTATGGTGCATTACAAAACGCGGATTATCAATGCCGACAAACACGTGTTCGAGATGTTCGATCTGGCCGTCGCGCCGGACTACAAGGTGATGGAGATCACCTACACGCGGCAGTAAGAGAGTCAAAGAGCGCGGTCTCAACCTGGCCACGCTGCGCGTGAGCCACGCCACCCTGCGCAACAGCAATTTCACAGCGGTGCGTCACCTGGAGGGAGTGGCGTGCCGTTTTTTTACTCCACAAAATCTGGGTGGCATGCCCACGCAAAAGCGTGGGCATGATTCGACACGCTCGTCCACATGGCCACGCGAGCGTGGCCATGCCGCCCGACACGCAAGTATGGCCGCGCCGCCCCCTGACTTAGACTCCGCTGTGCATGGTCGGACCCGGCGGCTGCGATGCGATGATCTGCGCCTCAGCGTCAAGCATCTCGCCCCATCGTGTCTTGACGCCGCGTATGGTGGGAAGCTGACGGGCCAGGCTGACGAATTGCTCGTAGTGCCCCGCCTCGGACGCGAACAGCCCGCGATAGAGCTTGCGTAGCTCCTTGTCTTCGCAGTGGCCGGCCAGCAGCGCAAAGCGCTCGCACGAGCGTGCCTCGATCAAGGCACTGATCATGAGCCGGTCAACCAGTTCCCGCGGCCCCTCACCCATGCGGACGAGGTCGCGTAACGCCGCGGCGTAGGCGTTGCGATGCGTTCGTGTCAGCGCCCCACCGCGTCGAGCGAGACTGCGGCACACGACCGCGAGATGCTCGACCTCGTCGCGCGCTACGGCCGTCATCACGGTGACCCAGTCTTCAGGAGGATTAGGTTCCGGCCAGCGGTTCAGTAATTCCAATGCATTGGATGCGGCCTTTTTTTCCAGGTGCGCGTGATCGTTGAGAAGCTTGAGGGGCTGGTCCATCGCCCGCGCCGCCCACTCGGGAGGCGTTTTCCAGCGCAACGGTAAGTCATCAATGATGCGTTGGGCATCCATTCTCCAGCATCTTACGGTGTGCGGTCAGGCAATGCGAATGAGCGTTTTTCCAAAAGAGGCCTGCATACTCCGAGGATTCGACTTCGGGTGCCACGGGCGGCTTGTCCGCCCGTGTGATAGGCCAATGCGCCGGGTGCCCATCCTTCGCGCTAGCGAAGGGTGGGGGACGGAAAGGTGCATCGCGAGTGAGCCGTGCCCCACCCATTGCTTCGCAATGGATGGGGCACCCGCGCGCCAATCAGAGCACCGGGCGCTAGCCCGGTGACTCCTTTGCGGCAGAGAAGATCCGCGGGCTCGCGCCCGCGGCTCTGACGCACCGGCACCCACCGGACCCGTCCGGAAGTCCTACCCCATCGCGCCATTGGCAATCGCGTAGAGCCGGTCGGTGCATCGGTCGTCGATCGGACCACCCCGTACCATGCGCAGGCAGGGTTGTGTCTGAGTGAATCGCCGCGCCTTCAAAATCTCGAGCGCCGCATCATTGACCCCCGGCACGCCGGTGACCACAGGGGCATTTTGAAAATCGTGGAGCAGGCGGTCCAGCAACCGCGCCGCCACATCCCGGTCCGCCGCCACCCAGGGGCCGAGACGCACACCCTCAGGGGATGGAAACGCAACGACGTAGCCTTGCGCCCGGCCATCAGCGCGCAGCAGGTACGCCGCAAGACTACGCGGAATCAGACCGGCCACCAATCGACCGCGATCGTCGCCATAAGCCGCCAGGTCGAGTGGCAAGACGTCTCGCAGATTCTCGGCGGTCAGGCCTTCACATGGATGATCATCGATCGGCGAATGCGGCGCATCGCTGCGCAAGCGCAGCGATTGGAAGCGATCGACGAAGCCCAGCCGCCGGCAGGTGCCGATACCCATCGGATCGGCTTCCAACTGAATCGTCCGGATACCGAGCCTCTCGATATGACGAATCGCGTGGTTCATCATCCGTTCGCCCAGCCCGCGTCTGCGGTGGTCGGGAACGACAATCAGATCACCGATCCACGCGGTGTGCTTGAACCGAGTGGTGGTGACCATGGCGACCGGCTCGCCTGCCATCTCTGCAATGAAACAACCGTCGTGGTCGTGCTCGAGCGAGACCTCAAACTCCTGCCTCGCGGTGTTCCAGCCTTCGCGGGTCGTCTGCGCGACGGCGAAGTCGATGTCGTCGGTCGTGAATGGTCGTATACACTCGGGCATATCGGGGCTACCATCATTTTGGCGGATAGTCTATTCAAACTCGATCCAACACCGGCGTCAGTTCGTTGTATACTGAAGTGATGAGTCCGGCAAAGCTCGCCATTCCGGGCGCCATAGGCGCCGCCTACCTGCTGGCCGCGTTTTGCGCCGCGTCTAACGACACGAGCAAAGGCCTTTCCGGCGTTTCCAAGGGCAGCGAACGCCCTTTTCCTGAGCCTGAGGTGGCGCAACAGCCCCAGCCTGGCACCCTTCCCGAGGAGACCCCGCCTCTTGTACTGCCGGATATTCAACAACTACCTGAGCCAGACCGTCTGCGTACGCTGTGGTTTCCGCCTGAGAAGGTTCACCCTGTTCCGTGGGATTTAGAGCGTGAACGGTGGATCATCGATGCGAAAGAGCCCACGCTGTGGGACGATGCGCTGCGGGAGAACTTCGAATCGAGAATCGACGATGCATGCATACCTGTAAAGATCCAGGGGAGCGAGCCCAGACTTGACCTCAAAACGATGCCCTTTGAGCTACCAGAACCGTTTCCTGCCGACGTCATCCACACCGAATACTGGGAAGATATGCGATACCGCTTTATCCCCAGTGTCCAGTTTCAGAACAACCAAGAGCCAGCAAATCTTGATTTGGAATAAAGCAGTTCACCGGGCCGCATAGAGTTTTCGTACGCCCAGTGCATTGTGCCACGCGAATGCTCGTACTGCGAATGGCGACAGACACGCGAGTATTCGGATGGCCGCTAGCCGATCCCCCCTCCGTCCAGGCGAACTCGATTCCCACATCCGGCGCGAAAAGGCCATTCTTGGCAGATGCGCCGTTTGGGCGACGTGGCGCCGTTGATGCAGCGGGGCTGAGGTCCAACCAGACCGACGATGTCTGGATGCAGGAAGGCAGGGCGTTTTCGCCATGTTCCAAGCATGCAGGGCAGACTCACGGTAAAGTGCCAATTGGCCAGGAGGTTCCGCAGCCTTGCGAACGTCGCAAGAAACCGGCGCCGTGGGCGGGAAACGGTTTGGGATCCGAGGACGGTCCGAGCGCGTTGATCAGTTGCCCACCGAGCGTCTCGCAAGTAGCGGTCAAATGGGATATCTCGGTTGAAAGAGGAGTACGCGCATGAGCCTGCTACTATTCGCCTGCGAGGGTGGACAGATCGTTTTGCCGAATCGGAATCTGGTGTTGGCGGATCGTCAAACAGGAGGCAATCTGATCGTCAATCCGCCGCGCGCGGTCTGGGAGCGAAGCGATTTGAATGCCGCCGAATTGACGCAGTGGTCGTTTTTGGTGGCGGCTACGGGTAAGGCCATGCTGGATGTACTACAACAATTGGAAGGCGGGTGCATCAATTACTGGGAAGCGGGCAATTGGGCACTCAACGACCAAGCCGACCCTGCAGGCCCAAAGACCGCGCGCAACCATCGCAGCGTGCATCTGCATTTGCTGGGGCGCAGCCGCGCCACAACTGATCCTGCGTGGCCCTGGGGCGAAGCGCCCAACTTCCCCACGTTCGCTGAACGCTACGCCTGGGCGGCCGGGAATAAACGCCTCACCGCAACGGAGTGCGGCAAAATCGTGATGCGAGCCGAGTCGCTGTTACTGGCGCGGTACGGCATGCAGCCTAGTCAGTTAATGGCCTGGACAGCTTGTTCCGGTTGCGCCTACCCCATGCCACTTGTGCCGGCCCCAGCGCGATCGATTTGTGTGGAGTGTCAGCAAGAGGAGGTGGGTTAGTGAAGAATCTCAAGCTGGTCGTTTTCGACATGGCGGGAACGACGATTAAGGACGATGGGCAGGTACCGCAATCGTTTACCGCCGCTCTGGCGAAACACGGATTGACGGTGACGGACGAGCAGTTGACGGGCGTGCGCGGCACATCCAAACGGCAGGCGGTGTGGGACCTGATCCCTCCCACGCCGGATCGTCCACAACGGGCCAAAGCGATTTACGCTACTTTTTGCGAGCATCTGGCGCAGCGTTATGAAACGGACGGCGTTGAGCCAATTGATGGCGCAGCCCGACTCTTCCAATGGTTGCGGGAGCAGGGCATCCGCGTGGCACTGAATACGGGCTTTGATCGTAACATCACCAAATTGCTCCTCACTGCGTTGCAATGGGACAGCGGCGTCGTGGACGCGGTGACTTGTGGCGATGACGTACAACAGGGCCGCCCTGCGCCGTACCTGATTTTTGGTGCCATGGAGGCGACAGGCACATTCAGCACCCAGCAGGTGATGAATGTTGGCGATACCGTGATGGACCTGAACGCTGGATACAACGCCGGTGTGCGGTGGAATGTCGGCGTACTCTCCGGTGCACATGAAGAGGCGCAGTTGCTGCTTGCGCCGCACACTCATTTGTTGCCGTCCATTCGTGCGTTGCCTGATATGTGGACTATTTCCTGACGACGCGGTTTCCCCGTTCGCACTCAGGCCCTGTCCAGGGGGATTCGGACCGGTGCATGTAGATTCCTGTGAGCCCCGTCCATTGATCGGGGTTGCATGAACCCATTCAAGAGATACCGAGGTGAAGGAACTGATGAACGAGTTCGCGCTGAGCGATCACAGGTGCCTCCGCATCTTCGCAGAGCGCAAAGAGTGGAATGCGGCTGGTTGCAGAGTGCCCGCCAGCCCTGAGCGCATCGTGTGACGAGATTCAAGGCGCCGGCAACGAAATCCGCCTGGCTGGAATCGCCGCGATAGCTACCCCACCCCACCAACAGCCCAAGCGAGTTCGGTTCCCACGTCCGGCGCGACCAGGCGATCTTTCAGATTCGCGGGGAGGGCGTTTCGGAAATCGTCCGCGGACTGCGCAAGAATCGGGAACGTCTTGTAGTGGCAGGGGATGATCGCTACGGGCTGCAGGATCTCCGCGGCCATCGCGGCGCCTTTCGCCCCCATGGTGAAGAAATCACCGATGGGCAAAATGGCGATCTTCGGATCGAACAGCTTGGGAATGAACTGCATGTCGCCGAACACGTCGGTATCGCCCGCGTGGTAGAGCGTAGCCACACCGGCTGCTGCGACGACGACGCCGTTGGGCATTCCGGCATACAGCGGACCGTCCGGCGAATCGACTCCGGAAGAGTGAAACGCCTGTGTCAGCGAGACGCGTACACCGTCTACCGTCTGCGTGCCACCGGTGTTCATGCCACTGAAGCGACCGTTACCGAACCGTTTCTGCAATACGGCGCACAGATCGAAGTTGCCGACGATCGTCGGATCGAACCTGTCGACCAGCGCCTTGACGTCGGCCACGTGGTCGAAGTGCCCGTGCGTCAGTAGGATCATATCGCAACGTGCCGGCACCTTGAGGTTGTCCGGACACGCGGGGTTCTCCGCCAACCAGGGATCGATAAAGATGACTCGTTCGTCCGGCAGCACGAGCCTGAAGGTCGCGTGCCCCATCCAGGTAATCGTCGCACCCATCGGTCAATCCTCCTTTTCGCGTGCCTACACGCCCTGGTCACTTCCGTTGCAATTGAGTCTAACGAGGCGTCGTGATTTCGTCACCCCCCCGGGGGCACAGGGTAGGTACGGCGGAAGCACGGCCGCTTCCATCGTTAATCAGCGACATTTTTGGACGAAGATTATGTTTGCAACCGTTTTGCACGCGACCTCGCGGTCGGCGCATAGGGGCGGCCGCCAGCGGGATCTGACAGGCTGGCAGCCGGTGTTGCGATTTTAATTTTGAACCGGCATCAGGACCCGGCGACTTTTGCGATCTGGTCGAGCACCTCATTGTGCTCGGGGAAGCGGCCGACTTCGTGCTTGTTCCAGACCTGTTTGCCGTCCACGTGAACGTCAAACACACCGCCACTTCCTTCGATCATCCGCGCGTCCACGTCAAACTCATCCTTGATCGCTTCCGCCAAACTGGCGGCCGTGGGTAGGTAGTTTCACTGTACGCAGTATTTGATGCTGATATCCATGACGATTACCCTTAGTCCATCGCAAATGTCAAATGGCGAACGCGAGATGGTTGCGGGGAACCGAGGCTATCGCGCCGTCCCGCGCCCCGTCAACTGGATTCCCATCCGTCTTGCCTCCTCCGTCGTAAGACCCATCGCCACGGTTACGGGAGAATTAGCTGGCATGCGGTGCTCCCCCGCCAAATTGTCGACGACGTCCATGATGATCTCGGATCGCTCAGTCTGGGTAAGCTCTCCCCATTGATCCCAGATTACGTAAATATGCTGTGGTTCCTGCGCTTTGCCCTCGATGATGATCAACGGCTGACCACTTCTCTTGGGCTTTGTCCATTCATTATGCAGCAACCGAGTGAGCTCGGCAGCGTTTGGCGGACGGGTCCGAACGAGTCTCCTTTTGACGGGCATAGCTACCTCAGCATTCGGCTCTGTCGATCGCGTACCCAGGTCACATCATTGTATACTGATTCTGCGTCACGCCCAAGCGCCTGATCGGGCTTGTATCGCATTCGTACGACCCAGCACGCATGTATGCGGGCAACCGTTCGCCGCAACGGTGCATCTACGCGCGAAGGCAGTGGTCGTCCAAACATGGCACGCTTTCGCCGCAAGACGTTAAGCCAAAACCATAAACTATGGTACGATTCGTGCGGGATTCCGGGACGTTCCGACCTTGCCCAACTGCGAATCGGACCTAGGCGCGGGCCGACCAGGTCATGCGGCCTCGCACCATCGCTCAAGAAGCAAGCGTTCTTCAGAATCATCTCAACACAGTAGCCGAGCAGGTAAATGCCTGCCCCACGCCTGCCGGCTACCAGCAATTCAACGCCTTCCCAGTACTTCTGCTCGCTGGCCAATGTGAGATCTTGGATCGTCTCTGGGGCAGACAGAATGAGATCACGTAGCCGCAATTTCGAAATCCGATGCCCCGAATCACGCCAGGTTCATGGTCATCAGGAACTCGGCGTTGGTCTTGCACTTCTTCAACTGCTGCGTGAGCAGCTCGATCGCCTCGACGACGTTCATGTCCGTCAGCACACGACGCAAGCGGTAGACCAGTTCCAGCTCCTTCGGATCGAGCAGTAGCTCTTCCTTACGCGAACCGGACGCCGCGATGTCGATCGCGGGCCAGACACGGCGGTCGACCAGACGACGATCCAGGTGCAACTCGCTGTTACCGGTGCCCTTGAACTCCTCGAAGATCACTTCGTCCATCTTGGAGCCGGTATCGACCAGGGCCGTACCGATAATGGTCAGCGATCCGCCCTCTTCCATGTTCCTCGCCGCACCGAAGAAACGCTTCGGTTTCTGCAGGGCATTGGCGTCGATACCACCGGACAGGATCTTGCCGGAGTGCGGCACTTCGGTGTTGTAGGCCCGCGCGAGCCGCGTGATGGAGTCGAGCAGGACAACGACGTCGCGGCCGTACTCGACCAGACGCTTGGCCTTCTCGATGACCATTTCGGCCACCTGCACGTGGCGGGAGGCCGGTTCGTCAAACGTCGAGCTGACCACCTCGGCCGGCGTGCTCCGCTGCATTTCCGTGACCTCTTCGGGACGCTCGTCGATCAGCAGAATGAACACATAGGCATCCGGCTGATTGGCGGCGATGGCGTTGGCCATTTTCTGGAGGAGAACGGTTTTTCCGGTACGCGGCGGCGCCACGATGAGCATGCGCTGCCCTCTACCAATCGGCGTGACAAGATCCACCACCCGCATGTTGATTTCTTCGGCAGAGGTTTCGAGGATGTAACGATTATCCGGATGGAGAACGGTCAGGTCCTCGAAATTCGTCTTTTCGCTCACGGCGTTCGGATCTTCGTAGTTGATCGCCTCGACGCGGAGAAGCGCAAAGTAACGCTCGGATTCTTTGGGCGGTCGGATCTGGCCGGCGACGATATGGCCGTTACGCAGCCCGAAGCGCCGAATCTGTGAAGGGCTGATGTAAATATCGTCGGGGCACGGCAGGTAGTTGTATTCGGGGCTGCGCAGAAAGCCGAAGCCGTCCGGCAGAATCTCCAGCACACCCTCACCGTACATCAGCCCGTCGCGATTGATGCGGTCTTTAAGAATCTTAAACACGAGGTCCTGTTTCTTCAGACCCGTGTAGTCATCAAGCCCTTCGGTCTTGGCGACATCGTGCAGCTCTTGCACGGTCATGCGCTGAAGTTCCGTGATGTGAATCTCACCGCGTTTGATCTCTTCGTACTTGGCGTGTGTTTCAGCGTCGATGGGGCCCTCGCGCCCGACGGGCGGCGCCACGACGGGCATTTCTTCCTTGGGCGCGGGTTCCGCTTCCGCCACCGGTGCGGATGCCTTGGTCGATGCTCGCGACGTGGTGGTGGTCTTCTTCTTCGTGGTCCTCGTTTTACTGGTGGTGGCTTTCGCCATCGGACAAACCTCCTGCGTGAGTGAATCAGTTTCAACTGCTTGCTGATATTGTCAGAAAACAAACTTGTGCACGTGTCGCTCTTACAAAGAGCTTGGACTTGAGTCGCCCTTCGATTGGGCTTCCAAGATCGACGAAAAGACGCGTCGAGTTTCGGCTTGCAACGCCGCCAAGTCGGCTTGGTTCTCCACTATATAGTCGGCATTTGCCCTTTTTTGATCAAGTGGTTTCAGTAGATTCTCTCGCTGCTCCAACTGCCGCCCCGTCCAACCCCGCCCGGCGATGACACGACCCTCGCGTACGGTTCGGCCAGCAGCCACGAAAACAACCACGTCACATAGCCTGTCCAGCCCGGTCTCATACAGCTTGGGCGTGTCGAGCACAATGGCCCGCACGTTCGCATCCGCTCTTAGCTCGGCAATACGATCTTCACGCCAGCGTGCCAACCGGGGATAGAGAAGCCCTTCCAATCGTACCAACTCGCCAGGGTCATGAAAGACGATAGACGCGATCGCCCTGCGGTCAACGGCGCCATCGCGGTCAAGCACATGGTCACCCCACCACTCGCAGACGATTCGCGCAACCTCTGGATCGCGGTAAAGCGAATGTGTCTGGCGATCCGAATCGAGGACCGCAGCCCCCAGAGACTCGAGAATTCGAGCCACCGACGATTTACCCGCACCGATCCCTCCCGCCAGTCCGATGATGGGCGTTTTGCCGGCCGACTTTGCGTTCGACAAGTCTTCAATCACCGATGACTAGCAAGGAACGGGTTTCGACAAACGCCGCAAACCGCCACTTTCACGACCGCATCCACCATACGTCTTCCTCGAATCGAGCAAGTACATCCGTGGTCGGACCGATCCGCAAGCCGTTTTTCGTTTCCAGAGAGGCTGAACTCGCAGCCTTGGAAACCTGTCGAAACCGGTGAAAAACGGAGTCAACGAAACGGAGTGACATTCTGCGACAGGCGCATCGCTTCGCCGCTCTTTCCAGCGAAGTTGCCATACTATACCCCGGTTCGCCACCCTTGTCACGCTGTTTTTTTGAAATTTCCGGGGCTTCCATGGAAACCCGGTGGCCGGAAAATACCGGGGCTACAGGGGCGCAAAAGGCCATTCCTGCTTGAAAACGACACGGTTGCCTGCCGGGTCCAGCACTTCCAGCCTACGGTCCGTCCACAGGGTGCTCGTTTGCCGTTCAAACGCGACGGATCGATCCTCGAGGGTCGCAACCGTCTCGTCAAGTGAGGGCACCAAGAGTACCACACGGCAGGCCACGCTCTCGATCACCGGTCTCTCGCACAGGTCGATCCGCAGTTCCAGCCGATTCGATTGAAACCGCATTCTGTGGGGGTTCGCCGCATCGCACGGCAGACGATCCAGTTGCGCCAGCTCACCGTAGAACCAATCCAATTCATCGTCCAGCCCGAAGGCGGCCTGAAGATGGACGTGGTCCACGGCATGAATGCGGCTCGGCTGCATGTTTGCGTCTTACCCGCGCGGCGCCCTCATTGTCCAGTGTGGTCGTGCTGCCGGCGTCACGCGGAGGGCCTCTCTGAGATTACCTGTGCGGTGAACAACAATACCTCCGCCCCCGATTCACGCCACGCGTCCGGGGGTAGGCCCGCTTTCATGCTGCAGCAGTTGGCGAGAAATTCTTCGGCCGTCCACCCACGGTCCGACGCAACTTTTGGAAGAAAGCAGCCTGACCGCCCGCCGTGCCGCACGATAATCCCGTGGATGCCAGGTACGAGTAATAGCGGGTTGTCGGTTCTTGTCGCGTCGGACAACAACGAAATCTCGATGGTGATCGAGGGCAACTCATCCGCGGTCACGGGCCGGGACACGAACCGAGAATCGGCGAGTGACTTTCGCGTGACTTCCTCAATCGTGGGCGCAATGTCGTCCGTCGACGCAAACGTTCCCACACAGCCGCGTAGCGAGTCTCCGTTCCAGAACGTCACGAAGGCACCGCCGAAGCGACCCGCGATCTTGAGGGTGTCGGCGTGCGAATCATGGGAAACGCCCAACTCCAACTCTGCCGCGCGCCGCGCAGTGCGCAGTAACTCGCGCCCTGTGGCGGCGTCCACGAATTGGGGTGGGGTAGCCTTCATGCCGCACTCCGTGCGGGGCATCATGGATCCAACTCTCGCAGCTTCGCTGTAAAATGGCGAAGTTGCGAAGGTGCCTCCACAATTTCCATCGGCTTTAGGGTATCGCGCATCGCGTAAACTTCCAAGATGGCCTCGACGACATAATCGAGATGGCTCTGGGTGTAGACGCGCCGCGGCATGGCGAGCCTGACGAGCTCCATATCGGGCGGCTCGTGCCCCTCCCCGCCGAACATCAGGCGGCCGATTTCCACCGCGCGGATGCCCGCATGGCGGTAGAGGGCACAAACGAGGGCCTGTCCAGGGAAGTGTTCCGGCCTGATGTGAGGGCAGAAAGCGAGGGCATCCACATAGATCGCGTGCCCGCCGGGGGGCTCCACGATTTGCACGCCGCCGGCGAGCAGCCGCTCGCCGAGATACTCGACGCTGCGAAGGCGGTAATGCAGATAATCCTCGCGAAGGACCTCTTCGAAGCCCTGGGCCATCGCTTCCAGATCGCGCCCCGCCAGCCCGCCGTAGGTGGGAAATCCTTCCGTCAGAATGAGAAGATTCCGCGCCTGCTGATTCAACTCGGAGTCGCGTAGCAGGAGCACGCCACCGATGTTGACCATGCCGTCCTTCTTGGCACTGATGGTCGCGCCGTCCGCCAGATCGAACATCTCGCGGACAATGGACTCTACGGGCTTGTCCGCGTAGCCCAGCTCTCGTTTTTTGATGAAATAGGCGTTCTCCGCAAAGCGGCAGGCATCCAGAAAGAGTGGTGTACGGTACGTGTCACACACCCGGCGCACGGCCCGGAGATTCTCGAGACTGACCGGCTGCCCGCCGCCGCTGTTGTTCGTCACCGTGACCATGACCAAGGGGATTCGATCCTCGCCCTCTTCCTTGAATAGCGCCTCCAGCTTGGCGACGTCCATGTTTCCCTTGAAGGGATGCCGTGACTTGACCTTGTGTCCCTCGTCGATCACCAGGTCGACGGCGCGGGCGCCGGAGTGCTCGACATTGGCCCGCGTCGTATCGAAGTGGTTGTTGTTGGGCACCACCTTGCCCGGACCGCCCATGACCTCGAACAAGATGCGCTCGCTGGCCCGCCCCTGATGCGTGGGCAGAATATGCTCGAATCCGGTGATGCCCTTCAGACGGTCGTAGAAACGGAAGAAGCTCGACGCACCGGCGTAGGACTCATCGCCCCTCATCATACCCGCCCATTGCTCGGCGCTCATCGCACCGGTTCCGCTGTCGGTGAGCAGGTCAATGAGGATTTCTGCCGCCGGAATCATAAAGACGTTCATGCCGGCGCGTTGCAGGGCCTCCTCACGCTGCTCGCGCGTGGTCATGCGGATCGGCTCGACGACCTTGATCTTGAACGGCTCGATAATGGATTTCATGGTGTGTGCACTTCCTCGGTCCTATTCTCCAGGGAACGGTCGCTTTTGCGGGTCCGACGCCGGATTAGACGGTCCCTGCGGACTGAAGGCAATCACTGTGCCAGAACGCGGCGTCGCGTCGAGCAGGCGCCTACTTTGCCAGCAGCCCGTTCCCGGCGTAACCTAGTACGGTGTTTCGGAAGTCGCTCGGCCATGGTGGGTGCCCCATTCTTCGCAAAGCGAAGGGTGGGGGACGGATGCGAACGTCGTGGTACTTATGAAACACGCTAGTACCGCGATTCTATGAATCTGCGGATGCCGCGTCGTACGATGGGCGTGCCCAGATCAGAGCACCGGGCGGAAGCCCGGTGACTTTTTGACGGCGTAAGAGGTCCGTAGCCTCGCGCCCACGGCTCTGATCCAACGGCATTTGCACTTTTGAGCGAATCGATGCATCAGGTGGCGCTCGAAGTAGATGCACGCAGGCAAATCATCGACCTGCGTAGCCGTTTCGGGCGCTTTGACGCCAGCCCATCCCGGTATCGGCGTCTCGAGTGGGAAACAAGCGGCCAATACTGAGATTATGTGACTAACTATGCCTCTTCCCGTCATCGCCATCGTCGGTCGTCCCAACGTAGGCAAGAGCAGCTTGTTCAATATGCTGGTCGGCCGGCGTGCGGCCATCGTGGAGCCTACGGCCGGCGTCACGCGTGACCGGCTTACCGCCGTTTGCGAATTCGGCGATCATTACTGCGAGTTGGTCGACACCGGCGGGCACGGCATCGTCGACCGAGACGACCTAAGCGAGCACGT
>Ga0210111_1000089_pt1 | contig 21897 bp, 18 predicted proteins | sample China_Galinas_PW_6_FD_185520 | JGI IMG/M metagenome (GOLD analysis project Ga0210111, IMG submission 185520) | Wetland microbial communities from San Francisco Bay, California, USA, that impact long-term carbon sequestration - China_Galinas_PWC_D2... | ecosystem: Environmental > Aquatic > Marine... | reverse complement strand
GGGGGGCAGCGCCGAGGGCAACTGCGCTTTTCCGTTTTGCGGTGGATTGAATGTCGCCGCGGGCGGCGCAGCCGGAGAGGAGCAAACGGCCGGTGGAATCTTCATACCGGACAGTGCGAAGGGCGGTGCGTCGGTGCACGGACACCTGGATTACATCAAGCAGGTGGGCGATCCTGCCACCGGGCCCATGCCGCAGACGCGTGAACATATCCTGTTGGCTCGCCAGGTGGGCGTTCCAAGTGCCGGTCCGATGCCCCAAACCCGCGAGCACATCTTGCTGGCAAGGCAAGTGGGCGTGGCGCACCATCACCACCACGCAGGAAACATTACGCTCAAGAGGGGCGTGTTTTCCGCGAAGAAGATCCCAGGATTGCACAAGGTTGGCGACATCACCTTGAAGCGCGGCGTATTCGCGAAGCTTCACGGAATGCGCAAATACAGCAACATTACGCTCAAGAGGGGGTAATGATGCAGGGCTCGGTGTGTCGTCGGTATTGGTAAGTTCTGGGTGCCACGGGCGGCTTGTCCGCCCGTGCCGACACTGGCGGCAAGCTGTCAGTGGTCCCGGTCAGCAAGAGTTGACCAGTACCAGGTCGTCGGGTGTCTGCGACCGCGTGAAGAGCCGCATCACCCGCAAGATCAACACGGACTCTCGTGTCGCCGCTGTGAGGCTGAGGCTCGCGCGATGTGGGTGCCGCAGGCCAAGATGATCAGCAGGAGGATGAGGATGCCCCACACGGACAACGTAGGCACAGGCTCAGGCCCGCGGATGCCACGGGTGTAGACTGTCAGCACGCCGGCTTGCGGTATGGTCGCATCGACTGACTCACCGTCGGCAATGACAACATCCGTCAGGTCGACATCGTATTCTACACTGGTCGTGTACTTTCGTCCGTACGTACCTGCGGGCAGACCTGCGATTTCTATAGCTCCGCCAGAATCTGCGTTGACCACGACTATGTGACCGCCGTCCTCGTTGACGAACGCGATCGGGTGAACCGTTGCGGTATCTGATAACGCGTCTACACGGACGGCTCCCTGGCGCACGAACTTGAAGTACTGCCGATTGAACTTCGTGTTGGTTCGATACGTGACCACCGGATTGTCGGGATCTGACGTATCGGCGTTGAAAAGACCGGATAGTACGCTGCCTTGCCAACTTGAATTCCTTCCGATCGTCAGGTCTTCGTAGAGCACCTCTTGTGTACCGTTGTCGAACCACCACTCGAGCATGCCCGTGCTGAGACCGTTCTGTACGGCCCGGTCGGCAATGGCCTGCAAGTTGGCGAGCGACACGCCGCCGTAGCGATGGTACGAGAATTCCTCGAGATACTGCAGCGCGCCTGGCACGGCGATCATCTGGTCGAAGTAGGTGATGGCATTGCCCATATTCGTATTCGACGGCGCCACAAAGCTTGGCGTGAATCCATTTGCCGTCAGCCGCGCGGCCGTGGCCACGATCGCCTGACCGAGCAACGTACCATTCCATTGCGATACGTTGTCCGGTTCGAGCACCAACTCCCATGTGTCCGGGACCAGGGCGTATTCGGATTGGAGGTGCAAATACGTGGCGAGCACAAATTCGGCGTACTCGTCGGGAGCGTCGTGATGGTAGGTGCCACCTTCAATCTGACTCGTAAATGCGACGTAGTTGAGATTGATAAACAGGCTCTCGCCGTTAGCTTCTACCTGCTGTTTCCACGGGAGAATGATGTGCTCGACGGTCCAGTCGAGTTCCGTGAAGTGGAATCCGTTCCAGTTGATAGTTCCCGGATCGGCGTTGTCATTAACCGTCGCATAGCGGTTGTGCCGCCAGGTCAAGTATTCCGGATCGGGAGGCTCCGGGCAGCCGTTGGCCACAAAGTTGGCGTAATAATCCGTGCTGTTCTCGACGCCGCTTCTGACTTCCAGGCGTACGCGGTCAATGCCGATGTCGTTTACGGCAAGGTCGATATAGGCGTCGCGAAGCGCCGCAAAACTCGGATCGCACGCCGACGCGACGAAGCTCGTGACCTCCCACCCGCGCATGGTCTGGTACGTAACCGCCGGATCGACCGTCACCACCGTCTGCGCGGTGACATGCACATAAGAGGTGAGAATCGCGAGGGCCGGTACAATCCATCGCATGAGTTTCTTCACGGTTACGCCTCCCGTACACGGCAAACATTCCGTGAGAGATTTCTTGGGACGCAAGCGAGTATCCTACCAGAATCAGGGCAACGAGATCCAGGATCAAGGGTGCCGGCCGAAAGGCTCGGTTCCGTGACACAAACGGCAGCGGGTGGCACGGTCTGGCGAAGCTAGGCCGGGTGGCACGCAAGACCAGTCCTTGCGTGTTGTTTTCCCTCGGCATAGTCGCAGGGCTCGTGACACACGGCACTAGTTTCTTGGCGGTGAGGGTGGTATCCTGCCGGCGCGGGCTTGCGTCCTACGGGTACGGTGACGGTCCGACGGTGGAGACGCTGCAACTCCACGACGCTCACGAAACCTGAAATTGGAGAAATCGATATGACGCGAAGATCGGTTGCGCGGACACTGGTTGCCGGTTTCCTTCTTGTCACTGTGGCGGACGCCCGCGCCGATTGGATGCGGTTTCGCGGGCCGAACGGCTCAGGCGTCAGTTCGGACAGCCTGCCGACGGCGGTACGATGGAGCGGTTCCGCCAACATGAAGTGGAAGACCGAACTGCCGGGTCCGGGCGCATCCAGCCCCATTATCGTCGGCGATCGCGTCTACGTGACGTGTTACTCCGGCTACGGGCTCGACCGGGAGAATCCCGGCGACGAAAAGGACCTCAAACGCCACCTTGTATGCCTCGATCGTGACACTGGCAAGATCATGTGGGACAAGACGGTCGACCCGGTACTCCCCGAGGACCCGTACCGCGGTATCGGCCTGCCGGAGCACGGGTACGCCTCGCACACGCCGGTGTCGGACGGCAAAAACGTCTACGTCTTTTTCGGCAAGACCGGGGCACTCGGGTTCGATCGCGACGGAAACCAGCTCTGGCACACCAAGCTCGGTACGGAATCCGATCCGCGGCGATGGGGTTCCGCGTCGAGCCCGATCCTCTACAAGAATCTGCTGATCGTGCCGGCCACCGCAGAGAGCGAGGCGCTGGTCGCGCTCGACACCAAGACCGGCAAGGAGGTCTGGCGGCAGGAGGCCGCTGGTCTCAGCATGTCATGGTGTACGCCGGTGCTGGTTGTCGTGGACGAGAATCGGACGGACCTGGTGATCGGCGTGGGCAAGGAAATCTGGGGTCTCAATCCGGAGACGGGCAGGCTCCGCTGGTACTGCGAGGGTGTGAAGAGCGATTCGTTCTACTCCAGCGTCGTGACCCGCGGCGTTGTGGTGTTTGCGGTGGAGGGGCGCGGCGGCGGATCGCTGGCGGTCCGTGCGGGTGGCAAAGGCGACGTGACCGACACCCACACCGTCTGGACCGGCAACACATCGAATAGCATCGCGACGCCGATCGTATACAACGACCGTCTCTATACGGTCACGAACAACATCGTCACCAGCATCGACGCGAAGACGGGAAAGGAGATCTCGCAAACGCGCCTAGGAGCCGGCGAGGAGCAGGGGCGGCGACGCTCGCGCGACTACGGTTCGCCGATCATCGCCGCCAACAAGCTTTACTACACAAAACGCTCAGGTGACGTGTACGTGGTGAACCTGAGCGATGACCTCGATACGGTGGCCGTCAACCGTGTGACCGACGGCCATGAAGATTTCCGCGCTACGCCGGCCGTGAGCGGTGGCAACCTGTACATTCGGTCCAACAAACACGTTTACTGCATCGCGCCGATGGGGCAGACAGTGACGGAGCAAGTTGCCCTGGGCGGCAAGGAAGAGGCGCCGGCGGCCGATGCCGGTCGCGGCGAAGCGGGAGGGCGTCGCGGTGGCGAGGGACGCGGTGGCCGGCGCGGCGGGGGTCCGGGTGGGGGGCGTGGATTCGCCCCCGCCACCATCTTTCAGCGCCGCGACGCCAACGGTGACGGGAAGCTGACATCCGACGAGCTACCCGACCGCATACAAGAGCGCATGGCCGAACTCGATACCGACAAAGACGGCGCGTTAACGCTCGAAGAGTTTCAAAAAGGCATGGGCCGTGCATTCGGCCCGGGCGGTGGTGGACGTCGCGGAGGTCGAGGCGGCGGCCCCGGCGGTCGCGCCGGCGATACACGTGATGACAAGCCGGATCGCCCGCAGCGGCCGGCGATGGAAGATTGAATGTGGGTTTCTGCGTTCAACCGCTACTCACAGAGTCTATCCTGCGAGGATCGGCGCTCCGGAGACCCCAAGCGGGGGTGATTGTTCATGCGGCTGGCCGTGCCCAAGAGCCTATCTCAAAATCGGGCGACGCTCGCGGGCCGGCACTGGCGGACGAGCCGCCAGTAGCATCCAGATGGAGTTTCTGGGATAGGCTCTAAGTGAACGGTTCGTTCGAGTAGTTGCCGTGGTGCTCATCGATCTCGAGCGGTCAATCTGAATCACCGGGCCGGGCGAAGATCTTCCGAGCACCATGTCAATTGTCGTTCCCACAGACGCCCGCAATCGCAGATCGTAGGAAGGAACACGCCCGGCTGGATCACTCGCAGGCGGGTCTTGTCCATACGGTAGGGGTTGGTGAACTGGGAGGCGTGGTGCTGAATCCGTCCCGAAGAAGGCTTTGGCGTCCTTTCTGCAGACGCACCGTGGTTGCAACCGCAAAACTGTCGAGAGTGTCTACACACTGCTCGAGCGCACATGGGAGACGTAATCCGACACCAAATGACCATCCGAGAGCCGTGCTTGCTCCACCTGACGCTCGTTGTTATGCTCCGGCCGGTTCGTGGCGCAGACAATCAATTAGATGGGAGTAAGCTATGGTACCCACTCCTACGTATGATGAGTTGCACGTTGTGTCTGACTTACACATGGGCGGGGCAGAAGGATTTCAAATCTTTAATCAAGGACCGCTCCTCGCGCAAACCATTGAGCACTTGCGCGGTCGATTACCCGAGAAACAGTTGGCTCTGGCCATCAATGGCGACATGGTCGATTTTCTGGCGGAGCCGAACTCACTGTACTTCGATCCCCTCGGCGCCATCGATAAACTCGATCGCATCACGCGGGACCCGGCATTTGAGCCCGTGTGGACGGCGTTGTCCGAATTCGTCAACACGCCGCATCGCACCCTGGCCATCAATCTGGGGAATCACGATCTTGAACTGGCCCTACCGTGGGTCCGGGATTGGTTGGTACAAAAACTGAGCGGCGGCAAGGCTGAGGCGTTAGGCCGAATCAAACTCGTATTTGACGGCACGGGCTTTCGCTGTCGCGTAGGAAGCGCCGACGTCATCTGCCTCCATGGAAACGAAGTCGACGACTGGAATTTCTGTAACTATGAAGCGCTACGCGAGCAGGCGCGAGACTTGACGCTCGGTCTTCCTGCGGAGTCCTGGACCCCGAACGCGGGCACCAAGCTCGTCATCGACGTGATGAACAAAATCAAGAGGCACTATCCTTTTGTTGATCTTCTAAAACCCGAACTTGGTGCGGTGGTGCCGACGCTTTATGCCCTGGACCCCTCGCTCAGGCACATGATCGGCGCTGCGATGGGTGTGGCCGCAAAGGGGGTGCGCGACAAACTGCTGAGGCTGGCCGGTTTTCTTGGAAAGGACGACGCGGAGGCGGTGGTGGGGGCGGAAGAGGTTTACGGGATGCGCGCTCTCGATTCATTGCTCAGCGAGTCGTTCGGCGCACCGCGAACTGCCACAAGCCGGGACTCGGAGCCCGCAAATTACTATCTTCTACAAGCGGAGAAGAACTTCTTGCAAGAGTATACCGCGATGGACCTTGTGAGTGAGTCGGTCGACGACCGCAAACTCGGGTGGGGTGGGGCATTTGTTGATTGGATCACTGGTAAGGAAAAGAGCGAAGTGCTGCGTGAGGCCCTGGAGCACCTGAGCAAGGACCAGAGTTTTGACCTCCGACACGCCGACGCGACCTTCCAATCATTGGACAAGTTGGTGGCCGGCGATATCGACTTCGTCATTTCGGGGCACACGCATCATGAGCGGGCACTCTATCGCCAAAGCGGCGGCGGATTCTACTACAACAGTGGCACCTGGGTACGATTAATCCGACTCCCCCCTGATGTGCTCCACAGCCCGGATCGCTTCGCGGGCGTGTATAAGGTGTTCGAGAAGGGAACCATGGCGGCACTCGACCAAGCGGACGGACTCGTCTTGCGCCACCCCGCCGTGGTGTCCATTGTGCAAGGCGACTCCACCGTGCGGGGGTGCATCCATCGCGTCGAGGCCGACGGTGCAGCGGTCACGCTGAATCCCGTCGAAGGAAGTGAATTCGAAAGGAGTTGAGCCGTGAGCGAAATGAGGAACGTGGCGCTGGAGTTCCTACGGCACGGGCCGCCGCACAATCAACTACTGTCGCCGCTGACGGCGTATCTCGCGCTTTGTGGAAACCACCCCAGCGCCACCGCACGCGTACCGTACGAGCACGCCCAGTTTCTCGCCAGGCATGAAGCGCTGGTCTACGAGAAGGAACGCCGCGTTGGATTGTCTCCCGCTTCGAGAAAAGAGGCCCGCTGCAGCCGCGAACTCCAGTTGCAGATTACCGCCCAGGAAATGTCGGAGGTTTTCGCATCCGTCCCCGGTTTGATTGCCGAACTCAAGAGATCCAAGGAACACCCGTTCAGCCATTTCGAAATCGTGACGTCCGCGGCCGAACTGGCGTTGCTTCCCTTCGAACTGGCCGATGCGCCGAATGGCTGCCCGGGCGCCGGGCAGCCGCTTACTCTGCAGTCCGAGGCGCCGCTATGCATGACGCGGCGCGTCCGCCGGGTCGACAACGAGCCATTCGAATGGCCGCACCGACCTCGAATTCTGTTCGCCTTCAACTTGCCGGCGCACGACGCCGAAGCACTCGTACCGGCACATACTCTGGCGCTGCGAAGAGCCATCGACCCCTGGGTCGGAAGGCACCGGCATGATCGGGACGACAGCGACGCGCCACCCACGTGGGTTGGCAAGTACCTTACGGTGATGGAGCGTGCGTCGGCGCGCTCGATCGCTGATGAGCTCGGCAAGGGAAACTACACGCATCTTCACCTACTGGCGCATGGGAAAGAGGTGCAGGAAGGTGTGGACCGCAGGTTTGCGCTCGAGCTGCACAATCCGGATGACGCCTCTCGGGGCGACAAGGTCACCGCATCGCGCCTGGCCACTCTTGTTCGAACACTGGCATGCAACGGTTCCTGCGAACTTGCGGTTCCGTCGGTGATCACACTTGCGAGTTGCAACGGCGCAAACGGGGGTTCCGTTGTGGGGGCTGGGTCGAGCATCGCACACGCACTGCACGAGGCGGGCATTCCGCTGGTCGTGTCGTCGCAGTTTCCGCTCTCGTTTCGCGGGTCTGTCAAGATGGTCGAAACGCTCTATGAGGGACTGCTATGGGGCGAGGATCCGCGATATCTCATTAGCGACTTGCGCAGAAGGCTGAAGTCCGAACTATCGGATACGCACGATTGGGCCAGCCTGGTTACCTATGCGGCGCTTCCGCTGAATATCGACGAGCAACTGCGGCAGATGACCTACCACCAGATCTTTCGGTGTATCGAAGCCGCTTTCAGCTACTCCGATTGGGAGGCGCACAAGAAATCCCCACCTGTGGCAGACGGAACGAAGAAGGACGGCACTGGTCCTTCCACAAATGCTGATTCGACATCTCGAGCGCCGGCACCGGACGAAAACGGGAGCGGGGTGGAACTCAACCGGCGATTGGCCACGGCAAAGTCCAAACTCAAAGAACTGTTGCGATCCCTGCAGGACGGGGAGGGCGATGCGAAATCCGAGCGCCTCGCATTGATCTACGGTCGTCTGGCCAGCACGACGAAGCGAGAAGCCGAATTCCAATTCGGACAGCATGGCAACGCCCCGCGACACCCACCTTCGACACCCGCGTTCGATTGGAAAGATACGCTTCGACAGGCGCAGAAGTACTATCGAAAGGCATTCGAGATCGACCGTGCCGGTTCCTGGGCGATCGTGCAAGATGTTTCCATATCGGCGGTACTCGACCGCGAAAAAATGAACCGCTTTGAGGACTGGAACCTCGCGTGGATACTTTCAGAACGCGATCGCCAGCATGAAACGCGCGAGAATCGGGCGTACGCCATAAGTAACCTGATGGAACTGCGTTTGATGTCGCTTTGGTTTCCCATGGAAGCCGCGAGAATGCGCAAGCTCGCCGTGAAGTCATCACGGGGGAAGATCGCAGGATGGTACCAAATCGTAATAGAAGACCTGCGGGAACTCGCGGACGAATTAGAGGAGAATGTGAGAGAGACCGACTGGGAGATAGTATCCAGACGCCGCCAGCTCAATCGCTATTTACACTGGTTCTTCCATGACGACGGTGAACCGATGGACGATTTCGCGGGCGCCGAGTCGTTTGAGGCGGACACTCCCAGACTTATCAAAGGGCTATGCCAGATGCTGCTCGACCGGCTTCCCGAGCACGACCCGGGTTCTATGCGTGACTGAGGCGCGGCATGTCGGCGTGCTCCGTGACGGCGTTCGTAGACATTATAGAGGCCGGGGCGGCGGACGCGGTCAACGGAACAATAGGGCGGGCAAAGCGAGGCCACCGCGAGCGGAACAGTAGCGGAATTTGTCGCTCGACACCGCGCGAATCGTGTTGTAAGAGTCTCTAAATCTGAACGGTCGTACTGGATAACACGACGTTCACGCCTGCGACAATCAGGCCGTTGACGACGTCGCCCAGCGTTTCGGCCAGCACATTGTCCGGCAGGCATGAGCCACCGCTCCCGAGCAGCATGGCCTGTCCGGCGAACAGGGCCGCCATTTTCCACGTTCGCGACATTCGATTCAGTCCGGTCTTCTTCATCTGTCCTTTCTCCTGGTTCGAGCCCGAGTGGCTCCGTTCAAAGTATATTCTGTTTCAATCCACTCAGTCGTCACGTGCAGCCTCGTCCGGGGCATCCGCCAGGACCCCGGGGCCCGCCACCGCGCATCGTGGTCATCGTCCGCCACCTGCGGACGCACGTGTCGCCAGCACGTCGTGGGCCGAGAACACGTAAGCCGTGAGTGCGTTGCCACGCTCGCCATTCAGTTTCGATTCCTTAATCATGCGTGGAAGAATTCTGTTCCAACGGTCTTTGGAGTAGCGGGCGATCGGCTCGATACTGTGGCAGCGCGAACAGTCCACCAGGTAGACCTGCCGTCCGACCTCCAGCGTGCTCAGCGACACGTTTCGATTTTGTGCGACTGCGGTGAACTCCGTACCGACAGGCGGCGCCATGGCCTCCGTCGACATGCAGCCCGCGTAGATCACGCACGCCCCGCCAAGTACAAATAGGACTGACGCACGCAGCGCTGCACCGTCTCGCCTGGTTTGCGAAGGTTCTCCCGTATCGTTCATCGTGGCTCGCCGGTCCATGGATGGTCGACTGCCGTCATACGATTGATGCGGCTCGTCACAAGTTGTTGGTGTTCATTCCCGCCGCCAAGATGCACGCCGAAAATCAGCCGCATCTGGAAGTCCGGTTCGTCCTCGATGTCGCTGACCTGGAACAACGGTGTCAGTGTGGCCCACCATCGCTCGGCTCGGTACGAGAAGTTTGGGCCGAGGTAGAAAATTGCCTTCCCGTCGATGCCGCGCCAGTCAGGCATCTCGAACTCGTGCAACATCTCGATCCCGGCGAGGAACTTGGGGGAAAACTGGTAGCTGATGCCCGCGGTCTGGGCGAGCACGCCCTTATCCTCGTGGTAATCGCTTTCCTCCCATTCCGCCTCGATGATGGCATTATAGGCGAGCACGAACTTGCCGATGTTCTTTTGCGCGAGCAACTTGCCCTCCAGTTCGAGAAGTTCGTCGCCGATCTTGATTTCGCCGTAAAGTCCCAGCCCCAGCGGGTCGGTTACCGGATTCGTCAGATTCCAGATGCCCTCGACGGCCACGTCGCGCCAATCGCCGCGGCGGCGATGGTCACGAGAATTCTCCTCGTAGCGCCAGTCAGAAAGGTAGAAGCCGAGCTGAAAGTGGTCTGTCACACCCCATTCAAGCTCGTGGCGGAAATCAAATCGATCGTAATCGCGGTTGTTTTCCTTGGCCGTCTTCCAGGTGACCCATTGTTCGAATTCCCACGAGCCCTCTGGAATGGTCGTCACCTCATACACGTACGTGAAGCGCCGCTCGTCTGCCACAAGGTTGGCAGTCGCAGCGCCACATGCCACCAGCGCCACGGCACACGTGATTGTTCTGCGGATCATGCGCTTCCTCTCCCTGTCGCGAGGTTCGAATGCGGCGCGCCGTATTGTTGATGCACCGATGGCCCTACGCCGCTACGGAGAATCGGTACGGCGCCCGGGGGAACGCCCATTAATTTCGCTCATGCGCCTCGAAGTCGGCCGCCGCACGGCAGGTGCCGCTGGCCGCACAATCCGCACACACAAAAGATGACGGATCGACGTCACGCGCCTTGTGCAGATCGATCTGTCCCCTGCGGACCAGTTCCAGCAGCCATTCCATACGATTGACCGTGGCAGGGCTGACCGCGTGCTCCAGCATACAGGCGTCGACTTCCGCGGCGTCTTCTTCCAGCCCCAGCACCTCGATGAGCAGGGCTCTGATGGTCTCGAAGCGATGCACAACGCACTCGGCCAGCCTGTAACCGGCCGGCGTCAGCTTGACCAGGCCGTACCGGTCGTGGACCACCAGTCCGGCGTGCTCCAGTTTTTTGAGTACGGCGGACACGGTGCTCGGCGTCACGCCGAGCCCCTTTGCCATGTCCCGGACCCGCCCGACGTCGTGCTCCTCCTGCAGCCGATATAGCACTTTCAGGTACATCTCGTGGGTGGATGAAAGCCCTTGATCGCCATGCACAACATGTAGTCCGCCATAAGAAAACACCGTTTTCGGCCCACCAGGGCCGATTTCGGATCGCATCGTCTTTGATCATACACCATTTGTGTGGCGTGTCAAACACATTGTCATTCGACTAACTTTGTTTTCGTATTTGATTCTGAACGGCGTGTCGGGGATCGCTACGTGGCAAAATTTCTTGCGATACGCTGTTGCGAGTGGGGAGTGGGGGGGCGAAAAGGTTACGGTCAGTGGCCATATGGCAGGGCATGGCGCACGGCATGCTAATAAGTAAGTCGACCACGCTACGGATGACGGCGGACGAGTCGCGGAGCCATACGCGCCGGCGATTTTCGGCGGCGCAGGCAACAAACGAGACGAGCTTATGCCAAGCCTGCGAAGCTATGTTATGCGGTCGGTGATCCAACGCATTTTGAGGCCTAAGTTCGCGCGTCTTGGTCGTTCCGTCACCGCACTACGCAAAGTCGACGACTACCTGATCAAATGGCAGAAGGTACCCGCCGGCACGGTGGTAGAGCCGGTGGATGCCGGTGGTACAAGTGCAGAGTGGGTTCGCGGGCCGGGTGTGGAGTCCGGTCGGGTGGTGCTCTATCTACACGGCGGCGGGTTCGTCATGGGATCGCCGGCCACCCACCGTGAACTTGTGGCGCTCCTGTCCGTCGCCGGCGATGCCCGCATGCTGGCACTGGATTATCGCCTGGCGCCGGAGCACCCGTTCCCGGCCGCCGTGGAGGACGCCGTCCACGCCTACCGTTGGCTGCTGGAGCAGGGTTACAAGGCCAGGCAGATCGCCATCGGCGGAGATTCGGCCGGTGGGGGGCTGGCACTTCAGACCCTGCTCGCCCTGCGGGACGAAGGTGTCGAATTACCGGCCGCCGGGTTCTTTCTCTCTCCGGTGACGGACCTGGTACACTTCGACGGGAATTCATACGTCACGCGCGCGAAAGCCGATCCGCTCATCGATTTGGAAGGGACCACATTTTTCATGTCACACTACGTCGGTGACAACGATCCGGAGACGCCCTTGCTGGCTCCCTTTCGTATGGACCTGGCGGGCCTGCCGCCGCTTTGCATTCATGTCGGCGACCGGGAAGTTCTTCTAAGTGACTCCGTACGCCTGGCCGAGCGTGCCCGTGCCGTGGACGTGGAGGTCGAAATCAAGATATGGTCCGGCATGTGGCACGTGTTTCAGGGCGGTGCCAGGTGGTTGCCGGAGGCGCGACGATCGATCGAGGAAATCGGGCGGTTTCTGAAGCATCACATGATCTAATGTCGCGATTCTATTGATAATGCGGGTGCCGGCGTGTCAGAGCCGTGGGCGCGAGCCCACGGACCTCGTGCGTCGGTAAGGAGTCACCGGGCTTGCGCCCGGTGCTCTGATTCCGGCACGACTTCAGTCCGGAGAGACACCCGCAAATGCATGCGACTATGCCGGGCGTACGGACATCGATCTCGCGCCGCACACGGTGTGGTTTCGCCAGAACGTGCCACCCGCCGCGTGATGCTCCCGGATTGTGCGGTCGCTGTCGCATTCGCGAGTCCGCGCAAGCTGAAGCTTGCGGCTCGGGGACTGCGGCGATGGCGGTGCCACCCATCGAATGACGAGCGACGGGTTCTTCAACTCGAGTCATGTTCGGCGGTCGATCCAAGAAATGGGCGGTGCGACGTTGAGCCGTCGCACCGCCCGGTGATTCCTTCGTGCCGGATTCCCGATCGATTAACCGCCGAGTAACTGCAGTACGCTCTGGGATTGCGCGTTGGCGATTGCGAGAATCGAGTTGCCCGCCTGCACCAGAATCTGCGACCGCGTTAACTCGGACGTTTCCGCTGCGAAGTCGGTGTCACGGATGACCGCTTGCGAAGACGTCAGGTTCTCTGACGTAATCTGCATTTGGTTGATGTTCGGTTGCAGTGTATTCCGCTCGAAAGCACCCAGTCGACCCCGCAGCACCGATATCTGGGTGATCACCTCGTCGACGACATCGGAGGCTTGCCTGAAGTTGCCCTGGTCCAAGGCGAACCGCTGGCCGTCCTTGAGCTCCGAGAGATAACCCACGATGGAGTTGCCCAGCCGGTTGGCCTGTAGGCTCTGCACGCCGATGTTTTCCTGCAGGTTTGTGTTGACCTGCGGGCCGAGTTGGAACAGTGCGCCGCCGTCGGTGATGGCGAATGTGGAGGCGCCGAGCCCCGACGTCCCCGCAGGTGCCGGGATAGAACCGTTGCCGAACTGCTCATCGAGTACCATCTGCACCCGAAGTCCGGTCGTGCTGACGGAGAGCTTGAGCCCGTCCGCCCGCGTGGACACGCCGTTGATGGTGGCTTGGGCGTCCCGTCCCTCGGTCCGTGGATCCTGTACGCCGTTCCGGTCGACGACCGTGAAGTTTCCAGTCGCGTTATGTAATTCCTCCACGCTGACAAACGCGTTGCTGCCGTACTCCAGGCTGCGAATCGCGACGCCGCTGGCGCCGCTCGTGCCGAGCGCTTGCGCATAGACGCCCGTCGCATCCGTCTGTGAATTGATGCGCGTCACGATTTCATTGCTCGTGGCGCTTGCCGGAAACGTCAGCGTGACGATTCCCTCGTTACCACGAAGATTGATGGTGGCGCCGTTGACACCCACCGTCGATTGCGTGAACCGCAGTTCCGCTTGCTGGGCGGACTGAGCCACATGGACCTCGACGGGAACGTACGGTCGCGTGCCAAAGCTCGCGCCATTCACTTGGATGTCATTCAGATGCGTGACGTCCACACCACTGAGCACGTAGTCCAACTCGCCGTTGAGCAACTTTCGTCCCGCGAAGTTGGTCGTATTGGCGATTCGCGTGATCGAATCGATGGTGTCGTCGATTTGCAGTTGGTTCGCCTTGGTCTCGGCGTCGGAAAACGCCCCTTCGTTGGCGGCCTCGAGCACCAGCGCCTGAATATCCCTCAGAAGCGCGGCCACTTCGTTGAGGGCGCCTTCCGAAGTGGCGATCACGTTGATGGCCCGCGAGGAGTTCTTGACGGCTTGGTTGATGGCCGAGATTTCCGCCCGCAGCCGTTCCGATACGATCAGACCGGCAGGGTCGTCCGCACCGCGATTGATGCGCAAGCCGCTGGACAGCCGCTCCAGCGACAGCCCCAACGATCGTTGGGATACCGTCAGTTGCCTTTGGGCAACGATCGACGGAATGTTCGTGTTAATTCTTGACATGAGCAATCCTCCTTGAATAGCCCAGTTGTGACCGGTGGGGCGCTGTTGCGCGCCGCCGGCCTTTTCAGCTTAGCCTTGTGGACGCCGGACCTGGTCCAGTCGCCCCGTCTCGTTCTGGTCGTCCTTTGACGTTGAGGGTTTTATAGCGTCATCAGGCTGCGCGCTCCCCTTGCCATTGGTTTCCCGCCCGACGACATCCGTCAGATCCTGCGGGCCCATCTTGGCAGCCTGCTCGTTTTCGCGTTTGATTGCTTCGTAGACTTCTTTGCGATGCACTTGAATGTGACGCGGTGCATTGATGCCCAGCCGCACCTTGTCTCCTCGAATGTCCACAATCGTGATCTCGACGTCGTCGCCGATCATGATCGTTTCATCGCGTTGTCTCGATAGCACCAACATACTCGGCTCCTTCCTTGCGATGCCGATGCGTCGAACACATACGTCCGCCTCTCGAGTCGTCTGTCCGGCAGGGTCACGCGGTGTGACCGCGACATGGGCTCGGTCCGGACGGCGGCGTATCCCGACTAGCGATCGGTGAGGGAGGCATCGCACAACTTGTCGTTGTATTGTAGCCTCGTCACCACCGATCGGACCACCCGCGCCATCATCCGGTTTTGCCCAATGTCGCTGGGGTGGACAGCTTCATGAGCGGGTGCCGCGTCGAGTAGCGCTTGTCGCTGAGGACCAGCTGCTTCCCGTGCCGGTTCTCCACGTTGACCACCAGCGGGCCCTGGAAATTCCCCGTCAGAAGGTCGTTGACCTTGTTGACGATGATGAATACCTGACCCTTTGCGGCGTCCGTCAGCTCGATCGTCTGGAGCTCCTCTGTCTTGATGGGGACCTGATAGTCCGCGACGAACAGCCTGGGATCGCACACCACGAAGGCCAACTCCGCGGTACACACGGCCTGCAGCCAGTAAAACCCGCTGCCCTCGCCCGTCTGGACCAGCGCGTAACGCTTCTGATCCGGAAAGCCCAGGATGCCCTCGCTGAACGTAATCAGCCGGTCCTCATCCACTTCCAACTGCCCAAATCGCGACGTTTCGATAATCATCGCGTGTCTCCCGTGACCCTATCCTAAGAGGCCGGCACGATGGGTACGCCGCGATCGACCAACGACCGCTTTCCAAAGACGTCCCAGTGCACGCGGCGAGTCCAAACGCCGCATTCCAACATCTCCCATCGGACAACCAATCGGCGTGCAGCGCCGGGTCATTGCCACGCCGCACTCCGTCTGTGATTCCGTTCGCTTATTGATGACTGACTCTTGTCTCATCGAAGATAATCCATGAGCGAGAGATTCAGCAAAACACCGCTCGATTGCATCGCAGCTTGCAGTTGCGTCACCGTCGATTGCATCTTCGTGACCGCCTGGGCGTAGTCGAGATCCCGTAGCTGCGACAAGAGGATTTCCGCGGTGGCGCCGGAGTCCTCCATCTGCGTCAACTGGCTGCGGATGGCCTGCGAGCGAGAGCCCAGGACGCCTTGAATCTGTGTCACGTTCTTAACCTGAGGTTCGATCTTCGCCGCGGCGATTGTGATGGCGCGCGTGTCGTCCGTACGCAACGCGGCCTCCAGATCGAGCAGGGCGGTCAGCACGCCCTGTGTACGCACCGGGTTCACATCGCCACCGACAAGCTCGTTTGCCGCCGGATCCGCGGATCCCTGGAGGCCGAGCCGGTAAGCCGCGAGTGACAAACCCTCGTCGGTAACCGTCAGAGCACCGGCGCCGCCGGTGTTATCCGTGAGGCGGATCCCGCTTCCGGTAGGCACGAGATCAGCCGTCATGGCCACGCCCGCGCTGTTGGCGGCATCATTGATCATTGTGATGACATCGCCGACGGTGGCCGCGCCGTCCAGGTTCACCAGGAACTCACTGCCGTCCTTGGCGGTAATGCGGAAATCGTTGCTCCCGATGACCCCTTCGATCCCGAACCCGTCGTTGAGGGCCGACAGCGAAGTGTCGGCGTTAAGTGTGCGAATGCCCAGATCCGTGGCCGTCGTGCCGCCGTTCTCACCGATGGTCAGCGATGTGCCGGACACGAGATTGATGACGTCGATGCCCGTGCCGTCCTCGTTGATCTGCGCACGAATGCCCAGCCCGGCATTGTTGAGTTCGTTGGTGATGTCCTGGACGGTTTGCGCGTTCGAGAGATCCAGCGTGGCCTGGACACTACCGTTGGTGATGATCAAACCGGATGCCAGGTCGATTGCGCTTCCGCCGGCCAGGGCACCGACCGGCGTGAGGCTGGTGAGCCTGGCGCCCAGATCGGCACCGTCGATGGTGTTCGTGGTGGCCGTTCGTGTGAGTACGCCCAGTCCACCCGCCACGACGCCGCTGTTGACGTCGGTCACAGTGACGGCCGTGGCGCCCGGCTGGATGACCAGTCCGTTGTCATCCAGGGATGCCGTGAGCGTGGAACCGGCCGCCGCCGCAGCGTCATTGATCAGGGAAACGACGTCCCCGATGGTGTCCGCCGTGTCGAGCGAAACCGTGAAGACGCCGGCGCCGTTCGCCTCGTTGAACACCAGTTGTCCGATGAGAATCCCCTGACCGCCGGCACCGTTCAGATCCTCGAGACGAGTGTCCGCCGTCAAAGTCGGGCTGAGGTCCGCGCTCGATTCAATGCGGCTCGAAAGGGCACCCAGCAGAAGGTTTCCGGGAACGTTGATCACGGTTCTCTGGTCGTCGGTGACGCGCGTTTGCAGCTCGCCGGTGTCACCGAGGTACGCGATGCCGCCGAAAGTGTCGACGAACGGACGCTCGGTCGTCTCCCGTCCCGCGAACAGGTAGCGCCCGTCAAATTCGCTATTTCCCACGAGTTGGAGCTGTTGGCGAATCGCCGCGATCAACTGGGCGTCGGCCAGACGTTCCGCGGCGCTGGTCAGGTTGCTCACGTTCTTACTGGCGATGGCCTGGGCCTCAATCAACAGACTGTTGATCTCTGTGGCCGAACTGTCGGCGGCTGCCAGCACATTGTCGCCATGCCGGATGTTTGCGATGAACTGGGCCTGGCGCGCCTGGGCCTGCGTGAGATCCAGAACGCGCGATGCCGCCACCGGGTCATCGCTCGGTGACACGAAGCTGCGACCCGAGGCGATCTGCGTTTGTACGCTCAGCAGTTGGAGCTGGTTTCGCTGAAGCGAACTCGTCAGAAACCCCGTACGCAGGTTCTGGCTCACGCGCGAAAGATTGATCGGGTTGATCGCCATGTCTTTTTGGTCTTTCCAGCTCGTGCACTAACGAATCAGGAGGATCAGCTCGTCCAGCATGTTCTCGACGGAGGTCAGGTAGCGCGCAGCGCCTTGAAAGGAACGCTCGTACTTGAGGAGCGAAATCGCCTCCTCGTCCAAATTGACCCCGCTAATGCTCTGCTTTTGCACGTCCAGTGAACTCAACACCGCAGATGCTGCTTCGTCGGCCTCGTTGACCGCCTTGGCGGATACCGCCACGCTGTTGGCAATCGACCGGTAGAAATCGGGAATCGTGGAACCGCCCAACTGCTCGCTGGCGACAATGTCGAGACCCGCCATGCGGCCCGCATTGCTGCCTTCGCCCGCGATGTTGACGGCCGAGGCGGCGATCAACTCCGGGTTTGCCAGAAGCGGGTCGGCCACCGCAATGTCTCGCGCGTCCTGCCCGGTGAAAAAAGTATTGACGCCCAACGCCGCCAGCACGCCGGAGGTATCCGTACGCCCCTGCTGGCCGTCATAGCCGAACACGAACGACAGTCCTGGGTCCGCCGCCAAGGCAAGTCGATTGTCGCTGGTGATGGAGGCCGTCACGCCGTCTACCTGGGCGTTGATATCCGCCACCAGCGATTCCAGCGTGGTGTCGGTGGCACCGCCTACCTGTATGTCGATGCGATGGGCGATCGGGGTCTGCGTCAGGTCGTCCAGGACCGTGATATAGAAGCTGCCGTCCTGTACCTGGGCGGTAAGCCCGGTGGCAGCGGCATTCAGCGGCGTATCCGTCGCCAATACGTCGATCGTGCCGGCCACGGACTGGTAGCCCACGAATCCCTGCCCGTCTGCGTGGACGCGATTGACCTCTGCAATGATCCCGGCGGCTAGGCGGTCGATGGCGCCGATACGCCCCAGGGCATGCACGTCGCGGCTTTGGATCAGTCCCGCAAGTTGACCGCCGCCGACATCGATCTGCTGGTTGGAATCCGCGAACCGCGCTGTCGTTCGTGTGAACGAGCCGTCACTCTCGCTGGTGGCCACCAGCCCGCGGACGAAGTTGCCCTGGACCAGCGCCTCGCTGCCCACGTATACGTTTAGTGCGCCGTTCGCCTGCTCGCGCACCGTAACGTCGAATATTTGGCTGAGCTGACGCAACATCGTGTCACGCTGATCACGGAGACCGGTGGCCTGGCTCTGAAGGCCGGCTTCCGCCGTGGTGATTTCCTCGTTGAGTTGACCGATCCGTCTGGCAATCTGGTCGGCCTCGGCGACAAGCCCCGCGATCTGTGAATCGACATCCTCCGCCACATCGATGAGTGCCGCGCGCGTATCGTGCAGAGATACCGCTAGCTGTTGGCCGCTGGCGAGCACCAATTCGCGCGTGGCCGTATCATCGGGGCGATTCTGCAGTTCTTCGAAGTTGTTGAACAGGATGGTCAGCCGGGTGGCTATATCCGTGCCGTTGGCATCACTGAAGGCGGCTTCGATGCGCGTCATGGCGTCGCGTTGGGCGTCACTCGCCTGAACCTGACCGATGGCCAGACGGACACGACCCTCTAACGCCTCGTCGATGTTGCGCTGAATGCCGGACAGCGCCACACCCGCGCCGGGCTTGAGATTGCCCGCGAGGGTATCACCTTGAAGCGGGCTGAGTTCAGGCGACAGGCGCGTATAGTCCTCCGTGCCGGCACTACTGATGTTGTTACCGACAATCTGGAGGGCGCCCTGGTAGCCTAGCAAGGCCGTTCGACCGATATGTAATGCAGAGTTCAGCAGTCCCATCGTCGCTTATCCCATGGCGTCTAGTAGGCTCGTTTCCGCCGCCGCCACCAGGCGCCCGGCCTGCGAATACCCCATCGGACGAGAATCGCCGGGGCGTACCGATGCGAACACCCAGCGCAGGTGCCCGACAACTTGTCTGGCGGTTTCACTCGCCACGCGGTTTGCCGCCGCGACGCGGGCCATGCAAACCCGTAGCCGATCGCCGGCCCCCTCCAACGCCTCGCGGTGGGGGTGCGGTGTGCGGGCCGCTAACTGACGCAGCGAAATCGTACGCGCCGATCGCGCCGGTAATCCGATGTCCTTTGCGACCAGGTCCATCAGTTGCCGGCGCAGCCCTTCACGCTCGCGAATCGCCTCGACCAGCGCGTGCTCACGCTCCCCGTGACAGCGCATCTGTTCCGTGTCGGCGCGTTTCATGGCTTCGATCTTGCCGCGTATGACACCGGTCAGTTCGTCGTGTAAGCCGTAGAGCCCGTCCAGGAGTTTGACGAGATCGTTCAGTCGTTTGGCGGAATCACCTGTCATCTCTCTGTCCCTCCGGCCGCGAGTTGCGCCCGTATGATCCCCGCCTCCTGTCGCTCGAGGTGGCGGTACAGTGTGTCCCGAAGCGCATTGCCCGGGGCGGAACCGAGCCGCTCTGCCAAAACACCGTCGAGCTGGGCGGCGAATACCTCTTCCCCCCGTCCCCCGTGCCCGTATGCGCCTTTCAACTTGCTTTCCCGCATGGTGTGGAGCAGCGTGCCGTAGAAGACGCTGCCGACGATTTGGCCGGTGACGTGCTTCAACCGTTTGAGATTGGCGTCCACAACGGGTTCGACATTGGATGTCCTGTTGGCGGTTTCGGTCACCATCATCATCCCTCGTAGAGAATGTGCGCGTGCAGCTTGCCGGCGCGGTGAATCTCTTCCAGAATCGCGACGCGGTCCTTGAATGGGACCTTCAACTGGTTCAGCGCCTCTAGCAGATCCTGCACGTTGGGCAGGCGCTGCGCCGGATTGTCGACGGCCACGAAGTCTTGCTGCTCGAGCGCGGGCTGGGGGGGAAGCGTCCCGTCTGGAAGGGGATTGGCCACCGTCACCGTCATCCCGAGTTGCGACACGACGACATCGGAAATCCGCGTGTCACCCGTCACGACGATCGTGCCGCTCATTCGGTTGATCGTGACCCGCGCCTCGTTCGACTCCATCAGAATCGGCGTTCGCTCCACGTCTCGAATCCACGACGCCGGATCGGATCGCTGATGAACGGGGAGCAAGACGGCGATGTTCTTGCTGTCGAGTGCCAGCGCCACCCGTTCCACGTCGGCCGAAATGGTCAGTTCCTTGTCGACGGCCTGCGCCACCGCTGCGGCCATCGACCAACCGGCATGCGTTTCGTCCAGTACGAGCGTGATGTATGTCTCATTCGGCTGAATCCAGGGGCTGCGATAGCCGGCGTCCCGCAGTTCACTCCCACGGGCCACGACATTTATCAAGACGTCGCGTTCCATTCGTGCGCCGCCGCGGATCACGCCGGACGTCGAAGTGTCGCCTTCTATTTCGACGGCACCCTGGGCAAAACCGAAGAGTCCGTCGACGTTGCGATCGTGATAGATCAGCGGTGTCGTCAGCAAGCGGCCTCCTTCGAGGCTCTTGGCCGCGTGTGCCGTGACGTGTACGTCGATATGCTCACCTTCACGAATACCGTGTTCCGGGATCACGGCCTCGATCGTCACAATCGCGACGTTCTTCGCCGCCTGCACGTCTTCGAGTGATGTGACCGCAACGCCGAACCGCTCCATCATCCGCGCCAAGGCCGTCATGGTCGGCAGGTATTTTCCGCCATCGCCGGTCCCCGGCAGGCCGGTCACCAGTCCTTGCCCGACCAATACGTTCGTGCCCTGGCCCTGCAGGTGGGTGACGTCGCCGACGCGCGCCGTGGGGATCTGGCCCGCTGCGGAAGCGGCGTATGAGGCGAATACGGCCAACACGAACTGTAATGCCCTGACGTTCATGCTAAATGGGTCTCAAGAAATCCAGAAGTTTGGGAATCCAACCGCGACTCGCCGCGGCACGAAGCGCGCCCTCGTTGTGGACCACGATGTTCTTGTCCGCCATCTGGGTGCTGAGGATTGTGTTGTCCGCCGTCACGTCCTCTTTGCGACAGTTACCTGTGAAGGTGATTTCGCTGATCTCTTCGTCATGAGCGACGCGTGCTCGCGCCTCCACGACCAGCAGACCGTTGGGCTTGACATCAATGATTTTCCCCGTCAGACGCGTGGTCATCGCATCTTCCCGGTTGGTCTCGCCTTCGTTTTTGGTCTGCTGATCGAATTTGTAATCGATGGTCGGTTTGCCACGCCGGAAGGCTGCAGCGCCGATTCCACCTCCGGTGGCTTTGATAAAGGCGTCAAGTTCACTCTTGACCTTGAACCTTCGCTTGCGGTCCAGATCCGCCTCCGCTTCGAACTTGCGCCGCTCGCGTACGATGATGGTGATCAGGTCGCCGGGGCGGTACTTTTTTGGAAGCCTCGGAGGCGACACTGTCCAGGCGTATTGCTCATAAATGCGGTTTCTTTCAATCTCCGGCATCTCTCGCGGCGACTTTGGGATGACACGCCCCGCATCAGACTTACGCTTGGCGGCACCGAGTGAAGACGTCTGAGCGCGGGCGCCGCATGCCGGCAGCGCTGTGGCGATCACGAAGAACAGTATGATCGTATGCTTGCTCATGATCCCAACCTCATGGCGACCTGACCGTCGAGCTCGCGCGCCGCCGCGGTGGAAATCTCCACCTGGCCGGGGCCGACGACCACCGCGTCAAATTCGTTTTTGCGGTCGTTC
>Ga0210111_1000088_pt1 | contig 21906 bp, 19 predicted proteins | sample China_Galinas_PW_6_FD_185520 | JGI IMG/M metagenome (GOLD analysis project Ga0210111, IMG submission 185520) | Wetland microbial communities from San Francisco Bay, California, USA, that impact long-term carbon sequestration - China_Galinas_PWC_D2... | ecosystem: Environmental > Aquatic > Marine... | reverse complement strand
ATCCGGCATTTTATCGATAGCTTTAAACCACGTGTAACCGACCGGCTCCCTTTTTTCCGGAGAAAAAGGGTCAATGGGATTCACCGGTCTAAATTCAATGGGTTTTTTGCACAAGATTTTATCCCGGATCGATTCCGGTATTTTGTCAGCAATTGCCATTGCAAGTTCGAGTTCGGATTCAATTCCTTCCGGCCCGGGGATATCCGGAGCCTTGTCTTGATGATCAAATCCCGGCTCGTCAACTTGAAATGAAGCAGACATGTTAAATATTGCACGTCCCTTTTGAATTGCAACGACACGGCGAGTGGTAAAACTTTTTCCATCACGAATGCAGTCAACGTCATAAATGATGGGCTTGTTTGCATCACCCATTCTCAGGAAATATGCATGAAGGCTGTGGGCTTTACGGTCCGATTGTATGGTTTGATATGCGGCTGATAAGGCTTGGCCCAACACTTGTCCACCAAATACACTTCCAAAACCCAAATCCTGACTTTGCCCTCGAAAAATATTCTCTTCTATTTTTTCTAGTTTCAGAAGCCGTAATAATTCCTCTAAAACATTATCCTCTTTACAAACGTTCATTATTCTCCTCTGATTGTTCTCCGGGTTCTGGGTGTTTTTGTTTATTAAATCGCTCAACGGACAATGCTTTTTTCAAACCGGATAAACTCCTCGACCCCTCACTTATCTGAGATGGTGTCCATTCATAAATGAGGATTTTGGCTAAGATCAAGGCATGCGAAAAAAATAATCACAGGCATATAATTGATATTCCGAAACTAAATGACGTCGGGGCGCTCCGTACAGGGTTTATCTCCGGGTCCCGGCAGTCGGGCCTTTGACCCCCCTTTTGATTCGCTTTCAATGAGAGACTTTATGTCCGGATATGCATATATGGTCTTCGCATTATTTTGGGGTAAACCACCGGTATCGGCTGAAGGCCCATAAACACTGTGTACATTTTTTCCCAATATCCTGAGAATGCAAGTCTGCTCTCCTCGATGATGAGCCGTATGGGCGATTCGCCTCAGCATAATCCAGGTTCTTGAACGACTGGTATCAAAAAAAGAAACCTTTTCCTCCCACCAGGCTTTGTCCTTTGTTTTTAATATCTCAAACCGTTTTTCGGTATCTTCGGCATATCGCTTTATAAATTCAAACCGTGTCTCTTTTTCAGGCAAAGGAGGGGCATCGACATCAATGCCGAACATGTTGCAAAACCATTTGTCTTCGCTAACGCATTGATGCACCATGTGTTCAAGCGGGTTCCGATCTTTCTTGTTGAGTGGATGGGGACGGATGAAAAGATCGTCATCCGTGAACATGCTCCAAACGCTAAGCGTCTTTATCCTTTCTGTGTCATACGTATCTACAAGAAATTGATATTCCATTTTTGCTCCTTTACAGATCATTTTCCCCTAAGGTGCGGAGTTTGCCACGTTGTTGCAAAAGCCCGTGCAAACAGGCGGCAGGACTTTTGATCCCACAATCAATTACCGGCTTTCCTAAAAAAAACCTGATTTCTCTGCCTGAAGTTATACCGGATTCTCCCAGTGAGACAACTTTCCACAACGTCACTGATATTTTGCTGAAATATATGCGCGCAGTTCAACCCTTATATTCAAGCATGAACATAGAAAAAAAGACTTCGAGACCTTTTGTGATTATACCGGCAGGCAGAACATCGTTTGTGTCTCTCTGATACCCTTTATGATTCTGATCTTGTCGTAAGCCAGGGACAGCATGCTGGCATCGTCCGGAGCCTGAATCTCTGCCACCACATCATAACGGCCGGCCGTCAGGTAAACGTTCTCCACCCCTTTGATTTTTTTTATCTTACCAGCGACCTCGCGATCTTTGCCTGGCTCTGAATTGATTAAAATAATTGCTTTTGCCATAATGTAGCCTCCTTTTAAATGAATAGATATACACGGGTGAATACCCCTGTCACTTGTAAACCAAGTTGTCGGGTTCAAAACCTTATTGTAATATCACTAAAACGAATATTCCTTGAAATGAAAGCTGATTCAAAATAGATGTCAGGTTGTAGAGGAAACTCTATATTGTGTAAGATTAGAGCAAATGAAATTTAGTGTCAAATAAATTACTCAAGTTTCGCATCCGAATAGGGCTGAGATAATTTTTTGGCAAAATCATATGAATTGTTTATTTTATGCAAAAATGATATCAGATTTAAAAAACCCTATGTCGGCTTTCATTTAAACAAAAACACGATTTGCAAAGGAGAATCTATGGAAACCAAACCAGACATCATCTCTGACGTGCGAAGTTTTATGAAAAGTAGGGTAATCCTTTCCGCCTCCGAATTAGATTTTTTTTCGAAACTGGACGGAAATTTTGTTTCCGCAGAAGAGCTGGCTGAGATGTCCGATCTGGATGAAAGGGCTACCACACGAATTCTTGATTGCCTGGTCACTTACGATCTTCTTGAGAAAGAGAACAATCGTTATCGAGCCACAGAAAAAGGTTCGCAACTTTCATCACTTAATCGGGAATCCCGACTCCCCATGGTAAAACACATGAATCACATATGGAACAATTGGAGCCGACTTACAGACGTTATTAAAAAAGGTACCAATCCATATTTAAGACCCGTTGTTGATTCGGAGTCAAAAGCAGACAGAAACGCCTTTATCGGAGCAATGCATGTCGCAGCAAAGCGTATTTCAACTAAAATAGCGGACACCTATAATTTGAGCGCCTTTAAAAAACTGCTGGATATCGGAGGCGGATCAGGGGCTTATACCATCGCTTTTTTAAAAAAAAACCCACAACTAAACGCTGTTATATTTGATCTTAAAGGCGTTATTCCTATTACAAAAGAAATAATCCGTGAGAACAATTTTCAGGACAGGGTCAAATTCGTTGTCGGGGATTTTTATGTGGATGACTTACCTTCTGGTTGTGATATTGCACTTCTATCAGCCATTATTCACCAAAACAGTTCTCAACAGAATGTTGAGCTCTACCGGAAAATTTATCAAGCCCTCGATCCTGGTGGAACGTTGATCATTCGGGATCATGTCATGGATGAATCTCGTACAAATCCACCGGCCGGAGCCCTTTTTGCGTTGAACATGCTGGTAAATACCCAAGCCGGAGACACTTATACATTCATGGAAGTAAAAAATACTTTAAATATAGCCGGTTTCATAGAAGTAAAACTCGCTATATCTGGAAAAGAGATGGACTGCCTTGTAGAGGCGATAAAGCCGAATCCAACATAAGTCCGGATGATAAAAATGAATGAAATAAATAATGTGTTCCTAAAAAATATTGATGACGTCGTTGACAGGCTCATCTCCGAATTAACATTTAAAGATAAAACAAAAATTGCCAATATGTCGGAAGTCGACCTGGTAAAACTTAATCTCTCTTGGGGTATATACATTAGAAAAGAATTTCGCCTTGAAGGCAATTATCCGCTGTTGAAATCTTTAAAATCTTATGCAGGCGTAAATGCAATGACCCCTGAACAGGCATCATACATCATAATAAAAGAATTGTGGGAGAAGCTTCAAAATTCTCACGTTTTAAAAATCATCAAATAGTGTCTGTCCGCAAATAGCAACCGACAGCCGGATCGTTTCCACCTGTCGGCAGGAAACAGAACATGCAAATCTAAAAAAAATGACTTGGCTGATAATAGAGGCATATGGCAAATTCCCTTGATGCAATTAAAAGTTTTGACTCCCTGATCTTTTCAGCGGGCCGCAAATATCCGTTTAATCAAAATCAATAGCGCATAGATTACCAATGCCCACAAGAGACTGTTGATAAATAGAGGTATAACAACATAGTTTCCGGGGAAAAACTGCCTTGGATACCATGCCAGTGTAATGACAGGAAAGTATAACACTTTAGATAGCATCGTCATCCCGCGCCCAATGAAAGACATCTGGGTTTTATTAACATTGGCTGTAAAGACAGACAACGTTATCATTGAAGCAAACTTCGTTAAAACAGAATGAGCCGCTGCGATAAAGAGAATTATAAAAGTTTTCTTCATAAAATTTCTTATACACCACCCATCATTAACGCACCCTCAATGATGTTCTCAGTCTGGTTTCTGGCATAAGGCCCGTTTTGTCCGATCACAAACATTACTTCAATGCGGTATAGCTGGATCCAATCTTTAAGCAGTAAAGCAGCTTTGATGTCATCCATTTGATCAAGATCGATACCGAGCATCTGGCGCCCATATCTCAAGGTCGCCTTTCTGGCGGAATCCAAATCTCCGGTCAGTTTGCCATACGATATAATAAGGGTGCCTGACGCGTCCATAACATTCTGTCTGATACATTCGGAATAATTTTCAGATGACATCTCCTTGAGTTTGAATCGTAAAGGCAATATGCCGGTGTCGGTTACCCTGCCTTTTGGTACCCATCCACCATGAGGAATTCCCATTTTAATTGCTATGTCAAGAGCTGCCTGGTCTGATTCGGTTTGTCCGCCTGAAATAATTTTTTTAAGCATAATACTCTCCTCGTTGATTTTGCAGCGATAATCTTTAAGGATTAAAATATTCATCGATGAACGCTTCGGACGACATGATTCTTATCAAAGGGTATATGGGGGTGCTTTTGTAATAAAGGCATCTGGATGTTTGTTAAACGCATCCTTAAGCATATCTACGATGATCTGGGCTGGTTTCATGGCAATCCATCCTTTAGGACTTCAACTTGATTGCGTTTTAACGTTACAGGCAGATCTTGACTCCCCTTTATTATTAGGTATCAGGAATAAAAACCAGGGTACCCTTTGGGAGTCCGTTAAAGTCGTTTATTTTATCACCGGCCACCAATTTTTTGGGTGGCAGGTAATATATTGTTTTCCGATTTTTGAACTTCTTACCGGCAATTTGGTAGGCGGATCGACCTTTATGAAGCTCGAAAGGACCCCGGTAACCGACAATAAGTTTTGTATTGGCAGGCAGATCATCCCAATCGGATATCATTGAACCGACTTTCATTTGGCCTGAAGGCATAAAATAGATCGTGGTTTTCAGTTTATACGCTTGACCGGCAAAAGACCATGCCGTGAGCCTGTCCGATATGATTTTTATGGGATCATCGCTTTTTATCAAAGAAAGGCTGTTCTCCTGATTCAGCATCACAACAGTTTTTGCAGGTATTCTGTCCCAGCCTATTTTATCTGAAATTTGATCACCGGTGTATATTTGACCGCCTGGAAATTTGTAGACCGTTGTCTGACTGTCGTAATCTTCTCCGGCGATTGACCAGGCAGTGTTAATTTTTGTAATGAGGTTCGCGTCATCTGTTTTTTCAACATATTCCCGCCGACCATAATATATTTTAGATAGCTGAAGATCGGCCAAAAGCCGGCCGGATCGCACATCGGGATCATAAGGCCAGGTGGGTCCTACTTCGGCTTTTTTGCGAATAAAATTTCTTGCACAACGTTTGCGCCCCCGTTGATTTCTTCTAAACCACCGGTTTGGTTTTCCATAGGCTACCTGGCTGTGGGTCAACACTGCCCGATCATCCAGGCCGTATACCCCTTGTAAAATGTCAATTAATATGCCCACGGAACGATACTGGTTTTCAGTGATGGGTGAGTAATGATACCCGACCAATTCAATTCCGATAGAGACTTTACTGATATCCGTCTCCCGGTTCCACATGCTAAGGCCGGCATGATCGGCCACGTATTTCTTGTCTAGAACTCTATAAGCGCGTCCGTTTCTGGCAATTACATAATTGGCATGCCCGCCATAGGTTCTCCGACCGTTTCGTAAGTGTTTTCCCTTCGAAACAACCCTTAACGTCATTTGAAGCCCGAGTTCCGAGGTGTGGACGATAATGTATTTTGTCTGTTTGCGCCTGATCTTTTTATAATTCGGGTTCAACCGTGAACGGTAATCTACAATGGAATGCTGAAAGTTCAGGCGATCGGTGCGAGTATATGCGGTTGAAAAATGTGGTCGATTTAAAATAAAAACAAGACATAAAGAAACCACCCATATCACTCGTTTATTATATAATTTTGACAAATCAATCATAAGTTCCATTACATTCAATACGCTTGCATTAAATAAATATTTGTGGAAAATATAGTAACACCTAATTTGAGCGATTGTCGAGGTTGCCGCAGATACAAGAAAGATGTCGTTTCGCTATAGTCAACTATGCGAAATGGCATCTGACGCAGCAGATGCGGTAAGATCGGCAATCCCGAAGGGTTTCAAATTTTAAAAATAAAATCATTATAATCCGTTAAAACAAAATATACTTGATCCCCTTTAAAATTTGAAACGCTCAATTTAGGTAACATTATATTCGGGATCAAATGACGAAAAAATATTCTAGCCGAAGTTGAGACAGAATGTCAACCGCCGCTTTTTTATAAAAAGGAAACATTATGGGTGACCAGCCAAATAAAATCATATGTTCCATGGTTCAGGTGAGCAAGTATTACGATAAAAAACCAGTCCTTAAAGACATATCATTGTCGTATTTTTACGGCGCTAAAATCGGCGTTTTGGGACTCAACGGCTCGGGGAAAAGCTCTCTTTTACGTATCATGGCGGGCAAGGACACGGAATTTAACGGAGAGTTGATTCTATCTTCTGGCCACACTGTGGGATATTTGGAGCAGGAGCCGGTTCTTGATGACACCAAAACCGTCAAAGAAACCGTTGAAGAGGCGGTACAGACGACCGTTGAACTCATGAATGAATTCAACCGCATCAACGAAACGTTCGCCGAGCCCATGTCAGAAGAAGAGATGGATCGCCTGATCGAGCGACAGGGAGAGGTCCAGGAAAAACTGGATGCAGCGGATGCGTGGGATCTGGACGCCCGCCTGGAAATGGCCATGGATGCGTTGCGCTGCCCGCCAGGGTATACATTGGTAAGCGTACTGTCCGGGGGGGAAAAACGCCGGGTGGCCCTTTGCCGGTTGTTGCTCCGCGCGCCGGACATTCTGCTTTTGGACGAACCCACCAACCATTTGGATGCCGAAACCGTGGCTTGGCTTGAGCATCATCTTCATCAATACCCGGGAACCGTCATCGCAGTGACCCACGACCGGTATTTTCTCGATAACGTTGCCGGCTGGATTCTGGAACTCGATCGGGGGCACGGCATCCCATGGAAAGGCAATTATTCTTCATGGCTCGAACAAAAACAGGAGCGTCTCAGACAAGAGGAAAAGGCCGAAAGCCATCGTCAGAAAACCCTTCAACGGGAATTGGAATGGATCAGGATGACCCCCAAGGCCCGGCAGGTCAAATCCAAAGCTCGAATCAGTGCATATGAAAAACTGCTGAGCCGTGAAAGCGCGTCGCGAGCCGGAGATCTTGAAATCTATATACCACCGGGGCCTCGTCTGGGTAATCTGGTGGTTGAAGCCGAAAATGTATCCAAAGGTTACGACGATCGCTTGCTGGTCGAAAACATGTCATTCTTTTTGCCGCCAGGCGGCATTGTCGGCGTGGTGGGCCCCAATGGTGCCGGAAAGACCACGTTGTTTAAGATGATAACAGACCAGGAAACACCGGACACGGGCAGTATCCGGATCGGACAAACCGTTCGAATGGCCTATGTGGATCAGAGCCGGGAAAGTCTTGATCCGCAAAAAACCATTTGGGAGGTGATTTCAAACAAAGAAGATGTGATCGAACTCGGCAACATGTCAGTCAAATCCAGGGCCTATGTGGCTCGATTCAATTTTACCGGTACCGACCAGCAAAAAAAGGTCGGCATGCTATCGGGCGGCGAACGCAACCGTGTTCATCTGGCCTGCATGCTCAAACAGGGCGCCAATGTTATTCTTCTTGACGAACCCACCAATGACCTTGACGTAAACACCCTTCGCGCCTTGGAAGAAGCTCTGGAAAATTTTGCCGGGTGTGCGGTAGTGATCAGCCACGACCGTTGGTTTTTAGACCGTATTGCCACGCATATTCTGGCCTTTGAAGGAGACAGCCGGACAATATGGTTCGAGGGAAATTATTCGGAATACGAGGCGGACCGAAGAAAGCGGCTGGGCGTCGAGGCTGACCACCCTCACAGAATCAAGTATCGCCAGCTTACACGGGATTGACCGGGCTGCAGCCTGATACGATTCTCTGGAGACAGGGAGCGGGGAGTTTCCATTTGTAAGATCGCATCATTGATAATGCTTTTTTTCAAACCGTGGAGACGATGGAATGAAAGGAAAAATCCAATGAAACAACATCCACTGGCTGGAAAGCCGGCGACAAAGTCTATGCTGATCAACATTCCCAGACTGGTTGCCTCTTACTATACTCTGGACCCATCAAGCCCGGTATCCTTTGGAACCTCCGGACACAGAGGTTGTGCCTTTAAGGGCACGTTTAATGAAATGCATATTGCTTCAACAGCACAGGCCATTTGCGAATATCGGATATTAAACGGAATCAACGGCCCCCTGTACCTGGGTTTCGACACCCATGCGCTTTCCGAAGCGGCATTTAGGACATCGTTGGAAGTTTTTTCTGCCAACAACGTTAACGTGGTTATCCATGCCGAAGACGAATACACCCCGACGCCGGTTATCTCTTTTCTCATACTGGAACACAACAAGGGAAAAACAAAAGGATTTGCAGATGGCGTGGTGATCACACCCTCCCATAATCCACCCCGGGATGGCGGATTCAAATACAACCCTCCCCAGGGAGGTCCCGCCGATGTGAATATCACCGACTGGGTCCAGGACCGGGCAAACCAGCTCATGAATTCAGATGGATCGGATATTCTTAGGATGTCCTATGAGAAAGCGCATCAGGCCCCGACAACCCGCATCCAGGATTTCATTACGCCGTTCGTTGACGCACTGTCGCAGGTCATCGATATAAAGATCATCCAAAATCAGGGCGTCCGGATCGGTGTGGACCCGATGGGGGGTTCCGGTGTACATTTTTGGGAACCCATTGCCGAAAAATACAACCTCGATATTACGGTTGTTAACACAGATGTGGATCCGACCTTCGGATTTATGACAGTAGATTCGGATGGGGAAATCAGGATGGACTGCTCCTCTTCTTTTGCCATGGCAAACCTGATTGGTATGGCAGACAAATTCGACATTGCCTGGGGAAACGATTCCGATTTTGACAGACATGGCATTGTGTGCCCCAGCGGCCTAATGAACCCGAATCATTACCTGTCGGTGGCTATCTGGTACCTCTTGCAGAATAGGCCAAAATGGGGGAAACATCTGGCAATTGGCAAGACATTGGTCAGCAGCAGCATGATCGACAAGGTTGTTGGGGGATTAAAAAGAGCGCTTTACGAAGTCCCGGTGGGGTTTAAGTGGTTTGTGGACGGCATGTTGAATGGAACCGTTGCGTTTGGCGGTGAAGAAAGTGCCGGGGCATCCTTTTTGCGAAAAGACGGCTTCGTGTGGACCACGGACAAAGACGGGTTTTGTATGTCGCTTCTGGCTGCAGAGATATTGGCAAAAACAGGAAAAACTCCGGATGAAATCTATGCCGACACATTGATCCCCAAATATGGAGAACCGTATTATAAAAGAGTCGACGGCCCGATTTCAGATGAACAGAAAAAGGTTTTAAAAGGCCTGACACCCGATGCCATCAAAACGCCCACATTGGCAGGCTTGCCCATTACGGCGGTGATGACCACCGCTCCGGGAAACAACGCCCCCATCGGCGGGGTCAAGGTAGTGATCGAAGATGGCTCCTGGTTCGCCATCCGGCCGTCAGGCACCGAACCCAAAATGAAACTTTACATCGAAAGCTTTGGCGGAGAAGAACGCTGGAAGCAGATCCATGATGAAGCGTTGCCGCTGATATTCGGAGACAAATAGCAAAAATCCGCACTGAGCCATTATCGAGTTTGCCGAAGATGTAAAAAGTTTAATTGCCGGTAATCAAAAAATCAAGGTATCATACTTATCCTATGATTGGCAATTAGACGACAGAGCTGAAAAACCTCTTATGGACACCCAAAAGACTCCTGATATTGATGTCTGAAATTTACTTTTACAAAAGAAACCATCTATTAAAGCTTATTCCATTTATTTTTATTCTAATATCTTGGAGTTGGCCTTTCATTGCGATTTCAGGAGAGAATGAAGCTGCTTCTGCCGTTAATGAAAAACAACTATCGCAATTGGAAGATGGTAATATTTTAGTTTATGTGCAGCGATTCGAGGAGCAAAAAAAGGGAATGGTGGAAGCCCTGGTTTTAATCAATGCTCCGGCGAAAACCATATGGAAAATAATGACTGACTGTCCGGGAGCTCCAACATTTGTGCCCGGGCTTAAGGCCTGCAAGGTTTTGGATTCAGGAAAGAACTGGGAAATCATTCGCCATGAGGTCAAGTGGATATGGTTTTTCCCCAGAATCTCTTATGTATTTCGAGCAGATTACCAAATAAACAAGCGAATTGACTTTGTTAGAATCAAAGGAGATCTTCGTGAGATGAAAGGGAGTTGGCGTTTATTTTCTATGGATAAAGCGGGTCAAACCATTGTGCGTTATGAGGTTTATCTGGACCCCAGTTTTTTTATTCCACAATGGCTGGTGGAACGGTCGCTCATGAAGGATCTGCCAGACATGCTGGATGCTCTCCGAACAAAAGTAAGAAACAGTTTCTTGAATCGAAAACTCCATGGGTCAACACATAGTATTGCAATAGAAAAATGATCTCTATTATCATTCCGGTCCTTAATGAATCGCAGATCATCGAGTCGTGCCTTCTTCGTCTCAGAAAGCAAATTGAACACCATGAAATCGTGGTGGTTGACGGCGGAAGCAATGATGGTACGCTGGACATTGTCAGAACTTTTTCGGATGTAAAATGGCTGTGTTCTCCTGCGGGACGGGGAATTCAAATGAACAAAGGCGCTGAGGCCGCCGAGGGAGATTTGCTTCTGTTTCTTCATGCAGACACCTGTCTTCCCTCAAGAGGTCTGGCCAGGATTGAGACCCTTATGACCCAGGATGGAATTGTTGCCGGTTCCTTTTCATTGAGTTTTGAGGAATCCAATGTACTTCTAAAATTATATGCTCTGTTCAGCCGAATAAACCACCCTTTTTTCACATACGGAGATCAGGGCTTATTTATGACCCGGCGCAACTATGAGTTGATCGGAGGTTTTCAAGAGATTCCCATTATGGAAGATGTGGAAATTCAAAAAAGGCTCAGGAAAATGGGGCGGTTTGTCAAGATTCGTAAACCCGTCGTCACGTCCGCCCGGCGATTTATTAAATATGGCATTATCAAACAACAGTTTCTAAACATAGGGCTCGTATCCCTATACCATGCAAGATTTTGCCCTTTTTGGCTTAAACGCTTTTATGTATATCGTTCTTAGTTCGTATCCATCCAGAAATGGAAGATTTAGGTTGAGGCCAAGGCCGATGCTATCAAAACGCCCATGTTGGCGGGGTTGCCATTACGACAATGATGACCACTGTTCCAGGAAACAACTCCGGCAAAATGCTCTGTTGCAACTTTTTACCCTTTCACCTCAGGCAGGCTAAGCTATGCCCAATAATTTGCTATATGTGTCTAAAAGCTCTTCCACAAATGTTACGATTTTTTCATTGGTTTCGAGGAACTGGATGCCGGTTCGATATTTTCCAAAATTCGCTGCATTGCAATAAATGACCTTGCCTTTAATACTCACGGATTCATCTTCAATATCGATGGACAATAATAGAATATTTTGCCATTCAAAAGGGTCATGGGTTTCTATGAGAATTCCCCCCTGACTGATATTTACAGACTTTCCTCTCCCCTGCTTTGTCTGATTGCCACTGTCATCCATACAACGATAAGATACGAGGTTATTTATATTGACCCTCGGATGTTTTCTTTTTTCCACAAACGTCAAGTTTCATCTCCTTTCCATTACGGGGTTGTTCCGTTAAGCATATTGTGATCAGCCTTTTTGAGAAAAACAAGGCTTTGCTGCGTTTCACGGGGTGTGCTTCCCCGTGTAACGAAATTGGCGGAGTGGCTTCGTCATTTCAGTGACTTAGCAGTGAGGGAGACCGCGGCTCCCGCATGCTTTTCGCGGGAGAAGCGGAGGGGGCAGGAATACCACCGCTACAAAGTCATTGAAATGACCAGACACGTAGACACCGGAGTGAAGCGGGGAAGCACACTCCGTGAAAACGTACAGGCATTACATATCACCTTTTCCAAGTGGAATCACTGAAATTGTATTTGGCTCTTTGATTTTCGTGTGGACCAGCAAACTGGTTGGATTTTCCCATGGTAGGTTCATGCTGATAACGATCAACTCGTTGCCACGAATGAGCACCTCGCATGGCTGGACCAGAGATCCATCGGCTCTGTCTGTATCCGAATTTTTGTGCAATGTTTGAACATTTCCCTTCATATCCACCACGAGAACAGCGTTATTCAGTATATCAGCAACATATATACGATTGTCTTCCTTTCGCCACACGATACCGGCGGCGGAAACCATGTCATTACTTTTGGCAAACAGCCTGGTCTCTACCCGCTCACCTTTATCGTCGAAACTTGTCCTATAAATTAACCCGTCTTCAATGATACTGGTATAAAGATTTCCTTTCCCATCCACGGTCACACCATAGGCCCCGAACCCTTCCCTTCCACTGGAACGAAACACCTCCATCAAATGTCTTTCTGGATTGTTCTCATCATAGGGGGGCAATATCAAACACCCGCTTTTCAACTCGTCAATTTTAAAAGCATAGATCCCGCTGAGAAGTTGTGAGTTTTTTTCAGTCCCTTTCGGGTGGGCGAGTACCGATTCCGTTACAAATAAGGTATCCCCCTTCCACACCATACCGTTGGCAACCATAAAGCCCTCCACAACAACATCCATGCCAACGGGCCGGCCGTCTATGATATCGATTCGAAGGAGACGGGATTGTTGATGATTATCCCAAAAGCTCTGCATATCTGCCACATAAAGATTTCCATCAGGTCCGAAAGCACAATTCATGGGACCGATTTTTCCTGTATCCGGATGCATGTCTTCTTCACGGAATTCATACCACGTGGTCAGTTCGTTGTTCTTGTCGACCTTCACCATCTTAGGCGGAACGGGGGATTCAATAAGTCCGTCCTTAAACAATGCGTCACTGTTGAAATTCGGTATTGACAGGATGATATTGCCATCTGCATCCAGTGTGGCTCCGCTTGGAGTATTGTAGGACTTTGGCAGGCGAATGAGCAGCCGGGCAGCATGTTTCTCATATTTTTTTGGGGGAGTTGACGCACAGCCAGTCGACAATAATAACATTGCTGCCATTAATGACGCAAATTTCGTAATCTTAAAGCATTTCATGATTACCCCTTTTTATGCTTAATACGAAAGATATCTTGAAGACATCTTTCTGCAAATACAATGTTAGCTTGACGGGTGATTCTACATTATTTTTTACGATATCACAAGAATTATGGAGCTTCAAAAAACTTGGATTCATAACAAAAAACGACGGGACATTGATGGACCTGTCCTTTTCGCGAAAATGATATGACTTAACGAAATGTAACGATACACCGGATTTCCATCAGGGGGTTTTTGGCAATGCTCGGGAGTGTCCTTTGATTTCTCCTACCACATCACAACGGCAATCAAGCATAAATATCTATAAATGGTTCGTGTTTGGAGTTTATCAATTTTCTTCCGTCAGGTCCATAATTACCATCTGATTCATCTTGGACACATATTGTAAATACGACTTGATCTTGATAATGCCTGGGATACAGGTCGTAGAAAACCGCATCCAGGTTAGTGGGTTTGGGCACAGGTAAAAAACTATTAGAAGGTACCAAAGCTTTTACACTACTGATATTCACAGGCAGATTCCGGATCAATTAAATTTAAACAAAAAAACCGAATAACCCATTTCCTCAAGGCAGCCCGGCCATCTAAATTTAGACCCGTGGCTTTCCGTCTCCCGATCACTCGGGGTTTGGCTTTATCTTTTAGATGATATACCTGATTTTTTCTGCAAATATTATGCCCAATAAATATATTTAAATCTTTTCAATATATTTCAAATAGTTAACAATTTTAATGTTGAATCGTCTAAATAATTTATAAGATGGATTCCACAATATTTATTATATTTTTTTCACATTGTGTAATTTAGGTAACAAAAATAATATGACGATAATTTCATTTCCATCAGGCTGATAAACCACCAGAGGTGGATAAAGTGCTATCCGGAAGCTACAGGCCCTGCAAAAGATTTAAAACATCAAGAGGCTCGTCAACAATAGCGCCTGCTCCACTTTCCTGCAGCTCTTTTTGGGAACGAAAACCCCAAAGCACGCCAACGGGAAACATACCTGCGGAAACAGCTGTTTTCATATCAATGGCGGTATCCCCGAGGTAAAGGAAATGAGATGGCGGAATGGACAATCTTTTTGCTGCTTCAAGCGCCCCCTGTGGATCCGGCTTGCGGGGAACCGAATCACGTTGCCCGAAAACAACATCGAATTCCCATTTTGAAAGAAAGGTTTTTACACATTTTTTTGTAATGGCATCCTGCTTATTTGATAAAATCCCTAGTTTCAGGCCTTTTGCTTTTAATGTATCCAACATACTGGGTATGGCAAAATAAAGTTTGGACTTTACATTATAATTTTGAGCATAATCTTCAATATATTCATTTAAACAAGCATCGATAATTTTTTCCTTACGATATTTTCGGGGCAATGCCCGTTCAATAAGGATTCTCGATCCATCTCCGACAAATTTCCGGTAAGTGGAGATCGCATGTGTTGGATATCTTTTCTTGGACAGTACCCTGTTTACAGCATCACCGATATCATTTAGGGTATCAATCAATGTCCCATCAAGATCAAAAAGTACTGCTTCAAATATCATATTTGTGTGTTATTCCAGTCCGCTTAAACGTCATTTCTTGAATTGAAAATAACCAACTGTTTCCATCACCAATAATGGGCCCTATCAAAAATTTTCATAACATATTCGGGTTAACCGGCATTCACTTCATATTAATCATTAGTTCCGAAATTTAAAGTTGATGGTTTCGTAAAAAGTACTGTTTTCTTTTTTACGAACGGTTTAAGTTTTAGGTATTAAGTTTTAAGTATATGTAAATAATCGAAAAACAGCAACATAAAACGTGATGAATTCGATTTTTTGCGAATTCATCAAAGTTCTGATTTAAAAATTTTATTCAAGAGAGATCCACCGATCCTTCGATACCGGATTTTGTCACTTTCGCCGAGAAAGCTCGTGCATGAACGTTGGTGCATAAAATCGATTTCCATGTCTGTTTTTATTTGTCTGTTCGCCGACTTTTTGATAAAGGTTCAGGGCAAACCAATGTCGCTACGATCCATAGAGATTTATAAAGGAATAACTTATGAAGGAATTTGATGCAGAGGAACTCGCCGGATACAACGGCGAAAACGGAAATCCCGTCTACGTTGCATATCAAGGCAATGTATACGATATCAGTGACAGCAAACTCTGGCGCAGCGGTATGCATATGAAGCGCCATCATGCAGGAAAAGACCTGACAACCGATATTCAGGCCGCACCCCATGAACCGGATGTACTTGAAAGATATCCCAAAGTCGGAATTATTAAAAAAGCGTCCAAAGAACAACGACTGCCGGCCGCTATTGCCGGATTGATAGAGAAATATCCCTTTCTGCAACGCCATCCGCATCCAATGACAGTTCATTTTCCAATCGTTTTTGCATTCTCCACACCGGTATTTGTCTTCCTTTATCTGCTTACCGGTATCAAATCCTTTGAGGTTACGTCATTCCACTGTCTGGCAGGTGGTATTATGTTTACCATAATAGCCATTTCGACCGGTTTTTATACCTGGTGGCTAAATTATATGGCCAAGCCGATGAGGGCATTGAAAATTAAAATTCCCCTCACATTTGCGATGCTGATCACAGAAATCACTCTCTTTATATGGCGAATCAAGGCACCGGATATCCTCGATCCTGTGGGCGTTTACGGATTTATTTACCTGCTGCTTGTCTTCTCATTGGTTCCAATGATAACGTTTATCGGCTGGTTTGGGGCATCCATAACGTTCCCGGTAGAAAAATAGCTTAACCAATATGAATGTTTACAGGGTATGCTTCCCAACGAAATTCGTGTGCGCCACCGAACCTCAATCGTTATTCGAGCATGTGCTCCTCAGTAACATCCTGGCTGGGTTTCAGCTCGGGATGGTTCATCAAGATCCGGGCGCAGGTGTTCCATCTGAGGATCGCCTCCTCGTTGCCGGCCGGTCGGCTCTCTAAAGCCTTTTCGTAGGCTTCCATGGCCTGGCGAAGCCAGTTGTAGGCCAAAGTGTCCGATCCCGGCCCTCCGCGGGACAAATGGGTTTTTGCTCGGCGTTCGAAAATGATCCCTGCATAATAAGATTTGCAGTAGCCGTCGCAAAGGCGGTTGAGGAGTTCTTGCGCGTTGCCGAAAGCCGGATTCAATTCCGATTCAAACTGATCCGTGAGGGCAAGCAGCAATATCATCAGCGCTTGTTGATTGTCGGGTTCGACCTCGAGGATATCCAGGCAGATACTTTCGGCTTCTACGGATTCGTTCAACAGCCGATATTGCCTGGCTTTATCGAGGGCGGAGGGAATGGCTTTTTTGGAAAGGCTTTTAAGTTTAATGTCCATAATGCCTCCTTGTTTTTAGAAAATAGATAATAGAAAATAGAAAACCGTAAATGGCCGCTTTTCTCTTTTCTATTTATGCCCTATCCCATCTAAAATTCAACATTGCGAGGGAGACCCAGGAATTTAATGTTAGATTAACATTTATGACCGATCCGCATAAAGTCAAGCCCGCAAGCGATGGGTCAGGTCCTGTCCTTTTCCTTTTCCTTGACTAATCGTTTGATCTGACCCAAACACTTGGTCACCGGAATCCCTTTTGGACACACATCCGTACACCACCACATGGTTTTGCATCCCCAAATACCGTTAGAGGAATCGATTTGTGCCAGACGACTTCCCGTAGCCGTATCCCGTGAGTCAAAAAGATAACGAAAGGACCGCAGAAGGGCCGCAGGTCCAAAATAATCCGGATTGGCTCGGCTGATTGGGCAAGCGGCGGTACATGAGGCGCACAGAATACAACGCAGGGCCGGTTCGACAAAGCCCTGGTTATCCGCTTCCTGAAGCCGTTCCCGTTCGGGGGCATCAGTGTCACTGATCAGGTAGGGTCGTATATGCCGATGTTTTTCGAAAAACGGATTCATATCGACGACCAGATCCTTAATGACATTAAATAGCGGTAAGGGTTCAATAACGAAGTTGTTTGCCGTTCGAAAATCGCGGATGAGTTTTTGACATGCCAGTTCGATGCGTCCGTTAATCACCATGGCATCCGACCCGCAAATACCGTGCGCGCAGGAAAAGCGGTAAGCCAGAGTGGGGTCTTGCTCCCAGCGGATGCGGTTGAGGCAATCCAGAATTTTATCTGTGGGTCCGGTTTCCAGGCTGTATTCCTGATAATGCCCTTCAGAATCAACGTCAGGATCATATCGATAGATGATAAATGTACTTTTCATTTTAATATTTCCTCTCTTGGGGTTCGAACTCGGTAATCTTTACCGGTTTGGTGAGGAAATGCGGAGGTTCCGACTCCGCATAGCGGAACAGTGAATGGACCAGCCAGTGCTTGTCATCTCTATCAGGGCAGTCTTCGCGATAATGGGCGCCGCGACTCTCATCACGACTCAAGGCGCCCAGAGTAATCGCCTCGGCCAGATCCAGCATATAACCGACTTCCATGGCGTCCAGCAAATCGCGATTGAAACAGTGGCCTTTGTCTTGAATACTGATGTGTCGACAACGCTCCTTGAGCAGGCGAAGTTTGTCCATAACCTTCAGCAGGGCATCTCTGTGACGAAAAACTGAAACGCTATCCATCATGATCGCCTGCATGTCTGTTCGAATGGTGCTGGAGCGTTCTTCTCCGGAGTTGTCGAGCAGAGCAGCGATCTGTGCGGCGGTCTCGCCGGTTGGATCATTTCCGGATAAAGACGGCAGGCCGATGGTGTGTATGTAGCGTCGAATGGCCCGGCCGGCGCGGCGGCCAAAAACCAGTACATCAAGCAGAGAATTGCATCCCAGACGATTTGCTCCGTGAACGGATACACATGCGCATTCTCCTGCGGCATACAGTCCGGCAATGGTTTGATCCTGATCATCGATCATTACCCGACTATCCGTATCGGTAGCGATGCCCCCCATCATGTAATGACAGGTCGGTTGCACCGGAATAGGTTCCTTGGTAACATCCACACCGGCATAAATCTGGGCGAATCCCGAAATCTCCGCCAGTTTACTGGATATCACTTCTTCTCCGAGATGGGTGAGGTCCAGAAAAACATAGTCCTTCCCGTCGATTCCCCTCCCGGATTGTATTTCCCTGAGAATACATCTGGAAACCATGTCCCGGGGAGCCAGATCTTTGATTGTCGGCGCGTAGCGCTCCATGAACCTTTCACCCTCGCTGTTTCGCAGGACCCCCCCCTCGCCTCGCACGGCCTCGCTGATCAGAATTCCCAGTTTATAGATACCTGTGGGATGAAACTGCACGAACTCCATGTCCTCCAAGGCTGCACCGGCCCGAAAAGCAATGGCCATCCCATCACCGGTGGAAGCAAAGGCGTTGGAAGATGTTCGGTAAATCTTGCCGGCCCCTCCTGTCGCCAGGAGTACCGCCTTGCTGTGAAAATGATGAAGCTTGCCGGTGGCCAGTTCGTAGGCGGTGACGCCGCAACACTGTCCATCTTGGACCGTCAGATTCATGATTTGAAATTCGTTGAAAAAATCGATGCCTCTCTGCAGGCATTTTTCCCAGAGGGTATCCAGGATCACCCTGCCGGTGCGGTCAGCCGCAAAACAGGCCCGTTTAATGGGAGCTTTGCCGAAATTACTGGTGTGACCGCCAAATGCCCGCTGCGCGATCCTTCCGTCACTGGTACGATTAAAGGGAACCCCCATGTGTTCCAGTTCGTAGATGGTCCGTGGTGCATCCCGGGTAAGAATCTCAATGGCATCCTGATCGCCCAGGTAATCACTTCCCTTAACAGTGTCGAACATATGCCACTTCCAATGATCCTCCTCCTCGTTACCAAGGGCAGCTCCGATCCCTCCCTGGGCGGCGCCTGAATGGGAGCGCGTTGCAAAAACTTTACTGATGATAGCGGTTCGCGTGTCTTCCCCCAGTTCGATGGCTGCACGCAGCCCAGACAGACCGGCTCCAACGATGACGACGTCATATTGATGCTTCATGGTTCACCTCATATGATTTTACCTTATAAAAAAAATTCCCCATCCTGCTACAAATGTCTTGGTGTTGTTTAAAACTAAAAATGCAATTCTTGTGTAATTAGTTGAGGTTGGAACAAGCGAAAACTTGTTTTTGCGTTGTAATCGAGCCAATTAGAACAATTAAAAATAAAATATCGAAAGACAGAGACGTTGTCAATTACCTATTTTTTTTATCTCTTTTCGAGAATTTGATCTATTACGGCTTTCATATCGGATGACGAACCCGTGCACGAGCCATTTTTACATAAATGAGCCGTTGTTTCTCCTTTAATCACTGCCAACGCATCCGTGAATCCGGCAAACCGGGTTAAACGATCGGCATTTTGATCGGATTTGACCAGCGTCACCTTGTTGGGCATAAAATGAAAATTCAGAGTGGAAAGCAATTTATGAACATCCGCTTCTTCGGGTTCTCCGGTAATGACAATCTCCTGCCCCGGGCGCAATGCAAAATCCAACCCCGTTAAAAAGAAGGATGATGCCGTAGGTTGGGCTTTGATGGTACCGGAAAAAGCGCGCAGATGGACTTGGGCCTTTTCTTCCCATTTTGGATTTCCGGTTAATCTGGACAGGCACAGCAAATTATAGAAAGCAACTGAATTTGCCGATGGAATGGCCCCATCATAAAGTTCCTTGGGTCGCACCGGAAGCTCATCATTTGCCTTTTCGGTTGTAAAAAAGCCGCCGTTTTCATCATCCCAGAATTCATTCATCATCGATTTCTGAAGATTCACGGCACCTTCTGCAAATGTCAAATCGAATGTGGCCTGATACAGTGAAATAAGACCGTAAATCAAAAATGCATAATCTGCAGCCTGAGCATGAACGGCCAGCTCGCCATCCCTAAATCGATGAAAAATCCGTCCGTTGTCATCTTTCATTTTCGAAAGAATAAATTGAACGGCCTTTCGGGCAGCCTCGGCATATTGAGGTTTGTCCAATACCCGGGCGCCAAATGCCAGGGCAGCAATCATCAATCCGTTCCAGTCCGTTAAAATTTTATCGTCTTTTAACGGGTGGACCCGTTTTTCACGAGCGTTAAAGAGCCGGTTCCGAATTTTTTCCCAATCCTCTTCGAGAACCTCGGGTTCCACATCATAGCTTTTCGCCCATTTGTTCAAGGGAACCGTGAGGTGTAAAATATTGGTTCCGGATGTTTTGCCGGTGGCCTCATCTCTAAAATTGCCTTCCGGACTCAGACGTAAAATTCTTTCCCACATATCGGCTCGATCGTCATCGATTTCCTTGCGAAATTCATCCACCGTCCACACATAAAATTTTCCTTCCTCACCTTCGGAATCAGCATCTTCCGCTGAAAAAAAGGCGCCCTCAGAAGATGTCATGTCTCTTTGCACATAGGTGAAAATCTCTTCGGCGGTCCTGGCGTAGAGGGGGTTTTTGGTAATCTGGAAAGATTCCAGATATGCTATGGCAATCAAAGCCTGATCATAAAGCATTTTTTCAAAATGCGGCAATAGCCAATTTTTATCGGTGGAATAACGGTGAAAACCAAAACCTACATGATCCCATATTCCCCCTAAACGCATGGCGGTTAAAGTATTTTCAACCATCTCCAAAGCTTTGGGCTCCCCGGTCCGATGATAACATCGCAATAAAAAAAGCAACCGGTGAGGCGTGGGAAATTTCGGCGCCGGTTCAAACCCGCCCTTTTGAGGGTCATAGGTGCGCCTGATCTGATCATAGGCGAGATCGAGCAAGGATTCATCCGGTTCATCAGCCGAAGAGAATGAGAACACCCGGTGCAAATTGTCGGCGATGCTTGTGGCGGACTCGGTAACCTTAGCTGTTTGAGACGTCCATACATTTTTCACCTGTTGGCAGAGTTCGATCAACCCGGAACGTCCGAAACGGCTATTTTTTGGAAGATAGGTCGCGGCAAAAAAAGGCTTTCTGTCCGGAGTCAAAAAAAGATTCAGCGGCCATCCGCCCCTGCCGGTGAGCATCTGACAGGCTGCCATATAAACGGCATCGATATCAGGCCGTTCTTCTCGATCGACCTTTATGCAGATAAATGCATCGTTAAGGTATCCTGCGACTTCTTTATCTTCAAATGACTCTTTTTCCATAACATGACACCAGTGGCAGGTGGAATACCCGATGGAAAGGAAAACCGGTTTATTTTCTGCACTGGCTCTGGCAAAGGTCTCTTCAGACCATGGATGCCAGTCCACCGGATTATGGGCATGTTGAAGTAAATATGGACTTTTTTCATTGATAAGAAGATTGGGGGACATGATTTCCTCCTTTTTATACCTGAATCTTGCATATAAATTGATGAGAAAATTCGTTTAAGGGATATCCTATCGATCTTTATATTCCGATTGTTATGAAGCACACGACACTTTGTAAAATATAGACACGAAACTAACGGTTGGCAATGGCAGTCAGAAGAGTCTAATAGTCCGGCTCTTCAAAAAACTCTTTTTCGGCACCGTACAAAGGACAATTTCACCCTCCGGCAAATCTTCAAAAGGGGTGCCTGAAAGGGTCTGCGTTCATAGTTACCTTCTAAGTGGCCATGATTATATTTGGCGCAGGGGCTTTCATATCGAA
>Ga0210111_1000087_pt1 | contig 21919 bp, 12 predicted proteins | sample China_Galinas_PW_6_FD_185520 | JGI IMG/M metagenome (GOLD analysis project Ga0210111, IMG submission 185520) | Wetland microbial communities from San Francisco Bay, California, USA, that impact long-term carbon sequestration - China_Galinas_PWC_D2... | ecosystem: Environmental > Aquatic > Marine... | reverse complement strand
CCCGCCGATCGCAACAGCGGCTGCCGGCCACCCGCGGCGGGTCTTTGCCCTGCAGCCCATCCCCAAAAAGCCATCAGGGTGCCACTGGCGGCTCGTCCGCCAGTGCCGACCAACGGCCGTCGATCGATATTGATATAGGTCTCTAATCGTTGTCCTCCAGGTTATCGAGCTACGAGCCGCCGGCACTCAAGGGTCTTCCGACCGTTATCGATTCTAGTCGTGCGTGTGCCGCTGGCAAATGGTGCATGAATTGAACAACGGTTTTGCGCGGGCGGGGGCGGTGGCTGGTACAGCCCGTATCTGGTCAAGATCGCCAACGACGTGGACGCCTTCTCTCTGAACGACCTCACTCCAGCGAAAACAACCGCATGAATGCTGCGGCATCCTGCAGATCAACGTCGCCGTCGTCGTCGCCATCAAATGCGTCCGCACAGAGCCCGGAACACGGCGTCGCGTTGCCAGGCCCCTGCAGACAACTCGTTAGATAAGAGTGGTCCAACATGGTCAGCAAGCCGTCATCATCGAAGTCGCCCTTGCCGACGATTTCGCATACATCGAGTATCTCGTTGACATTGCAGTCATTGGCCTCGATCGTCAGTTCGCATTCGTCTGGATGCTGGTTCTCATTGCAGTCATTCTCCTCGAGCATGCTGCAGTCCGGCACGAGGTTGCCGTTGCAGTCGACGCCACCGCCGCTGACGAACGCCAAACCGCGAACGTGAAAGAGACTCGTCATTCCAATGGGCGAGGCGGCTCCCGATGTCGTATCGATAGAGAGCAGTTGATCGGTTGCCAGATCGACTCCGTAGAGTTGTCCGGCTCCGGGGTCAAACGCTAATTCGTCGACAGCACCGAATCCTACGGAGCCGATCGGCGCGATGTCTCCCGTCGTTTTATTCACCTCCACCAGCTCGTTTGTGTTAAACGTCGTACCGTAGAGCTTATCGGTGATTTCGTCGTAAGACAGCGCGCCGACATTTGTACCGAATGGGCCGATTGTCCGATCAACCCCGGTCGATGGTTCCATCGACACCAGCGTCGAACCGGTTGAGCCGTACAGCAAATCACGTTTGGTGTCGAAAGTCAGTGCAGCCAGATAGGGGAAGCCATAAGTGCGCAAGAATGTCGCCGACCCTGTTGCGGCGTCAATCGACGTTAGCCGTCGCAGGAGTTCGTCCGCCGCGTAAACGGTTCCGGTATTGTGATCGAATGCCATACCCTGAATTCTGTCTAGCGGTAGAATGCCGACGGTCGTGCCCGCACCGGAATCTCTGTCGATTGTGAGCAGTGAATACCGCGAAGTCCCATACAGCACGTCCTCATTAGGGGCGTAGGCCAGCGCCTTGGTCTGGAAGAATCCGACACCCCCCACCCTCGTCACGCTCGCGGTTGCGGGATCGATCCGGTAGGTCTCTCGATTGGACTCGCTCAAGCCATAGAGCATGCCTGCCGCGTCATCAAAGGCGAGTCCATCCATCTCGTAGGAGTCAAGTGATCCGACGAGCGCTCCGGCACCTTTCGCCGTATCAATCACGAGGAGCACGCCAGTGGCGGCATCGGCACCGTACAGCGTCCCACTTTGGGGATCGAACGCGAGCGCACAGACGGATGCGAAGCCAAGCGGTCCGACGGACGTGGCGTCGCCTGTGCCGGTATCAATCGTCAGCAGATGATCCGTATCCGCGTCCGTGCCGAACAGAACGTTCGTTATCGGGTCAAAGGCGAGACTGCAGACCTCATCGAATCCGACCGGGCCGATCGCCGTCCCGAGACCTGTGATAGGATCGATGTGAACGAGCTGATCAATCTTGTCGTTCACGGCGTAAAGCGACTTGGTGTTCGGATCGTACGCCAGCCCGCTCATGGAGGAGAATCCCAACGACAGCCGCTGCGTTTCCGGAGCCGTGGAAGTCGTAAGCTTGTACAGCCTGGACGCGCCGGCGCCGTATAGCGTGTTCGTATTCGGGTCGAACGCCAGACCTGTCAGCGCGGGGATGTCGAGCGATAGCAGGGGTACACCGGCGCCGTTGCTTTCGATCTCGATGAGATCGTCATCCGCTGTGGCGAGTAATGTCCCTCGGATCTCGTCAAACGTCAAATTGCGAAGTGCTGAATATTGAAATCCTACCTGACCCGATACGACGAACATGAATCCCCCGACACTGAACGACACGATCTCGTCACTCAGAGAATCGTAGGCGTAGAGTCTGCCGTTCTTGTATGTCATTCCCGTGATGTTGCCGGCCGGGAGGGACCGGACCAGGTGACCTGCCCCTGTTGCCACATCAATGGTGATCAACTGTTCGTCTGTCGTCAGCGAGTTGACGCCGTACAGAACGCCGGTATCCGGTGCGAAGGCGATTGCCTGGACATTGGTGAAGCCGATCGGACCGATCGTGTACGCCGCGCCCGTCAACACATCGATGGCGATCAGCTCATCACGCTGAGCGTCTGCGCCGTACAGGGTGTTCGTGTTGGGATCAAAGGCGAGTGCGTCGCCGGCATGGTCACCCAACGATCCGATCTCTTCGCCGGCGCTGAGGGCCAGATCGATTTCCATGAGACGCCCGGGATAGACGTGCGAAACGAGAAGTTTGTGGTTTCGGTCATCATAAGCGAGCCCCGACGATGTAGCGTCGGCCAGCAGCCGGCCGATCGGTGCCGCCTCACCGGTGGTGGTGTCAATCCTAAGCAAGGTGTTGGTTTGCAGGTCACAACCGTAGAGTGCGTCGCGCACGGCGTCGAATGCCAGGCCTTCCACGTAACCGAATCCCAGCAGTCCGACTTCGGTCGCTGCGCCGGTACTTGGGTTGATCGTAACCAGCATGCCCGTCGAAAGAGTCTTGCTCCCGTATAGCACACCGTCAAATCGATCAAACGCGAGTCCGGTCACGCCCGCGCCTTCGGCCCCCAGGCTGCCGACGGGTGTGCCGGCGCCGGTGGCGATGTCGACGGTCAGTAGTTGATTGCTACTCGTGTCAATTCCGTAAAGTACGCTCGAGTTCAAGTCGAATGCGAGACCCCGCACAGACTCGAAATTGAGCGTGCCGATTCGCGTCACAGTGCCGGACTCAGGATCGATACGGACGAGTTGATTCGCCAGGTCGTCCACGCCGTAGAAAGTCTCGGTCCACCAGTCGTACGCAAGACCCCTGACGCTTTGAAAACCACGCAGGCCAATACCTGAGACAGGCGCCCCGGCGCCTGTATTCAAGTCGAACTCCATTGCCCAGACGTCGTTGGCGCCGAAGAGTCTGTCACGCAGCTCGCATTCATCCGGAACGGCGTTGGCGTTGCAATCAAAGGCGTCGCCAATGGGCGGCACGTCGCAGGCATCTTCGACCCCGTTTTGATTGCAGTCGAATCTGAGCGTCGAAATGCATACTCCCTCGGGGCCGCAGGATTCGATCCCCGTGCAGGGATCGAGATCATCGCAAATGCCGTCATCGTTGCAGTAGCACCGATCTACACTCTCGTCGCACCCTTTTTCCTCGTCGCATGGTGGCACGCCGAACTGGCAATAGCCGTCAGGATCGCAGAACTCTTGGCCGTTACAGTAGACGCCGTCGTCGCATTCATCGTCAGTTTCACAACTTTGGGGGGGAAGGGCGTACACCTCGATCCAGAAGCTGGCGTGCGCGTTTTCCGGCCAGCCGCCGAAGTCATTCGTGCAATCGCCATACACGTTGTCGTACGCATCTTCGGAGTGCCCGACTTGCGCCGGTGCGCCCACCAGGATTCGGGCTTGATTGGTGTTGACTCTTATGCGAAGCCAGACTGTGGGCGGGATGATGAGCGGGTCGAATGTGCACGGCGATCCGTTGCCGCAAGTCTGCTGAGCCACGCTGCAAGCGCTTCCGTCTTCGCAGGTGCCTCGGTCTGAGAAATCAGTGTCGAGGTCATGAAAGACATCTGCGTCGTCGACGAGGCCGCGGAAGAGAGTGCTGGTACCGGGAATGGGCTGACCCCCGACTGATGAATCGGGGCACCCGTCGTAAAGCTGAGTTTCCGCCAGAAATTCGCCGCCACCGCCTGGCACGCCGCCGGTGACCCGTATGCGAAACTTGCCGAGTGTGCCGGACGCTTCGAGCAACGTAGAAAGGTCATCGGCTACCCGGGCGCCTGCACCGGGGCGGAACTGGATGTCGCCGAGCGTGTTGGCATAGATCAGTTCGCCGTCGGCGTCGTCGCATTCATCTGGCCGGTCGTTGGCGTTCGCATCGGTGGAGGTGCCTTGTGCCAAATCGCACGCGTCTTCGAGCCCGTTTCCGTTGCAATCGGCAATGACCCGCGTCTCGCAACTGCCGGACTCGGTGCAAATCTCCGTCCCTGTGCACGGGTTTGAATCGCTGCAGTCGCTGGACGTCAGGCACTCAACGCAACTCTGGTCCGACTCCCGGCATAGCAGGTCTGGCGGGCAAAGGGGGGCTCCCTGTTCGCAAGCCCCGGCGCCATTGCATACCTCTATACCGTTGCAGGCCAATCCGTCGTCGCAATCCGCCCCCGGCGCACAACTACACGTGCCGCGCGCCTCAGCTTCGGCATCGCAGGACAGCCCGGGCGATTGACACGGCGAGTCGAGTGCCAAGCAATCGCCAGACCAGCATCGTTCTTCACCCGTGCAGAAAAGCCCATCCGATGTACATGGCGTACCCGAGCGAACGTTCTCGTACACACACACGCTTATGATGCTGCACCGCGAAATCGTGCAATCATTACCGTCGTCGCAATCGGCGTCGCTGTTGCACAGGCATCGATCATACTGTTCATCACAAGTCAGACTCCCTGGGCACGGTGGTGTACCAGGCTGGCAACCCCCGACGGCGTCGCAGGTTTCTGACCCGTTACAGAATATGCCATCCGAGCAATGATCATCTATTGCGCACGCGCATTCATGCGTGATCTCGTCGCATAGGTCAACAGTTGGACAGAGAAGATCACCGGGTACGCAAATCCCGTCTTGGCCGCAGGTTTCCACGCCTGTGCAGAAGAGAGCGTCGTCACAATCGTCATCGCCGTCACACAGACATTGGTCGGTGTCCTCATCGCACAACAGACCAGGCGCACATGCTTCTTCGCCCGCTTGGCAAGTTCCGGCCCCGTCACAAAACTCATTGCCGTTACAGAACATGCCGTCCGCGCAGTAGTCGTCGTCGGCGCACCGGCATTCCCGCGTTGTCTCGTCACACACGCCCGATGGGGGGCAAGGCGGTACGCCCGGCTCACATTCGCCGATCGAGTTGCACGCCTCCTCGCCGTTGCAGAATACTCCGTCATTGCAAACTTGAATACAGAGAGGAGCCGGAGCGGCGTACATTTCGATCCAGAAACTGGCATGCGGGGATTCGGGCCAGCCACCGAAGTTCGATGAACAGAGAATACCCGGGCCGTCGTACGCATCTTCGGACGAGCCCACCTGCGCCGGTTCGCCAAACACGACCCCGGCGAAAGAAGTGCTAAACCTCAATTGCAGCCAAACCGTTGGTGGAATAATGACTGAGTCGAAGACACACGCCGACCCGTCGATGCAATCCTGCTCAGATATGGAGCAAAGGGAGGCATCAGTACAGATGCCTCGATCGGTCAAGTCGACTTCCAAAGTATGAAAGACATCTGCAGCGTCTGCGAGGTTGGCAAACAGCTTCGTCGTTCCCGGTATCAACTGGCCTCCCACTAATGAATCGGGACAAGCGTCGTACAGGCTTGTCGCCGCGATGAATTCCCCCACACCGTTCTCAACACCACCACTCACACGTACACGGTACTTGCCGAGAATGGACGGGGTGAGAAACAGGGTCGTCACGTCATCGGCCACGAAGACGCCGGCGCTGGGTCTGAAAAGGTCCGTGCCAAGAGTATTTTGGTAGATCAGCGGCCCGACACCAACGTCGCCGCGCATGGCTCCGGTAGCATTCGTTCCGCCGCTACGAGTCGGCGCGACCGTTGACATCGCACCGGTGACCGTAGCGAGCACAGCCGGGGCGTCATCTTTCGAGTGCCGATACACATCGCTTTGCCTCGTTTGACCGCCTGCGAACGTATTCATGCTTGCGATCAGCATAACACTCGCTTGTAGCATCATGGGAGTACTAGGCTTCGCTCCGGATTTCACTTCTTTAGATCCTCAATAGCTATGTCATAAGCCGTTCCGGCACCCTCATCGAGATCGACTCGGAGAGGGAACGCACGCACCGCGGAATTGTCCTCAAACCTCAAGATACCAGAATGTGCAGGGCGATGGCAACAAAAAGATGCAGTGGTGGCCCGGAAATCGCGTGTGATCGAGCAATGGAATCGTGGTTGGTCGGGAGAAATCGATCCCTCTCGGCGTGATCATGCAGTTGGCCAGCGACACGGTTTCGTGACTTCTGCGGGCAGAAATGTCGTGGTCCATGGCAGGTTTTGCCCTAATGGAGACGATTGCGACGCGGCGGGGGAGGTGTATGCCCGCCGCATCGCTTGACCTTGGAGGCTTGGGGAGCCTTGTATGAAAGCGGTTTCTGCTTCTTCGCCGCTACGACATGCGACATGTTGCCGCTCGACGTCACACATCGGACTTCGTAACGGCAGGCGTTTCGTCCGCAGGCTGACCGTCGCTTGCCACCTTGCCCGCGATGGACTGGCTCAATTGCCGCAGGTCGACGCCGAGCACGCTCTCCAGCATGCCGAGGGACTCTGACAGGACCCTGGCACGACCCATGGCTGCCCCGGCGATGCCGCGGCCGTCGCCGCTGTCGAAGACCGTGACGTCGCCGAGGTTGATGTTGTCCACCGTCTTGGCGAATTCGCTGACGACGCCCGGATACATCTCGACCAACATGACCTTGAGCGCGTCCGGATTCGCCTGGATGGCCTTGCCGATGGCTTCGATGGCCGACGCCCTGGCCTTACCCTCCTCCAGCACCTTGGCCGCGTCACCTTCCGCTTTGGCGCGAGCCACATCTCTTGCCGCGACTGCGGCAGCCACCTCTGTCGCGGCCAGGCGCGCCTGCTCCGCCTGGGCGGCAGCCTCCTGCCGATCCGCCTCCTTCATCTCCGCCTCACGCGAGAGTTCCGCCTGGCGAATGAGAAGGGCGTTCTCCGACTCGGCAATGGCCTTTTCCGACGAGTAACGCGCCTGTTCCGCCTTCTGCTTGGACAGGGCCTCGGCGGTCTTGGCTTCGGCATCGCGTTCGGCCTTGGCCGTTCTTGCGGCGGCGGCGGCTTCCGCCTCCTTGATGGCGGCTTCCGACGCGCGTTCCGCTTCCGCCTTCCGCGCAAGGGAGATCACCTCGGCCCGCGCCTTGCGCGCGATCGATTCGAGGTACTGTTGGTTGTCCGCCACGTTTTGGATGTTGACGCTGTCGATGACCAGGCCCAGCTTGCGGAAGTCGTCGGTGACTTCGTGCATGACGGTGGCCACAAATTTGTCGCGGTCCTCGACGATTTCCTCCGGTGTCATCTTGCCGATGACGGCGCGCAGACCACCCTCGAGCGTCTCCCGTGCGACGCGCTTCAACTCGTCCGCCGGTTGACCGAGGAAGCGCTCGATGGCGTTGCCGCGCTCCGACGGATCCGACGAGACTTTCACGTTGGCCACACCGCTGACCAGGATGGGCATCATGGTGCCGCCGCCGGACTGGGCGTTGACTTCGAGTTGCACCTGCATGTTTCGCAGGCTGATCCGCGCCACTTTCTCCAGCACGGGGATGACGACCGTTCGTCCGCCGATCAGCGTGCGATAGCCTTGTCCCTCGCGCTGCCGCTTGCCGCTGATGATGAGCATCTCACTCGGGTTGCCCACCACGATGAGTTTGAGCACCGCCACAATGACGGATACGAGGATAAACGCGAACACTACGCCGATGACTGTACCCGCGCCGGCTGCTCCCAGTATTCCAACTAGCATTGTCTACCTCCAAGCTTCCCTAACTTCTTATGGGTTAGAAAGTCGAATTCCTCACGCGACACCACTTCGGCGACGCCACCGCGGTAGGCGATCACGCCGATTTCCTCACCAACCTTGAAATTGGTGTCCGGATGTTTGGCTACCGCCGGTACAAACCGCTCGTTTGATCGCACTGGAATCGCGACCTCACCCTTTTGCGGATACGTGATGGTGACGGACACGCGTCCCACCTGGTTCACATAGTCCGCTTCGGTGGTTGCGCTATTGCTGGACGATTTCTTGAGTTTGCGGAACAACTGATGCACGCCCTGACCCACGACGATACCACCCGCCAGGGAAACGCCGAATGTCATGCCGGGCGCGTAATCGGTCATATAGGTAAGGACAATGCCGAGTATGCCAAAGACGGCGCAGAAATAGACCAGGAACCGTACGGACAGCCATGACGCCAGGCCCATGGCACCAACGTGGCCCGCGCCCGCGTGAGCGTCTGCGGCGTCGGCCGTCTCGACGTGAACGTCTGCATCTACGTCCGCATCCGCGTCCATATCGACATCGGCGTCGATATCCGCATCGGCGTCCACGTCCACCTCGGCGCCGATGCCGTCCAGGTCGACGTTACCATCGACGTCGAAATCGGTGTCGGCATCCACATCGGCGTCCGCGTCGCCGCCGAAGAAGCTCATCGTGGAGATGAGCAGCAAGCTTCCGCCGACGATCGCGCACACCACGTAAAGCGTGGTCAGATCCGGAAAGGTCACGGCAAGTTGGGCTATTATGGACTCCATCATTTCAAGGCCTCCTGACGCGAAAACCGGCCGTTTGTCTCCCGGCAATTCGAGTGCCGTTGTCACGGTCAATTTTCAATTAAGTCTACAACTTGTACGCTCGACTGCCTATTTGAATCCCGCGGCGTTTTCATAACCGGCTGCGGCCGGGCGCCCGAAAGACCCTGTGAAAACAGCTACTTGTGCGATTTTGTAAGGCTCGTCGAGCGCATCGGGGCATGCACCGGCGCGAGCAAGATCGGTTCCATCCGAGCCGCGACCGTGAGGAAGCGCCGTGGATGTCCGCGCGCGTGGACATTGGTGCAGGCAGGGATGCCTGCGGTACGCGGGTCCGCCGCTCGCCATTTCCCAAGCTTGAATCGGCGTCAATGCAGCCTGCCGCTGCGGAAGATCGCCCAACTCAGCCCCAAACCGAGAATGCCGGCCATCAAGTATCCGAACAAGCCGAGATACTGGATCTTGATACTGAATAGTGTCAGAGCGCTGTCGGCACTGACGACCACCGAACTGCCGACGATGATCGCGGCGATCACGATCGAAAACGCCAGCCGGTTGCTGGAACGATCCAACTCCTGCGTGAAGCGCTCCACGTTTTCGTGGCGAATGTGGAGGCGCCACTGGCCGCCTGCCAACCGCCGCATCATGTCGCGCACCTGTCGCGGCGCCTGCCGCGCGATGTTGAAGAGCTGCCAGCCGATGGTGCCGGCCTCGCGCGCCATCGCGCGCGGTGAGAATCGCTGCTTGACGGCGTGCATGAGACGGGGCCTGAGCAACTCGAGAATATCCAGGTCCGGGTCGAGCCGCGTGACCACACCGGACATCGTGGCCACGGCCTTCAGCAGCATGGTGAGATCGCGCGGAATGGCCACTTGGTAATTACGGATGACGTCGGTGAATTCGGTCACCAGCCGCCCGATCTGCACGCGCTTGATGGGCAGTCCGTGATATTTGTCCAGCAGCGTCTGCAACGCGCGGTGCAGGCCGCGCCGATCCGTACCGGAATCGACCGCCCCCATGTCGGCCAGCGTGTCGATGACCGTACCGACCTCCTGGCTCACGGACGCATAGACGATCACGATGATCTGTGTCATCAATTCGTCATTGATCGTGCCGACCTGCCCGAAGTCGATCAGGCCGACCGACGCCGTGGGCTTGACCAGGATGTTGCCGGGGTGAGGGTCGGCGTGAAATCGTCCAAGGTCGAAAATCTGCCGGAGGTAGCAGTTGACGAGTCGGCGGGCCACCAGCGAGCGGTCGACCGCCTCGCCATCGGCCCCCGGCGCCGCCGGGAGTTTGTCGATGTTCGTGCCGGAGAGGGCCTCCAGGGTCAGCACCGATGACCCGGTGAATTCCCAGTAGACTTTGGGAATGCGCAACCCCGGCTCACCTTTGAACCAGGCCGCAAAGCGATCGGTAGAGGTGGCTTCATTCACATAATCCATTTCGCGAGTCAGGGTCTCCTCGAGTTCGGCGACCAACATGGTGGGGCGGTAGATCGCCAATTCCGGGACCAGCGTCTCCAGCGACTCGGCAAGCCAGCGAAGAAGCTGCATATCGAGCTTGACGGTTTCGTCAATGTCTGGGCGGCGAACCTTGACGACCAGGTCCTTGCCCTCGCGACCCCGTGCCCGATAGACCTGTCCGATCGAGCCGCTGGCAATCGGCTCGTCGCCGATCCACGCGAAGCATTCGCTGACCGGGCGCCCGACTTCGCGCTCGATGGTCTCCATGGCCGCGGCGTTTTCGAAGGGCGCCACATCGTCCTGCAGGCTCCGCAAGGAGGTCAAAATCTCCTCCGGCACGATATCCGGGTGGCTGCTCGCGAGCTGACCCAGCTTGATGAAGGTGGGGCCCAGCTCGGTACAGATCTCCGTGAGATGCCGTCCGATAGTCGATGGCTTGGCATCAATCCGGGCTGCGGCGTGCTTTCCGCGGAGCATCCAAACGGGCACGAATCGCGCCAGGTTCATCCGTGCGACAACGTGGCCGAAACCGTGCTGGGTAAGCACCTTGGCGATATGCCGCAGTCGATTGAGACTTCGGACGCTGCGGCGGAGCTCGAAGGGGTTCATCGCACGCTAGCGTCGCTCGAACGCCCCTCACCGTCAATATCCGCCACTTTTTGTCGAGCCTGCGATTTGGCTGCCGTATGCATTATCGGACTATAGGCGTGACTGATAATTGGAATAAATCACGGTGTTTCGTCGCGCCGTGGCCGGATTCCGGCGACTCAGATAGATAGAATGTTGGATACGCCGCGGCCGCTTGGCTGCGTTGGGGCGACGTGGCGGCAAACTGGCGAAATGATGGCGGGGGCGCAGGCCCCGAACCCCGAATAGGAGCGGATGTTATGAAACGTGCAACGGTTTTGACGGCGGCTTTGGTATTGGCTTGCGGCTCGATGGCGATGGCGAGTGGTCTGAATATTCAGATCGTCGCCCCGGATTTTGCTGGCGCTTCTGATGTCACCGTGGGGACGACCTGCGGCACACTGAATTATGAGGTCATTGTTGATCTTGACGATGCCAACAACCAGGGTTTAGCTCTGGTCGGCTTCGATCTTGAATTCAGCGGTGGTGCGTTGGATCCAGCGACCCCGGGTGCGAACATGGGCCCGTTCGTCAAACCCGAGGGTTTGACAAATCCCGCTGGATTCGGTGGGACCGATGACGGCGGTGTGCTGCTTCAGGTGGGTGGCGGCCAAAACACCATCATGAACGGCCAAGTCCCCTGCACCAGCAATGCCGATTGCCCTGCCGGTTCGACCTGTGGCGGCACCGCGGCCGGGCTCTGCGATCCAGTTGCTCCGTTTCCAGTCGGAACGGTCGTCACCGGACTGGCGAAGGGTGGTTCGCTGGTCGTGGCGACAGGTACGCTGACGCTTCCTGTGGTAGAAGGTCCTTATACGCTGACGGCGAGCAGTCTTTTTGCCAACGTGATCACCGCCGACACGACGGGAATTCCGTTCTGGGCAACGGCGGCCGCCACGCCCGGCACGAACGCTCCTCTTAACATTACGGTCCAAGAAGGGGCTGACTGTTCACTCGAGACGAATTCGATTTGCGACAGCGTTCCGCCAAGCGGTGCGATTGACGCACGTCAGCCGCATGAGGTGAATAGCGCCACCCCTGCCCAGGGATTGAATTCGATCGAGGTCGTGATGTGCAACGCATCGGTCACGGCCGACACGGGCGCTTTCTCACTGACCGAGGTTGGTGGTGACGGCGTGCCGCCGAACATCTCGGGTGCGACGGTGATTGCTTCGGATACGGTGCGGCTGGATTTCGATGCTCCGATCGAGCCCGGCGCCTGGACGGTGGTCACGCACAATGCCAGTGGCACGAGCACTTGTGTGGGCTTCGGACCCGCGGATGCCAATCAAGATGGCATTTCGAATGCCTCCGACATCAACGCGCTGATTAACTCCATCAACAATGTTCCAGGATTCGGTCTTCCGTCATACGCCACCGACATCAATCGGACGGAGGTGACAAACCCACAGGACATCTCGCGTCTGATTGACCTGTTGAATGGTGCGGGTACGTACACGGAGTACCTCGGGGCAACCTTGCCGCCTAATCCGTGCCTGCCGTAGTCTGAGTTATCCGGTCAACCGCGCCGGCACAAAGGCCGGTTCGGTTCTCGGACGTTCCATCAATGCCCCGGTTGCGATACTCGCAATCGGGGCTTTTTTTGTGCCCGACGGCCCCAAGGACTTGAAAAGACAGGCGTTTGGGCGATCAATAGTGTTTGACGGTGGACAGCGGGAGCGCGGATGCCATTAATATTGCGGGATGATTGTATGTTTGTCGCGTAGTACCCGGTGCGAGGAGTTTCGGGGTGCCAGCAAGAGGATTGACGATGATGAGACCACGATTGGCCACGATCACTGCGATGTTGATGGCAAGTCTTGTAAGTGCTGCTAAGGCAGATGTCGTCGTGTCATTCGATTTGAGGGATACAAGCGGCGCCGCAGTCACCGGCGAGGTCGCGCCGGGGACACGTCTCGTCGCAGATATTCTGGTTTTCGCAGACGAAAACGAAATCACGCCGATCGAGGATGTGCGTTCCTTCCAGTTCAGCTTTAGCGAGACAAGTCCGACGCTGACGCTGGAGAATTTCACATGGCTGATCGGTCCGGTCTATGGTCTGCAGCTAAACGACCTGCCCACGCCTTCGGCGGTGACACTGCTGTTTTCGAGCTCGACCCAGCTCATCAGTCTTACAACTGAGCCGCTGGCCGTCGCGTCGGTCGAAATCGTTGCCGATGCGACGGGCACGCTCGACGTTCGCGGTGCTCCGGATGCCACGGCCGACTTCGTGGCGCGGATTTCGGTAGACTTCGATACGCCGTTTGATTATTCGACATTGGTCGGCAATTTGAGCGGCGGCACCCTCGGCATCTCAGTTTCGAGTGGCGGCAACGGCGGGCCGCCGACGAACGACCGCGACGGCGACGGCGTGCCTGACAATCTAGACGCTTTCCCGGATGACCCGACGGAGAGTGCAGATTCGGACGGCGACGGTATCGGCGACGTGGCGGATACCGATGATGACGGTGACGGTGTCAACGACAACGTGGACGCTTTCCCGACGGATCCGACGGAGACAACCGATTCGGACAGCGACGGCGTGGGCGATAACACTGACGCCTTTCCGACGGATAGCGCCGAAACATCGGATGCCGACGGCGACGGTACGGGCGATATCGCCGATATGGATGACGACAACGACGGCGTCGCCGACAGCGTGGATGCATTCCCGTTGGATCCCACCGAAACGACGGATGCCGACGGCAACGGCATCGGCGATAACGCGGATGCGGCGGCGGACAACTCGAACTCGGGTCCGGTGGCCGGGGGCACGTTCTGCGGAATGGGGATGCTCGGCTCCTGGCTCTTCCTGTTCACGGCACTGAGCCTGATGCGTACGCGAAACCGACTTTTTCGCCCCGAGCGGTAGGAAGCAACTCCAAACGGGCCTGTACGGGCGATCGATGTCGTCTTCGAAACAGGCCAGATCTATCTTTCTCGCACGCTGGAATAATTCCGTAGAGGCGTTATACTGAATAGGCAAGGTAGAACGCTCGGGTTGGCATCTGGTTGCGTTCTTCTTGGAACAAACACGCGCGAGTGTGTCCCGTACCATGATGGGCCATGGCGTGTGTGTACCGGTTTGTGTCGATGTTCACGTCTGCCAGCAACTCGCGGGAGACTATGATCGACTGTGCGTTTCGTCTAGGGATCGATGGTTGCCGGATGCCATCGAGCGCCGGCGTCGTCGCCGCGTTCGGCCATTGCAGCGGCACCACGCCGAATGTGACGGCGTGATTTGGATGGGAGCCTTTTATGGATACATGCGTCCAGTTCTCCGTTTTTCTCAACAACAAACCGGGTGTGCTCACGCAGGTGTTTCACGAACTCGGTAAAGCGAAGGTGAACATCATCACGATCTCCATGATGGATTCGACGGAGCACAGCGTGCTGCGGATGATCGTGTCCAACCCGGAGTCTGCCCGGGAAGTGTTTACGCACATCAACGTGCCCGTAAGGGAATCGGACGTCCTGGCGGTCACACTGCCGAATCGACCCGGCGCGGTCGCAGATTTGTGCGACCGGCTCTCCGCGTCGCACATCAACATCGGCTACATGTACTGCACGGGCGGTGCCCGTGGCGGCAAATCCACGGTGGTGCTGAAGGTGCCGGACAATAAGAAGGCCATGCGTATTCTGGACGGCAACCGACAGCAGCGACGAGACATGAAGGTGAAGTTGCGCCGTCCGGCAGCGCGCGTTCGGCACTAGTGCTCCGTCACAGCTCAGTTTTCGGGTTCATCGAGGGTGGCATGGGCAAACTTGTTTGCCCGTGGCTTCTCGGAGAACAGCACGGGCAAGCTGTTGCTTGCCCATGCCACCCGCAAATACAAGTGTGACACTGCACTAGAGCAAGCGCTATTCAAAGGTGGCGTCCGCCACAGCTTTGTCGCTGATGGAAGCGAGAGACTTTTCGCTACAGGGGACCTTTGGGCAACCTAAGGCAGCAGCGCCAGCGCCTCTTCCAGCACTCTGCAGCCAACGTCGAGCTGGGCGTTGTTGATACATGCGGCAGGACTTACGAAAATGCCGGCGGTGCCGATCGGCGCGAGCAATAGACCTCTATCCAGGCAACTTCGCAGCACGGCGTTACGCCGCTTCGCGTCGGGTTTGCGGGACTTGCGGTTGACAACCTCGATGGATTGAAGAAGCCCGCTGCCGGCGATATGGCCGACGCATCTGCGTACTTCCGCAATTCGCTCCAGGCGCCTGCGGATCTCTTCACCCACCCCGGCGACGTGGTCCAACTGCATGGATGCAATCACCTCGAGAGACGTGCTTGCGATCGCGCAGCAGAATTGACTGGGGACGCTGGTCATCGTGGGGAGGGGCGTCTCCTGGGCTAGGGATGCGTGGACCAACAAAGCGCCAAGCGGCAGGCCACCGGCGAGTCCATCCGACACCAGGATCATGTCCGGCGCAATTTCCAATTGTCTGCAAACAAACCACGAACCCGTTCGTCCCATGCCGCTGAAAGTCTCATCGAATACTAACAGAATCGCATGATCCTGGCAGAAGGACACCAGCGCGTCCGCAAATGCCGCGTCGGGTTGGTCGCAGGCACGCATGGAAGCAAACGGTTTCAAAACGATGGCCGCGATGTCCGACTTACGCACGCCAGCCAGATCGAGATGCGTTTTGAATCGATCGAGGGTCATGGTGGGGAACGGCCAGTCCAAGGTGACCACTCCGGAGGCAGTGTCTTCGGTCGGATCATTCGAGTCTGCGAGCGGATGGAAGGCGACGATTTTCTTGCGCCCCCGGCTACGCCGCGCGAGTCCCATCGCGGTCTCGTAAACATGGCCGGCATGGCTCGCCAGCAGCGTGTGATACGTCTGCGTTTCGCTTGCACACGATGCCAACCTTTCGCCGAATTGTGAATCGGCGGCTGTGACGACCTGGGTGCCGCTGATCGACATCGTGGCGATGAGGTCCTGCCCGCGCGCGACGACCTTGGGGTGGGCGTGCCCCAGTGGTCCGGCCGTCAACGCCGCGGTGAAGTCAAGAAAGCGGTTGCCATCTACATCCTCAATGACGGAGCCGTTGGCCCGGCGCGCGACGATGGGAACCGTTTCGAGCGTGGGGGCCACACCGGACATCTGACGGGTCCGCAGAACGGCCGCTGCGTTTGGACCGGGAATGTCGGTGGCTACGTACGGAGCCGGTCCGATCCACTCGCGGCGTTGATCCGGGATTTTCTCCGGCCTGACACCCAGCATTGATTCGCTCCCCAAATTCAACCGATCGAAACGTCCGCTGTTGTGGTAGTCTTGATCGGAACAATGATCGGCCCAGCGACAATCAAGGTTTGTCTACAAGCCGGTTTTCTGCACAATTTGCGTACTTCACCTCAGATTGGCGTCCCACAAACGCCGTGCGGGAACGACGTCACCCGCCAAAGCCTTCTGGCAACCGCGAGGTTTCGTCGAACTGCCGCGTCTGCTGTTTATATTCGCAGGGACTCAACAATCGGATTCACGCGGGCGCCTATTCGATCCTATCGACGGTCGTGCGTTCTTCAGTGAAAGTGATCCCCATTTCGGAGAGGGACCGTAGAGCCGGCTCGTAGATTTCCGGCAACACCGGAATCTGGACACCCGTACACGTCGTTTGGCCGGATATGACGCGGATTGAGGCCACGGCCGCCGTGAGGCTCACTGTCCGTGCCATGGCGGAATCACCTCCAACGTGACCGAATTCGATCAGGGTCGAAGTGATTCGTTCATCCGGCCCGGTCGGGAAGCGTGCGACAAAGTCGTGGCGAAGCACGATCATATCCCGGCTGTCATCTCCATAGGCCATACGCTCGCCCATCCGTGCCGCCAGTACATCCAACGGTGTTGTTTCGATTTCGGTCGCGCCAATGCGTTCATCGCTGAACAATCCGAGCCATTCCAGCCGTTTTATGACGTCCGAATGAAAATCCAGACCAAGCCTCGCAGCCACTCGGCACGACAGGTCTCCGCCGTCGCCTGGGGGCACTAATGAATCCGTAAACTGTGAGAAGGTTGTGCCGGGCGGGTAGACAACATGCGTCTCATCCAGCAGCCCAAGCTCGCCGACCTTGCGCATCGACTCGCACCAACCCGGGTAGCGAAACGTCCCCCGCAGCATGGTCTCAATTCCATCGAGCCCGTAGAGGTCGATGTAGCTGAGTGAATCACGGTTGGGGTAGGCTTCGAGTTCTCCTACGCCGTCCACGTGCATGCCGTGGTTGCAGTCCGAAAACAGCTCGGATCCGGGAACTTCGACGGTTTTCCCGTCAAGTCGGTATCGTGCCGCGTTCTTACCGGCCGTGAGCACGGCGCGCGGGCTCCAGGAGAACTTGTAGCCCCAAGGGTTGTCGTTGTCGTCGGGCGCGGGGAGTCCTCCACAAAAGGAGCGAAACGCTCTAACGGTTCCGCCACGCGCCTTGATTTCATGGATGATCTTCATGGCCGACATATGATCGATGCCGGGATCAAGCCCGACTTCATTCAGAAGCAGTATCCCGGCCTTCCTGGCGGCGTCGTCCAGAGCGCGCATGTCCGCGCTGACGTACGACGTCGTGACCATGTTCTTTTCGTGTGCGACACAGCAGGCGGCCACCTTGGGGTGTAGTGGCGCGGGCAGCAGGCTGACAGTGAGGTCATTCGATTGGACCAGGGTCGCCAGGGCATTTTGATCGGCGGCGTCAAATCCGACGACCCTGCCCTGCGGGTGACCCGCTACGATCGACTCGGCTCTGTCGGTCACGTCACTGGCGACAGTGACCCGGACGTCAGTCTTGTCCAGGAAGTACCGAATGAGTGGACGCGCGACCAAGCCTGCACCAAGTACCAGAATCTTCCCCATCATGTTTTCCTACTGTTTTACTGGACGATGGCAAGCGTCAAAGCAATCCGTTCTCTATCGGCGAATATGACACATCTGGTTGTCCACTTCCGATCCATCCGTATCCGATGTGATTCTATGGCAGGAATCGTTCCAGGTGGCGATAATGTTCCGTGAGTCGACCTTGATAGACAATGGTCGCCCGCTTCAGCGGGCCGGGCAACCCGGAGTCCGCCAGGCTCCCCGTGAAATCGGCTTCCGCCAGGCCAGGGATGAACGGCGCGAGGGTGTTACTGAAGAAGGCGGATGAATCCACCGGGAGCTCGGCCGGGAGAAAGTCCACAGCCAAGACAACGGGACCGTTGCCGACCACACCATCCGTTGTTTTCCCGGTCCTCGGATCGAAGACGTAAATCGGACTGCCGGGATCGGTGGCACGGGTCGTACAGGCCAGTGACCCGTCGATATCGCACGTAATATCACCAATGACGCGTAATCGCGGCGGCGACGTGCCCCCGTATAATTCAGCGAATTGGTCACGGTCGATCAACTTTGGGTACTTCTCCGTCCAGAAGATACAGTTCACCAGCACGCTCAAGTACGGCACGTGTGGAAAGAACGAGCTCTGGTAGCGGTCAGGATGGTCATAATATTCCTGCAGATCGAACGCGCCCGAATCCTCGCGACGGGTGACCAAGTGCTCCTCACGAAAGACGACCTTGTAGACGCATTTTCCATTGCCCCCGAGGCCGGCGAGATCCTGCGGCGTCACTTCCTCGACCGGCAGGAGATCCAGTATCTCCTGGGCGCCGGAAGAGACTTGACCGTATCCCGCCAGCCCTACGACAAAAGGTGTCAGTGCGTCCGGTAGCCCGTTCGTCCGAATCTGGTCGCCGGCCGCCGCGACGGCCGTCCTTGCCTGGTCAACGGTTTTGTACTTGTGCGCCGGGAGAAGGGCGGCCAGTGGCGTGTCGTGTCCCTCGTGGTGCCAGCGCCGCCCCAGCGCCCAGAGGGTGTCGATCATTCCGGCCAGTCCGGCGAAGCGACCGAAGAAGACGAGCCGACGACCCTCGTCGTCCTCGATGCACTCGTAGTCGATCAACTGACACCCGAGGTCCATTAGCCCTTTGAGGGCCGGCATGTTCGCCGATTGGCCCTTGATCGTGTGCGAAAAGTACATGTAGGTTTTGCCGGCTTCAAGCTTGTCAGGCGGAATCTCTTTGACGCCCATGATGATCGGGCAATGCGTCAGGTCGTTTCTTACTTTTGCGCCGACGGCCCGAAAGTCGTCGTCGGGAAACGCACGCTTCGTCGACGATTCCACGTGGAATGTGAGACCCTTGCTGTGGATAAGCGGCTCCACGTCCGCCGGAACAAGCGGCACGCGTGCCTCCCACTCGCTCTTGTCTTCTCGCCGTATGCCGATGACGTTCATGAATCACCCCAAAATCACGCGATGCAAGAGACCTGGCGCGTGCTCGATCTCTCGCGGTTGAAAAAGAACGCCACGATAGTATCCGCCATGTAGAATGGCAACCGGCCGGACACGCGCAGCGCCGCGGGGGTGCGTGACAGAATCGGCGGACGCGAGAAGCCGTAGGGCAGGTCGCTGCTCCGCCTCAGCGGAGCGTTGACCTGCCGGTTTGACAAGGCAGGTGAACCTCCCGGCAGAGCCGGGAGAACCACCTGCCCTACATGAAGCCCGCCGAAAGTGTCACGCACCCGCGCCGCTGGACGTCCGGTAAATCACAGGTGGCAGACCACTGGCCGGCGGTGGGACCGAATCGGACTTTGTCGGGCCTCGGATTGCCGTTACCATGCCGTCCATGCAACCGTATCTCGACCTGGTTCGAATGGTTTTGGAAAAGGGCGAACGGCGTGCGGATCGCACCGGTGTCGGCACGCGGAGCCTCTTCGGGCACCAGCTACGGTTTGACCTGTCCGCAGGGTTTCCCCTGCTGACCAACCGCAAAATACACATTCGCTCCCTCATACACGAGCTGCTCTGGTTTATCCGCGGCGAGACAAACGTGCGCTACCTGCACGACAATGGCGTGAGCTTCTGGGACGAGTGGGCCGATGAGAACGGTGAGCTCGGACCCGTGTACGGCAAGCAGTGGCGGGCGTGGGCCGGCGCGGATGGTCGCGTGGTCGATCAGCTGCAGACCGTGATCGATCAGATTCGTAACGAGCCGCACTCCCGGCGGCTGCTCGTTTGCGCGTGGAACGTGGCCGAACTGCCCGAGATGGCCCTGGCGCCGTGCCATGTGTTGTTTCAGTTCTACGTATCCGGAGACGGAAGATTGTCTTGTCAGTTGTATCAGCGGTCGGCCGACCTCTTCCTCGGCGTACCGTTCAACATCGCCAGCTATGCGCTGCTCACGCACATGGTGGCCCATGTGACTTCCTTGAAACCGGGCGATTTCATTCATGCCTTCGGTGATGCGCACTTGTACGAGAACCACCTGGAGCAGGCGCATGAGTTGCTGAGTCGCGATCCGCGACCGTTGCCGACGTTGGTGCTGAATGAGGCCGTACGCGACATCAACGGCTTCAGCTTTGATGACATCGAGATCCGCGGCTACGACCCGCACCCTCCGATCAAGGCCCAGGTGGCGGTGTGACGGCGGTGCGGCTGGAGTTGATCGCAGCGGTGGCCGCCAACGGCGTCATCGGGCGCGACGGTCAGCTACCGTGGCATCTGCCGGACGATTTGCGCCGTTTCAAATCGCTTACCATGGGCCATCCGATCATCATGGGACGTCGCACATTCGAGTCGATCGGGCGAGCGCTACCCGGCCGGCAATCGATCGTCGTCAGCACGACGCTTGCCAATCCTCCGGCGGATGGAGTCGAGTTGGCCGAATCGTTTGACCGTGCCATCGATTTGGCGGCCCGCTATGAACAACCGTCGTTCGTGATCGGTGGCGCGGCGCTGTATGCCGCGGCGCTGCCGCGCGTTGACGTCCTGCACTTGACGGAACTCAACGATCCAATCGAGGGCGATACACGTTTTCCGTCGTTCGACAGGAATGAATGGTACCTGACCGAGGAGGTTCGCCACGAACCGGATGACCGACACGCCCTCAGCTTTCGGTTCTGTAAGTACGAGCGAGTGTAGTTGCAGAGCCCGGGCTGCGCATCGCGCAAGCACTATCTGCTCACATGCAACCGCGCTGCCGTCTTCGAATTGGAATCGAGTGGTCGGCACCGGAGGCGTCAGCGACTCGCCATCACGTTGCGGTGCCGTCGCCCCAGCGATAGACTTCGCCTGACCCGTGTGAGTGCAGCGGGCCGCTGGGCTCACAACGAACGGTTCATCAGTGAAGTGGCATGTGGGTTGTTTTATGAGTGACGGAGTGACCGACCGGAAGGACAACGTGACAGTGGCGGAGCCGAATCGTGATTTTCCCTTTCACGCGAAACGCGTGTTGGTCATCGGATTGGACGGCGCGACTTTTGGCGTGCTGGAACCGTTGCTCGCGGCCGGTCGGCTACCCAATCTGCAGCGGGTGATTTCCTCGGGCGTAGCCGGGACCCTGCAATCCACGACGCCACCGATCACGCCGGCGGCATGGACGACATTCCTCACCGGCAAGCAGCCGGGGTCGCATGGGATTATCGACTTCGAGCGTTACGATACGACCACCAATCGTCTCCTGATGAACAGCACACGCTGCCTCGACGGCGTGCGGAACATCTGGCAGATCCTTTCGGATCGGGGGTTTCGCGTAGGAAGCGTCAACGTCCCCATGACCTATCCGCCGATTCCTGTCAACGGCTTCATGGTCAGCGGGTTCGAGACGCCGGGGCCGCAGTCCGAATTCGTCTATCCGCGAGATTTGCGTGAAGAGATTCTCGCACGTTGGCCCGACCCGACCCTGCGCAAGAATTGGCGGCGGAAATGGCTCGGCGGCCTCGAACTCTACAGGAAAAATGTCGACTACATGGCACGGAGCTTCCACCAGGGTGCCGAGATGACCATGGCGCTGGGCGACAAGATGGGCTGGGATGCGCTCATGGTCGTCTTTAAGCTCGTGGACAATCTCCAGCACAAGACGTGGAAGTACATCGATCCGCGATGGTCGGATCGTGATCCCGTACGGCGCGACATCGCCTTCGCATGCTTCGAGGAGGCGGATCGCGCCGTGGGCATATTGCTGGAATACGCGACCGCGCAGGACGCCATGGTGATGATCGTCTCGGACCACGGCCACGGCAGCTTGGATGGAAAGGTGCAGCCCAATCTCCTGCTGAATCAATGGGGATACCTCGCGCTCGAGGGCGGCGGCTCGCAGGGCGTGACGCGGGGTCGCGGTATGATGCGGCGGTTCCTC
>Ga0210111_1000084_pt1 | contig 22132 bp, 12 predicted proteins | sample China_Galinas_PW_6_FD_185520 | JGI IMG/M metagenome (GOLD analysis project Ga0210111, IMG submission 185520) | Wetland microbial communities from San Francisco Bay, California, USA, that impact long-term carbon sequestration - China_Galinas_PWC_D2... | ecosystem: Environmental > Aquatic > Marine... | reverse complement strand
CGGCGGTTGTGATGTCCGGACAGCAAACGTCGAATTCCTGGCAAAACAGGCCGGATGCCGGTTGCCCGAAGAATCCGCCCGCAGAATTCGGATTGGGGCCGATCCACTGCGCGAGTGGATCACTCGGCAATACACCGGCACTGCCGGCCAGCCACGCCGGATTGGGCGCGATGATACTGGCCGGCGGAAGCTTACAAGCCTTCTTGAAGTGCTTCTTGGTGAAGGGAAACGTCGACAGCGGCGCGGCCGCGGTACCCGGGAGCACCCTAATGGCCGTATCCGGGAAGCCCACCGTGCCGTTACCGCTCCGTAGCCTGATAATCTGTCCCGGCAGCACATCGCAATCGCACGCGTCGTCAATCCCGTTGCCGTTCAGGTCTCCCTCGCACACGGAACCCACGCCAAGGAAGGTGCCGCCGGAATCCTCACAACACGTCGAGTCCATTTCCGCACATGCTTCCGACACGCCGTCGCCGTCGAAGTCGAGGCAGCAGGCACCGAAGACACCACAATTTGTACCATCACCATGATACGAGCCGCCCTGCGCTGCGCATTCCGCGCTGGTCGCGATGATGCAGGTTTCCTGGATGCCGTCGCCGTCTGCGTCGAAACAACACGCACCGTCCGGCGCGACAGGATGACAGCTACAGTAAATGTCCGTACCGCCTTGAATGACCGGATCGGTGATAGGCGCTGTGGACACGCCAAGAGGCGTACCGTCCACCCAAATGACGCATTCACCAGGGGTGGCCGGCGGGCAGAGGCCGCTGCAAGAAATCTCCAGGGACACCGGATCGAAACTGATTGGACCGCACTCATCCGTACCTGGTGTGAAGCAGTCGCAGCCGTTCACGAACACCGCGCCGCCGGCATTGGTCATGAATCGGGGCAGGCAGACTTCTCCGAGTTGCCCGGTGACGCAATCCGTTGACTGCCACTGGACGCAAGGGTCAGTCGGATCGGCGGGATCCTGCAACGGACAGTATAGCGGGTCCTCTTCGTCACAATCGCACCGAAACTTGTCCGGAATGCCGTCGGGTGGTACGTCGGTGTCGATTTCAGTCCGCTCGCAAATGAGTCCGTTTTCGCACGGACCGGTGCAATATACCGGTCCGAAGTCGGACATGTCCTTATCCCCGTGACACTCGTCCGGGTAACGACAATCGCAGTCCGTGATGGTGCAATCCTGCACGCATAGCTCACCCACGCAGTCGGCGTTCGTCGCGCACGGAGCGCCCGTTGAGGGGCACGTTCCGGTACACTCGTATTCGACCGGCACGCACTGCTTGTTCGGGTCGGGGCAAACGACCTGCTCACAAGCGGAGCCGTCCAGATTAGGCTGACAGCACTCTTCGACCGGCGTGGTCGACCAGTCGACGTCACTGTGTACGTTCACGCCGCCCTTGTACGGGATGAAGTGAATGACGGACTTGATGGAGCCGATCGGCTGCAGGGTCGTACGATCGATCAAGGGAATCACGACCGGATCGCTCTGGAAAGTCGTGTTGCCCGGCGGAAGTTCCCAAACCTGTGCCGTCATGTGTATCGGTTGCTGGACGACCGCGACAATTGGTGCGCCGCCCGGTGGATTCGGCACCACGACCTCAGCATTTACGTCGAAGGAGGCGATCGCCGGGAAGGCCTGCCCTGCCGTCAGGCCCATCACCCTCCCCGTGCTGCGGACGCCGTCCTTGCCCGAACTGCCGATATTGGAAAGCCGTAGCTCGACGTCGCCGATGCTGGGATCGGTTCCACTCAGATCCATGGACAGCATTTCGGTGTCTACGGTGCGCGTTGTACCACGACCGATGTCCTCATGTTCGATGCCGCGCCAAACGATGGTGGGACCCTCAAGGTGGAGGTCGAGGGTGGTGGGAACAACGTCCAGGTTGACCTGTACATCTGCGACGGTGAGGCCAAGTTCATCAACCTGTCCGTACGGGAATGGCACCGGTAGCGGCGTGCCGATGACCGGCGGACCGGGATTGAGGGGTTGACACCAGTGAGTCGTCTCAACGGTGTCACAAAGAATACCGGCTGCCGGATCGCAATCATTGTCGGTCTGACATGGCTGCATTTGGTTACCACCACAATACTTCTCCGCATCGATCAAGTAGAACGACATATCGATGGATTTCGTCGGATCGTCCATGCAGTCAATGTACGGCGGCTGACTCGAGTGCAAGTGACTCATCCAATCGTAAATCCAGTCACCGTTGCAGGTCATCTTGAGCGAACCCATGAACGCATCATCGATGTGCTGATAGCCGGGCGGCGTCGTGTGCCAGCCCCAATAGTCTTGCGTGGCCGTGTTGCCGGTGTCGATTTCCGTACAGGTTGCAGGATCGACGGTGTGGCCGACAGCGGCCTGAATGCTGATCCAATATGTCCTGCCTGGAATGGGATTGATAGCGCCGGTAATCGGATCGATCTCGCCCGGCTGCGCGTAGTTGTGAACGAGGCAGGCGTCAGGGAGGTCCGCCGTGTAGCAGAAAGTCCGGTGCTGGTCACAGCCGACCTTGCCGGTGGGATCAATCGTGACCACCGGATCGGGAATGATCCACTGGGCGATCAACCGGCTCGGATGACTGACCTTGGAGCGGCACTCATTGACGGCATCAATGACGACGAAGTTGAGCGCATCGGTACAGGGTCCGGCCACCAAGGGATCGTCGTGACCGCAAATGCGGACTTCATCGCCTGCGCTGTAGCCGGCGAGCAACGTAAAGGGATCCGAATAGTTGTAGGTATAGCTGCTACCGTTGGGCCGGAACACCAGGCTGGCGCCGTCCGGGCAGTCCTCGAGCTTGCCACACCAATCGACCGGCTTGGTTCCCGGCGGGGGCGGTGGGCATGCCGCAGCGGGCACATCGCGGTGCAACGCCACGAGCCAGGAATCAGGCCGGCGGAGCGGGGGTGAACCGTCGGTCGGCGGCTCGAAATCGGGATCGAAGTAGCTGCCGTACCATCGAAGGCGATTGATCTTCTTGGGGCCGCCGTTCGGGCAGCAGGTCGCCTCCGTACCTCCGCCCAGGAAACACTGCAGGATTGTCAGATCCGCGAGATTGACGACGTCGTCACAATTCAAATCCGCTGCGAGGCAGGCCGGATTACTCGCGCCGAAACAGCCTTGCAAGAACTGCAGGTCGCCTTGATCACAGGCGCCGTCGCCGTTGATGTCACACTCACAACGATCGCAGCCTTCGAAATTGAAGTCGTCGGCGATGACCCAGTTCTCGTAGGTCGGTGCCGCTGGGCATTCGCAGGTGATAATGTCGTCAATATTCAGATTCGGGTCGCCCTCGCCAATGAAGGGGGCACCCACGGAGACGCCGTTGACGAAGATATTGCAGTCCTCGCCGGCAACTGGGCACTGCGACTCACACGTGTACCGCAGGCCCACGCCGGGTACGTCGTTGACGACGACGGGGCCGCACGTCGATCCTTGACCGGCACACGTACACTCGAGGGCTTGGGGGCCGCCCGGAATGTGCATGACACGGAGTGGCCAACATTCGTCGCCTGCGGCTCCTGCGACGCATTCAGTCGGTGCGAGGGTCCCGCAGATTGGAAGTGGACCAATCGGTTCGGGGCAAATGCTCCCTCTTGCTGAAGCCGCGTCGCCAATTCGCTCCGCGGCGTTTTTCACGCCTCGGTCGAACCGTCCTCCATCAACTCCTTGAGCGACGCCGCCAATCGTGTTGCACAATAGGACAGCCGTACAAATCCCGAGCACTCGGCGCAAGCCGAATGGCATCGGGTTACTGGGGCGCGAACTGGGCGCGCGTGAACATACACTTTCCACTTGCATCGATTCTTCCTCCGTTTCAACCGTAACGCATTCGGTTTTAGTGACTGGCGTTGCTAGCGTGGCTAGGGGGTATGCCCTTCACGCTCCGGCCCGAGCCGCATTGTAGCAATTCGCCGCTCCCTTTACAGCACTAGATAGAGGGTTTCCGGTCGGCGCTGACACGATTGCCTCACTTCGCACCGCTGAAACGCCTTGGAGGGCTTGGATGCCGTATCTGTAAAGCTGTGATGTACCCGGCATTCCGAAGAACCTGAGCCGGTGTGCCGGGCGACAGGAACGCGGTGTCATTGCGTTTCAGCAATCAAAGATAGACAATGCGATCTGGATGAACGCGTCCGATCCAACTCGATTATCGCTACTGATGCGGCTACGTGACCGTTCCGACACCGTCGGCTGGCAGGAATTCCAGGATCGCTACGGAGAGCTTCTCTACCGCTACGCGCGCAGCGTCGGAGCTTCGCATTCCGACGCGGAAGACGTCGTCCAGGAAGTCGTCATGTACCTGTTCAAGGCCATGGACGGTTTCGAGTATGACGTCCGAAAAGGGCGTTTTCGCGGCTATTTGAGGGCTTCCATCGTCAACGCTCTCGCCCGCAAGCGGAAAAAGGACGCCAAGCAGGCGTCCCCCGTAGATCCGCAGAATTTTGATTTCGTTAAAGCCAAAACGGACGCGGGCTCCGACGGGCGGTGGGAACGTGAATGGCGACTTCATCGGCTGCGCTGGGCGCTGCGCAGCATAGCCGACGAATTCGAAGAAAAGACCATGCAGGCCTTCCAGCTTCATGTACTAGGCGGCTTGTCGGTGGACGACACTGCGGGCGAGATCGGAATCAGCAAGGCCAGCGTTTACCAGGCCAAATCACGGGTGCTCAAACGTGTTCGGGAGCAACTCGAATCGGTCGATCCGGACGAGGATATCTGAATCCCCGTCTGCGACGAGCGCTCGCTCGGGCATAATATATCGGACGAAGAGAATTTGGGTATGTTGGCGTGTCAATCCGGCATCTACCGTGTCTAATCGCTGTTGTATGGGTCAAGTATAGAGAGACGTATGGTGGATTGCGTCTACTGCCAGGAGTGTGGCGCTGAAACGGTGATCCAAAGGGACGATCTGCCGCCAAGTTGCAGCGCTTGCGGGGCTCCGTTGACCTCTCTTGTGAGCATGGGGGCAGCCCACGTGGATAATGAATCTCTTGCGGCTGACCTTCGCGATGCCTTTGGGCTGGGGGTGACCGATTACGGTATCGGCAAGACCACCCCATTACGAACGTCCGCGTCCAGTGCCGCGTGGGTAGGCGGGTTTGCCACCTCCGCCGGGCTGGCACCGCACAGTCGCCTGGCCGGTTTCGAAATCATCGACGAAATCGGTCGCGGCGGCATGGGGGTGGTGTATCGCGCCAGGCAATTGGCCCTCGATCGCGAAGTCGCGCTGAAGGTCCTTCCCGATTTCTCGGGTGCCGGCACGCGCCTGTCCCGACGCTTTCAGACGGAGGCCAAGGCGGCGGCGCGACTGAACCACACCAACGTCGTCCCGGTCTATGCCCAGGGCGAGGAGGGCGGGCGTCTCTACTATGCCATGAAGCTGGTGGAAGGTGAGTCGCTTGATGCCGTGATCAAGTCTCACCCGGAGTTGTTGAGTTCCACGCACGCAGCCAGTGGTGCGCCGATACCGCCACGCACCAAGTCGAGGGAAATCCCGAAGTCGCCGGACAAGGAGACTGAAGCTGCACCGGAGCAAGAGAAGCGTGCCGTACCCCACCCGCGATCGCGCGATGACTTCGCCTATATTGCACGACTGTTGGCCGAAGTGGCGGAAGGGCTGGCACATGCGCACGCTAACGGCGTGCTTCATAGAGATATCAAACCGCACAACCTGATTTTTGGAAACGATCGCCATCTTTACATCACGGATTTTGGCCTCGCGTACGTCCAAGGTGACCCCCATCTGACTGTGGATGGTGAGGTGATGGGAACGCCTTCGTACATCTCGCCCGAGCAAGCGCGAGGTGGTGTGGGCACGATCGATGTCCGGAGTGATGTTTTTTCCCTCGGTGTGACGCTGTACGAGATGACGACTGGTACCCGGCCCTTTGAGGGTGAAACGAGGGATCAGATTCTGTACGCGGTTTGTAAGGAAATCCCCAAGCGCCCACGTGCCGTGGACCCGCGCATTCCGAGCGACCTCGAGACCATTTGCCTACGGTCCATGGAGAAGGCGCCCGCGGATCGGTACCAGACGGCCGCCGAATTGGCAGAGGATTTGCGCCGCTTCTCGGAGGGTCGGCCGATTCTCGCACGCCGCACGCCGGTGGTGCGTAGGGCGGCAAAGTGGATTCGCCGGCATCCTGCGTTCAGCACGGCGGCCGCTGCGATCGTGGCACTCGTTGGCGTGACGACCGGATGGGGGGCGTTTGCATCGGCCACGCATCAAGTACAGGCCAGACAACACGTGGATGCCGCATTCCACCAGTTGGTGCACCTCAGCTTTCATAAACCGGAACTGGCCGCTCCGGATCTTGAGCGGGCAGCCGAGTTGGGTGCGGAGGGGTCCGAATTCGAAGTCGTGCAGTCGCTGCTGAATATCGCGGAATTCGATCAAAAATCAGCCATCGAACGTCTGACACGCCTGACTGCTGCGGAACCGGACAACGTGACGGCTCTTTATATACTCGCGTGGGCGCAGCGCCGTGATCGGCAAATCGATGTGGCCCGTGAAACGCGTCGACTGGCCGACGAGATCGGCGGCCCGCGGACATCCGAGGATTTCTTTTTTCGTGCCCTCGCCGCGCAGAATTCCGATCCGGCCATCGCCATTGAGTCCTATCGAATGGCCCTAAGACTTAGTGCGAAATCAAACCAGTACTTTCCGCAAGCCGGTCTTCACCTTGCACGCGCGCACAATCAACAGATGTACAGGGAGCGGACGGTGGAGTTTTTCGATGAGGCCGCTCGCAGCCTTGAACAAGTGATCCAGCAGGAGCAATATGGCGGTTATCCCTACTATCTTCTGTCCATCACGCATCGCCTGGCCGGCGAGATTTACGAAGCAGGTTTTGCGCCGGGAGGACCGGAAGCGGCCCTCCAGGAGTTTTCGGCTGCATTGGATGTAGCGCGACAGGGCCAGATGACGGCGCCGGACGACGACTTGCCCGTCACGGCGGAATCCTCCGCGCTGGAGCGGCTCGATCGGTTGGAAGAAGCGCTGGATGCGCGGAATCGTGCGTTAGCGTTAGCCAAGGAGGATGAACGGCGCTACGAGGCGTATCACTACAGGTCTCGCCTCGAATTCTGGTTGGGTCTTCACCAGGATGCGATTCAGGACATCGAACGCATGCAAGACTGGGCGCCTGACGACAAGCTGTATGGCTACGTCTATCCGGCCCTTGTCTACGCCGACATGGGCGATATGGACGCAGCCTTGGACGCCATCCATGCGTTGATGGAAGACCATGCGGGCCAGGCGGACGCCATCATGCTGGCAGCGACGGGCTTCCGCCTACTTGGTCGGGAGCCGGCGGCCGCTGCTTTGATGGCGGAGTATCGAGACTCCGTGGCTTTCTCTGGCACGGCCGATAATGATTGCCCTGACGGATGGCAGGAGTCGCTATTCGGTTTCGTCGCGGGCGAGTTGTCTTTCGATCGGCTGGCGGAAATCGCCCCGGTTGGAACGTCGGCTCGTAGAATTCTGGGTGAGGCCCACTACCACGCCGGTGCCATGGCTCTAAGTGCCGGTGATCGAACGCGTGCAAAAGACCATTTTCGCCGTGCATATCATGCATTTGACGGCTCAATGGGATATACTTTCCATGCGGAGGTGCTTCTTCGTAAACTGGAAAATGACGATACCTGGCCGCCGTGGGTTGTGAACGAGGGCGATGCACAGTCTCGTGTAGAGCCATCGTCACGCGTGCACGCCGCGACGGCTCACGTCGAATGAGGGGAGAGGGCGTATGACACATTCAGCATGGGAATCATTCTCGATGGGAACAGGGCGACACACTTGGTTTGGTTTGTTTGTAGCGTTTGTCGTTATCTTGGTAGCCGTTTCGAATGTGCTTGGTGCACCTCCGCTGGATCCAACGGGGCCACCACTTTATTCATTCGATGCAAACTCGCCCAAGGTCCTCGATGGTACCGTGAGGGCCGATGACCTTCTGAGGCCCGGACCGGAAGGGCAGAATCCTGTTGTCGTCTTGCCAGGATCCAACCTCGGCCTTGGAAACATGGGAGACGAACTGGGGGGGCTGTCCTCACCGAACAGCGGTGTCGGGCCAACCGCCGAGTTTGCCATCCTATTCTCCATCAGCCGAACGTCCTTGGGTGGCGTGGCACCAGATCCCGTTGCGGTGAATTCTGACATACCGTACAACGCGCAGGACCAAGCCGAGAAGGGACAGGCCGCCGGAGATCAGTTCATGAGCCTGACCCTTTTTACGGGAAGCGGAGGGCCGATTCCATCGGGTGGAGGTCGCGCCATCGACAACAACACGCTTCTACGTAACAACTTTGATGAGGGCGGCGTAGATTTTTCTGCGGATCCACCGGTCAGTGCGGAAGAAACCGCAATAGCCAGGGCGCCGCAGGACAACGTCCATTCGATTCTAGGAACCGCGGCAGGCGATGGCGTTGTGGGGCCTACGTTCTTTACAGCGAGCGCCGGCTGTCCCACGGTGGGGCCGCGCGGGGTCCCGACTCCATGCGCTGCCGACATCTTTCTTAATGCAGATCCTGCCTCGGGTACCGCGGAAACCGTTCTTTTTGCGTCAGCCATCGATCTGGGGCTCGACCCTCTTGATGTCATTGGCGCCATGGTAGTCTTTGACCGAGATGGCGACGGAAGCTTCGGAGGGCCGGATGATCAAGTGCTCTTTTCGTTGGCGCCAGGGTCGCCGTCGCTTCCCACCATCGTGGCGGGGCGAAATTCGTCACCCGCCGACGTCTTTTCGATCTATGGTACGGGAGGGGTCACGATTTTCGCGACCGCGACTCAGTTGGGATTGAACGCCGCCGATAGTATCGATGCGTTGGACGTGCTTCCGTGCGTCGCTAACGACACCTGCGATCCGGTACGCCGCGCTATTCGCACGCCACCGATCCCAACGGTATCGACATGGGGCATGATTACGATGGTGCTGCTGCTGGCTACGGTCGGCAGTGTGATCTTCGTACGGCGTCGCGTCCAACTCGGCTGACGCGCTTCATCGGATGGTTGCCGCGCCATAGGAATACGCTTCGGGCTTATTCAGGCACTCTGAGAGCGTCGTTCAACTCTCGTCCGTATTCGCCACTTACTCCACCGTTGCCGAAGAAGGCTGTAGTGTCAGGCGACTGCCCTGGCGGAGCCTCTTCCGCATGAGGAACCGCGCCATTAACGCGATGAGGGCGGTGTGCCGGTTCCGATCGTGGATCCCGAATCCGGATCGTCACGGCACACAACAAGCTCCGAAACGGTATGGGAGCTGATATCCTCGCCCGCGAGCACCGCATCAAGCCGGAGCGCGATTGGGTCAATTGATGACCGGGGGACCGAGCGTCGCCGCTTCGACGTAATGGGGCGCACTTTGGAAGGCCGCACAGTAGGCGTCGTAGCAGTCGGACCAGCGAACGGCCAGTGTGGCATAGGCGATCAGAACGATCAGCGCACCCCACTCAGAGATTCGTGTGGTCCGGAATTTGAGAATCGGGTAGGTGCCGATGAACACAAGCCCGATTTTGTAAAGCACCAGCGAGGGTATGCCCCGCACCAGCATCTCACGTGCGACCGGGTTTTGTTCGACGAGCATGCCCTGCTGGTGGGACAGAATCGTGAATACCAGGTCGAACGCATTAATGAGCCAGATTCCGGCAATCAGGCAAACAACCCGGTGCGATCTCGCCGCCGCCAGCCACGCGAGGCCGTAATGCCACCAATGGTGGGCGGACCGGCGGGGCAGTGCCGGGAAAGAAACGGGCGATGGCGAGTAGCCGGTCATACTACGGCTATCGGCTTTGTGATTAGGCGACATGGGAGATCACGGCGACCGATAAGTCTGGCGGTGCAGTGATGCATGGTGGTGGCGCAAGGTGCCGGGTTTGCAATTCGCCGTGCGGGCCTTGAGAATGCGGTACCTTGAATCCGGCTCCCGACAAGATCGAGCTTTCGCACCTCGACGCCGACGGTGCGGCGCGTATGGTGGATGTGTCAACCAAAGCGGAAACCGTGCGCGAGGCAACGGTCTCCACGATCGTCGCGACGCGCATCGAGGTGCTGGATGCCATCGTGGGCGGAACGCTGGCGAAGGGGGACGCGATTGCCACGGCGCGCATCGCCGGTATCCAGGGCGCGAAACGCACCCACGAACTGATTCCACTTTGTCACCCGCTGCCACTCACGCAGGTCTCGGTGGAATTCGAGAGGCCGAGCCCCACCGAGTTGCGAATCACGTGTACGGCCAGGGCTACGGCGCGGACGGGCGTGGAAATGGAAGCGCTGACCGGCGCGTCGATCGCCGCGCTGACCATCTACGACATGGCGAAGTCGGCGGACCGGTCGATTCGGATCGGTCCGATGCAACTCGAGCACAAGTCAGGCGGCGCAAGCGGCACCTATCGCCGGTCGGAATAGCCTGCGTGTACGTATCCGCGATGGATCGAATCGCATTGGCGGTCACTGATCGCGCGGATGTCACCCCGGCGCAGGCCCGCTGACAGACTTTTCAAAACTTTTGAAACATATTGGAACCCGAACTCGTCCGCCTTAGAATCGATGCTGGATCTGTCGCGGCACGCCGTCTTGGCCTACCGCGGACCCTTTGTTCGCTTGAGGTGAGCGTGTACTGATGGATGGAACCCTATCCCAGTTGGCGGATGTGTACGAACCGATCCGCACGGACATGGACGGCGTGGCGCGCGTGTTCGACGCAGAGCTGTCGAGCGAATACCCCTTCGTCAACGACCTGTGCCTGCGTGTCCGCTCCTACCGCGGGAAGATGTTGCGTCCGGCACTCTTGCTACTTTCGGGCAAGGCGTGCGGCGGACTGGGGCCGGCCCACGCCACCCTGGCGGCGGTTGTCGAGATGGTACACCTGGCCACGTTGGTCCACGATGACGTACTCGACGAGGCTGACGAGCGGCGCGGACAGGCATCGATTCACGCCAGTCACGGCAACGTGGCCGCCGTACTGCTCGGCGACTACCTCATCAGCCATGCGTATCATCTGTGCGCGTCGCTGGATGATCAGACAGCGGCAAGACTGATCGGTGCCACGACCAACACGGTGTGCGAGGGGGAGCTCCTGCAAAACCATCACCGTGGCGACATCTCTGTCGACGAGAATCTCTACTTTCGCATCATTCGCTGCAAAACAGGAGCATTGACTGCCGCGGCCTGCCAACTGGGTGCGATGTATGCCGGCGTCGATCGGGAGACGGTCGATGCGCTGCACAGTTACGGCATGTCCATCGGCGTCGCGTTCCAGATCGTCGACGACGTGCTGGACATCCGCGGCGATCAGGCGCGGGTGGGCAAATCGCTAGGGCGAGACCTGACGGCCGGCAAGTTGACACTTCCCACCATTCACTGTCTAGCGAATGCGACGCCAGCCACATCTCACCTTGTGCGAAGCGTCTTGCAGGGCGGCGCCGAAATCGACCGCGACCGATTGTGTGCTTCGCTGGGGGAGACGGACAGCCTGAGTTACGCGTTGTCAGTGGCCTGCGACTACATTAATCGGGCATGTCGGGCGCTTGACGTGCTCGGGCCAAGCGACGCACGGGCGTCGCTTTCCGCCATGGCGGAGTTTGTCATACATCGCGAACTCTAGAATGCCCAACGGGCAGGGACAGGAAGAGATCCGTTTACTCTTCAGGGGAAAGCCCGGTTGCGGACGTAATAGGTCACCAAAGCACGATTTCGCCACCTGATCTCCGCCTGATTATTTCATTTTACCACAAACCGCGTAGCGCATGTGCCGATCGCGCAGCCCGACGGGACCGTTGAAAAACGCTAGGGCTTATCGGAACCCTGACCCTTGGAGCGTGCAATGGTCAAGTTTAAGGGAAGCCCCAACGTGTCGCCGGGCGAAAAACGGTTTCGGACACTACAGTGGATTGAAGCTGGCTCTGTAGCCGTGCGACAGGCGGGTGCACCCGCTCCGGGGGGACAAGGGACCGGTAACACCTTGATTCCTACTGGTCGGCAACCTACGATTTGCCGATTGAACGAACGGGGCCGAGTGTAGTTCTAGAGGTGCGGATAGGAGGTCTGCGCGTGCGGCGACGGGTATCTGGTGTGTGGTCACTACGCCGAGCGGTGCGTCCTGCCTGGCTGGTGTGTGCCGTTTGTGTGGTGACATCGCCTGCCGGAGCGCAACAGTCTTCCGGCAGTATCAGCAGGGTGGACGCATACGGCAACGCCCGTCCCATATTCAATGCGCGCAGGTCGGTCGGCAACTTCGCCAGCGAGTCACAGCGGCAGCTAGCGCGAGGGTTCCAATTGCAGGGGCGCCGCGAATATCAACGGGGCGGGGAGGTGCCGTTTGCCATCGCCGCCGATCGGGCCGTCAGAGGCTTTTCGCAGGCCTCATCGTTTCGACCCAGTCTACCCGCTCCGTATGCCGCAACCCAACGAGCTTTCACGCTCTATGGACTAGATGGCAACCGGCCGCGGTACGACGTGCCCCCGAATCTTGACATCCTCTTCAGCCGGAGAACGGACATGCTTCGGGCAACGGCTTCTACGGGCCCGATACGAAAGTCGCTCGCGGTTCACGGACCGCCCCCGCTGACGCCTCCCGATGACGACGCCACACGAATGACGGCGCGACTCCCTCAGGTAAAAAGTGCCTCGCTCACGGAATCCCTGCAATCGCGCCTGGGCGCCGCCTCCGCGCGCCTCGCCGAGGAGGCGTGGTCGCATTTCGAGGAAGGCCGTTACCGACGAGCGTTGGGCGCGTTCGAGTCGCTGGTGGTGATCGACGCCGACGATATGGAAGCCCGCATCGCGAGGGTGTTTTGCCTTGCATCGGTAGGGTCCTTGCGTGCTGCGGCGACGTCGCTCGATTATCTGGCCGGTGAGGCGTCCGATTTGTTCAAGGAACCGCTGGATGTTTCCGGTCACTATGCGGACGATCGCCTGCGCGGTTTGCGCGTGCAATGGCGACTGTATTCGCAAGCCAACCAAGTGGTGGCGCGTTCCGCCGCTCTTCATGCCTTTTTGCTGTGGTTTTCGGGTGATCGCCGGACGGCGCTGAGTGAAGCCACGGCGGTGGCGAGCGATTTTCCGAATTCCCCCTATGCGGCGTGGCCCGACATGATGCGGAACGCACCGAAGCCCGCCGAACGTGATTTGGAATGACCTCACACGACGCTGAGCGAAGCGTCTATTCGATGAGTTGGTGCGGGCGGGATCCTGCTATGCACGACCGCGATTGCACGGAAGCACCGGCGGTATCGGCGGACGTATCGAATAGCTGATCTTCTTTATGGAGTCGCAACCCAAAATCGCCGGCGATCGCTTCACGAGGCTGATGGTGCACCACCGGCTGGCGGTTGTCATGGCCGTGCACGGCATGTTGTTTGCCCTGGCACTGCTGGCGGCCTTTCTTCTGGCGTACAATTTCAAGTGGGGCGTGCGGGACGGCGAAGCCTATCCCTGGCTCTGGTCGCTCTACGTACCCCTTTTGATGTTGGCGCTTCCCGTCAAGCTGACGGTGTTCCATTTCTCGAGGCAGTACAGAGGCACCTGGCGCTACGTCGGACTTCGTGATCTTTTCGGCGTGATCAGTGCGTCTTTGGTGGCCTCGTTCGTGTTTCTGATTCTGTATTTCATCATCGAGAATATCTGGGATCAGGCGTTCGGCACGGCGCTCATCGCCCGGCGGTCCGGTCCAAGCTTGCGGCAGTCGTCGGTCTTCGCGCTCGACTGGGCGGCGACGATCGTATTCGTGTCCGCGGCAAGGATCTTGGTGCGTTTTTACTACGAAGACATTCAACCCGAGCGTGCCGGCAACCCGATCCGCGCGCTCATCGTGGGGGCGGGCGACGGCGGAGAGGCCGTGTTGCGCGAAATGCTCCGCATGCGACGCGAGCACTACATCTGCGTGGGTTTCGTGGATGACGAAGTCGATGCGCTGCACGGGCGCATACACGGTGTCGAGGTCATCGGTCGCACGTCCGACATTCGCCGGGTGTGTGAGGAGTGCGAGGTCGAAGAGGTGCTGATCGCCTCGCGCGAGCAATCCCCCAAGGCCATCCGCGAACTGGTGGAACAGTGCGAGGGCTTGGGCGTGCGCTTTCGTACCATGCCCACCGTGACCGATCTGATCAGCGGTCGCGTACAGGTCAGCCAGATTCGCAACGTCGAAATCGCAGACTTGCTGGGGCGCGAACCGGTGCAACTCGATGTAGAGCGCATCGCACAGGACCTCAGCGGACAGCGCATTCTGGTGACGGGGGCCGGCGGTAGCATCGGGTCGGAAATGTGCCGGCAGATCGTGGCCTTCGCCCCCAAGCGGCTGATTCTGGTGGAGCAGGCCGAAAACGCCCTGTTCGAGATTGACCGCGAACTCCGCCGCTCGTGTCCGGACTTGGACATCGCGGCGTGCGTGGCGGACATTTGCGACAAGACGCGTATTACGCGAATCCTGGAGCGTGAACTCCCGTCGGTGGTGTTTCATGCGGCCGCCCACAAACATGTGCCGCTCATGGAGAGCAACCCAGGGGAGGCGATCAAGAATAACATCGGGGGTACGGTAAACCTGGCAAACGCAGCCATTGCGGCCGGTGTATCGAAGATGGTCGTCGTGTCGACGGACAAGGCGGTGAATCCCACGAGTACCATGGGCTGCACGAAACGCGTGGGGGAGATGTTTGTGCAGAACCTGGCCGGTCGCCGCCAAACGCAGTTTGTCACCGTTCGATTCGGTAACGTCCTGGGTAGTAGCGGTAGCGTCGTGCCGATCTTTCGCCAGCAGATCGCGGCCGGTGGTCCGGTCACCGTGACGCATCCGGAAATGGTCCGGTTCTTCATGACCATTCCGGAGGCCGCACAACTCGTGTTGCAGGCGGGTGTCATGGGCAAGGGCGGTGAGATCTACGTGCTGCACATGGGCGATCCGGTCAAGATCGTCGATCTGGCGAGAGACATGATCACGCTCAGCGGACTTCGTCCCGGCGTCGATATCGAGATCGTATTCACCGGCAAACGACCGGGGGAAAAGCTGTACGAAGAGCTGTCCTCCGAAGGTGAGGATATCGGCGATACCGCCCATCCGAAGATCGGCATTTGGAAACACCGCGTCGCCGATCCGGAGACCGTCCAACGCGGGATCCAGCGCCTCATCGATGTGGCAGACAAGCTGGCGAACGGCGAGTTGCAGCGTGAACTCGCCCGCCTTGTGCCTGAGTATAGTCCGGATGAACGTCCGGAGGCTCCGGACGCGGCGGCGACGGCCGAGCGTTCCGACCCGGCCTCCGCCCCGTCGACCCTATGACCGATCGGGCCGACCCTGCCGTTCTTTTTGTGCCACGAAATTGGCAGTCTTGCACTCTTGTAGGGTGGGCATTGCCCACCCAGTGAGCATCCTGGCCTAACGTTTGGTGGGCAGTGCCCACTCTACGGGTCCCTGACGTCCGAAGGGGCCGTTGCGACGATCCTAACCGACCTGTGTATCTTCGCGATCGAGGACGCGGTGGACCAGGCGGCGGTGGGCGCCGACCAAGTCCCGGCAGATCAGCTCGATGCGCTGGTTGAGGTCGCGCCGATCGCGAATCACGTGGCGCAGCAGGTCGCGCGTTCTTTGGTGACGAACGATCTGCGCGCGTTTCAACGCGCGGGCGCGGAGCGTCTGCTCGGCGAGATCCAGCAGCTCGCGCACGGGGAAGGGCTTGATAAACACTTGCCGCACACCCACGCGCATGGCGTGCACGATGTCGTCCTGATCGGGGTCGTCGGCGAGCAGAAAGACAGGGCGATCGCTGAGCGACATGAGCTGCTCCGACAATTCCAGTCCGTCCTGTTCCGCGAGATCCAGGTCAGTGATCACCAGATCGTGCGGCTCCAGCAGCTCGGTATCGAGGCAGGCTTCGGCCGTCGAGACACAAGTGATGTAGGCGTCGAACCGCTGCGAGAGGGCCTTGACGATGATCTCGAGCACCTCCGCGTCGGGCTCGACGAGCAGGATCTTGTACGGGGAATCAGCCATGTGTCCTCGTCCGATCGACCGAATGGAGACAGAATCGTGACACCGCGGGATCGCAGTCGCGTACGAGTAAACTGGAAGTCGAGCATACGGTGATGTGTGTGGCGAAGTACCGGTACGGTTCGAGTGCCATGGGCGGGTTGTCCGCCCGTACCGACACTGTCAGCAAGCTGCCAGTGGCACCCATCCGTGGAAGTTTACCTGTGCGTGCGACGGGACTCACGCCGATGGCGGACGCGCGGGTAGCTCGATGGACACCACGGTGCCGACGTTCGGCGTGGATTCGAGCCACAGCGATCCTCCGTTGATCTCCGCGAGCCGTACGGCCCGCGAGAGCCCCAGTCCGCGCCCGCGTCCGGCGGGGCGGCTCGAGAAGAACGGGTCGATGGCGTGCTCGAGCACCTCTCGGCTCATGCCCGCTCCGTTGTCCTCGATGACGATCCGGAGAGTCTCATCGGTTACCCGAGAGGGCGAGTTAATCACTATTCGTGTCGTCTGCGGTGCGCAGGCCTCCACGGCGTTGGCAAGCACCGCGTCGAGAATAGTGTCGAGCTGATGGCGATCGGCGTGGATCGTGCAGTGATCGTCGCAGATTCTCAGTTCCACCTGATCTTCACGTAGCGATGATCCCTGATAACAGCGTTGGTACGCCGATTCCAGTAAGGTGCGCACGCGGATGGAAACGGGGTCCGGCGGCTTCGGCTTGGCGAAGTTCATCAGCTCCGACACGATTTCGGATGCCGTATGTGCCTGTTCGACGATCAGTTTGAGCCAGCGCGAAATCTGTTCGTCGGTAGAGTCCTGCAGTGCCAGTTGGGCCCGACCGGAAATGACGGAAAGCGGATTGTTCAACTCGTGCGCGGCGCCAGCGGCCATTTCGCCCACCATGGAGATCGATCGCGCACGGACGAGATCACCTTGCGCCAGTTTCAGACGCCGGTTGATGTCCAGCAGTTCCTCCGTCGTGCGGTCGGCCCGTTCTCCGGCGTACGCCGATTCGAGCGCCAACCGAACGGCCGATGCCAGCGCCCGGCATTCCTCTCGCGCTGCCTGCCACCGTGCGACCGACATCTGAGGTGCCGCGAAAACGACACCGCCTAGCAGGCCGCCGCGATCGCCGAACGAAAACAACCAGCGCGGCTCATGGGAGCTGAATCGAATGGACGTGGCGACGATGGAATCCGCCGGGCCGGGGACTCCCGTCAGCTCTCCCTCCTCCACCGTTTGCAGGGAGGCGAACAGGGCGGCACGAGTCTCCTGATCGAGTTCGGCGATGTACCCGGCCGGCAGGGCGCCGGCGGAGGTGACGCCTACTTGCACACAGTCGGATGTTGGGGTCACGGCAAAAACCGCGGCTTCCTCGCATTCGAGCATTCCCGACACCGCGCCCGCCGCCGCCACACAAACGTCCGTGATACACGCGTTTTCCGAGCCCGTCGTCGTCAGTGTTCGCAGGGCTTGAAAACAGCGCGAGCGCCGCTCCAATTGCCGGTTGCGGTCCACCAGCTCGTGATTGAGTGCGGACAACTCGCGATTCGCCTTGATGACCGATTCGGCATAAAGCGATTCACTCCTGTCGCGGTCGAGCCCGACAAGCTCGCAGTAGGGCGCCATACGCTTGGGAAGACTCTCCGCGATCTCATCGATGACGCGGCGATCGATACCCAGCGGCGCGGCAATATCCTCGAGGTCGGCCACATGGTGGTACCCCGAAAAACCAATACGCTGCCGGCGAACCAGGTTGTCGGCGAGATGGATCAGCCGGAGGAGGTTCCCGTTTGCCGTGCTACTGGGCAAACCGTCCGGGGCGTGATGATGCAGCCAGGCGCATTCCGTGATCGGCTCGGGCAAACACCAGCGTGTGGCGAGGCGCTTGCCGGCAGTCGTGTGATCGAGACCCAGCAGGTCCCTTTCGACATCACAGATGCACCGCCGGCGACGTTCGGCATCCGCCATCACACGCGCGTAGCTCTTAGGCAGGCACGTGTCGAGTGCAATCTTGCCAATGTCGTGCAACAGTCCGCAGACGAACGCTACACCTCTCTCACTTGGAGGTTTCGTCTTCTCCGCAAACATGTCTGCCGCGCACGCCACAGCGAGGCTGTGCAGCCAGATTTCGCGGCGCGACCGTTCGCGTGCGTCGTCCGTTTCGTGTGATTCGAGTGTCGTAAAGAACAGCGAGGACAAGACGGTGTTGCGGAGGGCGTTGAAGCCGAGCAAGGCGACCGCACGCTCGACCGTAACAATGTCTTTGCGGATGCCCAAGTCGGCGCGACGCGACAGCCGCAGGATGGCGGCCGTCAGTGCCGCGTCGGATTCTACGATTCGGACGACTTCGTGAAGGGACGCGTCATCCGACGTGGTCAAGGTGAGCAATTGCATCGCCACCGCCGGCGGGCTGGCGAGCTGGTCGAGTTGATTCAGGATGAGCTCGACCCGGTTGCGCGGCACGGCCTCGGAAGCCCGCTGACCCTTGACGCTGTATGTCGTCGCGCACATGGGCTGCCGATCCGTAGTCTTCTGAACTAAACCTGGGCTACACCGACAAAGTCCGCCACGCGAGAGATGACCTCGTTGATGTCAAACGGTTTGCGGATGAAATCGTCCGCACCGGCCGCTCGAAGTTCCTCCACCTCGTCCGGGTCGGCGACACCACTGATGATGATGATTCGAATGTGTTCGTATTTGGGGCGTGATCGAATCGACCGGCACACCGCAGTTCCGTTCACATCGGGAAGTTTGAAGTCGAGCAGGATGACGTCCGGGCTGAACGACTCGGTGAGAATACCCGCGTCGTAACCTGTCGTGCATGTTTTGACTTCGAATCGCCCGTCCCTGTCGAGCAGGTCCGTAAACATCTCGACGATGGCCTCATCGTCGTCCACCACCAGCACGCGCTTGCGTCCGCTGTCGAGCTGATCCAGCGGAATCTGGTTGTTCTTCATGAAGGACACCAGCGAATCGCGTGGAATACGCCGGAATCGCGATCCGGGTACCCGGAAGCCCTTCAGACGACCGCTGTCAAAACAGCGAATCACGGTCTGTTGGCTCACCTTGCAGATTTGCGCAACCTCACCGGTGGTATAGACGGACTTGTCTCTTCCTTGTGCCATGACTCTTCCCTCGCTCAGCAATCCTTGCCTTAACGAAAACCTTTACCTTGTCTATATCCCCCATATTTCCTATACGATACAGTCGGCAGCCGGGAGTGTCAACGAAAATGTTATGGGGCGTGCGGAAGCCGGAGAATCTGGGTTGTTGGCGGTGTGTCCGCGAGAATCGCCGCCGGAAAAAAGCGAGGAATCGACTGTTGGTTCTATCGGCCTGTGAGGCCGTTTTTCCCGGCCACGTGAATCCACAAAACGGTGACGTCCGCCGGGCTGATTCCGGAAATTCGGGCGGCCTGGCCGAGGGTACGAGGCGCAATCTCGCTAAGCTTCTCACGTGCCTCAAGTCGAAGACCGGAAATAGCGTGATAATCCACGTGCGGCGGCAGCTTCTTTTCTTCCATTCGTTGAAGCCGTTCGACTTGGCGAGTTTGGCGGTCTACGTACCCTTGGTACTTTGCATTCGTGAGTGCCCGTTCCAGTGAGTCGGTACAAAACGCAGTTGTCCCGTTTGACCGGGCGATGGCATCGGCCAATTCGGACACCGTGGCATCGGGGCGGCGGAGCCAAGTGGATAGGGGGACGCCGTCGCGGTGTTTGCGTTGGCACAATTTGGTGATAGACGCCAGGGTGTCCCGCCGTTGCGCAAAACGGCTCCAATGGGCGTCGTCCACCAATCCGAGATCTCGTGCCTTGGGTGTCAGGCGATCGTCAGCGTTATCCGCGCGAAGCTGGAGCCGGTACTCCGCACGCGACGTGAACATCCGATAGGGTTCGGTAGGGGGGCGCGTGATCAGGTCATCGACCATCACGCCGATGTAGGCTTCGTCTCGCCGAAGAATGAGTGGCTCGGCGTCGCGCAGCATTTGTACGGCGTTGACGCCGGCCACGAGACCCTGTGCGGCGGCCTCTTCGTAACCGCTGGTACCGTTGATCTGTCCCGCGAGAAACAGGCCCTTTACGCGTTTGGTCTCCAGCGACACCTTGATCTGCGGTGTGGGGACCCAGTCATACTCCACGGCATAGCCGTATTGCAGAATCCGGGCGTATTCCAGCCCTTTGGCGCCGCGCACAAGTTCGTCCTGGACGTCCTCCGGGAGGGATGTGCTGATACCGTTGCAGTACACACGCTCGTTGTCGTACCCCTCAGGTTCCAGGAAAATCTGGTGCTTGGGTTTCTCGGCGAAGCGTACGACCTTGTCCTCGATGCTGGGGCAATAGCGTGGACCGGTCGACTCGATTTGACCGGAGTACATCGGCGCGCGGTGCAGGTTCTGACGGATCCGCTCGTGTACCGCTTCGTTGGTCCAGGTGATCCAGCAGTCAATCTGCGGCTGGACAATGGCGTCGGTCATGACGGAAAACGGTACCGGATACTCGTCCGCGGACTGCGGGTCGCACGCCTCGTAGTCGATCGTGTCGCGATGCACACGCGGTGGCGTCCCGGTCTTGAGGCGACCCAGCTCGAATCCCAGTGACCGAAGGCAGGCACTCAGGCCCTCCGCCGCCGCCTCTCCGACACGTCCGCCACGGCGCTGCTGCGGCCCGCAGTGCATCAGCGCCCGAAGAAACGTCCCCGTCGTCACGACGATCGTGTCTGCGCGAAACTCCCGACCGTCTGCGAGCCTGACACCGCGCACGCGACGTTCGGGATCGCCCGGGCGATCGCTGGACATGTCGTCGGCGCCTGCGGTGGTGCTTTTGTTGGTCACAATTTCCTCGACAGACCCTTCAAGAATGGTCAGTGACGGGGCTTGGCCAAGAAGCTCTTGAACGGCCCTCGGATATCCGTCTCGATCGGCTTGGGCTCGCGGCGCCCAGACGGCCGGACCCTTGGAGCGATTCAGCATGCGGAAGTGAATACCGGCGCGGTCGATGGCGCGGCCCATCAGGCCGCCCATGGCGTCGATCTCGCGGACCATTTGCCCCTTGCCCAATCCACCGATGGCGGGATTGCAGGACATACGGGCGATGGCCTCGCGACTCATGGTGACCAGGCCCACGTTTGCGCCGAGCCGCGACGCAGCCCATGCGGCCTCCACGCCGGCGTGGCCGCCGCCGATCACCAACACTTCGAAATGGCTGTTCGTTCGTTCGATCATGATCCGTCGTACACTCGGCGAAACGCTGACGAGTTTTTCAACGTGCGTTCCACGAGCGAATCGCGAGGAGGGTAGTCGGAGCCACGAAAAAAGTCACGTTCTTGCGGCAATCGCTGCGAACCAGGAGGTCGGCATGTCGCGCGGCGTCGCGTTCGAACAGAGGATTCCACCACAAAGGCACAAAGACACAAAGAAAGGAAGTAGTCTGGTTTGAGCGGAGGTGTAACGCCTATCGCCGGCATACGGCCTGTGGCGACAAAGCCGATATTGGAGATTTGGTCAATTCTCTGGGGTGATCCACAGGTGGACGCGGAAGTAAGGCTGGTGCTGGGCACACCATCAAATGATGTCAGTGCCGCAAAGTCATGGATCGGCAGACAATTTCTTTGCTTTGTGTCTTTGTGCCTTTGTGGTTAACAAAGAGAATTGCGATTACGCAAGCGGCTGTCTGGAAGACCAACCGCGAGAACGAATCATGAACTCTTTTTGATGGCTTGCAGATACCGTGCGATTTGGTCGAGGTGTGCCAGGTCGTGTCCGGCATAGAGCGGCAGCATGGTCTCCAGCGACTCCGCGCCGCGTTCGCTGTGTACGCCGTGGCGCTTCATGTCGGCGGGGTCGATTCTGTGCCAGATGCCTAGGTTGAACAGGCGGAGGCCGCTGAACATCTCGACCAGTTCGGACGGTTCCCGCTCGTTGTGTCGCTGGGCGGCGACCCACTTGTCCTGGTCCATACCGGGCAGCGGCGGGGCGTCCTCGCTGAGGATGTGCCGCAGGCGCATGCCCAGGACCCACTCGGCGTCGGAGAGATGGCCGATAATCTCGTTCGGCGTCCATTTGCCTGGGAACGGTCTGGTCTTGAGCACGTCCGCGTGCGTGTGGCTGACAATATCGGCGAGCTTGGCGGGCGTCTCCGAGAGGACCTCGATGGGA
>Ga0210111_1000082_pt1 | contig 22224 bp, 23 predicted proteins | sample China_Galinas_PW_6_FD_185520 | JGI IMG/M metagenome (GOLD analysis project Ga0210111, IMG submission 185520) | Wetland microbial communities from San Francisco Bay, California, USA, that impact long-term carbon sequestration - China_Galinas_PWC_D2... | ecosystem: Environmental > Aquatic > Marine... | reverse complement strand
CGGTGGCCGCGGGCGGGAAGCTGCTCGACCGCCACGGGAGAGTCGGCGGTCGTCGAACACACCACCGCGAAGCGCGGCCCGTCCGGTTGAAACGTGAACATGAGTGGAGGTCAAAGGTGAAGACCTCCCAATGCGCCCGACGAGAATCGAACTCGCGACCTTCGGCTTGAAAGACCGACGCTCTTTGGACCCCGTGAAGGGTCCGTTGACCACTGAGCTACGGGCGCCCTGCCGCTGTACTTTATCGGCGTGAAGCTGTTCGAGCATTGCGGGCGGGCATGGATCTAGGGCTCGGCGGGAAGGTGGCGCTGGTCATGGGGTCCAGTTCGGGGATCGGGCTGGGGATCGCCTCGGCGCTCGCTCGCGAGGGCGCCAAGGTCGCTGTCGTCAGTCGCTCGGCGGAGCGCGCCGCGGAGACCGCCGCGTCGATCGAGGGCGAGACGGCGCCGTTCGCCGCCGACACCGAGGATCTCGATCGGCTCGCCGACCTCCCGGCCGAGGTCGAGCAGGCGCTCGGACCCGTGGACGTCCTCGTCGCCAACACCGGCGGCCCGCCGCTCGGCCGCTCGCTGATGCACGAGCTCGACCACTGGGAGCGCGCCTACCGCTCGCTCGTCCTCGCCCCGCAGGTCCTCGCCAAAGCCGCCGTGCCCGGCATGCAGGAGCGCCAGTGGGGGCGGATCGTCAACGTCGGCTCGAGCTCGACCCGCGAGCCGATCCCCGGCCTCAACCTGTCCAACTCCCACCGCATGGCCGCGGTCGGCTTCCTCAAGACGCTCTCGCGCGAGGTGGCCGGCGAAGGGATCACCGTCAACACGGTCGCCACCGGCCGCTTCGCCACCGAGCGCATCGCCGACAACTTCGGCTCGATGGAGGCCGCCGAAGCCGCCGCCGAGCGCGACATCCCCGCCGGCCGCCTCGGCCGGCCCGAGGAGTACGGCGACCTCGTCGCCTTCCTCTGCTCTGTGCGCGCCGCCTACATCACCGGCACCGTGATCCCGATCGACGGCGGCATGCTGCACGCGGCCTTCTGAGATCGCCGACGCCTGCTAACGATAGGTCGGCGATGGCTCACGACCACGGCCACACGCACGGCGCCAGCGCCGACGCCGACCGCGGCAAGCTGACGATCGCGCTCGCGCTGATCCTCGCCTTCATGGCGGCCGAGGTCGTCACCGGGATCGTCGCCAACTCGCTGGCGCTGCTCTCCGACGCCGCCCACATGCTCACCGACGCCGCCGCGATCGGCTTCTCCCTGGTCGCGATCAACCTCGCCCAGCGCCCCGCCAGGGGCCAGATGACCTTCGGCCTCAAACGGGCCGAGATCCTCTCCGCGCAGGCGAACGGGATCACCCTGCTGGTGCTCGCCGCGATCATCGCGATCGAGGGCGTGCGCCGCCTGATCGACCCGCCCGGGGTCGACGGCGCCCTGGTCCTGATCGTCGCCCTGGTCGGGATCGTCGTCAACCTCGCCGCCACCGCCACGCTGGCGCGCGCGAACCGCGAGAGCCTCAACGTCGAGGGCAGCTTCCAGCACATCCTCACCGACCTCTACGCCTTCATCGGCACCGCGGTCGCGGCGACGATCATCATCCTCACCGGCTTCGACCAGGCCGACGCGATCGCCTCGCTGCTGGTCGCGGCGCTGATGCTGCGCTCGGCGATCGGCCTGCTGCGCGACTCCGGCCGCATCTTCCTCGAGGCCGCGCCGAAGAAGATCGACCCCGACGCGATCGGGCGCCGCATGGCCGCGCAGGAGGGCGTGGTCGAGGTCCACGACCTGCACGTCTGGGAGGTGACCTCGGAGTTCCCGGCGCTCTCCGCCCACGTCACGGTCGCCCCCGACGCCGACTGCCACCGCGCCCGGCTCGAGCTGGCCGAGCTGATCGAGCGCGAGTTCGACATCCACCACACGACCCTCCAGGTCGAACACCAGCCCGAACGGATCGTCCAGATCGAGACCTGACCGCCCGGCCGCCCCCTCGACCGCCCGGCCCCTCAGTCCTCGGAGACCTCGCGCATCGAGGGGAAGAGGATCACGTCGCGCAGGGTCTTGGCGCCGCTGAGGATCATCATCAGGCGGTCGACGCCGAGGCCCGAGCCGCTCGCCGTCAGCATCCCGTATTCGAGCGCCCGCACGAACTCCTCGTCGTGCTCGTGCGGGGTCGGCTCCGCCCCCGATTCCTGCCGTTCGCGCTGTTCGACGAAGTGGCGGCGCTGTTCGATCGGGTCGTTGACGTCGGTGCCGCCGCCGGTGATCTCCATCCCGGCGACGATCCCGTCGAAGGCCGCCGCCAGCAGCTCGGGGTGCTCGGGCACCGGCTTGACCAGCGGCCAGATCGCCAGCGGCAGGTCGATGATGAACGCCGGCTGGATCAGCTTCGGCTCGACCAGCTTGCCCTGGAGGGTGTCGACCAGCGCCGCCCAGTCGTCGTCGGGCTCGGCGTCGTCGCCGGCGATCTCGGCCAGCTCGTCGCGGCTCGCCTTGGTGATGTCGACGCCGGTCTCTTCCTTCAGCAGATCCTGCAGGCGCAGCCGCGGCCAGGGCCGCTTCAGGTCGATGACCTCACCGTCGCGCTCGACCTTGGTCGTCCCCAGCACGCTTTCGGCGACGTGCTCGACGATCCCCTCGGCGACGTCCATGACGCCGTGGTAGTCGACGCCGCTGACGAACCACTCGAGCATCGTGAACTCCGGGTTGTGCTGCGGCGACATCCCCTCGTTGCGGAAGAACTTGCCGAGCTCGTAGACGTTCTCGAAGCCGCCGACGATCGCCCGCTTGAGGTAGAGCTCGGTCGCGATCCGCAGATAGAGGTGGCGGTCGAGCGCGTTGTGGTGCGTCTTGAACGGCCGCGCCGCGGCGCCGCCGGTCATCCGCTGCAGGATCGGCGTTTCCATCTCGACGTAGGCGCGCTCGTCGAGGTACTCGCGGATCGCGGCGACGACCTTCGCCCGCATCGCGAAGATCCGCCGCGACTCCTCGTTCGCCATCAGGTCGAGCTCGCGCTGGCGGTAGCGCACCTCGGGGTCGGAGATGCCGTGGAAGAGGTCGGGCGGGTCGCGCAGCGCCTTCGCCAGCAACACGCACTCGCGCACGGCCACGGCCAGCTGGCCGCGCTTGGTCACGTGCAGATGGCCATCGACGCCGACCAGGTCGCCGATGTCGAGATCCTCGATCCGGTCGAACGCCCCTTGACCGAGAGCGTCGACCCGCGCGTAAGCCTGGATCGTCCCGGTCAGGTCGCGAACGTCGAAGAAGAGCGTCTTGCCGTGGCCGCGCTCGCCGACGACGCGTCCGGCGATCCGGCAGGTGTGCTCCGGGTGCTCGCCCTCCCCCAGCTCGGCGGGGTCATGCGCGGCGAGGACATCCTCGATTCGGTCGCGATCCGGAAATGAGAAGGGATAGGGGTCGATCCCTTCCGCCCGCAGGCGTTCGGCCTTCGCGAGGCGCTGGGCCTCGGTGTCGCCGGCCGCGGGTTCGGCGCGCGTGGTCGAGTCGGCCATGGCCCAACCGTATAGCCGATCGCGAAAGTCGCGCTCAGGGAGCGACGCCGACGGTGACTCGCTCGTCACCCATATAGTCGGTCAGCGTCCGCGCATCGCGCAGCATCTCGCGCATCGCCGGGCCGTGGTGCGTGTCGTGCTCCATCGCCAGCTTCCAGCCGCTCGGCGTTTCCTCGATCAGGCCGCGGATCACGCCGAGGCCGTCGGCGCCGCACGCGCCGGTGACGGCGATCCGCGGCTCGCGCCGGATCTCCGGCGAGCGGTCGTAGATCGTCTCGTCGGTGACGTAGGGCAGGTTGGCGATCACCATGTCGACGCCCTCGAGCCCGTCGGGCAGGCCCTCGGCGACCGTGACCTCGAGCTCGAGCCCGAGCCGCTCGGCGTTCTCGCGCGCCGCTTCCGCCGCTTCCGGCGAGAGGTCGGAGGCGGTGATCCGCAGATCCGGGCGCTCCGACATCAGCGCCAGGGCGATCGCGCCCGAGCCGGTGCCGACCTCGTGCACGCGCGCGCCCTCGGGCAGCTCCGTCCCGACCTCGACCAGCAGCTCGGTCTCGCGGCGCGGCCAGAGCACGCGCGGGTCGACGTGGATCTCGAGATTGCGGAAGGGCGCCCGTTCGAGCACGTAGGCGAGCGGCTCGTGGTCGGCGCGCCGCGCCACCGCGGCCTCGACCGCGGCGACGACCTCCGGCGAGAGCTCCCCCGCGCCGTCGCGCGAGAGCTCCTCGGCGCCGATTCCGAGCGCGTTGGCGACCAGCGCTTCGGCGTCGGCCTGCGGCTCATCGCAGCCCGCCGCCTCGATCGTCTCCCTCGCCTTCGCGAGCAGCGCGTCGACCGTCGCCGCGGACGAACCACCCCCGCTGCCGGTCTCCACTGCTTCCACCGCGCTCTCCTCCTCCATTAGCTCAAAAGATTTTGTGCAACGTTACCAGCGGCAGAGCGAGACAGGGTTCCGTGTCGCTGCCGCACCACGTACAGCCAGGCGATGCCGGCGACCATCATTGCAAGGCTCTCCAGCTGGGCGCCGGTCAGCCCCAGCGCCACGTCGCTGTTGCGGCGGATGAACTCGACCAGGAAACGCTCGACGCCGGCGTAGATCAGGTAGATCGCGAACAGCACCCCGGCGCGGAAGCGGTCGCGCAGCTGCCAGAGGATCCAGGCCCCGAGGCCCATCGCCAGCGTCTCGTAGATCGGCGTCGGGTGGACGGTGCGGTCGGTCGGCACGGTCCCGTCCGGGTAGGACATCGCCCACGGCCCGTTCCAGGGCTTGCCGTAGTCGCCGTCGCCGGAGAGCTGACAGCCGATCCGCCCGATCGCGTAGCCGAGCGCCAGCGCCGGCGCCGCGATGTCGAGCAGCGTCAGCTTGAGGAAGTCGCGGTACCAGGCCCAGGCGAGGACGGCGAGGGCGCCGCCGATGGCGCCGCCGTACCAGACGAGCCCCGAGCCGCCGAAGAGGTTGCCGAGCAGGTCGCCCTTGACGCTGTCGTAGTTCTGGACGACGAAGTAGACGCGCGAGCCGACGACGCCGCCGAGCAGCGCCGAGAAGCCGATCTCGTACGCCCAGTCGACCGGCTTGCCGAGCTCCTTGAGCCGCTTGCCGACCAGCGCCCCGGCGGCGAGGAAGGCGAGCGCGAACATCAGGCCGAAGGTCTGCAGCGTCAGCGGGCCGAGGTTGATCTCCGGGTACATCGCTACTCGACAAGCAGGGTACGCAGCAGCGCCTTCTGCGTGTGCAGGCGGTTCTCGGCCTGGTCCCAGACGGCCGAATGCGGCCCGTAGAGGACCTCGGCGGCGATCTCCTCGCCCGGGTGGGCAGGCAGGCAGTGGAGGACGACCGCGTCCTCGGCGGCGGCGCCGAGCAGGTCGGCGTTCACCCGGTAGGGCGTCAGGTCGGCGCGGCGGCGCTCGCCCTCCGCCTCGTCGCCCATGCTGACCCAGACGTCGGTGTAGATGGCGTCGGCGCCGGAGACGGCGTCGCGCGGGTCGTCGGTCAGCTTCACCCCGTGCCCCTCCTCCAGCTGGTAGCCGGCCGGGGCGGCGACGGTCAGCTCGACGTCGGCGAGCTCGCAGGCGATCGCCAGCGAGCGGGCGACGTTGTTGCCGTCGCCGACGTAGGCGAGGCGCAACCCGTGCAGGTCGCCGCGGCGCTCGCGCAGGGTGAGCAGGTCGGCGAGCGCCTGGCAGGGGTGGTGCAGCGGCGTCAGCGCGTTGACGACCGGCACCTCGGCCGCGGCGGCGAGCTCGGCGACGGACTCGTGGGAGCCGGAGCGGATCACGATCGCGTCGAGGTAGCGCGAGAGCACGCGCCCGGTGTCGCCGGGCGACTCGCCGCGCGAGAGCTGCATTTCGTCGCCGCGCAGGACGATCGGCGTCGCCCCCAGCTCGGCGACCCCGACCTCGAAGGAGATCCGCGTCCGCGTCGAGGGCTTCTCGAAGACGAGCGCGATGCTGCGGCCGGCGAGGTCGCCACCGTTCGCTGTTTGTCGGGATGAGGCCGGCGAACCGCGAACGGGCCGCCCCGCTTTCAGCTCGGCCGCGAGGTCGAGCAGCTGACCGAGCTCGAAGGCGCCCAGCTCTTCGCCGGTGAGGAAGTCTCGCTTTGCCAAGCCGCGGATACTACGACCCGTGCGGATCACGGCTCTCTCCTGGAACCTCTTCCACGGGCGCGACTTCCCGCCCGACCCGGGCCTCTTCACCTGGCGCTCGCGGCTGCTGGCGACGAGCGAGCGCAACGCGACCCACGTCCAGGTCAACCGCGATCTGCTCGCCGAGTTCTGCGAGCTGCTGGCCGGCGCCGAGTGGGACGTCGCCCTGCTGCAGGAGTGCCCGCCCCGTTGGTGGCAGCCGCTGGCGGCGGCCTGCGAGGCCGAGCCGCACGGCGTGCTCACCTCGCGCAACTCGCTCGGCGGCCTGCGCGCCTTCGTCGCCCGCCGCAACCCCGACCTGATCGCCTCCGGCGAGGGCGGCTCGAACCTGACTCTTGTCCGTGGCGACTTTCCCGTCCAATGGACCGGAAAGTCGCCAAGTGCCGTCGAGCGGCGCGAGCTGCAGATCCACGGCGGGCGGCCGGAGCGGCGGGCAATGGCCTTTACGCGGATCCACCTCGGCGGAACCGCAGCCGGAGCCGGGAACGACGGCGCCCAGCTCTGCATCGCCAACCTGCACGCGACCAACGACCGGCCGGCGATGGCGACCGAAGACGTGCTGCGGGCCGCCGAGGCGGCGACCGATTGGGCCGGCGGCGCGCCGCTGATCTTCGGCGGCGATCTCAACCTGCGCCCGGGCGAGGTCCCAGACGTCTTCGCCGCGCTGCGCGGGCGCTTCGGCCTCTCCGCCCCCACCGGCCCAGACGCGATCGATCACCTCCTGGCACGCGGGCTGGAGACGGTCGAGCCGCCGCACGCCTGGCCGCCCGAGCGCCGCGAGCTGTGCGAGGACGGCCGCGCTCTGCGACTCTCCGACCACGCTCCCGTGGAAGCATGTTTTGCAATCGACGCGCATCGGTAGTGAAATAGTCACACCACCAGTCCGCATCCAGTCAACCCGCCGCAACTAGGAGGCACACCAGAATGGCCGCGAAAAAACAGTCGTCCGGCAAAGCGAAAAAACCGAAAGCGAAACCGAAAGCGAAAAAAGCCGGGACGGGTGGCAAAAAAGCTTCGAAAGCGAAAGCCAAAAGCAAAGGCAAAGCGAAATCGAAAGCGAAAGCCAAACCGAAAGCGACGGGGCTCGACAAGAGCGTCGAGCAGTTCCGCGAGAGCCTCGAACAGAGCGTCACGCTGAGCCGCGACCGGCTCCAGGACGTCGTCGACGACGCGGTCAAGCGCGGCCGGATGACCCGCGGCGACGCGGAGAAAATGGTCTCGACCCTGGTCAAACGGGGCCGGCGACAGACCGACAGCCTGCTGAAAGAGCTCGAACGGCTGGTCAAACAGGCGCGCAAAGAGGTCGGCGGCCGCACCGCGCCGGTGCGCAAACAGGCGACGCAGGCAGCGCGCAGCGCGCGTAAAAAACTCAAATAGTGCGCAAAGGCGAGCTGCTCGAGGCCGAGGTCGACTCGCTCGCCTTCGGCGGGCGGGGCGTGGCGCGAATCGACGGCTTCGTCGTCTTCGTCGCCGGCGGCCTGCCCGGCGACCGCGTGCGCGCCGAGGTGACCAAGCCGAAGAAGCGGTTCGCCGAGGCGCGCGCGGTCGAGCTGCTGCGCCCGGGCGCCGACCGCGTCGCCAACCGCTGCACGCACGAAGGCGAGCCCTGCCCCGGCGCGCCCTGGCAGGGCCTCGCCTACGAGCAGCAGCTGAGCGAGAAGCGCAACCAGGTCGACGAGGCGCTGCGGCGGATCGGCGAGCTCGACGGCTTCGAGCTGGAGCAGATCGAGCCGGCGAGCGAACATTGGCGCTACCGCAACAAGCTCGAATACTCCTTCGGCCCGGGCGAGGACGGGACGCTGCTCGGCTTCCACGCCAGCGGGCGCTGGGACCTGGTGGTCGGCGTCGAGGACTGCCTGCTCGCCTCCGAGCGCGGCAACGAGGCCCGCAACGCGGTGCGTGAGTGGGCGCGAGACGAGGGCGTCGAGCCCTACGACCGCCGCGCCGGAACGGGCGTGCTCTGCAACCTCGCGGTGCGCGAGGGACGGCGCAGCGGCGAGATCCAGACCCGCCTGATCACCACACCGAAGCGCCTGCCGAAGCCGCCGGTCGACCTGCACACGGTGGTCGAGGATGGCTCCGGCGGCAGCGACGGGCCGACAGGCGTGCTGGGACGGGAGCGCCTGCGCGAGCGCCTCTGCGGGCTCGAATTCGAGATGTCCCACAACGCCTTCTTCCAGACCAACACCGAGATGGCCGAGCGGCTCTACGCGATCGCGGCCGAGTACGCCGGGCTGAGCGGCGGCGAGCGCGTCTTCGACCTCTACTGCGGGATCGGCACGATCGGGCTGACGATGGCGGCGCGGGCGGGCGAGGTCTGGGGGCTGGAGATCGTCCCCGAGGCGATCGCCGACGCGGAGCGCAACGCCGAGCTCAACGGGATCTCGAACGCGCGCTTCATGGCGGGCAGCGCGCGCACCGGCGTGCGCCCGCTGGTCGAGCAGGCCGGCAAGCCCGACGTCGTCCTGCTCGACCCTCCGCGCGCCGGCCTCTCGCAGAAGATCGTCCGCCGCGTGCTCGAGTGCGAGGCGAAGCGGATCGTCTACGTCTCCTGCAACCCGACGACGCTGGCGCCGAACGCGGCGCAGCTGGTCGAGGCTGGCTATACCCTGCGCCGGGTGAAGCCGGTCGACATGTTTCCCCAGACCCCGCACATCGAGTGCGTCGCCGAATTCGACCGCGACCAAGCCGCCCCCAGCCCCGGGGGCGCCGACTGATGGCGCGGGGATTCGGAGTTGCTGCCGGACTCGACCCGGAGGTGGCGAAGCCGCTGGCGGCACGCTGCATGGAGCTGGGCTACGCCTCTGTCTGGTCGAACGACCATCCCGGCGCCAAGGGCCTCGAGACGCTGGCGGAGTTCGCGACTGCGGCACCGGAGCTCGAGCTCGGCGTCGCCGTGATCGCGCTCGACCGCCAGTCGCCGGCCGAGATCGCCGCCGACATCGAGCGGCTCGGGCTCGACCGCTCGAAGCTCTGGCTCGGAGTCGGCGCCGGCTTCTCGAAGAGGCCGCTGACGCGGATGCGCGAGGCGCTGCCCGAGCTGCGCGAGGCGCTGCCCGGGGTGCGCCTGGTGCTCGCCGCGATGGGCCCGAAGATGTGCGCCCTCGCCGGGGCCGAGTTCGACGGCGCCTTCTTCAACTGGATGACGCCGGAGTTCGCCGCCCGCGCCCGCAGCCAGGTCGAAGCCGGCGCCGGCGAGGCCGGCCGCGAGTGCCCGCCGGTGTTCGGCTACGTCCGCACCGCCGTCGGCCCGGACGCGGCCGCGCGCCTCGCCAAGGAGGAGTCCTTCTATCGCGACCTGCACGCCGGCTACCGCAACCACTTCGACCGCCTCGGCGAGCCCGAGGGCACCGTCGGCGTCGCCGTCCCCGACCGCGACCTCGCGCAGAAATCCCTCGCCGCCTACACCGCCCTCGACACGGCGGTAGTCCGCGGCCTCGCCAGCGCCACGGTCGAGTCCATGACCGCGGTGGCCGATGCCGCCGCGCCCGATCTCACCTGATCGCTAACGGCGCTTCAGGGTGGCGGTCCACTCGCCACTGCCCGCACAGAGCTGACCGTCGATGCCGAACGGCTGCACCGGGTTGAAGATCGATTCGAACTTGCTCGCTTCGAAGGAGCCCTTGGCCTTGGCGCGCGAGACGAAGCGGCCGCTGACCTTCCAGGCGACGCCTTCCTTGTCCTGCGCTTCGCCGGCGAAGACCCAGCGCCGTCCCTGTCGCTTCAGCCTCAGCACGGCTTCCGGTTCCTGTTCGGCAGGCGCCGTCGCCAGGTTCTTCGTTTCGGTGATGACGCCATCGGAGCTGCGCTGGCAGTTCGTTTTGACCCCGGCGTTGAAGCGGATGACCGTCCGCCGCCGCACGTTGAAGATGATCCGCGCAAACGTCCCCACCTTGCCCGCGTACCTCCCCGCCTTCGGCGGCTTCGCCCCCTTCCGCCCTGCCTGAGCGTCGTCCACGGCCAAGCTGAACGCGAGCACCCCGAAGGCGGCGGTCAAAGCCAGCGCCAACCGGGTGCGATTCGTACCGAGTGCGGATCCCCCAAGCATCGTCGTCCTCAAGCCTAGTACGGCGGCAGGTCCTCGTACCACTCGCCGAGGGTCTTGAACGAGCGCCAGAAGCGCTGCTTGGCGCCCTCCTCGTCGAGGGATTCGTCGATGTCGGGGGTATAGAGGGCGTCGACGGTGGGGGTGAAGGCCTGGATCTCGCCCTCGCGGGGCTCGATCTGGCGCGAGAGCGGAACTTCGAGGCCGTTGACGGTGCGCAGCGCCGGCTCGCCCATGACGACGAGGATCTTCGGCTGCACGATCGCCAGCTCGGTGACGAGGCGGCGCACACACTCGCTCGCCGCCAGGTCGGGCTCGGCGATCGGGCACTTGACGCAGAGCGTGCCGTAGACGACCAGCGGGTCGATCCCCAGTCGTTTGAAGCTTTTCATCAGCGCGTTGCCGGGACGGCCGTAGAAGGCGACGCCCTCTTCGATCTCGGCGACCCCCGGGGCGTGCTTGACCATGAAGACGTCGGCCTGCGGGTGGCCCGAGCCGAGCACGGGCATCAGCTTGCCGCGCGGGCAGTGCGGGCACTCCTGCAGCTCGTGGGTCAGCTGGTTGAGCTCGCGGATCGCGCGCTCGAGGTACTTCTCGCGTATCTCGTCGTCGGTCGCCGGCACGGTCGCCGATCTCTTTGACGGCACGCCCGCGCCTCCTTTCGCGCGCGCCTCCTGCATCAGCTCTTGCTCGCCCGCCCGCCGCCGGCGGCGCGCCGTTTGCCCCGCGGCCGGCCGCCGCGCACCGGCTTGGCATCGGGGACGCTGCGCTTTGCCGCCTTCGGCCGCCCGGTCGTCTGCAGCAGCTTCAGCGCCTGCACGTAGACCAGGTTCTTGTGCTTGCGGGTGATGTCGGCGTCGCGCATCGCCTCGAGGAACTCGGCCGGACCGTCGAAGTCGTGGATCCGCACCCGCACGCTGCCGAGCCCCTGCGCGACGTGGCTGTCCGAGCCGGCGCCCGGCACGATCCGGTACTTGCGGGCGAAGCGCTCGGCCTCCTCGTTGAAGGCGGTCAGCGCCACGCGCGGGTTGAAGACCTCGAGGATGTCGATCTCCTCGACGATGTCGAGCAGGTGCTCGTAGTCGGGCACCGAGTGGAAGCGGTCGAACGGGTGCGGCACGTAGACGAGGCCGCCCTGGGCGCGGATCGCGGCGACCGTCTCCGCCATCGACATCCCGCGCGGGATCTTCTCCTCGAGGAAGAGGCCGATCACCTCGCCCTGCTCGGCGGTCTTCACCTCCTCGGCGACGATCACCTTCAAGTCGCCCATCTCGGCCGCGATCCGGCGCGCCTCGAGCGCCCCCGAGACCTCGTTGTGGTCGGTGATCGCGATCGCTCCGAGGCCGCGGTCGCGCGCCGTCTCCAGCAGCACCTCGACCGGCGTCGCGCAGTCGGGCGAGTGGTCGGTGTGCATGTGCAGGTCGACCTCGATCAGCGGCCGCGCGGCGATCCGCGCCCGCACCTCGGCGTCGCCGGCGGGGCCGTGGCGGCGCCCCAGCAGGCGGCGGTAGATCGCTTCCAGCTGGTCGGCGACGGCGACCCAGTCGCGGCCCTCGCGCGGCGGCTCGACCAGCTCGTAGGGGCCGGGGAAGTAGCGCTGCAGGAGCTCGCCGGTGGCCGGCGCGGCGACGGTGCGCGCGTCGAGCCGGCCGAAGAAGACCTCGACCAGCGGCCGCGCCACCTGGGTCGAGAGCACCCGCTCCTGCGGCCGGTGGAAGCTGGCGACGTTGAGCGAGTGCGAGTGGCGCAGCGCCGCCGAGGAGACGCTCGGCGCGAACGGCTCGTGCACGTGGACGATGTCCGGCGGGTCGTCGGCCAGCGGGCGCTTGGTCGCCTCGGCGGCGTAGAACCGCCGCACCTCGTGGCCGCGCCGCTCGAGCTCCCCGGAAACCCGGGCGACGAACTCGTTGACCGGGTTCGCCGTCCCCGGCCGGTGCGGCGTGACCTGGGCTATCGAGAGCGGCGCGACCGGCACGGGGCAAGCATAGGAGCCCGCGCGGGGCGGGCTCCTCTCAGGAGGCCGAAACCTTCGCCCCGTCCGGCGCCTTGCTGCGCGCGTTCTTCGCGATGAACTCCTCGGTCCGCTCGCGCGCCTCGTCGTCGGGCCGCTGCGAGTGCGGCGACTTCATCAGGTAGCTGGAGGGGCCGTCGAGCTGACCGGCGATGCCGTTGTTCAGCGCCAGCTTGACGATCCGCACCGCGTCGATCACGACGCCGGCCGAGTTGGGCGAGTCCCAGACCTCGAGCTTGAGCTCGACGTTGAGCGGCACGTCGCCGAAGGCTTTGCCCTCGAGCCGGATGTGCGCCCACTTGCGGTCGGTCAGCCAGGCGACGTAGTCGGAGGGGCCGACGTGGACGTCCTCGGCGGGCAGCTCGTGGCCCATGATCGAGGTGACCGCGTTGGTCTTCGAGATCTTCTTCGAGTCGAGCCGCTCGCGCTCGAGCATGTTGTAGAAGTCCATGTTGCCGCCGACGTTGAGCTGCGAGGTGCGCTCCATGCGCACGCCGCGGTTGTGGAAGAGCCGCGCCAGCTGGCGGTGGACGATCGTCGCCCCGACCTGGGACTTGATGTCGTCGCCGATGATCGGCAGGCCCGCCTCCTCGAAGCGCTTGTCCCAGTAGTTCTCGCGGGCGATGAAGACGGGCAGACAGTTGACGAAGCCGACGCCGGCTTTGAGCGCCTGCTCGACGTACCACTTGGTCGCGTCCTCGGAGCCGACCGGCAGGTAGCAGACCAGGACATCGGCCCTGGTCTCCTCGAGGATGCCGACGATGTCCGCCGTTTCGCCCGGCGCTTTGGTGATTTTCTCCTTCAGGTACTTGCCGAGGCCGTCGTGGGTCATGCCGCGCTCGACCTTGACCCCGAGCTCGGGCACGTCGGCGAACTTGATCGTGTTGTTCTGGCCCGACCAGATCGCCTCGGAGAGGTCCTTGCCGACCTTCTCGGAATCGATGTCGAAGGCGGCGACGAACTCGACGTCGCGGACGTGGTAGCCGCCGAGGTCGACGTGCATCAGGCCCGGCACTTCGTCGGCCGGGTCGGCGTCCTTGTAGTACTGGACCCCCTGGATGAAGGAGTTGGCGCAGTTGCCGACGCCGACTATCGCGACGCGGACCTTCTCGTCCGTGCGGGCGGCGCCGTTGCCGCTTGCTCCGTTGCTCTCACTCATGAAGCTCTAGGTCCTCTCTCGTCTGGGCTGACTGGCAAAGCAAACCTCGGACCGCGCCCGGTTACAGCTCGGGCGGCCCATTGGGTTCCTTGGAAAGCTGGACTCGGACATGCCAAACGCGTTGGATGGTCGTGACGATGGTCAGCGCCGCGATCACGTAGACCGCCGGGGCCAGGAGCTCGAAATCGCCGAGCCCGGCACCCTTGGCGAAGACCAAGCCGATGGAAAGTATGACTACCCGCACGGGACGCGTCGCCAGGCCGACCTTGCACTCGACCCCGAGCGCCTCCGCGCGCGCCCGCGTATAGGAGACCATCAGCGAGCCGAGCACGGCGACGACGCACATCGCGGCGGCGAAATCGTGCCCGGTCGCGGCGAAGTAGCCGGCGACGGCGGCGAGCACGATCCCCTCCTCGATCCGGTCCAGGGTCGAGTCGAGGAAGGCGCCGAACAGCGTCCCCTTGCCCGACATGCGCGAGTAGCGGCCGTCGAGCGTGTCCATCACCGAGCCGAGCACGAAGGCGACGCCGGCGAGGAAGAAGAGTCGCTGCGTGACCAGGAAGGCGGCGATCAGGTTGCCGACGAGGCCGGCGATCGAGATCGCGTTCGGCGTCAGCCGCGACTCGATCAGGCGCTCGCGGGCGTAGGCGCGCAGCTCCTGCCCGTTGCGGCGACCGCTCGGGACCCGCGTACGGGCGGACGAATCCATTCGCGTCAGGCTAGACGATTAGGGCCATCCCGGCAGGGGTGGTCCCTATGCCTCCGCCTCCTGTAGACGGGACCGCCAGGACCAGGCCTCCGGGCGTGCTCGCGCGAGCAGGCGGTGGGCCACGAGAGCCGCGGTTGCGGCGACCATCCAGCCGAGCGCGACGTCGAACCAGTAGTGGTTGGCGGTGACGATCACGACCCAGGCGATCACCAGCGGCCAGGCCGCCCAGAAGGCTTTCGGGGCCCAGTGGCGGCAGACCCTGAACCCGGTCGCGCCGATCATCAGGGCGAAGGCGCAGTGCATGCTCGGCACCGCGGCGTAGGGGTTGATGAAGACTTTCGCCAGGGTCGAGTCGTGGTTGACGTTGGAGAAGTCGACGATCGTGTCGACGAAGCCGTGCTCGGGGAACATCCGCGGCGGCGCGGTCGGGTAGAGCGTGTAGCCGACCAGGGCTAGCCCCATCGAGACGACGAACATGTTGCGGACGAAGTAATAGGACTCGTTGCGGAAGAGGTAGAGCCAGACGAGGAAGCCGAGCGCGATCGAGAACTGGGCGTTGAGGTAGAGCTGGTTGGAGAGGTCGATCAGCCAGTGCGCAGGCAGGAAGAGCGCCTGCAGCGACGGCTCGAACAGGGTGTGCGTGGACTGCTCGACGTCGATGATCGCCTGCCCGTGGGCGATCGCCTCCGAGCGCTGGCCGTCGGCGATGCCGCGCACCAGCTCGTAGGCGACGTCGACGCCGACCAGGATCGCGATCTGACGCCCGAGGTCGCCCCAGCCCTGCGGCAGGCGGAAGCCGATCGCGGCAAAGGCACGAGACATCGTCCAATTGTAATCCGTGCGTTAACGCCTCGAAGAGGGATGGGGTGCCCCCCTCCCGAAAACCGTCGCGCAGCTGGGGCGTGGTGCCAGGGTCCGTGCCGGGTTTCTTGAGTTTTCGTGAGGGGGGCACCCCATCCCTCTTGCGCGGTTAGGGTCCGGCCCGGATGGGCACTTGGAGGAGGCCACGGAAAGCTCGGGTCAGGGCGATACGTGATCGCCTGAGGGAGATGTACGGGCGGCCGGTCAACGAGCCGCACGGGCGCCCGATCGCGGAGCTGGTCAAGACGGTGCTCTCCCAGCACACCAACGACCGCAACCGCGACCGCTCCTTCGCCCAGCTGCGCGAGCGCTACCCGACCTGGGAGGCGGTGCGCGACGCGCCGCTCGACGAGCTCGAGGAGACGATCCGCCCCGGCGGGCTGGCGAGGCAGAAGGCGCCGCGGATCCAGGCGATCCTCGAGCGGCTCGGCGAGCATCCCGACCTCGGCTGGACCAGGGACGCGCCGCGCGAGCAGTCGCTCGAGTTCCTGCTCGGGCTGCCCGGGGTCGGGCGCAAAACCGCCGCCTGCGTGCTGATCTTCACCTGGGGCATCCCGGAGATCCCGGTCGACGTCCACATCCACCGCGTCGGCGGCCGGCTCGGGCTCTTCCCCGAAAAGGCCTCGTTCGAGCGCGCCCACGACGAGATGCTGGCGATCGTGCCGCCCGCGGACGCCTACGAGCTGCACATGAACCTGATCCGGCACGGCCGCGAGGTCTGCCGGCCGAAACCGCGCTGCGGAGAGTGCGCCCTGAATCGAATGTGCCCCTGGTACCGCGCCCACCGCGAGCGCGGTTAGTATGCCCGGCTGCCGATGAGCAAGAAGGTCTTCATCTCGTTCGCCGCGCTGGTCGTCGTCCTGGCCGGGCTGATCCCCTGGCTCGTCTTCCGCGCCGACGGCGACCAGGTCGCCGAAGCCTCGGTGCCGGCGAGCCTGCAGGAAGGCAAGCACCTCTTCGACATCAACTGCGGCACCTGCCACACGCTCTACGCGGCGGGGACCGACGGCAACTTCGGGCCCGACCTCGACGAACTGCTCGCCCCTGCCGGCCCGCCGGAAGGCCCGAACGCCAAGGACACGATCGAAGCGACCGAAGGCCGCGTCCTCAACGCGGTCGAAAACGGCGTCGACAGCAGCACGACGCCGGGCCGCATGCCGGCCGGCATCGTCAACGAAGAGCAGGCCGAAGAAATCGCCGCCTTCGTCGCCCGCACCGCCGGCCAGGGCTAGCGCCCCAGCCGGCGGCCGGACCAACTAGCGGCCCAGGTGCAGGTTCGCGACCACGCCCGCGTGGTCGGAGGGCCAGTACGGCGCTTCGGCCTGGAACGGCGTGTCGCCGATCAGCTCCGCTTCGTGCCCGTTCGAGCGAGCCGAGGCGCGGCTGAGGATCAGGTCGATCCGGGTTTTCAGCGTCGATGCGGGGTTGTTCAACTGCCCCGGCGCCAGCGCCGGTATGAGGTCCGACACCTGGCAGCAGGAGCTGCCGGGCCCGAGCTGCGACTCGTCCCAGGCGTCGCGGAATTTGCCCGGCGCGGTCAGCAGCGCGTAGGAGCCGGTGGTCGAGCCGTCCGCGGCGGAGTTGAAGTCGCCGGTGGCGATCGTCGTCCGCCCCCTCGCCGGGCCGGCGAGGAATTCGGCCGCCTGCGCTTCCTGCACCAGCGGCGATTCCTCGGTTTCGAGGTGGGTGTCGACGAAGTGGAACGGCCAGTGGTTCAGCCGCGCGTCGATGCTGGCCCAGCCGCGGTCGAAGGAGAGCGGGCCGACCGGCGATTCGACGCTCTGCTGCGTGGCGTAGAGCCCGCTCTGCGGGTTGCTCCAGGTGAGCCCGTGCGTGTCGTCGTTGACGAGGATCACATCGCGATCTTCGAGCGTGACCGCGCAGGTTGCGAACGGGGGTTCGGGCAAGGGGGAGCAGCTTCCCCCGACCAGCGGCGCCGGGCCGATTTTCGCGTTGTTCGAGATCGACGCGGCGGTGTAGTGCAGGCCCCGTTCGGCGAGCGCCGCTTCGAGGATCGCGAGGAAGTCGTAGCCGGGCGGCGCGCCTTCGCCGGCGGTCGTCCACTTCGTCACCTCCTGCAGGCCGATCAGGTCGGGATCCTTTTCCTGGATCTCGTTCGCGACCGCCTGCGCCCGCGCCGGGAAGTTCGTGTACTGGACCGTCGCGTAGATCTGCGCGACGGCTGCAACGAATTCGGGCGCCGTTTCCGCCGCGAGCGCCGGCCCGAGGCTCGAGCCCAGATAGAGGTTCTGGGTCATCACGGTCAGCTCGCGCTTGTGGTGACCGTGATGGCTTTTGCCGTGATGGCTTTTCCCGTGGTGACCGTGCGGGCCGTGTCCGTGGGCGGACGCCATCGCCGGCAACAGGGCGAGCGCGAAGGCCGCGACGAGCGCCGCCAGCCAGGCTCGGCGAGCCGGTGCGTGAGGGTGACTCAAGGTTCTCTCCTCCTAATTCCGTGATTGGTCGAGGCGCCTCCCCGGTGCCCGCCTGCACGGTGCCCGAAACCAATATACGCAGATCGATTTGACATTCGGCGAAGATCTGCCACACTGCGACTTAGATTTTTAGAGTCCGCGCGGCGGCTCTCTACCAGTCAAAGGCAAATCCCTGCAACTCGGAGGTAATTGGTGGGCAAGACGATCGGTATCGACCTGGGCACGACGAACTCATGCGTGGCGGTGATGGAGGGCGGTGAGCCGACCGTGCTCGAGAACGCCGAGGGCGGGCGCACCACCCCCTCGGTCGTCGCCTTCGCCGACTCCGGCGACCGCCTCGTCGGCACCGTCGCCAAACGCCAGGCGGTGATGAACCCGGAGAACACGATCTTCTCGATCAAGCGCTTCATGGGCCGCAAGGAGGCCGAAGTCAAAGAGGAGGAGACGATCGTCCCCTACAAGGTCGAGGCCGGCCCCAACGGCGACGTGCGCGTCGACGTGCGCGGCAAGCAGTACAGCCCGCCGGAGATCAGCGCGATGATCCTGCAGAAGCTGAAGACCGACGCCGAAGCGAAGCTCGGCGAAACGGTCGACAGCGCCGTGATCACCGTCCCCGCCTACTTCAACGACGACCAGCGGCAGGCGACCAAGGACGCCGGCAAGATCGCCGGGCTCGACGTCAAGCGGATCATCAACGAGCCGACCGCGGCCTCGCTCGCCTACGGGCTGGAGAAGGAGGAGGCCGACCACACGATCCTCGTCTTCGACCTCGGCGGCGGCACCTTCGACGTCTCCGTGCTCGAAATCGGCGACGGCGTGTTCGAGGTCAAGGCGACCGCCGGCGACAACCACCTCGGCGGCGACAACTGGGACAAAGCGATCGTCGAGTGGCTGGTCGCCGAGTTCAAGAAGGACCAGGGCGTCGACCTCGCCGCTGACAAGAACTCGCTGCAGCGCCTCTACGAGGCGGCCGAGAAGGCGAAGATCGAGCTCTCCTCGGCGCAGGAGACGCAGATCAACCTGCCCTTCATCACCGCGGTCGAGGGCCAGCCGAAGCACCTCGACATGAAGCTGACCCGCTCGAAGCTGAACGAGCTGACCGGCGACCTGCTGGAGCGCGTCGTCGCTCCCGTCAAACAGGCGCTGGCCGACGCCGACGCCTCGATCGACCACGTCGTCCTCGTCGGCGGCATGAGCCGGATGCCGGCGGTGCGCGAGAAGGTCAAGGAGCTGACCGGCAAGGACCCGCACCAGGGCGTCAACCCGGACGAGGTCGTCGCCGTCGGCGCCGCGATCCAGGCCGGCGTGCTGGCCGGCGACGTCAAGGACGTGCTGCTGCTCGACGTCACCCCGCTGACGCTCGGGATCGAGACCAAAGGCGGCGTGATGACGAAGCTGATCGAGCGCAACACGACGATCCCGACGAAGAAGTCGGAGATCTTCTCGACCGCCGACGACAACCAGCCCTCGGTCGAGATCCACGTGCTGCAGGGCGAGCGCGAGATGGCGAGCGGCAACAAGAGCCTCGGCAAGTTCCAGCTCACCGGGATCCCGCCGGCGCCGCGCGGCATGCCGCAGATCGAGGTCACCTTCGACATCGACGCCAACGGGATCATCCACGTGACCGCCAAGGACCTGGGCACGCAGAAAGAGCAGAAAATCGAGATCCAGTCCGGCTCGGGCCTCTCCGAGGAGGAGATCCAGAGCATGGTCTCCGACGCCGAGGCCCACGCCGACGACGACAAGAAGCAGCGCGAGCTGGCGGAAGCGCGCAACGTCGGCGAGAACGCCGCCTACCAGTCCGAGAAACAGGTCGAGGAGCTTGGCGACAAAGTCGACGCCGCCAACAAGGAGGAGATCGAGACGGCGGTCAAGGAGCTGCGCGAGGCGCTCGCCTCCGACAGCGTCGAGGAGATCAACGCGAAGACCGAGGCGCTGACCGCGGCGATGACGAAAATCTCCGAGCAGATCTACGCCGCCGCGCAGGAGCAGGCGCAGGCCGCCTCCGAGGACGGCGCCGGCGGCGAGTCGCCGGCCGATGAGGAGGAAGTCGTGGACGCGGAGGTCGTCGACGAGGGCGATGAGTCGTGAGCGAGGAGAAAGCCCAGCCTGAAGAGGCGCTCGAGGAGGAGGCGCTCGGCGAGGTCGAGCACGATCTCGACGCGCTGCTCGAGGAGCGAGATCAATACCTGGATCTCGCCAAGCGGACGAAAGCGGATTTCGAGAACTACCGCAAGCGGATGGCCGCCGACGTGCTCGCCGCCTCCGGGCGGGGGAAGGCCGAGGTGCTGCGCGACGTCCTGCCGGTGCTCGACGACCTCGAGCGGGCGATCGAAGCCGCCGGGCTGGACCCGGAGGGGGACTCGGACGACGGGCTCGCGCACGGCGTCCTGCTCGTCTTCCGCTCGCTGCGCGAGTCGCTGAACGGGCACGGGATCGAGGCGGTCGACCCGACCGGGGAGAGGTTCGACCCGCAGGCGCACGAGGCGCTCTCGATGCAGCCGGCCGACGGGGTCGAGTCGGGCACCGTGGTCGAGACGATGCAGAAGGGCTACCGCCTGGGCGAGCAACTGCTGCGCCCGGCGCGCGTCGTGGTGGCGCAGTAGGAGGAACGCTTGGCTGACGATCTCTACAAGGTCCTCGGGGTCTCCAAGGGAGCCAGCGACGAGGAGATCAAGAAGGCGTACCGCAAGCTGGCGCGCAAGTACCACCCCGACCGCAACCCCGACGACGCGGCGGCGGAGGAGAAGTTCAAGCAGGTCCAGGGCGCCTACGACACGCTCTCGGACCCCGAGAAGCGCGAGCAGTACGACCAGGGCGGCATGTTCGGCGGCTTCGGCCGCCAGGGCGCGCCCGGCGGCGGGCCCTTCGGCGGCTTCGGCGGGGCGCCCGGCGGCGGCGCCGGCGGCGGCTTCGGCGGCGCCGACTTCGGCGACATCCTCTCCAACCTCTTCGGCCGCGGCGGTGGTGGCGGCCGGGGGCGGGCCGAGCAGCAGCGCGGCCGCGACCTCGAGACCGAGCTCAGCCTCAGCTTCGACCAGGCGGTCAACGGCGCCCAGGTCAGCGTCAGCGTGCCGAAGGCCGAACGCTGCACGACCTGCCACGGCAGCGGCGCCAAACCGGGCACCGCGCCGGTCACCTGTCCGCGCTGCGAAGGCCGCGGCATCGACGCCGAGAGCCAGGGCCTGTTCTCGATCAGCCAGCCCTGCCCGCAGTGCGGCGGCGCCGGCCAGATCGTCGAGGACCCCTGCCCCAGCTGCGGCGGCTCCGGCCTGACCCAGCAGACCAAGCGCTACAAGGTCAACATCCCGGCCGGGGTCAAGGACGGCGCCCGCATCCGGCTCGCCGGCAGGGGCGAGGCGGGGCCGCGGGGTGGCCCTCCCGGCGACCTCTACGTCGTCACCCGCGTCTCCGCCTCACCCGTGTTCAAGCGGCTCGACGGCGGCAACCTCGAGGTCACCGTGCCGATCACGGTCGCCGAGGCGCTGGGCGGGGCGACGATCGAGGTGCCGACCCTGGAGGGGACGAAGAAGATCAAGGTCGCCCCCGGGACCAAGCACGGCACGCTTCAGCGGCTGCGCGGCGAGGGCGCGCCGAAGGCGCGCGGCAAGGGCCGCGGCGACATCCGCTACCGGCTCGAGATCGAGCTGCCGACCGAGCTGAGCGAGGAGCAGCAGAAGATCGTCGACGAGCTGGCCGAGTCGCTGAACGGCGCCGACCCGCGCGCCGAGCTGCTGCGGAGGGCGGCGCGGTGAGCGCCATGCGGCGCGAAACCGTGACCGCCTCGGTCGATTCCGAGCGCGGCGTGTTCATGATCTCGGTCGCCGCCGAGCTCGCCCACATGCACCCACAGACGCTGCGCGTGTACGAGGCGCGCGGGCTGATCGAGCCGCAGCGCTCGGCCAAGAACACGCGCCTGTACTCGCAGCGCGACGTCGAGCGGCTGCAACACATCCAGCGGCTCACCGCGGCCGGGCTCAACCTCGCCGGGGTCGAAATCGTGCTTGACATGGAAGCCGAAGTGGAGAGGATGAAAGCCAAGCTCGAGCGGATGCGCCGCCACGCGGCCGAGCTCGAACGCCGCATCGCGAGGGAAGGAGCCTGATGCAGCCCGACCGGTTCACCGTCAAATCGCAGGAAGCGGTCGCCGCCGCGCAGCAGCTCGCGGCGCAGCGGCGCAACCCCGAGGTCGCGCCCGCGCACCTGCTGCTGGCCCTGGTCCAGCAGGACGACGGCCTGGTCGCGCCGATCCTGCAGAAGACCGGCGCCCACCCGGCGAGCGTCGGCACGCAGGCCAACGAGGCGATCGAAGCGCTGCCGAAGCTGAGCGGCGACGAGCAGCCCGACGTGCGCCCCTCCTCCGCCTTCCTCGCCGTGCTGCAGGGGGCGGAGCGCGAGATGGGCAAGCTCGGCGACGAGTACATCTCCACCGATCACCTCCTGCTGGCGATGACCGACGGGGGCTCTGGCGTCGCCGAGCTGCTGCCCGACGCCGCGGCGCTGGAGAAGGCGATCGGCGAAGTGCGCCCGCAGCGGGTCACCTCGCCGGAGCCGGAGGGCACCGCACAGGCGCTGGAGAAATTCGGCCGCGACCTGACCGCGGAGGCGGAGAGCGGCAAGCTCGACCCGGTGATCGGCCGCGACGAGGAGATCCGCCGCGTGATCCAGGTGCTCTCGCGCCGGACCAAGAACAACCCGGTGCTGATCGGCGACCCCGGGGTCGGCAAGACCGCGATCGTCGAGGGTCTGGCGCAGCGGATCGTCAGCGGCGACGTGCCGGAGAGCCTGCGCGACCGGCGCGTGATCGCGCTCGACATCGGCTCGCTGCTGGCCGGCTCCAAATACCGCGGCGAGTTCG
>Ga0210111_1000079_pt1 | contig 22533 bp, 21 predicted proteins | sample China_Galinas_PW_6_FD_185520 | JGI IMG/M metagenome (GOLD analysis project Ga0210111, IMG submission 185520) | Wetland microbial communities from San Francisco Bay, California, USA, that impact long-term carbon sequestration - China_Galinas_PWC_D2... | ecosystem: Environmental > Aquatic > Marine... | reverse complement strand
CCTCGACCCGCTCGACGAAGAGGTCCTGGACGTCGGCCATCACGTTGGTGAAGGTCCAGCAGACGTCGTTGTTCTGGCCCATGTAGACGCCCGGCATCCCCGGCAGCGAGGCGCCGCGGACGAAGCGGTCGCCGAGCGTGAGGCCGACCTGGTACCAGATGCCCGGCATGCTCGGCGGCAGGTGCGGGTCGCCGGCGATCAACGGCGCGCCGGTGGCGCTGTGGGCGCCGCTGACGGCCCAGTTGTTGGAGCCGCTCGCCTCGGCGGCCATCCCGATCGAGCGCCGCACGGCGTCGATCTGCTCGGCCAGGCCGAGGCCGTCGCCCGACCAGGGTTCCTGCGTGACGACCGGGTTCCCGGCCGGGTAGCCGGGGTCGAGCCGCGCCGCCAGCTCGGGGCCGAGCTCGCGCGTCATGTCGGCCCGCAGCAGCTCCTTCTCCCAGTTGGTCGAGAGGCCGAAGGCGAGCAGCTTGCCGAGGCCGAGGATGTCGGCCGGGCTCCACGGCTCGAACCCGAGCCGCAGCAGGCGCATCTCGAAGGGCGGCGCCTTGGCGCTCTGCGCCGCGGCGTTGACGCCCTCGCAGAAGCGCTCGAGCAGGACGAGCAGCTCGGGGTCGAGGGCAAGCGCCTCGCGCTCGGCCGTGCGCCGCATGCCGAGCGTCCGCATCAGCCGGTCGACCGGCAACCCCTCCTCGCCGGCGAACTCGGAGACCCGGCCGGAGAGCACGCGGCGGTAGAAATCCATCTGCCAGAGCCGGTCCTGGCCGTGGCAGAAGCCCTCGGCGAACCAGAGGTCGCGTCCGCTGCCGGCCTCGATGTGCGGCACCCCCCAGCGGTCGCGCCGCACCCGCACCGGACCCTCGAGCCCCTCGAGCTCGATCGTCCCCTTCTGCTTCGGCAGCGGTCGTCGCGCCAGCCAGTGCCACAGCGCCGCGGTCCCCGCGGCGGCCAGCCCGGTGCCCGCGGCTCCCGCCGCGATCCCAACCCGTGCAGCCCGCCTGCGATTCATCCGGACAACCTTACTGGCTGGCTGGCCAGGACCGGATCGTCAGTCGAGCAGTTCCCCGGGCAGCCGGCCCTCGGCCTCAAGCTTCTGCAGGTGGGCGTCCATGACCAGGGCCGCCGCGGGGCGGAGGTTGGAGGGGACATCCGACCAGGCCTCCTCTAGCAGCGCCTGCTTCGAGCGCTCGCCGCGCTCGAGGGCGGCGAGCAGGCTGCGCTCGCGCATCTCGCGGTGCTCGACGTACTCGGCCAGCTTCGCCGCCGGGTCCGTCACCCAGGGGCCGTGGCCGGGGCAGATCAGCTCGATCTCCCGCCCCTGCAGCAGGCGCAGCGAGTTCATGTAGGCGGCAAGCGAGCCGCCGTCCGGCGGCACGAAGGTCGAGCCCTCGCCGAGTACGAGGTCGCCGCTGAAGCAGACGCCGTCGCCGCTGAGGAAGCAGACATGGTCGGCGGCGTGGCCCGGCGTGGCCAGCGCCGTCAGCCCGCCATGCTCCTCGCCGTCGCCCGGCAGCACCACCTCGACGCCGAGCCGCTCCGCCCCGTCCGCGTGGTCGCCGTGGCTGTGGGTGAGCAGGACGAGCTCGATCCCCCCGCGCTCCTCACCGGCGGCGCGCACCGCCTCGAGATGCCCCGCATCGTCCGGTCCCGGATCGATCGCGACGCAGGGACCCGTTCCGTAGAGATAGGTATTGGTCCCCTCGAGCGTCATCGCCCCTGGATTCGACGCCACAATTCTCAGAATCTCCGGGTGCCCCGGCGCGGAAGTCGCCTCTCCCGGTGTCACAGAGGCCGTCCCGGCAGGGGTGGAACGTCTTGTACTTTTTTTGCGGCGACACTCTCGGACAGCCGCAAACTGCCTTCAAAAAAAGTTAAGTGGAACCCCTGCCGGGACGGCCTCACGCCGCGCCCGCGGCGACTTCCGCGGCGATCGCCTCGCGCGCCTCGTCGGGTTCGAGCACGACGAGGTCGCCGGCGCCGCGCAGGATCTCGCGCACGAGCCAGGAGGTGCCGGCGTAGGGAAGCTCGACGACGACGGCGCCGTCGGCCAGCTCCTCGACCACGGTGCGCTCCTCGCGCAGCCAGCGCGCCCGCTCGGGCGAGACCCAGACGCGGGCGACCTGGGCGGTCGGCACCTCGCCGTCGGTCATCCAGCCCTCCACCCCGGCCAGCTCTTCGACCTCCTGGCGCGGCTCGTAGGACTCCTCGGCCGGAACCGCCTCTTTGACCCGGTCGAGCTTGAAGTGGCGGATGCCCTCTTTGGTCAGGTCGTAGCACTCGACGTACCAGCCCTCGCGCCCGTTCTCGAGCCGGTAGGGCTCGACCCGGCGCTTGGTGAACTGGTCCTCGTTCTCCTTGTAGTACTGGATCTCGAGCACCCGGCGCGAGCCGATCGCCTCGTTGACCACCCGCGCCACCTCGGCGTCGCCGCCGCTGCCGGCGGCGATCTCGAGGCCCTCCTCGGAGGGGTCGTGGCCGAGCGCCGCGACGATCTTCTCGCGGGCGCTCTGCAGGCCGCCCTGCGGCAGCCGGTCGCCGAAGAGGTCGATCGCCGCGACCAGCGCCTTCGCCTCCAGCGGCAGCAGCCGCGCCGGGCGGGCGAAGTTGTCGCCGTAGGGCTGCGTGTCGACCTCGATCTCGTCGCCGACGACTTCGGCGTAGAGGACGTAGGTGCCGCCGCCGAAGTTGACGACGTTGAGCAGGTCGATGTCCTCCTGCAGCTCCTCGCCGCTCAGTTCGAGCCGCTGCCGCAGCTCCCCCACCCGCAGCCGCTCGCCGCGCTTGGCCGAGTCGATCAGCAGGCCGGCGAGGGTGACGAGGCGGGCAAAGCGCTCGGGCCGGATCGCCGCCTCGCCGCGGCCGTTGCCGCGGGCGCGCGGCGGCGCCTCGCGCAGCGGCCGGTCGACCACCTCGGCGACCTCGAACTCGCCCCGGTGGCGGTCGTGCAGCAGGTCGAGCCGCTCGCGCGCCTCCGCCCGCAGCTCCTCGGGCTCGAGCACCTCGGCGTTCTGGCGCCAGCGCAGCACCCAGGCGATCAGCTCGCGCGGCGAAGCGTAATCGGTCTCGAAGACCGAGCCGCGGCCAGGCGCGTCGTCGGCCTTGCGCGCCCCGCGCAGCTCGCCGTACTCGCCGTAGTCGCGCTCGATCAGCCAGGCGATCCGGTCGCGGACGTAGATCTTCGCCCGGGCGCGGATCTCGCCCAGCTGCCAGTCGGCGCGCTGACCGTAGTCGCGCCGGTCGAACTCCTCCGGCGGCGAGAAGTCGTGCTCGGCCTTGGACCCGTAGCCGACCTTGCCCTGGATGCGGGAGAGGCGGAAGACGCGCACCGCGTCGCGCTCGTGCGAGTGGCCGATCAGGTAGAACTGGCCGGAGCGGAAGACCAGGTGATACGGGTCGACCTTGCGCTTCTCGGTCTCGTCGCGCTCCATCGTGTAGTAGGTGAACTCGATCGTCTTGCGGCGCGAGATCGCGGTCTCGATCTTCGACAGCCGCTGCGAGAGGTCGCGACCGCCGGCGGAGGCGGTCATCGCCATCTCGACCGGCGCGCGTTCGCCCTCGCTGACCGGGTTGGGGTGGCCCCAGGCGACCTGCTGCAGGGCGAGCCGCAGCGGCTCGGCGTAGGCGAATTCGCCCTGGCTGAGCAGCGAGAGCGCCGTGCTCAGCGAGGCCAGCTCGTCGTCGGAGAACTCGATCGCGTCGAGGTAGAAGTTCTCCGGCGGCAGCGAGTAGAGCTCGGCCTCGAAGAAGCCCTCACCCGGTTTCTCCACGCCGAGCTCGATCCCGAGGCTCTCCAGCTCGGCCCGGTCGGCGTAGAAGCGGCGCGCGAAGGCGTCGTCGTTCATGTCGCTGTAGCCCTCCACCTCGCGCTTGATCTCGAGCGCCGAAACCGGCCTCCCCTGGGCCATCAGGAACGAGATCAGCGAGAGCTGGCGGATCAGCTTCTCGGTGTCCTTCGCCACGAGCCCAGGATAGTGAGGGTGGCTCGGCGGACCCTCGCGGCGGCCGCCTTATTCCCGCATTTTGCGATGGAGCTGGACGCTCAGGCGGCGGCGCGGTTGCTGCCGAAGTAGGCCGAGCCCGACAGGGCCCTGTCGAAGCTCGACCAGGACTCGCCGTCGGGCAGCTCGCGCTCCAGCCGGTCGAAGCTGCCGAGGCGGCCGCCGAGGTTGTCGATCATGTGGACGAGGACCGCCTCACGGGTGGCGGGAACGACCGGGGAGCCGTGCTCGAGCGAGCCGTGGTGGCTGAGGATGATGTGCAGGACGGCCTGGGCGAGGTGCGGGTCGAAGCCGGGCATCTGCTCGATCTCACGGCGCACCGTGTAGTAGCCGAGCGGGATCTCGCCTTCCAACCGGCCGGCGTCCGTGAGGTCGATCGCCAGCGGGTCGTCGTTGTAGGCGACGGTCTTGCCGATGTCGTGCAGCAGCGCTCCGGCGACCGCGACCTCGCGGTCGATGCCGGGGAAGAAGTTGGCCGCGGCGCTGACCGCCTGGGCGACCGAGACCGTGTGCTCGAGCAGCCCGTGCCGGTAGGCCTGGTGGTAGACCTTCGCCGCCGGCGCGTCGCGGAAGCGCTCCCAGATCGCCGAGCGCTCGCCGAAGAAGCGCTCGAGCAGGTCGCGCAGCTGCGGCTCCTGCACGGTCTCCAGCAGCTGGCGCAGCTTGCCCTCGAGATCCTCGAAGGAGACCTCCGACTCGGGCGCCAGCTCGGCCGGGTCGTAGCTGCCCGGCGCGGCCTCGCGCAGGCCGGAGAGCTTGATCTTCGGCCCCCAGCGTTCGCTCTGCTCGAAGACGCCGGCGACCTCGGCGGCGGTCCCGGGGGCGGCGAGCGAGTAGAGCTGCTCGGCGTCCTCCCAGGCGACCGCCTCGGCGCTGCCGCTCGCGTCGCAGAGGACGAGCCGCAGCCACGGCTCGCCGTTGCGCTTGCGCCGCAACTCGCGCTCGCGCACGGCGTAGACGCCCTGCACACGCCGGCCGTCGGCGAGCTCGCGCAGCGGGGTCCGTGCCGGGGCCGGGACCGGCTGCGACGACGTGGGCGGTTCCGGCTCGACCGGCGCCGGGGCCGGCGCGGTGGCCAGTCCGTCGAGTTGAGGCTGATCTTCCATCGCCCGCTTCAAGCTAGAGGCGCGGGCGGACGGTTTTCGTCAGCGCGCCCGGGGGGCGGAGCCGCCAGCCTCAGGCCGCCTTCGAGATGACCACCGGGGCCGCTGACGCGCAGCGCCGGGACGGTCTCGGCGGTGAGCAGGCCGGTCTCGGCGGTGAGCTCGTCGGCGATCCGGAACCAGCGCTCGCTGCGCGAGGGCAGGTCGACGACGACGGTGACGATCGGGACGTGGCGGCGCAGGGCGAGCAGGCGGTCGCCGTGCGGGGCGTGCTCGCCGTGATAGCCCCAGACCCCGCGCAGCGCGGTCGCGCCGGCCGCTCCCTCCGCGCGCAGGCGCCGGATCAGCTCCAGGTGCAGGGCTCGGCCGTCGTGCTCGGAGCGCTCCGAGCAGTAGACCATCAGCTTGGTCCAGACGTTGAGGCCGGCGGCGTCGCTGTCGGGCAGGGACCGGGGTCGGCCCAGCCCCTGCCCGTCGCGCTTGCAGACGCGGACCGCCTCGAGCGTCGCCAGCGGCCGCTCCAGGCCGGCCTCGATCTCGGCTAGGGCGGCGGCGATCCGCTCGCGCTCGCCGACCGAGATCACCATCGCCGGCACCGCCGAGTTGGCGGAGAGGAAGCCGGCGCGGCGGCGCTCGCCGCGCACCGTGCCGTCGACCCCGAGCAGCACCGTGGCGCCGCCGACGCCGTGCCGGTGCAGCGCGGCGACCGCGCCGACGTGGGCGGGACCTCCGGCGAGCCGCTCGCCGCGGCCGACGTAGACCGTCAGCTTCACCTCCTCGTGCGGCTCGCCGGCGGGACCGTGACCGTCGCCGGCGAGGCGGGCGCGCTCCAGGGTGAGCAGGCCGTCGCCCGCGATCGCGGTCAGCTCGGGGACGACGGCCTCGATCCGCTCGCGGCGGTCGACCGCGACGGCGACCAGCGGCAGGTCCTCGGAGAGCGAGAGCAGGCGGTCGGTCTGCAGCCGCTGGCCGGCGCCGAAGCCCTCGGCGCCGCGCAACAGGATGCTCGTCGCCAGGCCGCGGCGCTCGAACAGGTCGAGGATCGCGGCGGAGAGGAAGCGGCCGTCGTGGCGGTCGTGCTCGCCGAAGTAGAAGCTCAGCTTGAGCGCCTCGGCGCCGGTCGCGCCGCCGTTCACAGCAGCCCTCCCAGCCAGTGGCCGAGGCTGACCGCGACCAGGCCGGCGAGCAGCGAGAGGCCGATGTTTAGCCAGAGCAGCGTCGCCCTGCCGGCCTCGCCGAGCCGCTGCGACTCGAACATCCAGGTGGAGAAGGTCGTGTAGGAGCCGAGCCCGCCGCCGGCGACGATCGCCAGCGCGGTCCCGTGCAGCGCCGCGCCGGCGACCAGGCCGAGCGCCGCGGCGCCGCTGAGGTTGACCGCCAGCGTGCCCGCCGGGAACGGCCCGGCCGCGCTCTCGGCAACCGCCGCGTCGAGCAGGAAGCGCGCCAGCGCGCCCACCCCGCCGAGCAGGGCCACGCCGATCCAGGCGGGGGCGCTCATCGCACCATCCTCGTCCGCCGCACGCTCGCGGTCGCCAGGTGGACGCAGGCGAAGCCGCCGGCGAGCGTCGCCGCGACGTAGGCGGCGGCGAGGCCGAGGTGACCGCCTTCGAGCATCTCGAACAGCTCCAGCTGCAGCGTCGCGAAGGTCGTCAGGGCGCCGCAGAGGCCGGTGCCGAGCAACGGCCGCCGGTAGCTGGACGGCGGCAACCGCTCCTGCAGCCGGGTGACGAAGAGGCCGAGCAGCACCGCCCCGATCATGTTGGCGGCGAACGTCGCCCAGGGCCAGCTCCCCGCCCCGTGCGGGAAGGCCTCGGCCAGCCCGACCCGCCCGAGCGCCCCGGCGACCCCGCCGGCGTAGATCGCGGCCAGCTCACGGCCGTCTAGTCGGGGCAGTCGCATCGCGTGGGTCTCCTATCAGCGTCGCTGGACGTGGAAAGGGACCGTCAGCCGCGGAGCGGCGCTTATGCAGGAGCGAGCCCCATCGCTCGGCTGCGGATCTTAGGGCTACGCCGGCGTCGCCCGTGCAATCACGCCCTCAACCGTGCGCCGGAAATCCGCGAGAGGAGCCCCCGTCAGCGGCATATCGTCTACGCGCCGCCGCAACTCTGGCGGGTCAACCAGGCGATGCCGAATTGCCTCTTCGGCGAACTCCCAGTCGCGATCGCGGCCCGCCGCGCACTTCGAGAGGACGAGATCGTGCGCCTCGAGGCACCAGCCGGTCGCCCCGCCGGTGTTCTCGTTCCGGATCGCCACAAGCCGCTCCTCCCATCCGCTTGGAAGGGTCGCCGTCTCCGGCCCGACGCCATGGGCGAAATAGCCGTAGGTCGAATCGAAGTAGGAGCCGTCGCCGAGGCTGCCGTCGATCTCGTCATTCCTCTCGGGATGGTTGCGCGGGTAGACGTCCGCCTCACGCGAGACGCGCATTGCAGGCGGCGCGTCCGGAAACTGCCCGAGAATCGCCTGACTTCCGATGACGACGATGTCCTTGTCCTGAGCGACCTCCGCCGCAGCGCGGATCACGTGCTCGAGCTCGACGCGGCGCATCGCGGCCTCAGAGAATCGCCTTGATCAGGCGGCCTCGCTCCTGCTCGTTGAGGACGCCGGCGAAGGGGCTGTTCTGGCGAAGGTCACGGGCATCGTCCGTGTCGGCAACGATCTCGCGGGCCACCTCGTCGCGCGGCTTGGCGAGCAGTGCGCGCCAGCGGTCGGCGTAGCGGTCGTCGATGTGCCCGTCGGCGGCGAGCCGCTCGATTCGCGCCCGCGCATCGTCGATCGTCACCTCGTCGAGCCGTTCGGCCACGGCGGCGTGATAGGCGCGAGCGCGACGCTCCGCGGTCTTGTGGCCCTCGGCCGGCCGTGCGGGCCGTGGGGCTGGCGCGCTCTGAGGGCCCAGCCTCTTAGCGGCTTCGCTGCGTGCCGCGAGGGCAGCGGCGAGAAGGTGACGACTGCGGCCGTCCGCCATCAGCCTGTCGATCCCTTCGCGCAGCTCGACGACGAACTGACGAGGCACCTCGCGCCGTCCGGCGGGCGTGATCACGATCGGGATCCGCCCGGCGTCCACCCAGCGATCGAGCGCCGTCTGGCTGACGCCGAGAATGCGCGCGGCCCGCGAACGCGAGATCGTCGCGCCCAGCCGCTCTTCCAGTTCGCGCCGCACGGGCCGCACGTCTTCCGCAGCCTGCGGAATCCGCTCCGTGCGGCGAAGCCGAACGATGCCGTCAACCAACCTGGCGCTCTCAGAAACGCTGGACATGCTCGAAATTCTAGCCTGATATTGAGAAAAAATGGCTGTTTTTCTAAACAAGCTCCTGGCCGGGCCGGGAGATAATCGCGCTACTCCGGCCTTTGTCGAAGTGAATGAGCGAGCCCCATCGCTCGTCACAAGATCGTAACGACTCGCCGCCGCACCGCCGTAGAGTCTGCGCCGATGGCCCGCGCGCTCTTCGTCTGCCTGCACAACGCCGGGCGCTCGCAGATGAGCCAGGCGCTCTTCGAACGCGCCGCCGACGGCCGCCACGAGGCGCGCTCGGCCGGGACGACCCCCGGCGATCGCGTCCACCCCGAGGTGGTCGAGGCGATGGCCGAGCTCGGCATCGACCTCAGCGACCGCGTCCCGCACGAGCTCAGCCGCGAGGACGCCGAGTGGGCCGACGTCGTGGTGACGATGGGCTGCGGCGACAAGTGCCCCTACATCCCCGGCAAGCGCTACGTCGACTGGGACCTGCCCGACCCGAAGGGCCGCCCGCTCGAGGAGGTCCGCGCCACCCGCGAAGAGATCGAGCGGCGCGTGAGCGAGCTCGCGGCCGAGCTAGGCTGAGCCCTCGGCCCGGGCCGGCGCTCGGCCGGCGCCGTCCTCGTGGTGCGGGAGCATGACCTCCGAGGCCTCCTCGGGGGTGATGTCCGGGTAGAGGGAGCGGATCGCCGCGACGGCGACCGCGGCGCCGATCAGCTGGAAGACGATGAAGGCTGGGACCGAGGCCGGGGCGATGCCGGCGAAGGTGTCGGAGAACATGCGGCCGATGTCGATCGCCGGGTTGGCGAAGCTGGTCGAGCTGGTGAAGAAGTAGGCGGCGCCGATGTAGGCCCCGACCGCGGCCGGGGCGACGTTGCCGCGCCGGGTGCGGGCCAGGGCGAAGATCACGAGCAGCAGCCCGAGGGTCGCGATCACCTCGGCGAAGAGGTGGGCGGGCGAGGCGCGGTGGTGGGTCGAGATGCTGATCGCGGGCAGGGCGAACATGGCGTTGGCGGCAACCGCGCCGGCGACGCAGCCGCCGATCTGGGCGGGGACGTAGGCGGCGGCGTGGCGCCAGCGCAGGCCACCGAACGCGGCGTCGACCAGCGAGACGGCGGGGTTGAAGTGGGCGCCGGAGACCGGCCCGAACATGAGGATGAAGGTGAACAGCCCGGCCGCCGTCGCCGCCGCGTTCTCGAACAGCTGCAGGCCGACGTCGCCGGGCGAGAGCTGCGCGGCGGCGATGCCGGAGCCGATCACGGCGCCGGCCAGGAAGGCGGAGCCGAGGAACTCGGCGAGCAGGCGGCGGGGCAGCGGGGCCTCGGTCATGCCTGCGGCGCGAACAGCACGTACCTCATCGGCGGCCGGCTCCTTTCACGGGCGCGATCCTATGTATTGACAGATGTAATTTCAATAGATATACGTAAATAGATGACGATCGATCTGGAGCTGGCCCCCAAGCAGAAGCGACCCGCCGGCGAGCCCTGCTGCGAGCCCGTCGCCTACCCCGATGTCGAGCGTCAGGAGGCGGAGCGGATCGCGACCGTCGCCAAGGCGCTGGGCGATCCCGTCCGCCTGCAGCTGGTCGACGTGCTGCGCAAGCACGCCGGCAAGGTCTGCGTCTGCGAGCTGGTCCCCCTCTTCGAGCTCTCCCAGCCGACCGTCTCCCACCACCTCAAGGTGCTGCGCGACGCCGGCGTCGTCGGCTCCGAGCGCGAGGGACTCTGGGCCTACTACTACGTGATCCCCGAGGCCCTGGCGGAGTTCTCGTCCTGGCTCAGCCCGGCCTGAGCTCAGTCGTCCGGCGAGCCGGCGAGTCCGTGCAGCTGATCTTCGTAGGCGCGCGCGAGCTGGGGCGGCTCGGCGGCGAGGGCGGTGTCGGCCATGAACCCGATCGTGACCTCGCCCTTGTAGCTGAAGATGCTCACGGTCATTCCGAGGCTGCCCGAGCAGGGCGCCCAGACGAGCACTCCGGTGACGGGCGACCCGGCGAAGTGGAGCTGCTGCCGCGGCCCGGGGACGTTGGTCACGACCAGGCTCGCTTTGTCGGTGAAGAATCCGATCAGGCGGTCCTCGACCCAGGGCGGCGTCAGGCCGATCGCGCTGAGCACCCCGTAGGCGATCGGCGCCTCGTGCGTGCTCTTGATCCGGTCCATGCGGCTGCTCACCTCGCGCAGACGCTCCGCCGGCGCCACCTCGCCGACCGGCAGCTCGAGCAGGATCAGCGCGAAGTCGTTGCCCAGCTCGGCCGGGACGGGCTCGTCGAGCGAGCGCAGGTTGAACGGGATCATCGCGTGGATCTCCTCCGGCAGCTCGCCGTCGTCGCCGAGCAGGTCGTGCAGGGCGCCGGCCAGGGCGCTGACCAGCAGGTCGTTGATCGTCACCCGGCGCCGGTGCGCCGCGTCCCTCACGCGGGCGAGCGGATACGGCTGCGACCAGGCCACCCGGCGGCTGCCGGTGAGCGGCGCCCGCAGGCCGCTCGGCGCGTCGGCGGGACCGGCGAGCAGCTTGGCCGTGGTCGTCGCGTCGTGCAGGGCGGTCTCGGCCAGCTCGCGCAGGTGCCGCGGGTGGGCCAGCGTCTCCATCCCCTCGTGGAGGACGCCGGCGCCGAGGCCGCGGGCGGCCGAGAGCGTGTCGAGCGGCAGGCCCGCGATGCGCCGCAGCATCGTCGTGCCGGCCCGCGGAGGCGGCGGCGGCATGACCGGATCGCCGCCGTCGGTGATCGAGAGCATCACGCGGGAGAGGGCGATCCCGTCGGCGATGCAGTGGTGGATCCGCCAGAGCAGCGCGGCGCCGCCTTCGTAGCCCTCGATCAGGTAGAGGTCCCAGAGCGGCTTGCCGTCGTCGAGCTGCGGCGTGACCAGGTCGCTGACCATGGTCTGCAGGGCGACGCGGTCGCCCGGCGCCGGCAGCGCCAGCCGGTGCAGGTGATTGCCGAGATCGAAGGAGGGATCGTCCTCGAACGCCGGGCCGCGGCCGGTCGACTCCGCGATCCGCTGCCGGAAGCGCGGGAACTCGGCGACCAGGCGCTGCTCCAGCACCTCGGCGACCGCCTCGACCTCCGGCACCTCGCCGAGCGTGACCACGCTGTTGACGACCATCGGGTTGGTCGGCCCGTCCATGTGCAGCCAGGCGGCGTCGGCCGCGGGCAGCGGATGGCGAGCGCTCGAGGTCGCGTCGGCCATCGTCCGATCATGCCCGCGCGGAAGACGCGCCGCATCCGTACTTCTCCGACTACTCAGCGGTGGACATACGGCGCCCGCCCAGCGAGGATGGCCCGGTGACCGACATCGGCATCTTCGCCGCCGTCCTCTTCTCCTACAGCCTGCTCTCGCGCCGGCTGGAGCGGCTCTCGGTGAGCGCGCCGATGTTCTTCGTCGCGGCCGGGATCGCGCTCGGGCCGGACGCCCTCGATCTCACCTCGCTCGAGCTGACCAGCGAGACCGGCCTGCTGGTGGCGGAGGTGGCGCTGGTCGTCGTCCTCTTCGCCGACGCTTCGCGGATCGACCTGCGGGCCCTGCGCGAAAACGAGGGGCTGCCGGCGCGGCTGCTCGCGATCGGGATGCCGCTGACGATCGCCGCCGGGACCGGGGCGGCCGCCCTGCTGCTGACCGGAATCGAGTTCTGGGAGGCGGCGATGATCGCCGCCGTGCTGGCCCCGACCGACGCCGCGCTGGGCCAGGCGGTGGTCTCCAGCGATCTGGTGCCGCAGCGGATCAGGCAGGCGCTCAACGTCGAGAGCGGGCTGAACGACGGTCTCTCGATCCCCTTCCTCTTCCTCTTCACCGGCCTCGCCCTGAGCGAGGCACACGTCGAGGCCGGCGACTGGCTCGTCTTCGCGCTCGAACAGATCGGCCTCGGCGCCCTGGTCGGCGTCGCGATCGGCTTCGGCGGCGGCTGGCTCGTCGACCGCGCCAACCGCGCCGGCTGGATCACCCCCACGTTTCAGCAGCTCTCGCTGCTCGGGCTCGCGATCGGCGCCTGGGCACTCGCCGATCGGCTCGGCGGCAACGGTTTCATCGCCGCCTTCAGCGCCGGCCTCGCTGCCGGCCGGGTCGCCCAAGCCCACTGCCGCACGATCCTCGACTTCACCGAGGACGAGGGCCGGCTGCTCAATCTCGCCGTCTTCTTCGTCTTCGGCGTCAGCGCGATCGGCTTCCTCGACGCGGCGAGCTGGCAGGTCGTCGTCTTCGCTCTGCTCAGCCTCACCCTCGTCCGCATGCTGCCGGTCGCGATCGCCCTCGCCGGGTCGAGCCTGCGGCCGGTCTCGGTCGCCTTCGCCGGCTGGTTCGGGCCGCGCGGCCTGGCCTCGATCATCCTCGCCCTGGTCGTGCTCGAGGAGGAGCCGGACCTGCCGGCGATCCCCGTCCTCTTCGCCGCGATGACCGTCACCGTGCTCGCCAGCGTCTTCGCGCATGGAGTCAGCGCGCGGCCCCTGACCCGCGCCTACGGCGCGCGGATGAAGGATGCCCGTGACGCCGAGGCGGAGATGCTGCCCGCGGTCGAGGCGCCGGTGCGGGGACGGCTCGGCGAGCCGCTCTGAGAGGCGCGCTCCAGCCGCCGCTCAGCGGGCGAGCGCGCCCCAGCAGAGCGCGGGAATCGCGTAGGAGCCGTCCTCGCCGCGGAAGGCCTCGACGCCGGCCTCGATCGCCTCGCGAATCGCCTGCCTCTCGTCCTCGCCGAGGCCCTTGATCGCGCGCGCCAGCGGCCCGGCAAGGCGGACCACCGTCTCCCAGAGGTCCTCGAAGTCCGCGTAGCGGAACTCGAAGGGGATCTCCTCCAGCTCGACCCGCTCGAAGCCCGCCTGGCCGACAAGGGCGCGGACCCGGTCCGGGTCGGCCAGCGCGAAGATCCCCGGCGCGCCCGGCTCGGGCGGCGGCATGTGGCCGCGCTCGACCAGCGTCTTCGCCGGCAGCGCCGCCCAGGGATTGCGCTCCGGCGCGGCCCAGACGGCGAACGCGAGCGGGCCACCCTCGTGCAGGACCCTCTTCGTCTCGCTCAGGGCGGCGGCCGGATCCGCCATCAGCATGTAGCCCCAGCGGCAGACGGCGCTGTCGGCGCTTTCGTCGTCGAGGTCCATCCGCTCGGCGTCGAGCACCCGGTACTCGATGTTGGTCAGGCCGCGAGCGTCGCCGAGGCGGCGGGCGACCGTGATCATCTCCGGCGAGAAGTCGGTCAGCAGGACCCGGCCGCCGTCGCCGACGCGCTCGGCGACGCGGAAGCCCAGGTCGCCCGGGCCGGCGGCAAGCTCGAGCACCGTTTCCCCCGGCTGCGGATCGATGCGTCCGACGATCCACTCGCTCACCCGGCCGGCGACTTCGCTCATCCACTCGTTGCGCGCCTCCCAGCCCGGCGCCATCTCCTCCCAGGTCTCGAGGCTCTGCTCGCGATAGGCATCGAGGTCGCTTCCCATGCCACACACCTCCACTTCGTCGTTGCTTTTCCGCCGACCGTACATGGACTGGCGATCTGGCAGAGTTCGGCCGCGATGAAGCTCTGCAGATTTGCCTCCGGCGATGGCCGCGCCGCGCTGGGAATCGTCGAGGGCGAGGAGGTCGCCGACCTCTCCGGCGGCGGCGTGCCGGCCGAACCGGCCCGCGCGCTCGGCGAGCTCGGCGAGGCGAGGCTCGCGGAGCTGGCGACGGACGCTCCCCGGCTGGCGCTCGCCGACGCGCGCCTGCTCGCCCCGGCGGCGCCGCGCAAGTACCTGGCGATCGCCCTCAACTACCGCGACCACATCGCCGAGATGGGCATGGAGGCGCCCGAGGTGCCGGTCTTCTTCAACAAGCAGGTGAGCTGCGTGGTCGGCCCCGGCGCCGAGATCCACATGCCGAGGGTCTCGACCTTCCTCGACTACGAGGCGGAGCTGGCGCTGGTGATCGGCAGGCGCTGCCGCCACGTCGCGCCGGAGGACGCCCATGAGGCGATCGCCGGCTACACCTGCGCCAACGACGTCAGCGTGCGCGACTGGCAGGGCAAAGCGCAGACGATGACGATCGGCAAGTCCTTCGACACGCACGGGCCGCTCGGTCCCTGGCTGGTGACCGGCCCCGAGCTCGGCGACCCGCAGGACCTGGCGATCCGCTGCTACGTCGGGGACGATCTGCGCCAGGACGCGCGCACCAGCGAGATGGTCTTCGACTGCTTCCAGCAGGTCTCCCACCTCTCGGAAGCGTTCACGCTCGAGCCCGGCGACGTGATCGCCACCGGCACCCCGGCCGGCGTCGGCCTCGGCCGCCAGCCGGTGCGCGACAACCTGCTCCACGTCGGCGAGACCGTGCGGGTCGAGATCGAGCGCGTCGGCGAACTCGCCAACCCCGTGGTCGAGGAGCCCGAGGGCTACCTCGCCGACCCGGCCTGAGCCGCCGGCGGGCCGATCTCGCACGACCTGGTGCGAGCCGGCCCGCCGGCTGGGTTGGCGGTGACTGACTAGGAGGCGGCGATGCCCTCGCCGCCCGCGGTGTCGGGCACGAGGATCGAGCCGATCTGGGTCAGCGAGCCGTCGCCGTTGACGCGGAACTCGTCGACGCCGCCTTCGGCGCCGGTCTGGACGTAGAGGAACTGGCCGTCCGCGGAGGCCGCGGCGTCGATCGGCGCCGGGCCAGTGGCGGTGTCCCCGAGGGCGCTGAGCAGGCCGCCCCCGTCGACGTCATAGCCGGAGAGCGTGTCGCTGCCGGTGTTCGAGGCGTAGAACCTCGGGCCGATGCCGACGATCCAGCAGGTCGCGGCGCCGCCGGTGACCGCTTCGTCGAGCGGGCTGAGCGTGCCGTTGGCGTTGACGTCGAAGGTCACCACGTTTCCGGCGGCCTCGGCGAGCACCAGGTGCCCATCGGGGTCGAAGTCGAACGCGAACGGAACCGTTTCCGGCAATTCGTTGACGACGGCCGCGCCGCGGATGCCGCCGAAGCGGTTGAGGTCGAAGACGTCGACCGCGTGGCCGTTGGCCTTGGTCGTGACCAGGAGCTTGCCGCCGTCGGCGCTGAAGCCGACCTGGCCCGGCGTGGTGACGAACTCGGGGCCCGCTTCGGTGTCGAGGCCGAGGTCGCGGTGCCAGAAGCGGATCGGGTGCAGCTTCGTGCCGAAGCGGATGTAGCCCTGGACCGAGCCGCCTTCGCGCGCGTTGAGCACGTAGACGACCCTGCCGTGCACCGCGACGCTGACCGGGAAGTCGCCGCCCGAGGGGACGACCTGGCGCCGCTGCAGGCGGTCGCCGCGGAGCGCGAACACGGTCACCGTGTCGCTTCCGGCGTTGACCGCGTAGAGCAGACCCGCCTCCGGGTCCAGGGTCAGCGCGCCCTGCGAGGCGAGGCGATCGACGACCGCTTCGTCGAGCGCGCCGCCAAGCCCGCCGGTCTCATAGGTGCCGGCCTCGCTGAGGCTGCCGTCCGAGCTCCGGTCGTAGGCGACGACCGCGTTGCCCGCGGGGTCGTTCGTCTGCACGAAGACCGCGTTGCCGGGTGGCGGCGAGGGCGGGTGGGCGGGGTGGTGGCGATGGCCGGAAGCGGCCGCGGTCGCGGCGAACAGCGCTGCGAGCGCGAACGCGAGCACGGCGACGCCGGCCAGGCGTGCGGTGGCTTTCATTGGTGCCTCCTAGTAGGAAAGTTGCTTACTGGTCGCAGACTTTGCGTCTGTGCAAGCGACTCTAGGCGGCGGTTCTTACCTCGCTGTGACGGAGTTCTTACGACTGTGTGACGGGGCCGATCGGATCGATCTGGGAGGCTTGGGTGCGTGCTGACCGAGCGAGCTCAGGCTTGGCGCGACGAGGGGGCGATCGAGCAGGTCCTCGACCGCAGGCTGTTCGTGCGCCGTCGCGGCGGCGGCGAGAAGACGCTGCTGCTCTACCTGCACGGATTCCCTTCCAGCTCCTACGACTGGCGGCCGCTGCTGGCGCTGCGACCGCCCGGCGAGGCGAGCGTCGCCTTCGACTTCCTCGGCTTCGGCCTCTCCGAGAAGCCCCTCGACCACGTCTACACGCTCGCCTGGCAGGCCGACGCCGCGGAGGAGATCGTCCGCCGCGCCGCCGCCGAGCGCGTCTTCGTCGTCGGCCACGACATGGGCACCTCGGTCGTCACCGAGCTGATGGCGCGCGACCTGCGCGGCGAGCTCGGCTTCGCGATGAGCGGCGCGCTGCTCTTCAACGGCAGCATGCTGCTGCACCTGGCAAAGCCGACCGTCGGCCAGCGTCTGCTGCGCAGCCGGCTCGGGCCGCTGTTCGCGCGGCTGACCAGCGAGCGCGGCTTCCGCATTCAGTTCGGCCGCATCTTCTCCCCCCTGCATCCGCTGTCCGCCGAGGAGGCGGCCGACCAGTGGTCGCTGCTCGCCCACCGCGGCGGCCGGCGGATCGCGCACAAGACGATCCACTACATGAGCGAGCGCGAACGCTTCACCGAGCGCTGGCACGGCGCCCTGCGCGAGTGGCCCGGCGCGCTCAGCCTCGCCTGGGGCCTGCGCGACCCCGTCGCCCGCACCGCCGTGCTCGACGGCCTGCGCGAGCTGCGCCCCGGGGTGCCGACGACGGAGTTGCCCGACGCCGGGCATTACCCGCAGATCGAACAGCCCGAGCTGATCTCGGCCGCGCTCGACACGGCGCTGGCGCAGGGAGGCGGAGTATGACCGCGGAGGGGATCGGCCTCGGCGACGCCGCACCGGAGCTGGGGCTGCCGGACATCGAGGGCGAGGAGACGACACTGCCGGCGCCCGGAGAGGCGAAGGCGACGGTCGTCATCTGGACCTGCAACCACTGCCCCTACGCCCGCGCCTGGCACGACCGGCTGACCGAGGCCGCGCGCGAGTACGGCAGGCGCGGCGTCGCCTTCTTCGCGGTCAACTCCAACGACGCCGAGCGCTACCCGAGCGACTCGCCGGCGGCGATGGCCGAGAGCTACGACCGCGAGCAGTGGGGCATGCCCTACCTGCACGACGAGAGCCAGGACGTCGCCCGCGCCTACGGCGCCCTGACCACGCCCGACGTCTTCGTCTTCGACTCCGAGCTGCGCCTGCGCTACCGCGGCGCGCCGGACAGCGACCACCGCGACCCCTCGCAGGGCGCCGCCTGGCTGCGCTCGGCGCTGGAGGCGGTGCTGACCCGCTCCGAGCCGGACCCGGCGGAGACCAAGCCGGTCGGCTGCTCGATCAAGTGGCGCGTGTAACCGTCCGACTCAGCCCGGCTCATGGACCTACGCCGCTCGGTTGGTACCGAACGCGAGGCGGCGACCATCGCGCCCGGCGGCAAGATGACGACCGTGAGGAGCGAAGGCCAGCGACGAAACGTCAGCACGAAACCGGGCCGGGACGAGCTTTCGAGCTCCCGTTGGCAGCGTCATCTCAAGATCGGCTTTGGGCAGCGTCCAAACACAGATCGTTCTTGCCGCACCCCGACTCAGCAGCCGGGCCCCGCCCGGTGCGAGCGCGACGTCTCCACCTCCGTCCTCAACCGGCATCGAGGCCACTTGTCGCGACGGCTTGCTCCAGTCCAGTCCATCCAGCAGCTTCTCCACCTGCACGCTCCAAGTGTCCTCGTTCAGCCGAACATCGTTCAACCGCAGAAGGGCCTGAAGCTCGGTCGGCAGGTCCTTCGCCGAGATCCGTGAGGCCCCGTATACCAAGACTGGAATGACTTCAATTTCCCGTTCGAGCGCCTTTGCGATCTCGATACACACCCAGGAAGACGGGCGCCTTTCGCCGGTTGGGTCTCGGGTCAGCCAGTCGCGCCCGATCACTGCGATCAGCGCGGTGCAGTGCATAAGCATCCCTTCGATTCGCCGCGCGAAATCCGCGCCCGCAGGAATACTTTCCCTGTCGCGGAAGACATTCCCTTCGCCAAGGCGCTCCACAAGTGCGTCGTATAGGCGGCCCGCATGCCCGCCGCTGTCCTCCCGTCTGTAGCTGAGAAATACCGCTGCCTTCGTGGATCTCAAGCTCTCAGAGGAAGCCTCTGAAATGCCGATCGAGCTCGATCTTCTCACCAACCTGGCGGCCCAATGCCTGCAGCTCGGGAAGCGACTGCACCGAATCCAGCTTGCGCAGGTTCTTTTGGACCTTTGGATCGACGATGCCGGCTGCAGCGAGCGCGTCAGGGGACAGATCGGCGTTGTACCGCAGATAGGAAAATGCCGTGCGGCCACCCACTCCCGCGGCGTCCGCGCGCGAGCCGAACTCCCGATCTATCGGTTCCCCCGCTCTGGTACGGCCAAGCGAACGTGCGACAAGGTCCTGACCGGCGGAAGCCCCACTCATGAACACACCGGGCAAGTGCTTGGCCTGAAAGCCGATGTTGACCTTCCGCGCGAGGAGTCCCGGATGCGCCACCGGAGCGGCACCGGTCCCAATCGACACGATCAGCATACGATCCTCGCCCACCGGCCAGCCCAGGCCGTACTCGGGCAGAGCGGACATCAGAAACATCAGCACTGCCGGGTTGTTGAACGGCGTGACGCCACCGTCCTGGAAAACGAACCTGTGGGCGCCGACCGAGAGCTCCTGAGGCGGAAAATAGACCGGCGCTGCCGTACTGCCTCGAATCAGCTCGACTAGAGGGAGGTCGAGATTGCGGTCGGGTGGCTGCCCAAGACAACGGTCGGCCCGGTTGTACTTGGCCTGAGTGCAATTGCTCAGCGGCCAGACTGAATCGGTGACCGAATTGTGCAGTACGAGAAGGAGCAATGAGCGAAACGCGGAGTCGCCGAGCGTGCGGTCAGCGCCGAAGAAGTTGCGCAGCTCCATGGTGAGCCTGTGATCCCGATACAACGAACGAAGGCGCAGCGGTAGAGCTCTCTTGCGAAATACACGCGGACCGAGATCTTCGTACTCACTGCGAATCGTCGCGACCGGTTTGCCGAGAGCGAGGCCCGCGGCAATAATTGCGCCGGTGCTGGTGCCGCCGATGTAATCGAAGTAATCGGCGAGCACGTATTCCTCACCCGTCCGGCCATAGCGCCGGCGCAGCTTCTCCTCCAGCGCAGCGAGCACCTCGAGGCTCAACACCCCGCGGATGCCCCCTCCATCAAGGGCCAGCAGCTTCTTGGGACCGGTCGATGCCTGGCGACCCTGGTACGCGCGGAACGTCGGGTCAACCACGTGGACTCGATCGTCAGACCGCACATAGCCCAGCTTCAGGATCAGGTCCCGAGTCCCCCCGGGTGCATCGCCCTCTTTGCCATCCCAGACCACCACTGCGTGCGGCCGTCTGTCGAAAGCCCGGGCCACCTCGACCATGCGCGTATTGGCGCGCTCGAAGGCGCCGCCGTCATCGGCACCCGCCACGACCTCAACGCTCGCGGCGTCCAGCACCCGCCGGAACCGTGCCGCCCATTCGCCATCCGAGGGACCAACCGAGCGCCGCAGGAACTCCTCCACGGGGAGGGCAAGAACCACATGCAGCTGCGCGCCCAATTTATGTGCGCCCTCGGCGGCAATTAGATCCGCACCTCGAGCCGCACCGGCGACGAGGGTAGTGTCGGGGCCGACACCCCAGCGCTCCAGGGCACCCCCAACCTCGGTTTCCACTCTCGCGACCTCATGAGAGGGAAATCGAGCCGTCTCCCGGGCGGGAGCATCGACCATGTGGCCGCTGGCAAGGACAACTCGCGGCGAATCGGTCACCTGCGGGGCCCCTCCCATCTCAACGTTCGGCGATACGAATGAACAGTTTTTCTGCTGAAGACTTGAGTGAGCGAATTTGATTAGACTAACGAACTTACATGGACTCGATCAAGGTGATGATCTCTTCGCGGGTAAAGGCGCCTTTGAAAGGCAGCCAAGGGCTCACGATTGGCAAGGCCGCCAAAGAGATCGCTGAGCAGCTCGGCGAGAAGTCGCTTTTCCCCGACGCCAAGTTCAAGCAGAAGCCCCTCTTCGAGTTCGATCTGAGCCTCGAAGACAACGCCCGGCCCGCCGATGTCTCGGTTGACAGGCACTGTAGGGAAATGGTCGCGGACTGCGACATCGTCCTCGCCCTGTACAACGGCGAGGCGGGCTCGAAGCTGCAGACCGGCGCGGACGGGATCTGCTTCGTTGAGATGCGCACGGCGATGGATTTTGCGCCGGAGAAGCTCGTGGTCGTTCAACTCCCCTTCCGCAGTCGCAGCAAGGCGGCAGACCGGCGATTCCAGCAATGGTTCGACAGCCAGGAAATCTGGAAGACGCCCAATGAGGCCGGCGATGTTCCTGCCGTGGTCGATGCCGCCAGCCATGCCCTACGGGTGGCGGTAGCGAGGATGGTTCGCAAAGCCGGGACGATCAGATTCGGCAACTACCATGTCGGCGCCGCCCTCGAGTGGACCCGGATGAACTACGAGCGCCGGGCCGAGGCCATGCGTGACGCGGTCTACCGGTCACTCTCCCCACACGGTGAAAAGCTGAACCTCGAAGGTCAGGACGAGATGGCGCTGTTCACGATCGGCAAGGGGAGAAAGCGGGTCTTCACCTGGATCCACGCGATCCCGGCCGCAATCAGCGAGCCCCATGCCAGGGAAATGGTCGGCCAGCCATACCTGAACGACCACAAGCTGACGAAGGTGATGGACGGCATGCCCGGGCCGCTCCACGTCGTCGCCTGCGCGCGTGGCATTACCGAGGCGCAGGCGGTTCGCATCCTCGGCTTTCCGGACGCGACGATCATCACGGCGCCGTTCGGCGTGTTCGTCGCCGACGAGGTCCAGAAGATCCAGATGGCGTTTCTCGCCCAGTGCCGCGACGAACCGAGCACCCACGACGCGGTTTCGCAATTCGTCTCCTGGCTCGATCGGGTCGGCGAGCGCGACGCCATCCTCGCCCGTGGGCGCCTACGCTCGCAGCTGGTGACGATCCTCGCCAGGAGCGCCTGACGCGCCCTACGGCGCCAGGCGCTCGACCGTCCACTCGCCGCCGCCGGCGCGGCGGTAACGCAGCCGGTCGTGCAGGCGGTTCGGGCGTCCCTGCCAGAACTCGACCGTCTCCGGGACCAGGCGCAGCCCGCCCCAGTGCTCGGGCCGGGGCACCTCGCCGTCGGCGGGGTAGCGCGCTTCGAGCTCGGCATGCGCCGCCTCCAGCTCCGCCCGGCTCTCGATCGGCTGCGACTGCGGGCTGACGTGGGCGCTGATCTTCGCGCCGTAGGGACGGGAGGCGAAGTAGGCGTCCGACTCGGCGGGGTCGACCCGCTCGAGGCTGCCGGCGGCGATCGCCTGGCGCTCGACCGGATGCCAGGGGAAGACGGCGCAGCCCCACGGGTTCTCGCTCGCCTCGCGTCCCTTGCGCGAGCGCAGGTTGGTGTTGAAGACGAAGCCGCGCTCGTCGAGCGCCTTGAGCAGCACCGTGCGCGCCGAGGGGCGGCCGTCGGCGGCCGCCGTCGCGACAACCATCGCGTTGGGCTCGACCACCAGGTCGCTCGCCTTCGCCTCCTCGAACCAGAGCGTGAGCTGCTCCAGCCAGGTGCCGGCCAGCCAGCCCTCGTCGAGTGCCGCGCGCCGGTAGTCGCGGCGCATCTCGCCCAGATCCTCGATCGAGTCGGGAATCTCGACCTCGCCGCCTTCGGCGGCCTTGAGGTCATAGACGAATCCGCGCACCTCGGTGCCGGCCGGCACCAGGGTCGAGGCCCGGACCCTGTGGACGTCGTGGGTGAGAGCCTCGATCTGGTCGCTGATCGTGAGGAAGTCGATCTCCGGCTGCGGGCCGGGCGGCAGCAGCTCGCGGATCTGCTCGTCGGTGTGTTTGGCCATCGCGCAGTCCGTGTGGTGGACGACGAGCACGCGTTCGGTGCCCAGCGCGCAGGAGGCGGCGAGCGAGCGCATCACGTCGTCGCTGACCCGCCCGCCGGCGCTGCGGATCACGTGAACCGTCTCGGGCCAGGTTTCGTGGAACCCGGCCGAGTCGAGACGGGCGTCCATGCAGGTGACGATCGCGGTCGTCGGCTCAGAGCTCATCGTCGCGGCATCCTAAGAGTCCATCCGAAAACCTGCGTGTGCGGCTGGCGAGCGCCGGACCAAGCGGGGCAAGGACGCAGGGAGGCCGAATGGCAGCGCCATTTGGCCGACCGAGGACGCCGCAACGCGCAGTGTCCGCCGCCGCCAGACGTGCGCGGAGGTTTTCGGATGGACTCTAACCCAGATCGTGCGCCAAGCGCCACCGCTTGAGCAGGCCTGAGCGGCGCTTTTCCGCCTCCTGAGCGGGGAAAATGCGGTTGTCGAGACCCATTCCCCGACTCAGGAGGCTTCACCTTGAAGGT